>Ga0116153_10000255_pt1 | contig 77767 bp, 78 predicted proteins | sample AD_UKC028_MetaG_FD_89896 | JGI IMG/M metagenome (GOLD analysis project Ga0116153, IMG submission 89896) | Active sludge microbial communities of municipal wastewater-treating anaerobic digesters from USA - AD_UKC028_MetaG | ecosystem: Engineered > Bioreactor > Anaerobic > Digestate | place: USA...
ATCACGGGCAAACGCGCAAGGGTGGCTGGATTCGTTATGGCGACGCGCATCAAGAAGGCGCGGGTTTGCTCAAGGATTTTATCGCGCCGTTGAATGCGCTCGGTTTGGGCGTTCACGCCAAGAATCTCTACAACGATTACGTCTATTTCTGGCGCTGGGCGTTGTGGAAAGTGTTTGAGAGCCAGTCCGGGCCGGGCGTCATCGGTTTTATTACCGCTTCTTCCTATTTGGCGGGTCCGGGATTCGCCGGAATGCGTCAACTCATGCGCCGGACGCTCGATGAACTGTGGATCATTGATCTGGAAGGCGACAATCTGGGGGCGCGGAAAACCGAGAACGTGTTTGCGATTCAAACCCCGGTGGCTATTGCCATTGGCGTTCGTTATGCCGAGCCGCAACCGGACACGCCAGCGACCGTGCGTTATACCCGCGTTGAAGGTTCGCAAACCGCTAAATTGGAGCGGTTGAGTCAGGTGCGATGCTTTGCTGATTTGCCGTGGAAAGAGGGGCCGACGGATTGGAACTTGCCCTTTTTACCGGTGACCGGCAGCGTTTATTTCCGTTGGCCGTTAGTGACGGATATTTTCCCGTGGCAGGAAAACGGGGTGCAGTTCAAACGCAGTTGGCCGATTGGCGAAACGGTCGAAGTGCTGGAACAACGCTGGCGGGCATTGTTGATGGCCAAAGACCGTAAGGCCGCATTTAAGGAAACCCGCGACCGTAAAATCACCGGCAGCTATCCCAGCGTGGGCGATAAAGAGACCCGCTTAACACCATTGGTCCGTCTTGAACCCAACGCGCCCATGCCTGAGCTTAGCCGCTATGCTTTTCGCAGCTTTGACCGGAGGCTCGCCATCCTGGATAACCGCTTATGCGACCGGATACGCCCTGATCTGTACTACTCCTATGCCTATCGTAGTTTTGATCGGCGGTTTGCCTTGTTTGATAACCGACTCAGCGATTATCTGCGTCCAAGCCTGCATCGCGCTTACGGCGACCAGCAGATTTTCATGACCAGTCTGCTGACGGCTGTTTTGGGAGAAGGCCCAGCGGCAGTCGCTACAGCACTCATTCCTGATTTGCACCATTTCTGCAATCGAGGCGCAAAGGATGTGATTCCCCTTTGGCGGGATACCGCCGCGACGCAGGCCAATATCACGAGCGGCCTGTTAGAGTTTCTAAGCGAACGCTATCCTCCCACTCCAGATCTTCCCCGCACGGGGGGAGGGAGTCTTTGCCCTGAAGACCTGTTTGCCTACGCTTACGCTCTGCTGGCGACGCCCAACTACGTCAAGACTTTCTGGGATGAATTGGCGTTGCCCGGCCCACGTTTGCCATTAACCCAGGACGCCGCGTTATTTGCCGAAGGCGCGGCGCTGGGTCGGCGGTTAATCTGGCTACACACCTACGGCGAACGCTTTGTTCCGCTAGGTGAAAAAGCGGGCCGCATTCCGTCGGGCGTGGCCCGTTGCCAAATTGGAACCCCCGCAGACCCAGCGGGCTATCCCGACCGCTTCCATTACGATCCCGCGACTCAGGAACTGCATATCGGCAAAGGCGTATTTGCCCCGGTGCGGCGCGAAGTCTGGAGTTTCAGCCTGTCCGGCTTCGAGGTGGTGAAATCCTGGCTGGCCTATCGAATGCGCGACCGCTCCGGCAAGAAATCCTCGCCGCTGGACGACATTCGCCCGGAGCGCTGGATTTTCGACGGGGAGCTGCTAAACCTGTTGTGGGTGCTGGATCACACCGTCGATTTACAACCGACGCTGGCGGCGCTGCTGGAAAAAGTGCTGGCCAGTGAGTTGTTCACGGCGGCGGAATTGCCCCAACCGGATGAGGCGCAACGCCGGGCCATAGTGGAAAAAGCGGAGAAAACGGAGTTGTTTAATTGACATCCTCCCTAGCCTAAAGACCGGGGATTCCTCTGTAGAGCGTATGCTTGAATTTTAAGGCCAGCAGACCATGGCATTCCGTTTCCTGAAATCCTTTTTGACTGCACCCGCCGGTCCGCCGGGCAAATATGCCGATGCCGTGATCGAAGCGGCCATCGAGCGGGTAGTAGACGGCACCGATCCGCGCCTGCGTGCGGTGAGCCGCTACCGTCATAAGTTGTGGGACGCCGTGGCGCATTCAGTCAAGTATACGGTGACGCTGATGAATCGCCTGCCGCCGCCCGTCGATGCCAGTCATCGCCACTTCACCAGCACCCCTCTGTTGCGTGCTGCATTCGTTTCTCCCGATCATCTCCGCGAGACGCTGAGTTTCAGCAAGCACATGCACGACTATCAATACCAGAATCCCGGGTTGCTGCCGGCGGAACTGTACGGACTGCTGAGCATGGAACGGGTTGAAAAAACGGTGCTGGGCATCGAGCGGCAAGGCGACATGATCCGCCGCGATGTCCCCCAAACGACCGTCAACTTCCGTAATCACCACTTCACCTTTCCTGCCGAGAGCGAGCAAGGGACTCGCCAGGAATTGACCAAACGGGCGTTTGACTCACTGATCGAAACGGCGTTGATGCAACTGACCGATACCCGCATCCGCCGGCAGGAGCTGGAACAACAACAACGTCAGCTCCTGCAGAAAAAAGCCAGCGCCATGCAATCGGGGCAGATGGGACTCGGGCCACTGTTAGCGTCGACTCCGCTGAATCAGGCCGACGCCTCGACGCTTGAACGGCAATTGTTCGATATTCAGGAGGAACTGAAGCAGATTCGCGCCGATTCAGCGACCATCGAACATTTGCTGCAGCGGGTCATCGCGACGTTGAGCAAACCGGAAAAGCATCTACGGCTGGAGCGGATCGCGCTCACCCTGGATCACATGAACATCAAGGCATCGCCTGATTCGCCCCAGGTGGTTAACGCGCTGACGTTTGATGAAGTTCTTTTAGGCAAGGACGGCCACATGACCCTGCTGCTGGTGCGCTTCCCCAGTAGCGAACTGTTGCCGCAGCCGGACTTTTTCCAGGAAGCCCGGAAATTGCTGACGCCACGGTTGATGACGTAAATCTGCCCGTATTCAGCCCGACGCCAGCCGATGAGCATGGCGGGTCGTTTCCGGCAGCCGGTAGCGGGTGCAGCAGGCCATGACATATTGAATCGCTGTAGCCAGGCTAATGCGGTGGCCGGGCGAAATGTAGAGCGGTTTAACACCGGGCCGGGTGCGCAACACCGCGCCAATCACCTCATCCTCCACTCGCAGCGGCGTCCACGCCCCGCGCTGATTCAGCGGTTCCTCGTGCATCCCGCACAGCCGGGTCTTGGCGACGCCGATTGAGGGAATATCCACCAACAGCCCAAGATGGCTGGCTATACCAAACCGGCGTGGATGGGCGATGCCTTGGCCATCGCACAGCAGCAAGTCCGGCAGTTCCGACAACTGCTCCAGCGCCTCCAGCACCGCCGGCAATTCGCGAAACGACAGCAGGCCCGGTATATAGGGAAACGTCGTCGGGCGACGGGCGATAGCGGTTTCCAGCAGTTCCAGTCCGGGATAACCCAACACCGCCACCGCCGCCCGAGTCACGGTTCCCCCTGCTTCGAAACCGACATCCACTCCCGCAACCCGCTGCACTAATCCCAGCCGGTCATCGAGAATCAGTTGCGTGCGCAACTCCCGCTGCAAGGCGATGGCCTCAGTGGAACTCAGATTCCAGGGATGCAGGACATGTAATTTCATATGATCAGTTTATTCACTGGCCCGGCATGGTTAAACTGGTAACCCTTTTTCGCCACCCCGATTCCGGATTCATCACCATGCGGCAACTCAAACTTGGCATCCCCAAGGGCAGTCTGGAAAGCTCCACCATCGCGCTGTTCGGCCAGGCCGGTTGGACGATCAGTCCGCACAGCCGTAACTACTTTCCCACCATCAACGATCCTGAAATCGGTTGCGCGCTGGTTCGCTCCCAGGAAATGGCTCCCTATGTCGCCCAGGGTACGCTGGACGCCGGTCTGACCGGGCTGGACTGGATCATGGAAACGGAAGCCGATGTAGTGGAAATCGCCGAACTCAGCTACTCGAAAAGTTCCGACCAGCCGGCCCGCTGGGTGCTGATTGTACACGGTGACTCGCCGATCAATGCGCTGGAAGATTTGGCTGGCAAACGCATCGCTACCGAACTGGTCGGCTTCACCCGTCGCACCCTGGCGGAGCGCGGCATCGCCGCCACCGTAGAATTCTCCTGGGGCGCCACCGAAGCCAAGGTCGTCGAAGGTCTGGTCGATGCCGCGGTGGAAATCACTGAAACCGGTAGCACCATCCGCGCCCATGGGCTGCGCATCGTCTGCGACTTGCTGCACACCACCACCCGCCTGATCGCTAACCGCGCCGCGCTGGATGATCCCTGGAAAAAAGCCAAGATCGAGCAAATCGCCCTCCTGATCCGCGCCGCGCTGGCCGCCCGCCATAAGGTCGCGCTGAAAATGAATGTCCCGGCAGCGCAACTGGAGCAGGTGGTGCGTCTGTTGCCCAGCCTGCACGCGCCAACAGTCAGCCATCTCTATGACCGTGACTGGCTGGCGCTGGAAACAGTGGTGGACAGTGATCGAGTGCGCGATCTGCTACCCCGCCTGATTGCTGCCGGCGCTCAGGGGATTCTGGAATATGATCTAAAAAAAATGGTCTAATTGTTCCAAATCCGGTGAATACATTGCCCGCCCCCCCCAAATATCGCTAAACTTCATTCATCAAACTCGACATTGCGTCGGGTTCATTCCATGAATCCTTGTCCCCGTTTCGCTTACCCCGAATTTACCCGGAGTCCTGCATGGCTGTTGAACGCACCCTGTCCATCATTAAGCCTGGCGCTGTCGCCAAGAACCTCATCGGCAAGATCATCACGCGCTTCGAGGAAGAGGGTTTGCAGATCATCGCTGCCCGGATGATCCATCTGACCCCGGAGCAGGCTCAAGCCTTTTACGCGGTTCATCGTGAGCGCCCGTTCTACCCCGAACTGGTGGCTTATATGACGGAAAGCCCGATCATCGCCCTCGTGCTGGAAGGCGAGAACGCCATCGCCAGAAACCGCGATCTGATGGGTGCGACCGACCCGAGCAAAGCTATGCCCGGCACGATTCGCGGCGACTTCGCCAAAAGCATTACCCGCAACACCGTCCACGGCTCTGATGCCCCGGAAACTGCCGCCACCGAAATCGCCTTCTTTTTCAGCCAGGCGGACCTCTGTCCGCGCGCCTGCTGAATGATTGATAGCCCAGCGCTTGTCATGGCCGTAACCGCTAGCAAGATCAATCTGCTCGATCTGGATCGCCGCGATCTGGAAGCGTTCTTCGTCGCGCTGGGCGAAAAACCCTTCCGCGCCACCCAGGTTATGAAGTGGATTTACCATGAGCGGGTCATCGACTTCGCCACCATGACCAATCTGAGCAAAGCGCTGCGGGAACGACTGGCCGACTGCGCCGAAATTCGTTTGCCCGAGGTAGCCCTCGATCAAGCCTCCCGCGATGGCTCCCACAAATGGCTGATTCGGCTGGACAGCGGCAACTGCATCGAAACGGTGTTCATCCCCGAACCGGATCGCGGCACCTTGTGCGTCTCCTCGCAAATTGGCTGCCCGCTCGACTGCTCGTTCTGCGCCACCGCCCAACAGGGTTTCAATCGCAATCTCACGGTCGCCGAAATCATCGGCCAAGTCTGGCAGGCCAGCCGGTTGCTGGGCGAACGGCGCAACGGCGACCGAATCATCACCAATATCGTGCTGATGGGCATGGGCGAGCCGTTGCTGAACTTCGCTAACGTGGTGAAAGCAACCGACCTGATGCAGGATGATCTGGCGTTCGGCATTTCCAGGCGCCGGGTTACGCTCAGCACCGCCGGCGTGGTCCCGGCGCTCTATCGGCTGCGGGAGGTCTCCGAAGTCAGTCTGGCGGTTTCCCTGCACGCGCCGACCGATGAGTTGCGCAACGAACTGGTGCCGCTGAATCGCAAATATCCACTGGCCGAACTGTTGGCAGCTTGTAAAAACTACATCGTGGACAAACCGCACCGCCGCATCACCTGGGAATATGTGCTGCTGGCGGGGGTCAACGATTCTGAGCAACACGCCCGGGCGCTGGCGGCGTTGATCCGCGACATCCCGTCCAAAGTCAACCTGATTCCGTTCAACCCGTTTCCGAATACCCGCTACCAGCGCTCCAGCCCGGACGTCATCGACCGCTTCCATGCAGTGCTCATGGCCCATGATCTGACGGTCGTGACGCGCAAGACCCGGGGCGACGACATCGCCGCCGCCTGCGGTCAACTCGCTGGGCAGGTTCAAGCCCGTGGCCGCCGGCTGGGACGCTCCGCGCCCCTTGCGGTCGCTTAAGCGAGAACCTCATGCGACTATCGCAAATCTCTCCGTTCCTCTTGTTCCTGACCCTGCTGCTGGGCGCTTGCGCCAGCACCCAGGAACGGGAATTCAATGACAATGTCGCCGAGGCCAATTTCAAACTGGGCATTGGCTACATGCAATCCGGCCATTTCGAAGTTGCCACGGAAAAGCTGCTCAAGGCGCTACAATTCAAGGATAATTACCCGGAAGCCCATAACGCCATCGGCGTACTTTACGAGGAAATCCGCGAGTATGGCCCGGCTGGAACCCATTATAAAAAGGCCATCGACCTGAAACCTGACTACACCCTGGCGAGGCTGAACTATGCGCGGTTCCTGTGTCTGCGTGAACCGGTGCGCACCGCCGAAGGCGAAAGTGAATTCCAGAAGATCATCACTGATCCCGCCAACGCTGGCGCCAGCGCCTCCGATGGCTACACCGGTCTGGCCCTGTGCGCCCGCCAGCGCAATGATCCAGACCAGGCGGAGACCTGGCTGCGCAAGGCGCTGGAGATCAATCCCAACAATACCAGCGCCCTGCTTGAAATGGCCCGACTCAGCCAGACGCAGGGGAAGACCCTGCAGGCCCGCGCTTTCCTGCAACGCTACCACAGCCAAACCCGTCCCACGTTGCAAAGCCTGTGGCTGGGCATCACCATTGAATCTTCTAAGGACGGTGATCCGCTGCTGCATCGGGACTATAAGGCGGTCCTGGTTGCGCAGTTCCCGAATTCTGATGAAGCCCGTCGCCTGAAACAGCCGGAATAAATCATGTCCAACGAGATCGCTACCGATTTCACCCCCGAAACCCCCAGTGCCCACGCTGAATCGTTGGGTGCCTGGTTCGCCCAGGTTCGCACCCGCTACGGCCTCGAACTCCGCGAAGCGGCCCGGCATCTCATGCTCAATCCCACGATCGTGCAAGCCATCGAGGCCGATGATTTCGCCCGGCTGGGACCGCCGGTGTTCGTGCGCGGCTATCTCAGCCGCTACGCCCGTTTGCTGGACATGCCGGATCATGAGGTGCTGGAGCGTTTCCGGCAGCAAACCCATGTCAGCCAGGAACCGCCGCCGCTGCAAGTCGTACATCCGCTGCGTCGTCAGACCCGGGCGCGTGATTTGCGCGGCTTGGTTTATCTGGCGTTGCTGGTCGGCGTCGGCTGGACCGCTATCCAGCATCTGCCTGATCTGGATCCAAGCCGCTTGGCCGGGCTGTGGTCGAATGATCAACCCAATAAGGGGAGCCAGACCGACCGCGATCTGACGAATGCCACGGCTCAGACTCAATATCCGTTCCAGTCCCCATCGGCGGAAACGGCAGCTCCCGCACCGGCTACATCGCTCGCCAGTGGAACGTCCCCGGCCACTCCTTCATCCGAATCCGCCCTGGCGGCAGTCGCCACTCCGGTGTCGGCTCCGCCCTCAGTGGTCTTCACGGCTTCGCCCGATCCCGCGCCGATGTTGTCGGTGTCCGGAGTCCCAACCACCACGGACTCATCGGCACCCTTCGTCGTGCGGGCCAGTGATCCCGCTGCGGTGACTGGCGAAAACGGCGAGGCTAAGCTGCTGTTGGAATTCAGCAACGATTGCTGGGTGGAAATCAAAGATGCCCAGGGCAACGTGCTGACCAGTGGTTTGATGAAGGCCAATACGACGCACACCTTATCTGGCCCTGCCCCCTTCAAGGTTACGCTGGGCAATGCGCCTGCCGCCCGCATCGTTCTGGACGACCGATTGGTTGATACCACGATCTATGTCCCCCGGCGCGGCACCGTCAGCCGCTTTACCCTGGATCGTGAATAATCCCATGGCCAAGCCGTTCCAAGCCATCCGGGGCATGAACGATATCCTGCCCGCCGAATCGGCCTTGTGGCAGGCGCTGGAAACCACTGCTCGCGAGGTGCTTGCTGCCTATAGCTATCAGGAAATTCGCTTGCCGCTGGTGGAGAAAACTGAGTTGTTCGCTCGCTCTATCGGCGAAGTCACCGACATTGTCGAAAAGGAAATGTATACCTTCGATGATCGCAATGGCGAGAGCCTGACCTTGCGCCCCGAAGGCACCGCCGGTTGTGTCCGCGCCAGCATTGAACATGGTCTGCTGCACAACCAGATCCAGCGGCTGTGGTATATCGGCCCGATGTTTCGTTACGAAAAACCGCAGAGGGGCCGTTACCGCCAGTTTCACCAGATCGGCGCTGAAGCTTACGGCATGGTGGGTCCTGACATCGATGCCGAACTGATCAGTCTGACTGCCCGGCTGTGGCGGCGGTTGGGCATTCGCGAGGTGACCCTGCAACTCAATTCACTCGGTTCCAGCGCGGCCCGCGCCGCCTACCGGGAACAACTGGTCGCCTATTTCACCACGCGCCAGGGCGAACTCGATGAGGATAGCCAGCGGCGGTTGCAGACCAATCCCCTGCGGATTCTGGACAGCAAGAATCCCGCAATGCAGCCGGTGATCGCGGAAGCGCCCTCGCTGCTGGATCATCTTGACGCGGAATCCCAGGCGCATTTCGCCGCGTTGCAGGATTTGCTGGATCGTGCAGGCATTGCTTATGACATCAATCCCCGGCTGGTGCGGGGACTGGATTACTACAGCCAGACGGTTTTTGAATGGGTTACTAACACGCTCGGCGCGCAAGGCACCCTCTGCGCGGGCGGTCGTTACGACGGACTGATTGAACAGCTTGGCGGATCGGCGACGGGCGGCATCGGGTTCGCCATGGGCTTGGAGCGACTGGTCGCCATGCTAGCTGCGGCCGGCCGGTCGGGCGCTGATTCGGTCCCCCACGCCTACCTGATCGCGGTCGGTGACGCCGCGCAACGAACGGTGTTGGCGCTCGCTGAACGGCTGCGCGACGCCGGGCCGGCGTTGCGGTTGCGAATGAACTGTGGTGGCGGTGGATTCAAGGCCCAGTTCCGCCGTGCGGATCACAGCGGCGCACAGTTCGCGCTGATCCTCGGCGAGGACGAGGTCAATGCGGGTACGGTCGCGATCAAGCCATTGCGCGACGCCCAAAGCCCACAAATCACCCTGCCACAGGACCAGGTTGCCGCCTGGTTGTGCGTGGCGGCGCTGAGCAAAGTTTCCTGAGACTTTTCACCCTGGCCTCACCCTGAACCCCTCACCCTGAACCCCTCTCCCTCAAGGAGAGAGGGGAGTTAGTTGGAGAAGACAAGCTGATGGAGCAATACACCGACGACGAACGTGTCGAAGATCTGAAAAAATGGTGGCAGGAGAACGGCGTTAGCATCATCGTCGGCATCGCGCTTGGCGTCGCTGCGATCTTCGGCTGGCGCTACTGGGTCTCCCACCGCGACGCCCAGGCGAACCAGGCATCACTGGCTTATGACGCCTTTATCGAAGCCGTCGAAAAGCCGGACACGGATCAGGCCCGTCAGCGGGGTCAGGGATTGCTAGCCGATTTCCCTAATTCCGCCTATGCCGCGCTGGCGACGCTGCGGCTGGCCAAACTGGCGGTGGACAATGGCGATCAGGCGACGGCCATTCAGCAATTGCAGTGGGTCATCGATCACGCCAAACTGGCTGAACTCCAGGATATCGCCCGGCTGCGGCTAGCGCGGGTGTTCTTCGCCGCCGGCCAGTTGACCGAAGCGGAAAAGCTGTTAGCGCACGTGAACACCGCCAGCTTGACCGCCGAACGCGAGGAGCTGCGGGGTGATCTTGCTCTGGCTGGCAACGACCCCGCCAAGGCACGAACCGCCTATGCCCAAGCACTGGCGGCCGGTGGCGCCAGCCCGTTGTTGCGAATCAAACTCGACAATCTGGCCGTGCCGACTGCCGACACAGTGATCGCCGCACCGGTTCCACCACTGGCTGAACCCGCTACCGTAACGGTTCCTCCACCCGTTCCTGACGCGCCATCGGAAGCACCCGCCGAGACGCTATCGGCTCCCGAAGCGCCCGCCGAGACACCACCTGTTACTGCTTCCGAAACGCCGGCCGCCGAGGCTTCCGAAACGCCGGCCAAGGTTCCTGAAGCAGCGCCGGACGATGCCGCTCCAACTGCGCCAGCCGAACCGGTTCCGGTCTCCCCTGCTCCCCCTGCATCAGGTCCGCCGTCATGATCCGACGCACTACTCCTTTGCTCATTCTGATGCTGATCGCGGGTTGTAGCACGATTGGTGGCTGGTTCGGCGGCTCCGACAACTCGACTCCCCCCGCTGAACTGAAACCCATCGACCAGCCGATCAGCATCCAGCAACTCTGGGAAACCCGAGTGGGCGCCGGTGCCGACGACCAGTTCATCCGCCTGATTCCTGCCCTGACCGATGGACGGGTCTACGCCGCCAGTCATGATGGCATGGTCGTTGCTATGGACGCCCTCAGCGGACAGCGACTGTGGGAAGTCGCCACTCAATTGCCGATCTCCGGCGGCGTCGGCGTCAGCGACGATGGCTTGGTCCTGGTCGGAACCCGCAAGGGTGAGGTTATCGCGCTGCGCCAGAACGACGGTCAGGAAGCCTGGCGCGCCCGGGTTTCCAGCGAAGTACTAGCGCCCCCGCGCGCCGCCAGTGGCATCGTGGTCGTGCGCACCATCGATGGCAAATTTACCGGCTTCGACAGCCGTTCCGGGGAGCAGCGCTGGACGTACACCTATGCCATGCCCGCCCTCAGCCTGCGCGGCAACGCCCCGCCGCTAATGACTCGTGAGTTGATGATCGCCGGACTCGACAGCGGCAAACTGTTAGTGTTGTCCTTGGCTAAGGGGTTACCGCTGACCGAGAAAACCATCGCCGCGCCGCACGGCCGTACCGAGATCGAACGGCTGATCGATATCGACTCGGAACCTAAAGCCTTCGGCGACACCCTGTATCTGGCCGCCTATCATGGCAACGTAGCCGCGATTAACATGCGCGACGGCAATCTGGTCTGGAGTCGGGATCTGTCCAGCCACGCCGGACTGGACGTAGACGCCCGGCAGGTCTACGTCAGCGATGACACCGACGCCGTATTAGCTCTGGATCGCGCCGCCGGCGGGACGTTCTGGAAACAGCCGGAAATGACTGGACGCCGGCTGTCCGCTCCGGCGGCAACGACCGATCATGTGGTCGTCGGCGACTTCGAAGGGTATTTACACTGGTTGCGCAAGGAGGATGGCCGGATCGTCGGCCGGATTCGCGCGACCAATAAAGCCATCATCGCGCCACCGATCGTCGCCGGCGACATCGTGTTCGTTCAGGGCCAGGGCGGTTCGCTCGGGGCTTTCCGCGCCGGCGGCTGAATCGCCTCTCCTCTTGACCCCTCTCCCTGCCGGTGAGAGGGGAGTGAGCCACACGCTTGATTCTGCGCATTGCGGTTCCCTCGCGCCTGTACCGGACCTTCGACTACCTGCCCCCGCCGGATTGCGATCCTGCAACTCTGCAACCGGGCATGCGGGTCCAGGTTCCTTTCGGGCGACAACAGGTCGTTGGCTTCCTAGTGGAACTCGGCGCTGACACGGCGCTGGATATCGCCAGCCTGCGACCCGCGCTGGCGGTTCTCGACACCGAAGCGCTGCTGCCGCCGGATGTGCTGGCGCTGATCCAGTGGGCGCAGCGCTACTACCACCACCCGCCCGGCGAGGTGTTCACAACCGCCTTGCCGGTCCTGTTGCGCCAGGGCGAACCCGCTATCGCGCCTGCCTCTACCCCACTATGGCGTATCACCGCCGCTGGCCGGGCCGCACTCGCTGACGACAGTCTGCGCCGCGCCCCGGTGCAGTGGCGGATGCTGGACTATCTGGCGCAGTGCCCGGAAGGCGCTGAACCGGAAACCCTGCGTCCGGTCGTCAGCCACAGCGCCGCCACCCTGCGCACGTTACGGGACAAGGGCTGGGCGGAACAGAGCGCGGCCCTGGAAGGCGCTACTGCTTTTGCTCCTCACCCGCCGCCGGCGCTGAACGTGGCGCAGGCAGAGGCGGTCGCCGCAATGATCGCCGCGCTGGGCCGGTTTCAGGTGTTTCTGCTGGAAGGCGTTACCGGCAGCGGTAAAACCGAGGTTTACCTGCAAGTGATCGAAGCCGCGCTGGCCCAAGGCCGGCAAGCGCTGGTACTCACCCCGGAAATTGGCCTGACCCCGCAGTTGCTGGCCCGGTTCCGCGAACGGTTGCCGGGACCGCTGGCCGTGTCGCACTCCGGTCTCAGTGATGAAGAGCGGCTCAAGGCCTGGCTGATGGCCCGCGAGGGTCGCGCCCGAGTGGTGGTCGGCACCCGCTCCGCGGTCTTTGCGCCGCTGCAAGCGCCGGGCATTCTGATCATCGATGAAGAACACGATCCGTCTTTCAAGCAGCAGGACGGCTTTCGCTACCACGCCCGCGATCTGGCCATTGTCCGGGGTCAGCAACTGGGCATCCCGGTCGTGCTCGGTTCCGCAACCCCGGCGCTGGAAAGCTGCCACAACGCCCAGCGCGGACGCTACCAGTTGTTGTCCCTGCCGGAACGGGTGGGCGGTGGCGCGGAACCCCCGATTCATATTCTGGACGTGCGCCGTCAGCCGATGCGCGAGGGCCTGTCGCTGCCGTTGCTGGAACGCATCCGTGCCCATCTGGATCGGGATGAGCAAGTGCTGCTGTTTCTCAATCGGCGTGGGTTTTCCCCTGTTCTGCTCTGTCATGAATGCGGCTGGATCAGCCAATGTCGGCATTGCGACGCCCGCATGACCTTGCATCTGCGCCGCCAGCGCCTGATCTGCCACCATTGCGGCGATCAACGGGCGGTTGATACGGCCTGTCCGCAATGCGGCAGTGTGGATCTGCGCGGTCTGGGCCAGGGCACTGAACGGCTGGAAACCGCCCTCTGCCAGGAATTTCCCGAGGTCGGCCTCACCCGCATGGACCGTGACAGCACTCGCCGGCGTGGCAGTCTGGAAACTCTGCTGGCGGATATTCACACGGGTGGCCGTCGCTTGTTGATCGGCACCCAGATGCTGGCCAAGGGTCATCACTTTCCCGATGTGACCCTAGTGGGCATTATCGACGCCGACCAGGGACTCTACGGCATTGACTTCCGTTCCAGTGAACGAATGGCGCAACTGATCCTGCAAGTCGCCGGGCGGGCCGGGCGGGCGGAAAAACCGGGGACGGTGATCATACAGACCCATCATCCCGACCATCCTCTGCTCCGTACCCTGGTCTCGCGGGGCTATCCGGCCTTCGCTGCGGAAGCGCTGGCCGAACGACAAGCGGCTTTGTTGCCGCCCTTTGCCCACCAGGCCCTGCTGCGGGCTGAGGCGGTCGACCCGGAACGAGCGACCGCCTTTTTGAATGCCGCCCGAGCGTTGGCCGAACCGTTGGCGGACGGATTGGAAGTCCTGGGGCCGGCTCCCGCGCCGATGGAGCGCCGCGCCGGCCGTTATCGGGCGCATCTGCTGATGCAGGCCACACAACGCCAGGATTTACACCGCTTTCTCCATCGCTGGACCGCGCTGTTATGGGCGGATCGCCAGGATCGCCAAGTGCGCTGGTCGCTGGACGTGGATCCGCTGGAGCTTTATTGAGCAGTTTGCCGCACTTTAACCGCTCGTCGGCTGATCGCTGACTGTAATTGTTTCAAGCCATTAAAAAATAAGTGAACCGCAACACCTTTACTTGACGCCGGATAAAGCTAGAATTTAAGGGCTTGCGGCGCCTTTCGGCTATCAGGCAAGCCTCTAAGGGATGGATTACAGTCCACTCAGGGGCGTCCGCCGTTCCACCCACCACCACCTATGGGATATAACGATGCAACAAGACCTGGTGCGCGCGATAAAAAGTAACCCTAAATACCACGAACTGGTGTCTAAAAGAGCCAAGTTCGCCTGGATCCTGGCGATCCTCATGCTGTTGATCTACTATGGCTTTATTCTGATCATCGCCTTCAACAAAGAGTTTCTTTCCCAACACCTGTGGGAAGGCTCTATTACCACGGTGGGCATTCCCGTTGGCTTGGGCGTGATCATTAGTGCCTTTATCCTGACCGGCATCTACGTCTTCCGCGCCAATTCCGAATTCGACCGCCTAACCGCCGAAATCAAGGAGGAGGTGCTATGAGACTCTGGCAAAATGCATTGACGGCTATTGTCCTGAGCCTCGTTGCCGGCGCAGCGCTGGCCGCCGGTGATATGGGCGAAGTGAAGAAGCAAGCGGTTAACATCCCTGCTATCGTCATGTTCCTGGCCTTCGTCGCGGGCACCCTGGGCATCACTTACTGGGCCGCGCAGCGCACCAAGACCGCCAAGGACTTCTATTCTGCCGGCGGCGGCATCACCGGCTTCCAGAACGGCTTGGCCATCGCCGGCGACTACATGTCCGCTGCGTCGTTCCTGGGTATTTCCGGCCTGGTGTTCATCAACGGCTATGACGGCCTGATCTACTCAGTCGGCTGGCTGGTCGGCTGGCCGATCATCATGTTCCTGATGGCTGAACAGCTCCGCAACCTCGGCAAATACACCTACGCCGATGTGGTGTCCTACCGCTTCCAGCGGGTGCCGATGCGCACCATGGCCGCTACCGGCTCGCTGGTGGTGGTGGTGCTGTACCTGATCGGCCAGATGGTGGGCGCGGGCAAGCTGATCCAGGTGCTGTTCGGTCTGGACTACATCTATGCGGTGACGATCGTCGGCGTTCTGATCATCCTGTACGTCACCTTCGGCGGAATGCTGGCAACCACCTGGGTGCAGATTATCAAGGCCTGCCTGTTGTTGGGCGGTGCCACGTTCATCGCGTTCGGTGCTTTGCATGTCGCCACCGAGGGCTCCTGGAGTCCAGAGGCGCTGTTCCGCAAGGCGACTGAAATTCATGCCAAGAAAGATGCCCTCATGCGGCCCGGTGTCTTGGTGACCAGCCCCATTGAAGCCATCTCGTTGGGCTTGGCGCTGATGTTTGGCACCGCCGGCCTGCCGCATATTCTGATGCGGTTCTTCACCGTGCCGAACGCCACCGAAGCCCGTAAATCGGTCTTCTACGCCACCGGCTTCATCGGCTATTTCTACATCCTGACCTTCCTGATCGGTTTCGGCGCCATCGTGCTGCTGATGCCGGAGACTTCAGGCTACATGGTGACCGATCCGAAGACCGGCGCACTGGCGCTCAAGGGCGGCCAGAACATGGCAGCGGTGCAGTTAGCGTCGGCGGTAGGCGGTAACCTGTTGCTCGGTTTCATCTCGGCGGTCGCCTTCGCCACCATTCTGGCCGTGGTCTCCGGTCTAACCCTGGCCGGCGCTTCAGCGATCTCGCATGACCTGTACGCCAACGTGTGGGCGCACGGCAATGTCGACGAACAGCAGGAAGTGCGGGTTTCCAAAATGGCGACCGTGGTGCTGGGCATTATCGCCATCCTGCTGGGCATCGCCTTCGAGCAACAGAACGTTGCCTACCTGGTCGGCCTGACCTTCGCGGTAGCGGCCAGCGCCAACTTCCCGATCCTGATCATGTCGATCTACTACGGGAAGATGACCACCAAGGGTGCGCTGCTGGGCGGCTGGCTGGGCCTGGTCACTTCGACTCTGTTCGTCATTCTCGGCCCGACCGTCTGGACTGATGTCCTCAAGTTTGGCGCCGCCATCTTCCCGTTCAAGAACCCGGCGCTGTTCTCGATGATCATCGCCTTCGTGGGCATCTGGCTCGGCTCGATCATGGACAATAGTGAGCAGGGCAAGCGGGAATGTGAATCCTTTGAGGCACAGGACGTGCGTTGCCAAACCGGCATCGGCGCCGAGGGTGCAGCCAGCCACTAAGCGATCCATGACCCGTTGAGGAGATTGCCAGCGGATAGCAACCCCCAACCGGTCTGAATCCTGCTAAGATAAAACCCCTTCCGGCATCTGCCGTGGAGGGGTTCTTCATTCGTATCTGGCCTTCAGGATCGAACCGTCGTGACCACTCCGGACCCAACCGCGTTTCTCGCCCGTCTGCCCCCCTTCAACCGGCTCTCCGCCGCAGAACTGGAGCCGATCGCCCGGGAACTGACCGTGGACGACTATCCTGCCGGCGAGGTGTTGGTGAAGGCCGGCGAAATCCCCGCCTGCCTCTACCTCATCATTGAGGGTGCGGTTTATGAAGTGGACGGCGATCTTTCCACCCTGGGTCCGGAGGCGGTCACCCTGCCCGGCAGTCCGCTGTGGTGCGTGGTCTCACTGTATGCCGCCGAGGATATGTTCGACGCCCGCACCCTGCTGGATGGCGCCAGTAAACATAGTTTTGTGGTCAGTGAACCCACCCGCTGTTTTCTCTTGCCACGGCCCGCGTTCCTGCGCGCCGTACAGGGCCATTCTGCGCTGGCGGCGTTTTACCACCAGAAGATTTCCCAGCGACTCGCCACGCTGTCTGAGACCGGCGACAGCCGCGATTTATCATCTTTCATCTTGGCCAAAATTCAGGACGCCTATATTCATCCGCCGGTGTTTGTCGACGCCGGCAGCTCGATTCATGACGCCGCCCTGGCGATGAAGGCGCATAAAACCAACTCAGTGCTGGTGCAATACGGCGACGAACTCGGCATTGTGACCGCTACTGATTTACGCGAAGCCGCTATCATCCAGCGACGGTCTGTCAATGAGCCGGTCGGACCGCTGGCGACCTATGAATTGATCGATATGGCGCCGGACGACTTTCTGTTCAACGCCCTGCTGCGGATGACCCACTACAATATCAACCGGCTGGTAATCCGCGAGGGCCGCATCCTGCACGGCATCCTCGAACATATCGACCTGCTCAGTTACCTTTCTAATCACTCGCATCTGATCGCTCTGCAAATCGAACGGGCGCAGTCCCGGGAAGACCTGAAATGGGCCAGCCAAGATCTGGTCAACGTCATCCGTGATCTGCACGCTAAGGGCATCAAGATTCGCTACATCATGCAACTGGTGTCAGAGCTGAATAAAAAACTACTACGCAAAATCTTCGATCTGCTGGTCCCGCCGGGCCTGCTCGCAGATGCCTGTCTGCTGGTGATGGGCAGCGAAGGGCGCGAGGAGCAGGTTCTCAAAACGGACCAAGACAATGCCCTGATTCTCCGCGACGGCTTCGAGAACCCGAACCTGGCGCAGATCACCAGCGCGTTCACCGATTGCCTGCTCGACTTTGGCTATCCGCGCTGTCCTGGCAACATCATGGTGTCCAATCCGTACTGGACGAAATCGGTCGCAGCCTTCAAAGACGAACTGTTCCAGTGGATCGTCCATCCGACCCAGGATTCCTTCCTGCAATTCGCTATTTTCTTCGATGCCATGGCGGTCGCCGGCGACGATAACCTGCTTCGCCATGTCAAGGATCACATGTACCGTTTACTGGGCGATCATCGCGCTTTCTACGCCCAGTTCGCCAAGGCCACGGTCGCCTTTGAAACCCCACTGGGCTTCTTCACCAATTTCGTGGTCGAGAAGCATCGCGACGAACTGGACCTCAAAAAGGGCGGCATCTTCCCTATCGTGCATGGCATTCGCAGCCTGGCGCTGGAATACCGGCTGCCGCAGACTAACACTATCGACCGCATTCTGGCGCTGAGTCAGCGCAACCTGTTCCGCTCGTCCTTCGGTACGGAATTGATTGAGGTGTTCACCTATCTTTCCACCTTGCGGGTCAAGGCGGGTCTGAACAAAATCCAGCAGGGCCTGCCTCAGGACAACTATCTGAATCCCAAGGAACTGAACAAGCTGGAACGGGAACTGCTTCGAGATTCGTTCAAAATCGTCAATGAATTCAAGAAATTCATCACCTACCACTTCAAGCTGGGCATGATCAGTTGACCGGAACCCCCCTGCACGAGGCTTCCTCTTGAAAACGCATTTGCAAAATCTTATCGCTCAAGCGCTGCAACCCCTGCAACGAGAGGGGTTGTTGCCTAGTGCCGAACGGCCAGTCATCCCGCTGGAGCGTACCCGTGACCGGACGCATGGCGACTTCGCTTCGACCATCGCCTTGGCGTTGGCGAAAACCGCCCGTCGCAAACCTCGTGAACTGGCTGAGCGAATTGTCGCCGCCCTGCCGGTCTCCGACCAGGTTGTCAAAGTAGAAATTGCCGGGCCAGGCTTCATCAACTTCTTTCTAACCCCTGCCGCCTATCAAGCCGTAGTCGGCGAAATCCTGGAGCGCCGTGAGCGCTTTGGCCGGAGCGGGTTGGGCAGCGGTCAACGGGTGCAGGTGGAATTCGTGTCCGCCAATCCCACCGGGCCGCTGCATGTCGGCCATGGTCGCGGCGCGGCGTTTGGCGCAACCGTCGCCAATCTGCTGGAAGCTATCGGTTACCAGGTACACCGCGAGTACTACGTCAATGACGCGGGCCGGCAAATGAACATCCTGGCTGCCAGCCTCTGGCTACGCTATCTGGAGCATTGCGGCGAAAAGTTCCGGTTTCCCAGCAACGGTTACCGGGGCGAGTATGTGCGCGACATTGCCGTGCAGCTCTATATCGAGCATGGCGGCGCCTATGTGGTTTCAGCCCGGCAAATCTTCCGCGACCTGCCCCAGGATGAAATTCGCGATGGGAACGGCGACGTGGTCACGCCGGGGGACAAGGAAGCGCATATCGACGCCTTGGTGGAGCGCGCCCGGGTGCTGTTGGGCGAGCCGCGCTACCGCTATCTCTTCGAACTGGGCCTGAACACGATTCTCGATGACATCCGCGACGACCTGCAGCAATTCGGCGTGGTCTACGATGAATGGTATTCAGAACGCGCCCTGGCGGAAAGCGGCGCGGTCAACAAGACCCTCAACCGGCTGCGTGACGCCGGCTACGTCTACGAACAGGACGGGGCGCAGTGGTTTCGCTCCAGCGCCTTCGGCGACGAAAAGGATCGGGTGGTGGAGCGGGAGAATGGCCAGATGACCTACTTTGCCTCGGACATCGCCTATCACCTGGAAAAGTTCGAGCGCGGCTTCGACTGGGTGATCGATATCTGGGGCGCTGACCATCATGGTTATGTCCCCCGGGTCAAGGCTGCCCTGCAGGCGCTGGGCGAGAATCCCGACCGGCTGGACGTCCTTCTGGTGCAATTCGCCATTCTCTATCGCCATGGCGAACGGGCGCCGATGTCCACCCGTTCCGGCGAGTTCGTGACCCTGCGCGAACTGCGCCAGGAAGTCGGCAACGACGCTGCCCGCTTCTTCTATGTCATGCGCAAGAGCGAACAGCATCTGGATTTCGATCTCGACCTAGCTAAATCCCAGTCCAAGGACAACCCGGTCTACTATATTCAGTACGCCCATGCCCGGGTCAGCAGCGTGTTGAAGCAACTGCGGGAGAAGGGTTTGCCCCGCGATGAAGCGCGTGGACAGGCTCATCTGGCGCTGTTATCAGAACCGCATGAGGAAGCCCTGCTGGTTGCCTTGTCCCGTTACCCGGAAATCGTGGAAATAGCGGCGCTCGACCATGAACCGCACCAATTGGCGCACTACCTGCGGGAGTTGGCCAATGCCTTCCACACTTATTACAACGAACACCGGGTGCTGGTTGACGACGATGCCTTGCGTGACGCTCGGCTGAATCTGAGCCTGGCGACCCGACAGGTCATTAGTAATGGTCTCGCCTTACTCGGCGTTTCAGCCCCGGAGGTTATGTGAGCATGCGCTGCGATTACAAATCCATCTCGCCCCGGCAACGCCGCCGCGCGGTGCGCCGACATGGCCTGTTGGTCATCACCCTCATCCTGGCAGGCCTGTTTGGCGGTCTGCTGGCCTATATCAAGGGCGATCGCCCCAGGGGAACTCCAGTCGCCGCTATGCCGCATCCAGCGCCCGTGACTCCAGCGCCCGTGACTTCGCCAGCGCGAGCAGTTGTCGCCCCCCTGCCGGCAGCGCCTGAGTCCTTTAAACCCAAGTACGATTTCTATACCGAACTGCCCAAGCGTCAGGTCTTTATCCAGTAAAGAGAATCGCAGGTCCAATCAACGCTATAATTCAGGCGGAGATGACCAACCAGTAGATCAGACGACTCAAAGCTAGCCCCATGATGAACCTCCCCGACGTCGTTCGGTTCCACTTGGACCAGCACGGTTTTCCCTACCGGCTGATTGATTGTCCATCGGTCGAGAGTCTCGACCAGGCGGCGGCCAAGCTCGACATTCCTCCCCGGCAAATAGTGCGCACGGTTCTGCTCAGAGACAGGGCAGGGCTGGTGATGGCGATTCTGCCGTGTAGTTATATCCTGGATTTTTCGATCCTTTGTCAGGCGCTACAGCGCGATTTGGATCCGCTCTACGGCATCGAAACCCACCATTTTTTCGAACAGTACGGTTGCCAGACCGGTTGCCACCCGCCGCTGCCTGGCGCGTTCGCCATTCCTGCCCTGGCTGACGCCAGCCTGGTTGCGGACGAGGATGCCGAGGTTTACTTCGATGGCGGCAATGGCGATGTTCTGGTGAGTATGCGGGCGGTCGATTTCCGTCAGGTACTCGCCACAGCGCGCTGGGGCCATTTTGCAGTGTCAACCGAAGACCTGGATGCCCTGCTCAGTCAGCAGGCAGCGACCCCGCAAAATCTGGTTAATCTCACCCGGCGTTATACGCCTGCGCAGTTGCGTGAGGGCATTGAAGCCATTACCGAACTGCCCGTCATGCCGCAAACCGTGCAATGGATTATGGCGCTGCGCGCCAAGTCGGATGTGACGGTCAAAGAGATTCTGCAAGTCGCTGAGTATGATCCCAGCCTCGCTGCCCAGGTGGTGTATTGGGCGCGCTCTCCGTTGCATGGTTATCAAGGACCCGTGGATTCGCTGGAGACTGCTATCCAGCAGGTGTTGGGGATCGAGAATACGCTTAATCTGCTGCTCGGCTCCTGCATGGGCCAAACTTTTCATATTCCGGTCGATGGTCCGGTCGGTTTGCAAACGTTCTGGCGGCACAGCATCTATTGCGCCTCATTGATCAGCGAACTCGTCAAGCTGTTGCCCGAACCCACGAATGTCAAGCCTGGACTCGCCTATCTTTGTGGATTGCTGCACGATTTCGGTTATCTGGTGCTCGGTCATGTCTTCCCAGCCCGATTTTTCCTGTTCAACCGCTTTCTGGCGGTCAATCGCAGTGTGCCGCTCGATGTCGTAGAACGTTATGTCCTGGGCGTTGAACACTGGCATATCGGCGCTTGGCTGATGCAATCCTGGGCGATGCCCGAGGAAGTGATCGCTGCGGTACGCTGGCACCACAATGAGGATTGCACTCAACCCCATGCCGAATATTCCAACCTGGTGCTGATTGCCAACCGGTTACTGCGTTATGCTGGCCTCGGTGAGGAATCCAATCACCGGTTGCCGGCCCTGGTGATGTTCACCTTGGGCATCACCCGTGAACAGGCCATGGAAGCGCTGGACCGAGTGCAGTCCAGCATGGCGGAACTGGATAGTTTGTCGACGGCGCTGCGACTGCCTGCTGAAGGGTAGAAGAAAATCAGCAATCACTTTCTTCGCCCATCAGTGGTTGAGGGGATTCCATCTGTAAAAAACCGCTTCTCAGTGCTGACTGAGGACAGGAGATATCCATGTTGATCGTTCATGTCTTCGTCCATGTCAAGCCGGACTGCGTTGAGGCGTTCAAAGCGGCTTCACTCGAGAACGCCCGCCACAGCGTTCAGGAACCCGGCATCGCCCGTTTCGACGTAATCCAGCAGGTCGACGATCCGACCCGCTTTGTGCTGGTCGAGATTTACCACACCGCCGCTGCTCCGGTTCAGCACAAGGAAACGGCTCATTACGCCGCCTGGCGCGATACGGTGGCCGACCTGATGGCGGAACCCCGGAGCAGCGTGAAATACGTCAATCTGTTTCCGAATGATGCGAGTTGGCATAATCCGGCAGCGCTGGATGACTGAGGAACTGGACCTTCAAACGCCCTGGCCGCGGTTAACCGCACGAGTTTGGGGTCCCCCGGACGGGATACCCGTGTTGGCCGTGCATGGCTGGCTGGATAACGCCGCCAGTTTCGATACGCTGGCGCCGTTGTTGCCAGGTCTGCGGCTGGCGGCGGTCGATTTACCCGGTCATGGGCGCTCCAGCCATCGCCCACCCGGCGTACCGTATCATTTCGTGGATTTCATCCCCGACGTGGTCGCCGCCGCCGATGCGCTAGGTTGGGAACGCTTTGCCCTGCTGGGCCATTCCCTGGGCGGCGGCATTGCCAGTTTCATTGCGGCGATTCTGCCAGAGCGGGTGATCGGGTTGGCGATGATTGAAGGGTTGGGGCCACCGACCAGTCAGCCTGCTGACGGTCCAGCCAACTTGCGCAAGTCCATGGAGCAGATGGACGCCCTGCGGCGTAAAAGCACCCCAGTCTATCCCAGCGTAGAAGCGGCGATTCAGGCGCGCTGTGAGGGCAGTGGCTTGTCATGGTCGGCGGCGACGCGACTGGTCGAACGGGGTCTGCAACCGGTGGGTCAAGCCTTCGTCTGGCGCACCGATCCCCGGTTGCGCTTCGTTTCGCCGCTCTATCTCAGCGAACCACAGATTCTGGCCTATATGGAGCGGATTCAGGCTCCGGCGTTGTTGCTCTGCGGTGAAGCGGGTTATCTGGTCAAGCGGGCTTATATGCAGGACCGCTATGCCTGTATCGCTGATCTGAGCGTTAAAATCGTGCCGGGGGGACATCATCCCCATCTGGAAGACCCTGAATCCTGCGCACGCTGGCTGAGGCCATTTTTTGCTTCGTTGACGGGCAGCCCGGAAGATAAAACCGACAACAGCCCTAACTGACTGTTTTAATTGGTGCCGGGAGAGAGACTCGAACTCTCACGGTATCACTACCGGTGGATTTTGAGTCCACTGCGTCTACCATTCCGCCATCCCGGCATTAGGAGGGAAGAGCGCAATTATAAGGATTTTCTGCCGATGGGCAAGCGGGCGTGCGAGTTGGAAGCAAAAATGGTGAGCGCTAACCCGACTGATCATGCCGAAGCTGCGCCGGTCAGGTATCATGCCGCCCTTTCCCACTACCGCAACCTTCTACGCCCGGCGCTCATCGGATATGTTGACTCTCAAGACCTTCAAGGCAGAAGTTTTGTTATTGCTGGCGGCGATCATCTGGGGCTTTGCCTTCGTCGCCCAGCGGGTCGGCATGGATCACGTCGGCCCTTTCACCTACAACGGCGTCCGCTTTCTGATCGGGGCGCTATCGCTGTTGCCGCTGCTGTGGATTGGACGACGCTCCGGCCCATTGATTCGCCCAGGCGGCGAACGGCTGATGTGGGTCGGTGGTCTGCTGGTCGGGTTGATTCTATTCGCCGGCGCTTCGCTGCAACAGGTCGGCATTGTCCACACCACTGCTGGCAAAGCCGGTTTCATCACGGGTCTGTATGTGGTCGTTGTTCCGTTACTCGGCTTGCTGTGGGGGCAGCGCACGCCCTGGGGCACTTGGCTGGGTGCGCTGTTGGCCATAGCGGGTCTGTATCTGTTGACGATGACTGATCGTTTAACCTTGACCGAGGGCGATGGGCTGGTGCTGATCGGTGCGTTCTTCTGGGCCGGGCATGTCCTGACGATTGGCTGGCTGGCCGGTCGGCGTGTCGAACCAGTGTTATTGGCCTGTCTGCAATTCATCATCTGCGGCGTGTTGAGCCTGGCGATTGCGGTCGCCAGCGAGTCGATCACCCTGGATGGCTTGCGCGGCGCGGCCCTGCCCATTCTCTACGGCGGACTGCTGTCGGTCGGCGTCGCCTACACGCTGCAAGTCGTGGCCCAGCGCGATGCGCCGCCCGCTCACGCCGCGATTATCCTGAGCCTGGAAACCGTCTTTGCCGCACTGGGCGGCTGGCTGCTGCTCAACGAGACTCTGGCGGGACGCGGGCTGATCGGCTGCGGATTGATGTTCGCTGGCATGTTGCTGTCGCAACTGGTGCTGGGCAAAGCTGCGCCGCCGCCGACTGAACCGGCGATTGTTGCCGCGCCACTGCTAACGACTCAGTCGGCTCCGCCGCCGCTTCAGGAATCGTCACTGACGGCGAATCGTCACCGCCTTGCTCCTGATACCAGCACTGATAGCAAAGCCGCAGGCCGTTCTCGCTCAGAAAGCTGGCCGGCGGGCCGAATCCGCCGCAAAGATCGCAAATCAGATAGCTGCTGACCATCGTCTTTTCCTCGCTATTGCCCGTTGATTAGTTAATTCATAGTGGCCCCGTCTGCATTTTTCCACCCATGACCCTCCTGCCCGGTTGTGACCCCCGCTGTCCCGGCTGCGCCCATCGCACCTGGAGCGCTACGGCCAGCGAGGCGCAAAAAATGGAAGGGTTACAGCGAATGTTAGCGCCTTGGGCAAACCGACTGCGAGCGATGCGGACGGTTGCTGATGCGGCCCGCTGGAATTATCGGCGCAAGGTCTGCCTGTCGGCAGTCTGGGACGCAGCGGCGGGCTGGAATTTTGGCCTGTGGCGGCGCGATGAGCTGATCCCGATTCCCGATTGTCCGGTTCATGCTGAGCCGGTGCGGGCAATGATTCACTGGCTGCGACGGACATTGCCGCCGGTATTGGAATTTCCGCTGGCGTTCTTTGTGCAGTCTGGCGCGCAGGCCACGCTGATTCTGAAAACCCGGCATCTCCCGGTTCCCGACGGGTTCAACGAAACGCGACGGTTGGAACTGGCGGCCATTGGGCTGGAAGGCTTGTGGCTACATTTGCACCCCGCCGCTGGCCGCCGACTGTTCGCCCGGAATGGCTGGACCCTGTTATGGGGTCAGCCACGCTCGCGGGATGGATTCGGGCTGATCTACGGTCCGACCGCCTTCCAACAGCAAATCCCCGAACTGTACGGGCAGGCGCTGGATGCGGCGGAAGATTTTCTGGCCCCGGAACCGGGCGACTCGCTCGCCGATTTGTATTGTGGCATCGGCGCCAGCCTGACGCGCTGGACCCGGCATGGAGCGCGAACGCTCGGCGTGGAACTGAGTGGCGAAGCGGTGGAATGCGTGGGTGAGAATGCGCCAGCCGCGACTGTGCTGCGCGGCAAGTGCGCCGACCGTCTCCCCCAACTGCGCGCCTGGACGCCGGCGACGGGAACCCGATTGTTGTACGTCAACCCACCACGCACCGGGCTGGAGCCGGACGTGCGGGACTGGGCGGCAATGGAGTTCCGGCCCGAGCGGATGGCCTATCTGTCGTGCAGCGCCGGCACTTTGAGCCGGGATTTAGCAACGCTGACCGCAGCCGATTATACGGTAGAAGCGCTGACGCCCTATGACTTCTTTCCGCAAACCCGCCATGTTGAAATACTGGCGCTGCTGAAAGACGGTCCACAGCACCCTGCCTGATTTACAATCACTGTCCGCCTCACGCCCCTTGGTTTGTACCCATGCCGATTGCTCTCCCGTATCGACTCGCTCTGTTTCTGCTGTGCAGCGTTGGGTCAGCTTTCGCTGCTGACTCCTTGATCCTGCACGATTTTGAACGACCCACCAGCCCAACGCCGGAGATTAGCATGAGCGGTTGGACAACCGACCCGGATCAGCCGGCGGGTCAAATTCGCTATCGGTTCGAACCGGTGCAACGCGAGGACAGTCAGCGGGCGCTGTATCTCCAGTACCGTTTCCAGCCCGGCGCGACCGAGGCCATCGGCTGGCAACTGAGCCTGCCGGATCTGGACGCCTCCGCCTACGATCATCTGGAACTATGGATTCGCGGTGATGAGTACGCCGGTTTCGCCGAGGCGTTGAAGCTGGAATTCAAGCAACCGCTGACGGATGGGCCATTAGGTCTATTACGCCAAGGCAGCACGGTCATTGAGGGCATCACCGGCGACTGGCAACGTTTCCAGGTTCCGCTGCGCTGGATGAACGGCATTGACGACTGGACGCATCTGCGCCAACTGGCCCTGGTGTGGCAGCCACGCCGGTCGCCCGTGACGCAAGGTGCTTATTGGCTGGATAGCCTCGCGCTGATCAAGACCGGCCAACCGGGTCCCAATATTCATGATCGGGTGATACCGCCCAAGAAAACTGCTTGGGAAACCACGTTGGGAGGAAAAGACGCTGCGCAACCGCACGTTCATGCCCGACTGGCTGGCTGGCCGGAGCGGTTGACGGTTGCAGCAGCCGAACTACCTCAAGATAGCCCCGCATTTCTGGAGCGGCTGGTGCACGATACCTGGCGGGGACTGGCAGCATTGAGTGACCGCGAGCATGGTTTGCCGTTGGACACGGTGCGCTTGAACGGTTCAGTTGCCCCGGAACGCGCCTGGGTAGGCGATTACACGAACGTCACTAACATTGGCCTGTATCTGATCGATATCGTGGCGGCGCGGGAACTGGGGCTGATTAGCGCGGCGGAAGCGCTGGACCGGCTGGACCGAACGCTGGACAGTCTGGAGCAGATGGAAACCTGGCGGGGATTCTTCTTCAATTATTACGACACCACCACCCTGGAGCGCACCAGTCATTTTGTGTCGTTTGTCGATTCCGCTTGGTTGAGCGCCGGATTGATGGTGGTGCGCAACGCCGTTCCCGAACTGGTGGAGCGTTGCAGTCGCTTGATTGACCGGGAAGATTACGGGGTTTTTTACGACCCAGTCGATCAATTGATGATGCATGGCTATTACGTTCATTTGCCGCACCGGGCGGAATATAACTACGGGTTGCTTTACAGCGAGGCGCGGCTGGGTAGTTTGATTGCCATTGGCAAAGGCCACGTCCCGGAAGAACATTGGTATCGCATGGCCCGCACCTTCCCGCGCTATTTCACCTGGCAGTCGCAATCACCCAAGGGCCGGGTGATGAAGACCGTCAATGGCTATGCCTTTCCCGGCGGCCATTACGCCTGGAAGCAGGTGAAATATGTACCGTCCTGGGGCGGCAGCCTGTTCGAGGCGCTGATGCCGCTGCTGGTGCTGGATGAAGCGCATTACGCGCCGGACAGTCTGGGCCGGAATGCGGCGGCGCATACGGAAATTCACCGCCGTTTCGCCCTGGAGCATCTGGGCTATCCGGTATGGGGGCTGTCGCCGAGTTCCCGGCCTGCCGGGGGATATGGGGAATTTGGGGCGCGGGTTCTCGGTGTGCGCGGTTATCGGGCCGGCGCGGTAACGCCTCACGCGGCGGCGCTGGCCTTGATGGTGGAACCCGCAGCGGCCACAGCGAATCTCCGTGAACTGGTGGAACGCTATCCGATTTATGGCGATTTCGGGTTCTATGATGCGGTCGATCCGCAAACCAGCCAGGTCGTGTACAACTATTTGGCGCTGGATCAAAGCATGATTCTGATTGCGCTGGCGAATCATCTACGGGATGGTGTCATTCAGCGCTATTTCGCTGCCGATCCGATTACGCAGCGCGTGTTGCCGTTGCTGGGCGCGGAACGGTTTTTCGATTGATCGAGAGAATAAAATGGTTCCCGGCGAACTGGCTTGTGACGATCTCAGTAACCGTAAAATAGCAGTTATCTTGCTCTCCCTCCAAGCCGGATGAAACCCTCCCATGGCCGACGTGACGTTTGAAAACATCGACAAAATCTATCCGGGCGGGACTCAGGCTATTTTCGAGTTCAGCCTGGCCGTCGCTGATGGCGAGGCGCTGGCGCTGGTCGGCCCCTCCGGTTGCGGCAAATCCACCCTGCTGCGCCTGCTGGCCGGGTTGGAAACCCCTACCAGCGGCGTCCTGCGCATCGGCGGCGAGGTGGTCAACGACCAGTCGCCGCAACAGCGTAATGTCGCGATGGTCTTCCAGGACTACGCGCTCTATCCGCACATGACGGTGCGGCAGAATCTGGAATTCCCGCTGAAAATGCGCCGGTTACCCCGCCTGGAAATCGAGCAGCAAGTCAAGTGGGCGGCGGAATTGCTGAGCCTCGGCGAGTGGCTGAACCGCCTGCCCCGGCAACTGTCCGGCGGTCAGCGTCAGCGGGTGGCGATGGGCCGGGCGCTGGTGCGGCAACCGACGGTTTTCCTCATGGACGAACCGCTGTCCAATCTGGACGCCCGGTTGCGGGGACAGATTCGCGCCGAATTGAGCGAGTTGCTGGATCGCCTGGGTACGACCACCGTTTACGTCACCCACGACCAGGCCGAAGCGATGACTCTGGGTGACCGGGTGGCGGTGGTTGACCATGGCCGTCTGCAACAGGTCGCGCCGCCCCAAGAATTATACGAACAACCCGCCAATATCTTTGTCGCGGGATTTATCGGCAACCCGCCGATGAACCTGTTTCCGGCGCAGCTCACCATCGTCAGCGAAGGCCGGTTACGCTTGCGTCTGGGGGAACAGAGTCTGCCAGCGCCAGACTATTGGCGGCAATGGCTGGACGCGCCCTTGACCGCTGGCATCCGCCCCGAACATCTCGCTCTGACCAGTCAGGACAGCGGCTTGCGAGCGACCGTGCATGACGCGGAATATCTGGGCCACGAAACGCTGCTGTATCTGCGCATCGACGGCATCGCGCTGATCGCCCCGGTCATGGTCGCGCGCCTGTCGGGTATCCGTATTTTCCATAAAGGCGAGGCGGTGCGGCTGGCGCTGAATACCGCCCATCTGCACCTGTTCGACGCCGCCGGTCTGGCGTTGGATCATGGCATGACCGGCGGCGATGCCCGTCGCTGACCGATCCTGTTCCACCCTTCCCGGAGTTCCCTCATGTCCACTGAGCTACTCTTCCCTGCCGATTTCCTCTGGGGAGCCGCCACTTCGGCCTACCAGATTGAAGGTGCGCCGTTGGCCGATGGCGCGGGTCCAAGCATCTGGCATGAATTCGCCCACACGCCGGGACGAACCCGCAATGGCGATACGGGCGATATCGCCTGTGACCATTACCACCGCTGCCGGGAGGATGTGGCGCTGATGGCGGAACTGGGTCTGAACGCCTACCGCTTCAGCATCTCCTGGAGCCGGGTGCTGCCGGAAGGGCGCGGGCGGGTCAACCCGCCGGGATTGGGGTTCTATGAACGACTGGTGGATGCTTTGCTGGAACAGGGTATTCAACCCATGCTCACCCTGTACCACTGGGATTTGCCGGCGGCGCTGGATCGCCTCGGCGGCTGGCTGAATCCCGATAGCGCTGACTGGTTCGCCGACTACGTGCAGATTCTGTTTCGGGCGCTGGATGACCGGGTGCAGCTTTGGGTGACGCTGAATGAACCGTGGGTGGTAGTGGATGGCGGCTACCTGCATGGCGTGCTGGCCCCCGGTCAGCGCAACCTCTTCGCCGCGCCGCACGCTTCACACCACCTGCTGCGCGCCCATGCCGCCGCTGTGCAGGCTTATCGCGCTATCGGTCGCCATCAAATCGGTCTGGTGGTGAACCTGGAGCCGAAATACCCGGCTACGGCATCGGCTGAGGATTTCGCGGCTACCCTGCGCGCCGACGCCTACTGGAATCGCCAGTATCTCGATCCCGTATTTTTGGGCGCGTATCCGCCGGAACTGGCGGAAATTTTCGGCGCGGCCTGGCCGACATTCCCTGCTGCGGACCTCGACTTTATCCGCCAGCCGCTGGATTTCCTCGGCGTCAACTACTACAGCCGGCAGGTGGTGCGGCACGATCCGCAGGATTGGCCCCTGCAAGCCGCCCGGATTCGACAGCCGCGCCACACCTACACCAGTCTGGACTGGGAGGTTTACCCGCAGGGCCTGACCGATATTCTGGAATGGGTTGCCCAGCGCTATGGGCCGTTGCCGCTGTATATCACCGAAAATGGCGCGGCGTTTTACGACCCGCCGCAAGCCGATGATTTAGCAGATGATCCGCTGCGACAACGCTACCTGCGCGACCATTTGCAGGCGGCGCTGGCAGCGCGTCAAAAAGGAGTCAACCTGCGCGGCTACTTTGCCTGGTCGTTGCTGGACAATTTTGAATGGGCGCATGGTTATGCGCCGCGCTTTGGCCTGACACATGTGGATTATGCGACGCAACGGCGCACGATCAAGGCCAGCGGGCGCTTTTACGCTAAGGTGATTCGCAGTCAGGGCGCGGCGTTGCGGGTGGACGATGCCGGAGCCTGAGCGATTGAAAACCAGCCGATACGTGATAATAATGACAAAAAATGGATCTTGATGGGGAGGATGGGCATGGCCAAAGATATCAACGAATTGTTCAATCAGGCGGTCAACCGGTTTCGCACCGAAAAGGATCAGCGCCAAACCCGCCAGGAGCGCGTATTAACCGCGCTGGAACGGGATTTTGAGCGGGTCAAGGACGAGGTGTTGAAAATAAAACCGCAGATCGAAGCGCACCCCAGGGTCAACTACTTCTGGGTTTTCAACGACAAGATTCTCATCGACTTCCGCACCGGCCCGAACCGGCCCACCATCCAGTTGACCGTGCAGCTCTATCATCCCGGCAATAACCGCTATAAGAAAGGCATATTCGGCTATCAGGCGGACGGTTACGAAACCTCGCTGCCGACGGTCGATGAGGCGGTGGAGTTCATTGCCATCCAGTGCGGCAAATTGTTGGCCTGAACGGTGATTGCTTGAGATCAGCCAGGCGGCGTGGCCAAGGCAATCGCATTAAAATTTGGTCAAAAATTAATATTATTCAGCAGCCATTGCTGTTGATGGCCCCACGGCGTCGGGCGTCCCGGTTCAGCGGGACTGAATACGCTTTCGTCCAGCACTTTCTTGAACGTGCCGGATTCGTCGCGGGTCAGGTAGAGACTGACCGGCGCAGCCGGATTGCTGAACGTCGGGGTGATGAACAGCGGTTCACTGGTGGCGGCGAAGGCCAAGACTTTGGACTTGAAGCCGTCCGGATCATCGGCGCCCTCGGTGACGGTCTGCGGCGTGAGGGCTGCACCGGTCGAATCGGGAGGATCAGCGAGAGAAACAGGGCGATCCGGGTCGGTGGTTTCGTGGCAGCTCTTGTGGGCGATGTCTTTGGGCTGGTCGGTGAAGAACAGGTCAATGAACCCGGCGATGGCCATGCCTAGGGTGACGAGGGCGGCTTGCTGTTCGGGATTGAGGGCCACGTCAAACCGGTATGGCGCAAGCCTTTGTAGCGATGGGCGCGTTCAGCCGCGTAATTTTCCAGTATGCCGGGTATCTGCTAGGCGGCAGTGGCTTGGGTGATCGGATCGGGAAGGCCATCGTCCTGAATCTTGAGGGCCTGTTGCAGCAGGCGAATGGCGGTCATCGGCCCTATATTCACGGCGGTATCCAATAACAGCAGCGCTAAGCCATCGGGGAATGGATCGCCGTTGATCGGTTGCCAATAGTCGGTCTGGTAGAGATCAACAGCCCGCGCCAACGTCAAGGCCGGAGTGTCGAGCTGCGGATAGGCCCGCTTGGAAATGCCAAACTTCGTCTCGCCGCCCGGATCATCGGGATGGTTGATGTAGCCGCCTTCTTCGGCGAGGATCAGGTCGATACAGCGGTTGAAGTTCACCCATGAGGGTCTCCTAGAAGAATGGGCAGTAGCATCCAGGGGACGGCGGGGTTTGTCGCGGCGATTACGGAAAGTAGCGGAAAAAACCGGACGGGCGGAGCCATGGGAGTGGGTGCGGGAAAGCGTTGCGCTGGGCGAGTCATGAAATAGAGGCGGGCGGGCGGTGCAGCGTGAGACGAGTGTTATCTTTTGTGGCGGGAGGGTGTAAAACCACATTTTCCAGACGTATACTTTGGAGAAAGGTGCCGCACATCGGGAAGGTAGGACGCTCCGTCATCGTTGGCGTGATGAGTGACGGGTTTCGAGGCGAACGATCGGCGGGGTAACTCGGTAAATCAGCCTGTTGGCGCAAGAGTGCCGGATTAGGCGTCAAATTTGATGCAAGATAAGGCGTCATTTATGAGGTCTACCCGATACAGAGAGCAAATATGGATCAAAACAACCCTGCACGAAAGCCGATAGCGAAATGGGGGTTTGGGATGGCACCGCTCTCAGACACCATGAGAAAGCGGTATGATAATGCTGTCAGAAGATTGATTCTTTTTCTACGGGCAGAAATCATCGCAAGTGAGGTAGAACTCAACACTGTTTCTGAGCTTAAGGGTATGTTCAACCGCTCACTACGAAAAGATCAGTGGGATTGGTTCACTGTCTATGAACGGCTTGGTCACCCTCCAAGAGGAGAAATGCATTATTTTGTTTCTAAGCTAGCAAATTTGCGCATTAGTCTCAGAGATCGAGATGTTGAATCGGTAGAACGCATAAGAAATGATCTATTCAGCAGTACTCTACTCCATTACCTCGATTGTTGGTGGAATATAGAAGTGCAGCAAAAAGATGTTCAACATGGGTGGTTGTACATAACTTTCTACGAGAGACCAACCCAACCTCCTAAAGATCGGGATGACTACCCGTACTGTTCCAGAGAGAGTTAAAGAGATTAACTCAGCCACTGGCGTTCTGTATCCATTTTCTGCAAGAACAGTATACAAGGTAAAAGACCCAAGATCAGCAGAGCGACGTATTTTCCAATTACTTAGTGATTATCGTGTCCGTCAAGATCGAGAGTTCTTTGAAATCCCCTTCTCCGATGCCGCCAACATAATTGAAGATGCGCTTTTCTCAGAAGGTGCATTGAAGCGCACACAAGGTGCAGTAAAATGGTTCAGTGCGAAGAAGGGTTATGGTTTCATAAGCTATGATGAGGAAATGGATATCTTCGTTCACATGACTGAAATATTAGATGAGCGAATCAAATTTCTCGAACAGGGCCAACAGGTTGAATTTGAGATTAAGAATACAAGCAAGGGAACGACAGCGACAAGGGTAATTGTAGTTGATTAATGAGCATCGCCTGACCACTTAATGAACCAGACATGCCACATCTTAGTTTTATGAGTTTCGTAGGTTGAATTGCCGTCTTTTTGGCAACCCAGCATATTCAATCAACACGCCTAACTGGCTGCTACGCCGGAGACCGCGCCATTAACGGGCATTGGTGATGTTAAAGATCGCAAGGCGCAGCCCCGGTGAGCAAATTCGTTAGTCACAACAGGAGGTATAGATGTTCAACCTAACGAAAGCAGAGCTGGATGACGCATTTCACGCGATTAGGCATCATGGTTACAGCGCGATGCTCCCTGAGCCTCCAGAATGGGCAGCAATTGTCGCAAATTGGGTAACAATTAGAGATGCTCTTGAAAAGATCGATCTGGATACATACGAACCATATAAATTAATGCGAGTATATGCTCCGAAAAATCGAGCAAATATTCGTGTTGTTCATCTTTTACATCCTCAAGACTTACTGATCTATACCGCACTCGTACTCATTGCGAAAAACGATATTGAGTTAAATAGGGTTGCGCTTAAGGCGAAAAGGGTATTTTCGTATCGGACTGATATATCCAAGCAAAATATACTTTACGAGGCTAGGAATTCATACGCCAAGTACAGACAACAGCTTAGAGCAAAGTGTACCGTCGCTTCCGTAAAATATGTTGCAGTTGCCGATATCGCTGATTTCTACCCAAGGATTTATCAGCATCGGTTAGAGAATGTAATAGAAAGCGTAGCGACAACTCAGCGAGTTAGAGACGTAGCCAGGGTTCTTGTCCGAAAGCTAATCGGAAATCTGATGGAAAAGAATAGTTACGGAATACCTGTTGGCCCATATGCTTCACGTCTGCTTGGTGAAGCAATTTTAATTGATGTCGACGCAATGCTACAAGGAGCAAAATCAAATTTTGTAAGGTGGGTTGATGACTACAGCGTATTTTGCAAAACCGAATATGAGGCGCAATCCATTCTATTCACGCTAGGTGAATTCCTATTTTCAAAGCACGGTTTAACACTCCAATCGGCGAAAACAACTATTGTTCCTATTAGCGACTACCGTGCAAAGTATCTAACCGAGCACGAAGAGCATCTTTCAGACCGAGATGCTGCAATTAAAGCACTCCGCGAGCTTAGCGCGGGATACGAGGAAAGTGAGGAGATCGATGAAAGCAAAGTTGAAGATGTGCTTGCTATTCTTCATGGTCTTGACTTAAAGGGTATGCTAGAAACGTCACTGGCGGACACTACTCTTGTTGACTATGAAGCGGTCGTTTACGCACTTATGAAGTTACCTCGAATACTAAGCGCGTCTGCTGAGTTAAAAAGAGAGGTCTTAAATCTGGTAATTGATAATGCTGAGCTACTTTATCCGGTTGCCGAGCACATTACTAAGTATGTGTTGTCCTTCACTGATCTAACTGCACAGGAGCGAAAGAAGATCGCAAATAGTCTTCTGAAGCCACTGAAGAGCAAGAGAAATCCACCACCACCTTACTATGCAATGTGGGTGTTACACGTTTTCTTATCAGGATCGGAATGGAATCACGCAAAGGATATTGTGGCAATTTATGCCAATACAAAATCGGAGGTTGTTAGGCGTTATGCTGCGTTGGCGGTCAACACATCAGGCACTCGTGCTGACGTCGTGTCGATCAAAGACGATTATGTATCGGCTTCACCATTGTTAAAGCTTGCTATATTGGTGGCTAGTCGTCGGCTTGGCGCAGATGAGAGAAAACACTGGAAGCAGGCGAACGTACTTAATGGTGTTATCGACAAGTTGATTTAGCGGCGTAGATTAGTGCCGTCTTTTTGACAACCCACATTCAGCCAAGCCTAACTGGTTGCTGCACCGGAGACCGCGCCATTGTCTGTTGTGGGTGATTTGAAGTATGGCAAGGCGCGGCCCCGGTGAGCAAATTCGTTAGGCAACAAGAATAGAGACTTAACAACATTTTTGGAGACGAAACATGACGGAATTTCTAGCTGCAACTGGATCTTTAATTGTTATCGTAGGAACTTTATTTCTCAGTCAAGCCACGATAGGAGTAGGTATTATCTGTATTGGTTGCTTTATTGGCATTCTTGCACGAATAGCACAGGCATCTGCTCACCATAAGCAAGCTACGAATGGCATCGCTGACAAATCTTCAAGCTAGGGCGTTGTAAGTTGAGTTGTCGTATCTTTGCCAACGCAATAATTGATAACTAGCCTAACCGGGGCTTGCACCTGGCCCTGCTACGCGGGGCAGGTCAAGCAGATCGTTAAATATGCTATAGGAAATTCTGATTTTGAAAGAAGCTCGTAGGGCGGGTAGAGCAACGCGAAACCCGCCTGGCTGCTGCACCGGAGACCGCGCCATTTACTTTTGTTAGTGATTCAAAGGCCAGCAAGGCGCAATGCCGGTGTTAGGGGCATCGTGAATTACATGCGAAACTTTATAAGGAGTTATTATACAATGACCCAACTTGAAGAACTTCAAGTAAGCATTCGTAGCTTGCCTATTGAAGATTTCTCAAAGCTTCGAGACTGGTTTCTTGAGCTTGAAAATGAAATATGGGATCAAAAAATCAGTGATGATTTTAAAGCTGGAAAATTTAACAAACTTATTGAAAAAGCAAGAGCTGAATTTTCTCAAGGCAAGGCCCGTGAACTGTGAGACATTATACTTCATCAGATTTCTGGGAAATGTACTGGAAACTTCCTGCTGAGATTCGAGAACTAGCTGATAAAAACTATGAATTACTAAAGGAAAATCCACGCCACCCCTCATTGCAACTTAAACGAATTGAAGAGTTGTGGTCAGTACGGGTAGGGAAAAATTACCGAGCAATTGGTATCGATGCGTTGGATGGAATACAGTGGGTTTGGATAGGTAGCCATGCCGAATATGATAAGTTTATCGCCTGACCAAGCCAATCAGCCTAACGGGCTGCTGCACCGGAGACCGCGCCCTCACCCGCTCAGCCCTTGAAACGGTGATCGGCAGCGGCGAATCCATCAGCGCGCCCATATCGCAACGCCCGCCCCCCTAACCTCACCCCTCCCGCTGAAACTCTGATTCCGAACCAGCCACTCCACCAGCGCCGCCCGTAAAATGCGGTGATGACCGCCGACGAGGAAGGAATCCAGCGCGCGGGGATCGGGATTTTTCACGGCGGGGTACGGACTTTCTCGATTGGGCTTTCTTATAATTAAGACAATAATATCGAATTTCGATCAAATTTTAATACGATTGCCTTGGCAGCGCAACCAGCAACCGCCCGCCTTGATACAGGAACAGCAGGGCGTAAACCAGCAACAATCCCCCCAGACCCCGCATGACGAGCCGGTAACCGCGACTGCGCAACGCCCGCCGACTCCGACCCAGTCCCAGCGCCAGCAACACCTTCGATCCCACCAACAGGGCATAGAATGCGGCGATGAATGCCGCGACCGCCAGTCCACTGTCCTGCCAGGCGGCCAGCACCGTCGGCGCGCCGACGGTCAGCCAGAACAAATAGGGGCTGGGATTGAGAAAATTGGCAATGACCCCGCGCCACAGCGAACCGGAAAGCGGAGCCGGCGATAAGTCCGCGCCTTGAAAGCGCAATCCCTCAACCGCCAGCCAACCCAGATACAACCCGCCGGCCAGATGCAGCAGCGCCAGCGGCATTTGCTGGTCGGTCAGCGGTCGCAACACCAGCACGGTCGCCAGAATAATCGGCGCATCGGTCAGCAAGGGGGCCAGCGCCACCCGTATTCCCGCCGCTGCGCCATGGCGCAAGGTCTCGCTGGCTACCAGGGTCAGCAACGGTCCCGGCGCCAGCCCACCGCTCAGACCCAGCAACAGCCCAGCGAATAGAAAAGGCAGGATCGCCGTCATCGGCCCGACTTGACGGCAGTGTCCAGCGCGGTCCGCAATTGCCGGTAACTCTCCAGCCGACGCGGCGCAATCTCACCGCGTTGCACCGCCTCCCGTAATGCACAATCAGGTTCAACCTCATGGTGGCAATCGGAAAACCGGCAGCGGCCCAGATACGGCGCGAGTTCGGGAAAACCTCGCTCCAAATCACCGGGCCGGATCTCCCCCAACTCGAAACTGCGTACTCCGGGCGAATCGATCAAATCGCCACCATCGGGTAAATGATAAAGCGTGCTGGCGCTGGTGGTGTGTGAACCGTGGCCCGTCGCGGCAGACACGGCTTGAATGCGAATGTCCCGATCCGGCAATAATGCCTTGATCAGCGATGATTTGCCCACACCCGATTGCCCAGCGAACACGCTGGTACGCCCGCTCAGCCAGTTTCGCAACTCGGCCAGCCCATGGGCGGTATGGCTGCTGACCAACAGCAGGGAATAGCCGATGCGGCGATACGTTTCCAGCCGGTGAGTCAACGCCGCCAACGCCGGGGGATCCAGTAAATCCACCTTGTTCAGCACCAGCAGCGCCTGTACGCCAATGGCGGCGATGGCCGTTAAGTAGCCGTCGATCAGCGACTCGCTGAGTTCCGGGAAGGGCGCCAGCACGACCACGACCGCATCGAGATTGGCGGCGACCGGACGCAGTTGACCCCGGTAATCGGGACGGGTCAGCAGGGAGCGGCGTTCGGCTACAGCGGTGACGACCCCTTCCCCGCTGCTGGATGCCTGCCAAATCACTCGGTCGCCGCAGGCCAGCCGCCCCAGATTTTGCCGCACGGCGCAACGATGCAGACCACGGTCCTGATCTTCGACGATCAGCGCCCGGCCATACGGGGTAATCACCAGGCCAGTTTGTTCGGGACCTAGACTGCTATCATCACCGCACACCGGCTCCGGCTGATTGGCCCGATGGCGGCGACGATCCTGCGAATGCTGAATGCGCGCCTGTTGGCGCTGCGTTAACCGGCGACTGGCCTGGACTCCCAAACTCTCTCCCGCCAGCGGACGAGGGGAGTAAAATTGGCGACTCACTGCGAACGCATGGCGCATGCGTCCCCTTCCCACTTTGAATGGATCACGCGAATGTCTCCCGATAACCTGATCTGGATTGATTTAGAAATGACCGGCCTGGACCCCCAAACCGATCTCATTATCGAAATCGCCACAATAGTGACAGACAGCCAGTTGAACCTGCTCGCCGAAGGTCCGGTACTGGCTATTCATCAAGGCGATGCGATTCTGGCGGCCATGGATGACTGGAACCGTAAGCAGCATGGCCAATCCGGTTTGGTGGATCGGGTGCGCGCCAGTCGGATCGATGAGCGCGAGGCGGAACGGCAGACTCTGGAGTTTCTGCGCCAGCATGTTCCGCCCGGCCAGTCGCCGATGTGCGGCAACAGTATTTGTCAGGATCGGCGGTTTATGGCGCGCTGTATGCCGGAACTGGAGGCATATTTCCATTACCGCAACCTGGATGTCAGCACGGTCAAGGAACTGGGCCGGCGCTGGTATCCTGACCGGATCAAGGGCTTCAACAAGTCCTCGACCCATCTGGCGTTGCAGGATATCCGCGATTCCATTGATGAACTGCGCTTTTATCGGGAACGGTTGTTTGTGGCTCAATAGTGATAGCGACCCTGGAGGAAATCAATGCGCTCATCCGTCACCAGATAAACCAGCCGATGCTCCTGGGTAATACGCCGCGACCAGCTCCCTGCCGCCCAGTGCCTTAACGGTTCCGGTTTACCGATGCCGTTGAAGGGGTCGCGCATGACCGCCTCGACGAGATCAAACACCCGCAAGGCAGTCCGACGATCCGTTTCCACCCAGTAGCGTAAATCTTCGCGGAATTCCGGCTGGAACACGGCGTCGCGATGGATAACGCGAGCGCTCACTCCGGCGACCTGGCGTCATCAAGTCCAGCTTCGCGCCTTAGTTCGGCAATGGTTTGGGGTGTTCCGACCCGTTCCCGCGCGCGCGCCAGTGCATTGAACAATCGCTCAGCATTGGCGGGAGACCTGAGGAGATGCGCCGTTTCCAGCAGACCGGCGAGTTCATCAGCAGCGATCAACGCGACATCTTCCGCCCCGCGCCGGTGGATCATCACAATTTCGCGGTCGTTGACCGCCGTGTTGCAAAAATCCGCTAATCGATTGCGGGCTTGCGTATAGGTCGTTTGAATCGTCATTGCTCACACCTCAACCGGCAGATCAGGATCATTGCCCCACTGCGACCACGAACCTGGATAACCGCGCACCGTGGGGTAACCTAAATGGCGCAACACCCAATAGGTGTGTGCTGAACGGTGATGCGTCTGGCAATAGACGATGACCTCCTTGTCGGGCGTCACGCCCCGCGCCTCGAACAATTCACGCAACACCGCATCGGGCTGGAAGCGCCGTTGCGAGTCCATCGCCGCCGTCCAGTCCAGGTTGACGGCGCCGGGGATATGCCCGCCCCGTGCCGCCCGCACATCCCGTCCGGCATATTCAGCCGGTGTGCGGACATCGAGCAGCGCCACATCCGGCTGACCGAGGCGCGTCAGCAGGTAATCCCGGTCGGCAATCGCCGCCGGACTCAGGAATCGGGCCAAATAGGCGCTGCGGGCCGGACGACGGTTCAGCGTTTCCAGCGACCCGCCCGAGGCAACCCAGGCATCAAGTCCGCCATTGAGCAGCGCTGCTTGCGGGTGGCCAAGCGTCGCCAGCGTCCACAGCAACCGCGCGGCGCGCCCGCTGCCCTGATTGTCATAGGCTATCACCTGCCGCTCCGCCGTCAGCCCCAGCCGCGATAGTACATCGCTCAACTGCTTTTCCGTCGGCAGCAGACCCATAGCAGGCGGTTCTGCCCGCACCAGATCGGCATAGTCGAGAGATACCGCGCCGGGAATATGACCGGCGGCGTAACGAGCCGGATCGCACAGATCAACGAGCAGCACGGTGGGATCAGCGAGGCAGGCTTGCAGCGACGCGGGTTCGATAAGCAGCGGCAGGTTCGGTGCAGAAGACATGCAGACTCCTGGAAAAATTCAAAGGGAAGGGCGAAACCGGACGGTTAAGCCTGACATTCTATTTTTACCACGAAATCGCGGGCTTCGGCGGCGATGTCGGCGGTGGAACGGCTGGAGCGCGGACTGCGGCTCTGGTAATCAATACCGACCGCTTCCAGGAAACCCCGCGCCAGAGCAGCTTTAATGGCGAAATTCACGTTTTGGGGAATGTCGCCAGTCATTTCATGGACGCGCACCGCGTTCAATTTGGAACTGACCACGCCAACCACCGCGCCATCGTTATCCAGCAACGGCCCGCCGCTGTTGCCGGACTGGGTCGGGGCGGTAAATTGCAGGGAGCGGGTATCGTCGCCGGGGCCAATCAGCGAACTGACATTCCCGGTCGTGACCTGCGGCCCGGAGCCGAGTAATCCGCCCAGCGGATAGCCGATCACGATCACCGCCTCGCCCAGTTGCGCCTGTCGCCCATCGCGGAAAGTGGCTACCCCTGGCAGGGACGTATCGGCGCGCAGCAAGGCCAGATCGTTGGTGGGATCGGCGAACACCGGCTCCAATCGACAGCGCTGGCGCGGCGAACGGCCCAGAATCTCATGAGCGCCGTCGATGACATGGTGATTCGTCAGGACATAACCCTCAGGGTGAACGCAAAAGCCGGTGCCGCTAAACGCGGTCGGGCCAGCAGGCGGACGGGATCCCGGATCGGCGACGGGACGCGCTTCCGGGACGCGCAGGCCAAAATGCGCCGCCAGCGCCGGCAACCCCGCAGCGAACCCCTGGCCGACCGCCCGGAATTTCCATTGACCCTGATAGCGGTACAGTTCCGCCATGATCATCGCCGTCTCGCCACGACTGGCCGGCGGCAAGGGAAACAGCAACACAGGCAGATCGACGGCGTCTGTCAGCCAGGCGCGAATGACGGTGAACACCCCGAAGGTGACGCCGGGCGACTGACCAGGTTTGACCACCAGCACGATGGCGATGCGCGCCACGTCCGGCGGCACGGCGTCCAGTTCAATGCGAAATGCCGGAGGATAGCCGGTGAAAGTCACTGAACCGTCCGGGGAACCGGGTTGTTCAGCGCTGATCAGGTCAGACAGATCGTGCGCCTGTCCGTCCGCGCCCAGCAGCACCGCGCCGGTTTGGGTTTTGGCGGCGAAATCTTCGTGCGGCTCGCCGCTGACCCCGACCACGATGCACCCGCTACCGATGGGTTGATTCTGTCCTGGTTGCAGTTCCCGCATGATCCCCTCTCCCCCCACCCCTCTCCCACCAGGGGAGAGGGGAGTTATCTGCTAAGCGATGGGCAATAACTCGGAAAAATCATGAATCGCCGGAAATCCGTCCGGCATTCGGGGCGGATCGGCGGAATCGGGCCGCAACGCCGACACCAGATAGGCAATGCCGTACTGCTGCGCCGTCCGCAGAATGGTCAAATTATCGTCGACCAGCAAGGTCGTTGCTGGATCAAACGGCTCCACATTCTGCAACTGTGGCCAGAATGCCGGCTGTTCCTTGACCCGCTTGAGATCATGAGCGCAAATCAGGGCGTCAAAATACCCGGCCAGCCGGGTTTTCTCCAATTTCAGCGCCAGACTGTCCCGATGGGCGTTGGTGACCAGCACGATTCGTTTGCCGGCCACGCGCAAGGCGTCCAGGAATTCGACAACATGGGGATGCACCGCGATCAGATGCTCAATTTCGCGCTTCAGCGCCACGATATCCAGCGCCAAATCCTGCGTCCAGTAGTCTAAACAGTACCAGTTCAGTGTCCCTTCAATCGCCTGAGTGCGGGCCTTGACCTCGGCGCGGGCCTGGTCCAGCGGCAGGCCATGGCGCTCGGCGTAGCGTTGTGGAACCAGTTCCCGCCAGAAATGGTTATCGAAACGCAAATCCAGCAACGTGCCATCCATGTCAAGCAGGACGGTGCGGATTTCCGGCCAGGGCAATCGTGGGATCATGACAAAAGGCTCCACCGGCAAGCGGTTTGGGCTGGGTTTTGTGTAGAATTAAAGCAGAATGTAGGATGACTGGTTCACTTTCGCATGACCACCCTGACCTGCGAGGCTTTTCACGCCATGATCGACGTTCCTGACATTCCCTTATCCGCCCTAGCGGAGCCGGTTCAGGCCATCGCCCGGGAGGCGGGACGTTGCATTCTGGACGTGTACGCCGGCTCTTTCAGCATCACCGAAAAGGCGGATCAAAGTCCGATCACCGAAGCCGATCTCGCCGCTCACCGGTGCATCCTGTGGGGTTTGGCGCAACTGACTCCACAAATTCCGATCCTGTCCGAAGAATCGTCCGAAATCAGCTTCGCCGAACGCAGTCGCTGGGAATGGCTGTGGCTGGTGGACCCGCTGGATGGCACCCGTGAATTCATCCGGCGCAGCGACCAGTTTTCCATCAATATCGCGCTGATTCATCAGCATGAAGCCGTGTTCGGATTCATCCTGTCGCCGGTCGACGGTGCCGGTTATTACGCCTGGCGCGGCGGCGGTGCCTGGAAGAAACCGCGCAACCAGCCGCCTCGGCACATTCAGGCGTCCCGGACTTGTCATCAGCCGATTCGGGTCACCAGCAGTGAAGCCTCTTACCGGAGTCGCCGCTTGCAGGAGTACTTGCAGCAGATCGGCGAGTATCGGCACCTGTTCCTGGGCAGCGCCCTGAAATCCTGCCTGATCGCCGAGGGCGGAGCCGATCTGTATCCCCGCTTTGGCCCGACCGGCGAATGGGACACTGCCGCGGCGCAGATCATCCTCGAAGAAGCCGGCGGCCATCTGACCGACATGCAGTTGCGACCCCTGCGCTACAATGCCCGGCCGGTGTTGATCAATCCGGATTTCTTCGCCTTTAGCGACGCCAGTCGCGACTGGTCCCGGTATCTGCCGCAACGCCCCTCCCCGGTGTTGACGCCTTCCCTGTCCAGTTATTAACACCAGACTACGAGTCCCGCCATGCCCTACCAACGTTATCGCCTTGATCTGGAAAGGGAAGGTTTCCAGCATGATCCCGCCCAGGAACGAGCCGTTCTGCATTTACAGAAAGTCTACGATCAACTGATGGCTCAACCAGAGCCAACCCCCGCTAAAAAACCCGGGGGATTGTTCGCCCGACTGGCGGGCCGTGATAAACCCGCCGCCACCGGTGCGCCCGCAGTGCGTGGATTGTATCTGTGGGGCGGCGTGGGGCGGGGTAAAACCTATCTGGTTGATACGTTCGTGGATGCGCTACCGATTGAGCGCAAGCAGCGCATTCACTTTCACAGCTTCATGCGCGCCGTTCACGCCGAACTCAAGGAACTCAAACAGCAACAAGACCCGCTACGCCTCGTCGCGCGTCGCTTTGCCGAACAGGCGCGGGTGATTTGTCTGGACGAGTTCTTCGTGTCGGACATTACCGACGCCATGCTGCTGTATGGTCTGTTGAAGGAATTGTTCGCGCAGGGCGTCACGCTGATCACCACCTCCAACCTCCCGCCGGATGATTTGTACAAGGACGGTCTGCAACGCGCCCGGTTCCTGCCGGCGATAGAACTGCTCAAACAGCATCTTAATGTGCTTAACGTTGACGGTGGCGTCGATTATCGGTTGCGCTATCTGGAAAAGGCGGAGATTTATCATTACCCGCTGGATGACCGCGCTGAGCAGATTCTCAATGACGTATTCAATCACATTGCGCCTGAACCGGGGCATCGCGGCGGCGATCTGGAAATCGAAGGCCGGTTTATCCCCACGCTGCGCGAGGCGGATGACATTGTATGGTTCAACTTCCGGGCGATTTGCGATGGGCCGCGCGGCACCAGTGATTACATCGAAATCGCCCGTTGCTTCCACACCGTGCTGATTTCCAACATCCCGATCATGGACTGGCAGATGGAGAATCAGGCGCGCCGGTTTGTGAACCTGGTCGATGAATTCTATGACCGGAGTGTGAAGTTGATCGTCTCCGCCGCCGCACCGCCACTCGAACTCTACACCGGCCAGAAGCTGAAATTCGAGTTTCAGCGCACCGTCAGCCGGTTGCAGGAAATGCAGTCGCATGAGTATCTGGAGCGGCCGCATGTGCCGTAGGGCGCTGAGGCAATGAAATCAACGGACAGCCCATCCTTTACCCACGATCAACCTGCCTGTACCGGGATCTTGCTGACCAATCTCGGCACTCCCGACGCGCCCACGCCATCTGCATTACGTCGCTATCTGGCGGAATTCCTCTGGGATTCACGGGTCGTGGAAATTCCCCGGCCGCTCTGGTGGCTGATCCTGCATGGCGTCATTCTGCGCGTTCGCCCGTCCAAATCAGCGCACAAGTATCAGACCATCTGGACGCCGGAGGGATCGCCGTTGCTGGCGATCAGTCGTCGGCAGGCGGCGGCGCTGGCCGAGACATTAGCCAAGCGTTGCCCCGGCCCCATCCGGGTCGCGCTGGGGATGCGCTATGGCAACCCCTCCATCGCCGCCGCTTTGGCGGAACTACGTGCGGCGGGCGCACAACGTCTCCTGGTGTTGCCGCTCTACCCGCAATACTCCGCTGCAACGACCGCCTCAACTTTCGATGCGGTTGCCGCCGAGTTGCGAACCTGGCGCTGGCTGCCGGAGCTGCGGTTCATCATGCAATACCACGATGACTCCACTTATCTGGATGCGCTGGCCGCCCACCTCCGCGCCGCCCGTGCGGAACAGCCCGGCGAGCGGTTGCTGTTCTCTTTCCATGGTTTGCCTAAACGCAATCTGCTGGCGGGCGATCCCTATCATTGCCAGTGTCATAAAACTGCCCGGCGGGTCGCTGAACGGCTGGGGCTGGCGTCGGGACAGTGGGCGGTCGCTTTCCAGTCCCGCTTTGGCCGTGCGGAATGGCTGCAACCCTATACCAGCGTATTACTCGCCGACTGGGCGAAAGCCGGTGTCAAGAGTGTGGACGTAGCCTGTCCCGGGTTTGCCGCTGACTGTCTGGAAACGTTGGAAGAAATCGCCCTCGAAAACCGCCAAACCTTCCTCAACGCGGGCGGCGAACGCTACCGCTATCTCCCGGCACTGAACGATGTATCCGAACACATCGCGGCGTTGGCCGGGTTGATTGAGAAACATACTGCTGGCTGGCCGGAATTCAGCGCCGGTTATAATCCCCAGGCGGTCGCCGTTGAATGCGCCGCCCGTCGCGACCGGGCGCAGGTCATGGGCGCGGCAGTCTAGCGGGTAAAGGGTACGTTTTAGTCGCATTGTAAAAACGCCTTCTATACTCATTGGAACGACGGATTTCCCGCTATCCACGCGGCGCGGTCCCCCATCGATCCATTGAGAAAACCATGATCCACGGCGCTCTGTTTGATCTGGAAGGCGTGTTGTATATCGGCGGCTATCCCCTGCCAGGTTCCCGCGAGGCGCTGCTGAGTCTGCGTTCAGCCGGCATTCCCATGCGTTTCATTACCAATAGCACGCGCACGACCCGCAGTGCGATCGTCAATCGGTTAGCACGCATGGGTCTGGAAGTGCCTGTCCAGCACCTGTTCACCCCCGTAGTCGCCGCCCGCAATTATTTGATCGCCCGCAAGTTGACCCCGCACCTGTTGGTCCATCCTGATATCCAGGGTGAATTTGCCGATCTGCTCGGCCCATCGCCTGGCGCTGTACTGCTGGGCGACGCCGGCTCCGGCTTCAGTTATGAGGCGCTGAACCAGTGCTTCCAGTTATTGCTGGATGGTTTGCCCTTGCTGGCGATGGGTTCCAACCGCTACTTTCGTGAATGCCATCAGTTCAGCCTGGATATCGGACCGTTCATGGCGGCGCTGGAATACGCTGCTGAACTGGAGGCGGTGGTGCTGGGCAAACCCTCGCCGGACTTTTTTCTGGCGGCGGTCAACAGTCTTGGCCTGCCGCCGCAGGATGTCATCATGGTCGGCGACGATGCAGAAATGGACGTATGCGGCGCGTTGGCGGCGGGATTACGCGGCGCGTTGGTGCGCAGCGGGAAATACCGGCCCGGCGATGAATGCAAAGTCGAGCCGGCGGGCGGGCGGGTGTTCGATCATCTCGACGCGGTGGTGGACTACATCCTCTAAAGTTGCGCGGATTGCGGGTAAAATCGCTCTTTGCGCCTTTACCCTTAAAGCCCGGAGTCCCCATGCGCATTCTGTTTCCCGATATCAAACCGTATGCTACCCAGCGTCTGGCGGTGGATGATCTCCATAGCCTGTATGTTGAGGAATGCGGCGTTCCCGAAGGTCTGCCCGTGCTATTCCTGCACGGCGGCCCCGGAGCCGGCTGCGAACCGATGCACCGGCGCTTCTTCGATCCGCAACGCTATCGCATCGTCTTGTTCGACCAGCGCGGCAGTGGCCAGTCCAGCCCCCATGCCGAACTGCGCGACAACACAACCTGGCATCTGGTAGCGGATATCGAAAAACTGCGCGAACACCTGGGCATCGACCGCTGGCTGGTGTTTGGCGGCTCCTGGGGTTCGACCCTGGCGCTGGCCTATGCGGAAACCCATCCCGAACGGGTGACGGGATTGATTCTGCGCGGCGTTTTTCTGTGCCGGGACCAAGACATTCACTGGTTCTATCAGGAAGGAACCTGCCGGTTGTTCCCCGACCTGTGGGAACACTTTCTCGCGCCGATTCCCGCAGCGGAACGAAATGAAATGGTTCAAGCCTACTACCGGCGATTGACCAGCGACAATGAACTGGAGCGGCTGCGGGCAGCCAAAGCCTGGTCCATGTGGGAAGGAGCGACTCTGGCCCTGGAATACCATCCGCAGATCGTCGAACAGTTTGGCGAAGCCCACCGCGCCCTGAGCCTGGCGCGCATCGAATGCCACTATTTCATCAACCAGTGCTTCATGGAGCCGGATCAACTGCTGCGAGATGCTGAGCGATTGCGCGACATTTCCGGCGTGATCGTCCATGGCCGCTACGATGTGGTCTGCCCGCTGGACAACGCCTGGGCGCTGCATCAGGCTTGGCCGGAGGCGGAATTGCGCATTGTTCCGACGGCCGGACATGCCGCCAGCGAGCCAGGAATTGTTGATGCACTGATCTACGCCACGGAACGCTTCGCGGATCAACACGGATGATCGGCCTGCTGCAACGGGTCAGCGCCGCGCAAGTCGTGGTGGTGGAGGAGATCGTGGGCGAGATTGACGCCGGGTTATTGGTCCTGATCGGCGTTGAGCGCGGCGACAGCGAGGCGCAAGCAGCACGATTGCTGGAGCGGTTGTTGAACTACCGGGTGTTTGCCGACGCCGAGGGCAAGATGAATCAAAGTCTGCGCGATGTGGGCGGCGGTCTGCTGCTGGTTCCCCAGTTCACCCTGGCGGCGGACACCCGCAAGGGCCTGCGGCCCAGCTTCACCCCCGCCGCGCCACCGGCGGACGGCGAACGATTATTCAATGCGCTCGCGGCGCTGGCCCGCCAGCAACTTGCGCCGGTGGCTACAGGCCGCTTTGGCGCGCACATGCAGGTCAGCCTGATCAACGATGGGCCGGTAACGTTTTGGCTGCGCGTCGCGCCGGATGCGGAATGACGACATCTGCCGCTGATCTGCCGCCAACAGGCCGGCATCGGCGACGAACGCGCTGCTGGACAGCTTCTCAGGCTTGATGCAGAATCGCGCCCTTCGCTTTGCACGGATTACCGCTTGAACCATGGCTAAACTGTTGTTACTGAACGGCCCCAACCTGAACCTGCTGGGGACCCGCGAACCTGAACTTTACGGCTCCGCCACTCTGGCGGACATTGAACGGCGCTGCGTGGAACTGGCGCAACAGCTCGGCGCGCATGAACTGGCCTGCTTTCAGAGTAACGCCGAACATGCGTTGATCGACCGCATCCACGCCGCCCGCTTGGAAGGTGTGGCTTTCATTGTCATCAATCCCGCCGCCTTCACTCATACCAGCGTGGCGTTGCGTGACGCCCTGCTCGGCGTCGGCATTCCGTTTATCGAGGTGCATTTGTCCAACGTGTTCGCCCGTGAGCCGTTCCGCCATCACTCCTACCTATCCGACATTGCGGTCGGCGTGATCAGCGGGCTGGGCGCACAAGGCTATGAACTCGCTCTGCAAGCCGCAGACCATTACCTCACTGCTTCGCGCCGGTAGCCGCCATGCCCACCGATATTCGTAAAATCAAGAAGCTCATCGAACTGCTCGAAACGTCGGGCATCGCCGAAATCGAAATCAAGGAAGGCGAAGATTCGGTGCGGATTAGTCGTCATCCCCAGGGTGGAACGGCGATGTCACCGCCGTTTTGGGCGGGCTACGGTTCACCGCTGCCCCCACCATCAGTCGCTGCGCCCGCACCCGCGCCCGTGGTTGAGGCAGCGGCGCCCATCACCGGCCATGTGTTGCGTGCGCTGATGGTCGGCACCTTCTACCGTTCGGCCACGCCCGGCTCCAAGCCGTTTGTGGAAATCGGCGAAACGGTCAACATCGGTGACCCGGTGTGCATCATCGAAGCGATGAAGATGTTCAACCAGATCGAAGCGGACCATGCGGGCGTCATCACCCGCATCCTGATCGAAAATGGTCAGCCGGTCGAGTACGACCAACCGCTGATGGTCATCGAGTAGCCCCATGCTCGAAAAAGTCGTCATCGCCAATCGGGGAGAAATCGCCCTGCGTATCCTGCGCGCCTGTCGGGAATTGGGTATTCGCACGGTCGCACTCCATTCCACCGTGGACCGCGAACTCAAACATGTCCGCATGGCCGATGAAACGGTCTGCATCGGTCCGCCGCCTGCCGCCGAAAGTTATCTGAACATGCCGGCGATCATCAGCGCCGCCGAAGTGACCGACGCGGTAGCGATCCATCCAGGCTACGGGTTCCTGTCGGAAAACGCCGATTTCGCCGAACGGGTTGAACAAAGCGGCTTCATTTTCATCGGCCCGCGCCCGGAGACGATTCGGTTGATGGGCGACAAGGTCTCGGCGATCCGGGCCATGAAGGAAGCTGGCGTCCCCTGCGTCCCCGGCTCTGATGGATCATTGGGCGATGATGATCAGGAAAATCTGCGTATCGCCCGCGAGATTGGCTATCCAATCATTATCAAGGCGGCGGGCGGCGGCGGCGGGCGCGGCATGCGGGTGGTGCACAGCGAAGCAGCGCTGTTGACCACGCTTGACCTGACCCGTAGCGAAGCGAATGCGGCGTTCAGCAACCCGACCGTGTACATGGAAAAATATCTGGATCATCCACGCCACATAGAAATCCAGGTGTTGGCCGATACACAGGGCCAGGCCATCCATCTCGGTGAGCGCGACTGTTCCATGCAGCGCCGCCATCAGAAAGTGATCGAAGAAGCGCCAGCCCCAGGGATTACTATCGCTCAACGCCGTAAAATTGGGCATATTTGCGTGGAAGCCTGTCAGCGCATCGGTTATCGGGGCGCGGGGACGTTCGAATTCCTGTATCAGGACGGCGAGTTCTACTTTATCGAGATGAACACCCGGGTGCAGGTTGAACATCCGGTGACGGAGTTGATTACCGGCGTGGATATCGTCAAGGAGCAATTGCGAATCGCGGCGGGCCACCCACTGAGCTACCGTCAGGAGGACATTCATGTTCGAGGCCATGCGGTGGAATGCCGGCTGAACGCCGAAGACCCGGAAACGTTCGCGCCCTCGCCGGGAACGATTACGCAGTATCACGCGCCAGGCGGGCCGGGTATCCGGGTCGATTCGCACATTTACAACGGTTATCGCGTGCCGCCGAACTATGACTCAATGATTGGCAAGCTGATCGCCCACGGCGAAACCCGCGAGGCGGCCATTGCCCGGATGCGCGGAGCGCTGGCGGAGCTGGTCATCGAAGGCATCAAAACTAATGCGCCGCTGCATCGGCGGATTCTCAGCGACGCCCGCTTCCTGGACGGCGGTATGGACATTCACTATCTGGAGAAGCAGTTGCTTGGAGTGCGCTGATGAGCAATGATGCAACAACCCCCTGGCTGCAACTCAGCCTTCAGGCGATAGATCACACCGTTGAGCAACTTGAAGACGCGCTGTTGCAGGTCGGCGCGCTGGCGGTGACCTTGCAGGATGCCGGCGATCAACCGGTGCTGGAACCGGGGCCGGGTGAAACGCCGCTATGGACGCAGACCTGCGTCACCGGCCTGTTCGACGCCCAAACCGATATTGAAGTCGTGAAACGCCAGTTGCAGTGTGTTCTCCATGCGCCAATCCTGCCGGAATGCCGCCTGGCCGAACTGGAGGAGCGCGACTGGGTGCGAGCGTGGATGGATAATTTTCATCCGATGCGCTTTGGCCAACGCCTGTGGATTTGCCCGACCGCGCAGACGCCACCCGACCCGAACGCGGTGAATATCCGCCTTGATCCCGGCCTGGCTTTCGGCACCGGCACCCACCCGACGACGGCGCTCTGCCTGGAATGGCTCGACGAGGCCGATTTGGCGAATCAGACGGTGCTGGATTACGGCTGTGGTTCAGGCATTCTGGCCATCGCTGCCGCCAAACTCGGTGCGCGCCGGGTCTGGGCCGTAGACATCGATCCGCAGGCGTTGTTGGCCAGTGATGACAATGCGGCGGAAAATGAGGTTGAAGATCGCCTTGAACTGGTGTCGCCCGCTGCATTGCCAACAGCGCTGACGGTGGATGTGCTGGTGGCTAATATCCTGGCCGGTGTGCTGGTGCGGCTGGCTCCAGAATTCGCCCGGCGGGTCAAGCCGGGGGGGCGGCTGGCGTTATCGGGCATCCTCGAAACCCACGCGGATGCGGTGCAGGCGGCGTTTTTTCATGACTTCGCGTTCAATGCGCCGCGAATGCGCGAGGACTGGGTATTGTTGGATGGGGTGCGCAGGACGCCCGATTAAAGCCTGCGCCGCATAGCGCTCAATTCTCACCCGAACGCGGCCAAGAAGGAATCCGCCAGTTCAACGCCAGTACCAGCAAGCGCAACCCTGCTGCGATTCCCGCCCCAGCTAACAACGCCTGCCAGGCCGCCGCGCCGACAAAATCCAGGCCGATGAACACCCAGCAACCGCAGAACGCACACAAGGCATAGGGCCGGTGATCGTGAAACACCACTGGGATTTCGTTGCACAGCACATCGCGCAGTACGCCGCCAAATACTCCGGTGATCACGCCCATCAGCGCCACAACGATCAGGGGCATCCCCGCCGCCAGCGCCAGTGACGCACCGGAAACGGCGAACAATCCCAGCCCTAGGGCGTCGGTCGCCTGCATCACCCGATCCACGCACTGATGGCGAAACACTCGCAACAACGGCAGCCCGACCAGCGTCAGAACCAGCACCAGCCAGACATATTCCTGATGCTGCACCCAGAAGAGCGGCCGACGGTCCAGCAACACATCTCGCAGGGTGCCGCCGCCGAACGCCGTCACAAAAGCCACGGCGAACACCCCGACTACATCCATCCGTTTGCGAACTGCCTCGATCAGGCCGGAAATAGCAAACACCACAATCGCGCTGATTTCGATGATGGCGAGCACGGGTTCTAGGGTCATAGCGGCGCACCGGGAGCAAAGGTGGCAAACTGTGAACGGTAGCGCAATGGAGTTCGCATCGCTACCGGGAAAATCCACAAAAATTTCGCTATCATAAACGCCCTTTTTTCTTCGAACGTTGGGCGAACAGGGAGCGCCTCGCGGCATGAACCAACTACCCTCTGAATCTCCGGACGATCTGCTGCCCGCCACCCCGTTGCGCCACCACGTCTACGAGGCCCTGCGCATCTATTTTCACAACCTGGGCGACCAGCAGCCGAGTAACCTCTATGATCTGGTGCTGCGGGAAATGGAGGCCCCTCTGCTGGAGATCGTGATGTTACGCACCGAGGGCAATCGAACCAAGGCCGCCGAACTGCTCGGCATCAATCGCGGCACCTTGCGCAAGAAACTTCGGCAATACAACATCGACTGAACAGATGGATCAACCTACGCAAGCATCACTACACGGAGCCACTCCATGAGTCTGGCGGTTTTCGATCTGGATAACACCCTGTTGGGCGGCGACAGCGATTATCTCTGGGGCCAGTTCCTGGTGGAACAGGGACTGGTCGACAGTGAGCATTATGAGCGTGAGAATCAGCAGTTCTATGAGGCCTACGAGGCCGGTACACTGGACATTGACGAATATCAGGGGTTTATGCTGCGGCCATTGGCCGGACGTCCCCAGGCCGAACTCCAGGCATGGCGGGAACGGTTCATGGCCGAGAAAATTCAGCCGATCCTATTGCCCAAAGCAAAGGAGTTGCTGAATCGGCATCGGGCGGCGGGCGACACCCTGCTGATCATCACCGCTACCAATCGCTTCATCACCGCGCCCATCGCCGAACGACTGGGCGTTTCGCACCTGCTGGCCACCGAACCGGAAGTGGTCGATGACCGCTATACTGGCCGCACGGTCGGCATCCCTTGCTTCCAGCAGGGCAAGGTGGAACGCTTGAACGCCTGGCTGGCCGACCAGGGCGTCGATCTGGTGGATAGCTGGTTTTACAGCGACTCGCACAATGATCTGCCCCTGCTCAACCAGGTGACTCATCCCGTGGCAGTTGACCCCGACCCGACCCTGGCCCGCCATGCCCAACAGCAAGGCTGGCCGATCATCAGTCTGCGTTAAGGCCCGGCGATTAGGAGGCCGGACTCTTCAGTTCCCGTTTCAATTCCTGGGCCGGCCCCAGCAACACCGCCAGCCAGCGACCTTCGTCCGTCGATTCGAGGGCGATTTTGACGATCATCGTCAGCGGCACGGACAGCAACATGCCGACCGTTCCCAGTAGCCAGCCCCAGAAGATCAGCGACAGAAAAACCACCAGGGTGGACAATCCGAGATCGCGCCCCATCCAGCGGGGTTCAATCACACTCCCCATGACGGTATTGATGACCATATAACCGGTGGCGACCAGCAACGCCGTCATCGGCCCCTGAAAAACGATCACTTGGGCAATAACCGGCAGAGTGGCAATGATCGAACCGATGTTGGGAATGTAGTTGAGCAGGAACGCCACGACGCTCCATAACACGAAATAGCGGACATCCAGCGCCCATAACAGGATAGCAACAACCAGTCCGGTGCCCAGGCTGACCAGTGTCTTTATAGCCAGATAACGATTGACGGCGGCGAGGAACTGGTCGATTTGCCGCAACTTCATTTCAGGATCATGCAATGCCAGGTGAATCTTGCGGGAAACGGAAGACGCCTCAAGCAGCATGAAAGTGACGGTCAGCAAGATCAGAAACAGATTGCCCATGACGCCGCCCAGACCGCTCAACAGTCGGATGGTCATGGACATCAGCGCACTGGGATTGAGATAGTCCATCAATTGCTGGCGATCCAAATGAATATTGAAAACTGCCAGCTTTTCGACGATCCAGCCGAGCTGACCGCCGATTTGCTGCCGGTACTCGGGTTGCAGGCGGGTCAGATCGGTCAGCGACCGCCCGACCAGCCCAGCCAGCAGCAAGCCCAGCAAAACAATCATGACCAGCACCACCGACAGGGCGGCCCACTGTGGCAACCGCCAGCGCATCAGCCAGTGAATCAGGGGATTGCATATAATGGCGATGAACATGGCCAGTAAAAAGGGCACCAGAATAGCGCTGGCAGCCTGGATGCCGGCCAGGATGACGACCAGCGCGGCGCAGACGAGCAGCATATTGCGCAGGGCTGCCGGTTCAATGGGTAGTATATGCATACCGTTTCCTTAAAAATCGCGATAGGCGATGTTAACCGGCTTGACGGGTTGACGCTGGCTAGGCTAAAAGCCCGGACTTAATCGACCCTCTTCATCTACAACCCTCGACTTCACGCCCATGCAAAACCTGTATAACGTCAATGTTGCCGCCCTGGAAGTCTTGCCGACTCCAGAAGAAATCAAGCAGCGCCTGCCTCTGAGCGAAACTGCGGCAGATACCGTATTCCAGGCTCGGGAAACGGTCAAGCGCATCCTCGACCGCCAGGATTCTCGCCTGTTCGTGGTCGTCGGCCCTTGTTCCATTCATGATGTCGAAGCGGCCCGTGACTACGCCCGGCGGCTGAAAGCGCTGGCCGACGAGGTGCAGGACACCCTGTTTATCATCATGCGGGTGTATTTTGAAAAGCCGCGCACCACCGTCGGCTGGAAAGGTCTGATCAACGATCCGCGTATGGATGATACCTTTCACATCGACGAAGGTTTGCAGATTGCCCGCCGCCTGTTGCTCGATCTGGCGGAGATGGGTCTGCCCGCCGGCACCGAGGCGCTGGACCCGATTGTTCCGCAGTACATTTCCGATCTGATCGCCTGGACGGCTATCGGCGCCCGCACCACCGAATCGCAGACCCACCGTGAAATCGCCAGCGGCCTGTCCATGCCGGTCGGTTTCAAGAATGGCACGAACGGCAGTCTGGAAGTGGCGATCAACGCGCTGCAATCCGCCGCTCGCCCGCACAGCTTTCTGGGCATCAACCCCGAGGGTCAGTCAGCGGTGATCCGCACCTTGGGCAATGGCTACGGTCATGCCGTGCTGCGCGGCGGCGACCGGCCCAACTATGACTCGGTGTCTATCGCCCTGTGCGAGAAGGCGCTGCGCGACAAGAAGCTGCCGGTCAATCTCGTGATTGATTGTAGCCACGCCAACTCATTCAAAGACCCGGCCATGCAACCTTTGGTGTTGCGCGACTGCACCCATCAGATCATGGAAGGCAATCGTTCTATTGTCGGTTTGATGATTGAAAGCAATATCGGCTGGGGCAGCCAGTCCCTCACTGCCGACCACAGCCAGTTGAAATACGGCGTGTCGATTACCGACGCCTGCGTGGACTGGGAAACCACGGAGAAGATGCTGCGTGAGACGCATGCCAAGCTGAAAACCGTGCTGCCGGGGCGAAACGCGGGCTGATTTTCCCTCCCCGATTGATCTCTTATCATTATTGACCGCCTCCCCCTTGCCGGGGAGGATGCTGAATCTGCCGTTCACCCGCGCAGCCTACCTATACCCTCTTGGCAAACGCCCGGTTTGGAACTATGCTACGCCTAAATAGGACTAATAGAGTTCTGATTGGATTAACCCGGCGGAGTATCCATGATTCGCATTACCCGCGAAGCCGATTACGGCATTTTGCTGATGACGGGCCTCGCCCAAACCGAGGGCCAGCCGCGTAGCGCCGCCGCCTTGGCGCAACAGCGCCGGTTGCCACTGCCGATGGTCAGCAAAATCCTGAAAACGCTGACCCGCTCCGGTCTGCTGAATTCTCAGCGCGGCGCGCAAGGGGGTTATAGCCTGGCGCGACCGGCTATCGAAATTTCTGCGGCAGATATTATTCGTGCCCTGGAAGGTCCGCTCGCCATCACCGAATGCAGCGCCGACGCCCATGACGGCTGCGCCCGGCAGGAGCATTGCGAAGTCAGCGGCCACTGGCCGCGCATCAACCAGGCTATTTACGCTGCGTTGCAAAGCATCAGTCTGATGGAAATGAGTCGTCCTGATCCGTCACATCCCGTTCAATTTCATCCCGCGCCCCGCGCTGTTGCAACGATCAACGCCGCCAACCGTTCCGCCTGAATCGCCGAATTCGCCAGCAGGAATCCTGACATGACTGACAGCACTCAAACCCTCGAACATCTCGCCGCCAGCGACTACAAATACGGCTTTGTGACCGATATCGAACAGGACACCGTGCCGCCGGGTCTGAATGAAGACGTGGTTCGGCTGATTTCGGCCAAGAAGCAGGAACCGGACTGGTTGCTGGAATGGCGGCTGGAGGCGTTCCGCCACTGGCTGACCCAGGCCCAACCGCAATGGGCGCGGGTTCACTATCCCCCCATCGACTATCAGGCGATTTCCTACTACGCCGCGCCCAAGCAGAAAGGCGAAGGTCCGAAGAGCCTGGACGAGATTGATCCGGAGCTGCGCCGTACTTACGAAAAGCTTGGCATCCCGCTGGCGGAACAAGCCATTCTGGCTGGCGTCGCGGTGGATGCGGTGTTCGACTCGGTGTCGGTGGCGACCAGCTACAAGGGCAAGCTGGCGGAAAAAGGCATTATTTTTTGTTCCTTTTCCGAAGCCGTGCGCGAACATCCCGACCTGGTGCGGAAATATCTTGGCACGGTGGTGCCTTATCGCGACAACTACTACGCAACCCTGAACTCAGCGGTCTTTTCCGACGGCTCCTTCGTCTATATCCCGCCGGGCGTGCGCTGCCCGATGGAGTTGTCCACCTACTTCCGCATCAACGCTAGTAATACCGGGCAGTTTGAACGGACGCTGATAGTGGCAGATGAAGAGTCATATGTATCGTATCTTGAAGGCTGTACGGCGCCTCAGCGTGACGAAAATCAACTTCATGCAGCAGTTGTGGAGTTAGTCACGCTGGACAACGCCACGATCAAATACTCCACGGTGCAAAACTGGTATCCAGGCGACGCCGAAGGCAAGGGCGGTATTTACAACTTCGTGACCAAGCGTGGATTATGCCGGGGTCGCAATTCCAAAATTTCCTGGACGCAAGTGGAAACTGGCTCGGCGATTACCTGGAAATATCCCAGTTGCATCTTGCGCGGCGAAAATTCGGTCGGCGAGTTTTACTCAGTAGCCATCACCCGTGATTATCAGCAGGCCGATACCGGCACCAAGATGATCCATATCGGCAAAAATACTCGCAGCACGATTGTCTCCAAAGGTATTTCCGCCGGACGAGGGCAAAACGCTTATCGGGGTCTCGTGAAAATCCTGCCGACCGCCGAAAATGCCCGCAATCACTCGCAATGCGACTCGTTGTTGATGGGCGATCAATGCGGTGCGCACACCTTCCCTTATATCGATGTGCAGAATCCCAGCGCTCAAGTGGAGCATGAAGCCAGCACATCAAAGATTAGCGAAGATCAGATTTTCTACTGCAAGCAGCGCGGCATCAGCGCCGAGGATGCGGTGAGTCTGATCGTCAATGGTTTCTGCAAAGAAGTGTTCAAGGAATTGCCTATGGAATTCGCCGTTGAGGCACAAAAGCTCATCGAGTTAAAGCTGGAAGGCAGCGTGGGCTAATTAAAAGTTAGACTTTTCAGAAACAGACAATGGAGAGAGAACGATGGCATCAAATGTAATTTCCTTAGAACAGGCTCTCAGTCACTTAGAGAGTAGGATACCTAATACATCAAATTGTAAAAAACAAATAATTGATCTAGTAAGGTGGATCATTTCTTGGAATCCAGATCGCTTATTGAACAATCAAGTTTTTAGTTTTATCAGAGAAGATGTAAATATTGCCTTTGCCTTAGACCGAGATGGCAATCGATTGAAAACAAGGAAACCTAATTTTATTGTGATCAAACTACCTCGTACTGATCGAGAGTTTAAAGATATTCACGCTGATTTTGACTTAACAGAGTCTGGATACCCGTTGTTATCGCAATACTTAATTCAAAGACCAAGCAATCCCCCTCGTTGGGTTAGCTTATGTAGACAAATTTCAGAGATGAATTTTGCTGATTTTCAGCAATTGTTCTTGATTGCTTACGAAAGAAAAGGTGGGATTCCTTGAAAAAAACCAACTGTCCTAACTAGCTTGTAGCCGACCCCGCCACGCTGGCGCTCACGGGACGGCTGAGATTTAGACATTACAGGTTATTAGCTACAGGAAATTGCAAACCATGCTGGAAATCCGCAATCTGCACGTGACCGTTGAGGGTCGGGAGATTCTCAAGGGTATCGACCTCGCCATCCATCCCGGCGAGACTCACGCCATTATGGGACCGAACGGTTCTGGCAAAAGCACGCTGGCCAATGTGATCGCGGGCCGCGAAGGCTATATCGTCACCCAGGGCGAAATCCTGTTCGAGGGCAAGAACCTGCTGGATATGGACCCGGAAACTCGTGCCTGTGAAGGGCTGTTTCTGGCGTTTCAATACCCGGTGGAAATCCCCGGTGTCGCCAATCTGTATTTCCTCAAGGCGGCGGTCAACGCGGTTCGTAAATATCGCGGCGAGTCCTCAGTAGACGCCATGGACTTCTGGGAACTGGTGAATGAGCGCATGGCGCTGGTCAAGATGGACGAGTCCATGCTCAAACGCTCGGTGAATGAAGGTTTCTCCGGTGGTGAGAAAAAGCGCAATGAAATTTTCCAAATGGCGGTGCTGCAACCACGCTTCGCGGTACTGGACGAGACGGACTCCGGGCTGGATATCGACGCCCTGAAAGTGGTGGCGGATGGCGTGAATGCGCTACGCAGTCCGGAGCGCGGCTTTCTGGTCATCACCCATTATCAGCGGTTGCTGGATTACATTGTGCCTGATCAGGTGCATGTGCTGTTCAATGGCAAAATCGCCCGCTCCGGTGGCAAGGAATTGGCGCTGGAACTGGAGGAACAGGGCTACGCGCTGTACAACGAAGAACCGGGCCGGGCGCGCCGGGCCGCAGCGTGAGGCGTAGATCATGACCGCCGTTGCGCCGCTTTTCTCTGATCCGTACCGCCAGCGGTTCGCCGAACTGATGGCCCGTCGTCGGGAACCGGACGCCATCGCCAAATTGCGCCGCGCGGCGTTCGACCGCTTCGAAAAACAGGGCTTGCCGACCCGCCAGCAGGAAGCTTGGCGGCTGACTGATTTGAGCGCCCTGCAAGCCATCGGCTGGCAACGTCCGGGCGATGTGCCAGTGGATACCGGGACTTTGCCGACGCTGGACAAGACGCCGACGCATCGGCTGGTGTTCGTCAATGGCCGTTTTGCCCCCGGTTTGTCGCGGTTGCGCGATTTACGCGGTAAGACATTGATCGCCAGCCTCGGTCAAGCATTGCTGACTCATCCCGAATTGATCGAGCCGCATCTGGATCGATTGCCGGGCCTGAAAAACCAGCCCTTTGCTGATCTGAATACGGCGTTCTGGGAAGATGGCGTGCTCATTTATCTACCGCATGGGACCGTGGTGGAAACGCCAATTCATCTGATTTTCCACACGACCGGCGACTCTGTAGCGGTGCATCCCCGCTTGTTGCTGGTGATGGAGGCCCAGACGCAGGCCACGGTGGTCGTTGAATATGGCGGGCAAGGCCGTTATCTGCATGGGCCGCTGGCGGAACTGGCCGTGGGTGAAGGCGCCGTGCTGGACTATCACCAATTGCAGGAGGAAGCGCCCGGCGCGTTCCATCTGGGCGGCATCCGACTGCGGCAGAAGCGCGCCAGTCAGGCCAACCTGCATTTGATTGCGCTCGGCGGTCAACTGGCCCGCGTTGATTTGGACGCCTTGCTGGACGGCGAGGGCGCCCGTTGCCAGATCAACGGTCTGACCTTGGCGCGGAATCAACAATTCAGCGACGTCCATGTCCGGGTGGAACACGCCCAGCCGCACGGAACCAGTGAGCAAGTGTTCAAAAGTGTACTGGACGATAAGGCGCGCACGGTATTCGATGGCATGATTCACGTTCGTCAACATGCGCAAAAGACGGATGCTCGCCAGACCAACCGCAATTTGCTGCTCTCCAGACAAGCTCAAGCCCAGGCGAATCCCCGGTTGGAGATTCTGGCCGATGATGTGAAGTGCGGTCATGGCTCCAGCACCGGTTTTCTCGACCCCGACGCTGAGTTCTACTTGCGCGCCCGAGGCATTCCCGTTGCTCAAGCCCGCGCCCTGCTGGTTCACGCCTTCGCCAATGACAGCCTGAATCGCATTCATTTGACGCCGTTGCGTGAACGATTGGCGCGCCTGCTGGCCGGACGTTTGGCGCTGGATTTTCTTGAGGAGGAAAAACCATGAGCGCGCTGCACTCTGTCACTGCCCCTTCTGCATCAGGGACCGGGGAACTGGACATCGCCCGCATCCGCGCTGATTTTCCCATCCTGCGCCAGCGGGTGCATGGCAAACCGCTGGTTTACCTGGACAATGCGGCTTCGGTGCAGAAGCCTAAAGCGGTGATCGACGCCATTAGCGAGTGCTACAGCGGCTATTACGCCAATATTCATCGTGGCGTTCACCTGCTGTCGGAGCGCTCCACCATCGCCTATGAAAAGGCCCGGGAGAAAGTGCGCGCCTTTCTGAATGCCGCCAGCACCCAGGAAATTATCTTCACCCGCAATACCACGGAAAGCATCAATCTGGTCGCCAGCAGTTTCGGCGGTCAGGCCGTCAAAGCCGGCGATGAAATTCTCATCACCGGCATGGAGCATCATTCCAATATCGTCCCGTGGCAGTTGCTGTGCGAACGCACCGGGGCCAAGTTGAAAGTCGCGCCGTTCACTGACGCCGGCGAGCTGATCCTGGAGGAGTATGAGCGGTTGCTGGACGGGCCGGTGAAACTGGTGGCGTTCGTCCATCTGTCCAACGCGCTCGGCACCCTCAATCCGGCGAAACAACTGATTGAAATGGCCCATGCACGGGGCATTCCGGTACTCGTAGATGGCGCGCAATCCATCCCGCATCTGGCGGTAGACGTGCGGGAACTGGACTGCGAGTTCTACGCCTTTTCCGCCCACAAGATTTACGGGCCGAGCGGCGTCGGGGTGCTGTACGGCAAGAAAGCGCTGCTGGAGGCGATGCCGCCGTATCAAGGCGGTGGGGACATGATTCGGCTCGTCACCTTCGAGAAAACCGACTACGCTGATCTGCCCAACAAATTTGAGGCCGGCACCCCGAATATTGCCGATGTCATCGGCCTGGGCGCCGCGCTGGACTGGCTGAACGCCATTGGGCTGGACGCCGTCGCCGCCCATGAACACACCCTGCTGGATTACGCCACGGCGCAATTGAAGGAGATTCCCGGCCTGAACATCATGGGCACGGCGCGGGACAAGGCGGCGCTCGTTGCCTTTACCATGCAGGGCGTTCATCCCCACGACATCGGCACCATTCTCGACCGAGAAGGTGTAGCGATTCGCGCCGGCCATCATTGCGCCCAGCCGGTGATGCAGCGTTACGGCGTTCCCGCCACGGCGCGGGCTTCCTTCGCGATTTACAATACCCGCGACGAGGTGGATTTCCTGGTCGCGGCCCTCTGGAAAGTCAAGGAGTTGTTTGGATCATGAGCGACCTGCGCGATCTATACCAGGAGGTGATCCTGGACCACAACAAGCGGCCCCGGAATTTCCGCATCCTGCCGCAACCGACCCACCATGCCGACGGCGTCAATCCGCTGTGCGGGGATCGAATCAGCGTGTATCTGGACATTGAGGATGAGGTGATCCGGGATATTTCCTTTCAGGGCGCCGGCTGTGCGATTTCCAGCGCCTCGGCGTCCTTGATGACTGAAGCGCTCAAGGGCAAGCCTATCGCTGAAGTGGAGCATTTGTTCGAGGCTTTCCATGATGTGGTGACCACTGATTGCGAATGCCCCAAGGGACTGGGCAAACTCAGCGTATTGGCTGGGGTGCGCGATTATCCGAGTCGGGTTAAATGCGCCACGTTAGCTTGGCACGCGGTGCGGGCTGCCTTGGAAGAACACAAGGAAGCGGTAGCGACGGAGTGATTTTTACTTCCATTATGGGTCCTGTAAATTTTCCTGTGATGGCGAGGGCTGGCAGCGCGAGGCTGGGGCGTCAGCCACGTCCAACTCCTTGATCCTTCTAAGTAGTTTTCGCTTCACCTACCCACTCCATCGTTCGGATCACAGGAGAATTTACAGGAGGAAATTATGCACCAGCGCCATTTTTGATTTACAATAAAAACTCTGATTTCCTGAATTTATGGAGATAGTAAAATGAGCGAATTGAAGAAAGAATATGTAGTTTGGGCGTATCGATTGCTCCTAGGTAGAGAACCAGAAAATATGGCTATAGTTAATACCTATAGCACAGTTTTTCGAGACACGCGTGAACTTATATGGGAGTTTATCCTATCGGAAGAGTTTCAAGCTAAAAATAAGGAACTCAAAATTTCAGTGATGACGCCTGATTGTATACCAATCCCACCCAGTCGATTAATTGACTTGGTAGCGGGGAATCTTAGTATTCTCTGGTTTTTAGAGGGTGGTATTCTAGCGAAGCAAGCCATTTTGAATTTACTCGAGAAAAATGGATTCGATTTTGATCAGTTCTCCAATGTATTGGATTTTGGTTGTGGGTGTGGTCGTGTCATACGCAATTGGCATTCCTTCTCACCTAATTTTTATGGAACGGACTATAACCTAGAGCTAATTGAATGGTGTAAAAATAACCTAACTTTCTGTAAATTCTCTATTAATAACCTTGAGCCACCTATCAACTATCCAGATAATAAATTCGATTTTATTTATGCATTATCAGTTTTTACTCACCTTCCAAAAACTTTACAGATACCATGGTTGGAAGAAATGAGACGCATACTTAAACCAAATGGAGTCATTTTTATTTCAGTCCATGGCAATCACTATAAAAATCTGCTAACCCTGCAGGAAAAACAGCTCTTTGAACAAGGAGAACTAATTGTCCATCAGGAAGAAATAGCTGGTAGCAATACCTGCAATGCTTTTCATCCCAACCAATATCTAATGAATAATTTTGCAAAGGTAATGAAAGTTATTGATATCGTTCCCGAAGGTGCGCTAGGAAATCCCTATCAGGACGCTATTCTTTTGCAGAAGATATAGAGTCTATTGAGTATTCGGGGGTAGCATATCAAACCTATTTTTAACCACCTGCTTAATCTTATTAGCCGTTGTTAAATCCAACTTGGAGATTTCCCGGATTTTTATTCCGCACCAGAATGGGGAAATCGTTCATTTCAGGAGACCCTATATGACCGTACAAACCACTGTCCCGAATCTTCTCGACGCCGATGACCTGGAAGCCCGGATCATCGAGGCGCTGAAAACTGTCTACGATCCGGAAATCCCGGTCGATATCTATGAACTGGGTCTGATCTATGGAATCAACGTCGATGCCATTGGCAATCATGCTGACATTCAAATGACCCTGACTGCGCCGGGTTGTCCGGTGGCGGGTTCGATGCCGGAATGGGTGGAAAACGCCGTCCGCCATCGCGCCGGCGTGGAATCGGTCAATGTGGAGCTGGTCTGGGAGCCGCCCTGGACGCCGGAATTGATGTCGATGCGCGCCAAGCTGGAATTGAACATGCTCTGATCGTGTCCAACCCCGGCGTTTCTGCTACCATGCGCGGCGTTTTCTGTGCAGTCACGAAGGATGTTCAAAATGCCACGCCCCTACAATTTTAGTGCAGGTCCCGCCATGCTCCCTGAGGCGGTTCTGGAACAGGCCAAGGCCGAAATGCTCGACTGGCGCGGTTCCGGCATGTCGGTGATGGAAATGAGCCATCGCGGCAAGGAGTTCGTCTCCATCGCCGAGCAGGCCGAGGCCGATCTGCGCGAACTGCTCAACGTTCCAGCGAATTATAAAGTATTGTTCCTGCAAGGCGGCGCCTCAAGCCAGTTCGCCATGGTGCCCATGAACCTGCTGCGCGGCAAGGCCAAAGCCGACTATCTCAACACCGGCATGTGGTCGAAAAAGGCCATTGCCGAAGCGAAGAAGTTTTGCCGGGTCAACGTCGTCGCCAGTTCCGAGCCGGTTAACTTCACTACGGTCCCGGCGCGGGATTCCTGGAAATGCGACCCGGACGCCGCCTATCTGCACTACACGCCGAATGAAACCATTGGCGGCGTTGAGTTGCATACGGTTCCTGAAGTCAGCGTCCCGCTGGCGGCGGATTTCTCCTCCACCCTGCTGTCGCGCCCCATCGAGATCAGCCAGTTCGGGGTGATCTACGCCGGCGCGCAGAAGAATATTGGTCCGGCCGGCCTGACCATCGTCATCGTCCGTGAAGACCTGCTGGGCCAGACGGTCGCCGGCACGCCGACCATGCTGGATTACGCGGTCATGGCCAAGGAGGGGTCGATGTACAACACCCCGCCGACCTATGCCTGGTATATCGCCGGACTGGTGTTTCAATGGATGAAAGCGCAGGGCGGGCTGGCCGCCATCGGCCAGCGCAATCAGGCCAAGGCGGAATTGCTTTACAAGGCCATCGACGAATCCGGTTTCTACAAGAACCCAGTCGATCCGGCCTACCGTTCGTGGATGAACGTGCCGTTCACCCTGCCGGATGAAGCGCTGGACAAGCCGTTCCTGGCCGAAGCCAAGGCGGCGGGACTGGTCACGCTGGCCGGTCATCGTTCAGTCGGTGGAATGCGCGCCAGCATCTATAACGCCATTCCCCTGGAAGGTGTCCAGGCGTTGGTCAATTTCATGGCCGATTTCCAGGAGCGGCGCGGTTAACCCCCCACCCCGGCCCTCCCCCGCAAGGGGGGAGGGAGTTCAATCACCCTCTCTCTCAAGGAGACAGGGCGTGTTTCTGACCCAACCCGATTTGAAGACGATGTACAAGATCCTGACTTTGAACAATATCAGCGTTTCCGGCCTGGAGCGCCTTCCTCGCGACCGCTACGAGATCGCCTCGGAAATCACTAACCCCGACGCGGTGTTGCTGCGTTCCTTCAAGATGCACGACTGGCCGGTTCCCGCCAGCCTGAAAGCCATTGGCCGCGCTGGCGCTGGCGTCAACAACATCCCTGTTCCACAAATGACCACCAAGGGTATCTGCGTGTTCAACGCGCCCGGCGCGAACGCCAATGCGGTCAAGGAACTGGTCATTGCCGGGATGCTGCTGGCCGCTCGCAATATCTGCACCGCCTGGGACTACGCCCGCAACCTGCAAGGCACCGACGCCGAGCTGTCCAAGCAGGTCGAATCCGGCAAGAAACAATTTGTCGGCTTTGAGCTGCCCAATCGCACGCTGGGCGTCATCGGTCTGGGCGCGATTGGCGTCAAGGTCGCCAACGCCGCCCGCGCCCTGGGCATGAGAGTGATCGGTTACGACCCGCACATCACGGTCAGCAACGCTTGGCAGTTATCCTCGCAAGTTGAACAGGTATTGAGCGTCAACGAAATGGCCGCACAGGCCGACTTTATTACCCTGCATGTTCCACTGAACAATGACACCCGCCAGTTGATCGGCGCTCAGTTCCTGAAGAATTGCCGCCCCGGCCTGACCGTACTCAACTTCTCCCGCGAAGGCGTAGTTGACGAGGAAGCCCTGTTTGAAGCGTTGCAAGCCGGCAAGCTGAAGTCCTATGTCTGCGACTTCCCCACCAGCCGGCTGAAGGATCATCCACGGGTCATCATGCTGCCGCATCTGGGCGCATCAACCGTGGAGGCCGAGGATAATTGCGCGATCATGGTCGCTGACCAGGTGCGCGACTATCTGGAAAATGGCGTGATCCACAACTCCGTCAATTTCCCGGAAATGACCATGCCGCGCAACGGTGGCCCGCGCCTGGCGATTGTGAATGCCAACGTCCCACACATGATCGAGCGCATTTCCAAAGCGATTTCCACCGCAGGCATCAACATCCTGGACATGCTCAACAAATCGCGGGGTGAAATCGCCTGTACGCTGGTGGATACCGACGGCGCGGTTTCGCCCGAGGTAGTCGCGCAGATCGCCGAGGTGCAGGGCGTGTTAAACGTGCGCGTACTGTAGGCCGAGACTCCCTAACCCCCCTTTTTTTAAAGGGGGAGACTCAAGCCGGGATGGCGGCTAATCATCCTCGTCCTCATCCAGGACAGCGATTTTCCGTTGCGGCACGGTTTTTGGGTCAACGGTGATCGGCCGATAAATCTCCACTCGATCCCCGGCTTCCAGCGGCACCGTGAGTTTGGCTATTTTGCCGAAAATCCCGATCCGGTTCTTCTTCAGGTTCAGATGAGGATACCGGGTCAGGATGCCTGATCGTTCAATAGCCTGTTGCGCCGTACTGCTCTCTGGAACTTCGACGAATTGCCAGAAGGGTTGCCCCGGTTCGGCATACGCAATGCTCACTTGCATGATGATCTCTCCTTAAATGCGTTATGACTGACGCCGCTCCAGCAACCGCCGGCCGGCCAGCAAAAAGCCTAAGACCAGAAACCCGCCGGGCGGCAATAACATAAGCAGAAACCCGTGGTAGTTCCGGATCAGGGTCGTTTCCAGAAACACGAAGCTCTGACCCAGCAGCAATGAAGCCTGAGCGAACAGCGTGGCGCTGCCCAACATCTCGCGGCAACCCCCCATCAGCATTAGCGTCAAGGTATAGCCCAGCCCCATCGCCAGCCCGTCTACGGCTGAAGCGAGCACCGGTTGCCGGGAGGCGAACGCCTCAGCGCGGCCCAGTACGCAGCAGTTGACCACGATGAGCGGAATAAACAGACCCAATACCTTGTACAGCTCATGCAGCCAGGCATTGATCGCCATGTCGGCTAAACTGACCAGCGCCGCGATCAGCAGCACATAGATTGGAATGCGCACTTCTTCGACAATCCAGTGCCGTAGGCTGGCGATGACAATGTTGGAAGCCACTAACACGCCAGTCGTAGCCAATCCCATGCCGAGGCCGTTGGTAGCCGTGGTAGTAACCGCCATCAGCGGACACAGCGCCAGCATCTGGGTGAACACGACATTGTTGCGCCATAGACCGTCAGCGACGATGTTGCGATAGTCATTCATTCAGGGATTTCCTCCGACCACAACATCATCCAGCAGCAGCGCCCGATGCGCCGCGAAGAACTCCAGCCCGCCCTTGACCGCCTTTACCAAGGCCCGTGGGGTGATCGTGGCCCCGGTGAATTGATCGAAGACGCCGCCATCCTTTTTCACCGCCCAACCCGAAGGCGGCGGATCATTCAGCGAGCGACCGTTGAAGCGTAAAATCCAGTCAGATCGGCTCAATTCAATCTTGTCGCCCAATCCCGGCGTCTCGGCATGGCTGATCACCCGCACCCCCAGCAGAGCGCCGTTGCGGTCAACGCCGATGACCATCACCATCGCGGAACTGCCATAACCCGGCGCGCTGACCTGGTAGCACACCGCCTGTACCTGCCCGTTGCGCCGTGCTCGATAGACCGTGACCGGCCGGTTGCCCTCGTTGACGGTCACCGCATCCCGCACCAGATCGTTGTCGTAATACGCAGTGGGCACGACCTGTTGTAGCGTGACCTGTAAATCTTCCAATTGGCGCTGGACAATATCGGCGCGGGTTAGATGGTCGGCAACGCCAATTGCAGCGCTGGTCAGCAGGGCCACGCCGCCCAGCAGTGCGGTGTGATAGCCCCAGGATTGCCGGAATTCAGGTTTCATGCGGCTTTCTCCGAACTGGTCGCGGTTGACCACGCCAGGTTCGGCCGTAGATGCGCGGGCGCAGATAATGGTCGATCAAGGGGGTTGCGGCGTTCATCAACACCACAGCAAAGGCGACGCCTTCGGGATAACCCCCCCAGGTGCGGATGATGTACACCAACGCCCCGCAGCCGATGCCGAACACCACCTGCCCCAGCGGCGCGATGGGTGAAGTCACCGGATCGGTCGCGATAAAAAACGCCCCCAACATCAAACTGCCCGACAAGAGATGCAGCACCGGATCAGCGAAGCGTTCGGGATTCATCCAGTGAAAACCGCTGGCCAGCATTAGCACCGTACTCAGCATCGCGACGGGAATCAGCCAGGTGATCGCCCGCCGCCATAACAGCCACAATCCCCCCAGCAACACCAGTATCTCGGCAGTTTCGCCCAGACTGCCGCCGGTCCAACCGACTGCGGCTAAAGCAGGCTGGTAATGTCCCGGCAGAATCTGGCTCAGGGCATGATTCATTCCTAGCTCGGTGCGAACATGGCCGAGAATAGTGGCCCCGGTGACGCCATCGGTCAGGGCGGAGTGGCCGAAGGTGATCAGCCACCCGTTCAGGAACGACGGCGCGGAACCCGACAGCCACGGACGCGGCTCCAACCAGGTGGTCATTTCCACCGGGAACGACACCAGCAGCATCACCCGCGCCAGCATGGCCGGATTGAAAATGTTTTGACCGGTCCCGCCGAAGACCTGCTTGCCGACGACAATGGCGAAACTGCCGCCAATCGCCCCGATCCACCACGGCACCCAGGGCGGCAGCGACAAGGCTAACAGCACTCCGGTCAGCACTGCTGAACCGTCCAGCAAGCCCAGGCGCATCGACCGCCCGGCCAGCCACAGGCAGCCCGCTTCACCCAGCAGACAGGCCAGCACCGTGACCATCAGCAGGTTCAGCGCCGGCCAGCCGAACAGCGCGATGCCGTACAGAGTGACCGGCAAGAGCGCCAGCAACACTGCGCCCATCAGCCGCGACACACTGTCCCCGTCGTGGGCATGGGGAGCGCCAGCAAGCGGGTTGACGTTCAATCGTCATCCTCCACTGCTACGATCGCCCGTTGTTTCTTCGCCGCCCGCCGCTGGGCCGCCGCCTCCGCTTTAGCCTGTTCCGCCCGGGCAAAGCGCGCCTGCCGTTGGTCCATCAATAAGCGGATCTGCTCCGCCTTGCGCTCCTCGCGCCGTTGCGCCGCCAGTTGGCCGTGGGCGAAGGCGAAGTATTGCGGCAATGGAACCCGTGACGGACACACGTAAGCGCAGGACCCGCAGGCCATGCAGTCGCTCAACCCCAGCGCCTGAAGGTGGGTCCACTCTTCACGGCGGGCAAGATTCGCCATTTCCACCGGTAACAGACCCATGGGGCAGGCTTCCACGCAACGGCCACAACGAATGCACGGCGACGGTGGATGCATTTCACCGACTTCGGCGGCAGTCAGGGCCAGAATGCCGTTCGTACCCTTGATCATGGGTACATGAATGCCGGGCAGCGGCTGTCCCATCATGGGACCGCCCATCAACAACCGGGCGCAGTCCGCGCTGACGCCGCCGCAATACGCCAACAAGTCCGCGACTAACGCGCCAATGGGTGCTTCCAGATTGCGCGGTTCGGCCACCGCCCCGCCGCTGACCGTGACAATCCGCGAGATCAAGGGCTGGCCCTGGCGCAGCGCCCGATGCGTGGCGTAAGCCGTACCGACGTTATGCACCAGCAAACCAGTATCAGTGCCGCGCCCGCCAGCGGGTGTTTCCAGGCCGGTCAGCCATTGAATCAACTGTTTGGCGGAACCGGCGGGATAGCGGCTTGGCAGACTCAGCACCGCGATACGCGCATCTGACGAGCAGGCGTCGCGCATCGCCTGAATGGCTTCGGGTTTATTGTCCTCAATCGCGATCAGGGCGTGCGACGCTTGCACCGCATACAGCATGATGGCAATGCCATCGACGATATCCGCCGCCCGCTCGCGCATCAGGCGATCATCGCAGCTCACATAAGGTTCACACTCCGCGCCATTGATGACCAGGGTATGCACCTGGGCCTGCCGCGCCTTATCGAGCTTGACCGCCGCCGGGAAGTTGGCCCCGCCCATACCGACGATGCCGGCGGCTCCCACCCGTGCCGCGACTTCCCCTGGTTCGAGGCGGAACGGATCGGGCGACAGATCGCGCTCGACCCAGCGATCCGCGCCATCGACTTCGAGCGTGATCGTTGGCAGCGGCAACCCGGAGGCATGGGGCGCGGTGAAATCACCCAAGGCGGTAATCGTTCCTGAAGTCGGGGCATGGAGCGGCGCAGACGTAGCGCCCTGCGCTTGAGCCAGCAATTCGCCCTTGCCCACGCGCTGACCGACAGTGACTACCGGCAACGCGGGTCCCCCGGCGTGTTGCTGCAACGGAAGGTATAGACGCGGCGGCAACGGCAGCGCTTCGATGGCCTGTTCAGCACTTAAATGTTTTTGGCCGGGCGGATGCACCCCACCCCGGAAATCGTGAAGGCGCATCGTTCAGGCTCCTTGTAGCGCCGGCTTCGGCCAGTGCCAAGTGGCGAGAGTCGCCGTTTGAGGACGCAATTGCAGGCACTCGGTGGGACAGACCTCAACGCACAATCCACAACCCATGCACGCCTCCTGGAAAACGGTATGAATCTGCCTGGACGCGCCGATAATGGCATCGGTCGGGCAGCGCTTAACGCAATGGGCGCAACCGATACAGAGGCTTTCATCAATTTCGGCCAACAACGGCGGGCCATCTGCCGCGCTTTCCAGCGTTCGCCCCAGTTTGTTCGCCAAAGCCCGCGCCAGCGCGGCTCCACCGGGGGGACACAATGCAGGCGAGGCGTGGCCAGCGATTAACGCATCCGCCGCGCCGCCGCAACCGGGATAGCCGCACTGCCCGCAATTGACGCCGGGCAACAGCGTCATGATCTCTTCGCGCTGGGCGTTGCCGGGTACGCGAAAGATGCGGGCGGCGCAGCTCAGCAACAGGCCGAGCAGCAGACCGAGACTGGTTAAAGTAGCCATAGCAGCGATCATTTTTCTGTCTCCTCTAACGCACCGGTAACCCGACGAATCCCATAAACGCCAACGCCAGCAGACCCGCGGTAATAAAGGCGATGGGTGCGCCGGCAAACGTGGCGGGTACACTGGCCAGCGCCAGCCGCTCCCGAATGCCGGCGAACAACGCCATCACCAGGGTGAAACCCAGCGCGGACCCGAAGCCATACAGCAGACTGCTCAAAAAATCGTGCTGCTGCTGGACGTTGAGCAGCGCCATGCCAAACACCGCGCAATTGGTGGTGATCAGCGGCAAATAGATGCCCAGCGCCTGATAAAGCGCCGGACTGGCCTTGCGGACAAACAATTCGGTGAACTGCACCAGAGCGGCGATCACCAGAATGAACGCCAGAATCCGCAGGAACTGAATATTTAGCGGCGCTAGCAGGTAATGCTCCAACAGCCAACTGACAGCGACCGCCAGAGTCAACACAAACGTGGTCGCCATTCCCATCCCCAAAGCGGCATCGATCTTGTTGGAAACGCCCATAAACGGGCACAGACCGAGAAAGCGCACCAACACCACGTTATTGACCAACGCCGCGCCCAGCAAAATGAACAGTTCATCGCGCATAATCGCCCTCCGCGTTCCAGTCCCTTTCGGCAACAATCGCGCCAAGGGTCTTGGTCATCACCATTTTCAGCGGGATCAAAGCCTTGTCGGTCCTGATCTCGCCCAGCGAAGTGCAGTCATGTTGTGCGGTTTGCGACAATTTCCCGGACATCCAGCACGGATTGTGATGAATGCTGCACGGTCAATCGCCGGCTGATCACTGCCCGCTGTCTACGGATTCAACTGGCCGCCAACTTGCATTCCCTCTTCCCAACATCGATTTCAGCCACCCCCTGACGCCGAGCAACCTCCATGGCCAAGAATGATCACAACTTATTCGGCGACTTCCCCACCGGATTCCGGCCACGGGAAAAAGGAACCTCCGCTGCCAAGGCCCTGCCGCCCTGGGTATTCGCCGGGGTAGTCGATCAATTAACGACTGCGGTTTGCATCACTGACGCTACGGCCCGCATCCTTTATGTCAACCGCGCTTTTACCGAGATGACCGATGAGGAATTTCTGCCTGCGCTGCGCAAAGCGTTAGGCGAAAACTTCTTTCAGGATGCCGAAAGGGCGCAGGGCTTTCGCGACCAGGAAATCAGTTTCGATCCGGGTAATAGCGGCGAGCCACGCTGGTTTTCCTGCTCCGGGGTCTGGTTTCGCGAACAGGACAACGCTATCGCTCACGGCTCCGATGCAGCGCAACCGACCTGCCTGCTGCTGATGGCGAACGACATCACCGCTCTCAAGCGTCAGCAGGAAGCGGTCGGCATGAATGCCATGCGCGCCTTGCTGGCTGAGCAAGAACGGGTGCGCAGTATGCGCGAGGCGTTGCAGGCAGCCATTTTCCAGATGCAGGGACCGCTGAACCTGATCGCCGCCGCCCACGATCTGTTGGCGCGGCGCGGTGCGCCGGGCGATCCAGCGCTGCGTCAGGCCCTGCATCAGGCGACGACTACCGGTCGGGAAGCGCTGGAGCGACTACAGACGCTGGTTCCTGAAGTCCCTCTGGAAGCGGCGGCACCCGTCAATATCAATCAATTGTTACGCGAAGTACTGGAACTGGACCGGCAACGGCTGTTGGCCGGTGGCATGACCGTAGATTGGCGACCGGCCCTGACGCTGCCCGCGATTACCGCACGAGTGAGCCGTTTGCGCGGTATGTTCAAACAGTTACTCGATAATGCTCTGGACGCCATGGAAGGGAACCGTCATGAACCCCGGGAATTGCGCATTGAAACCGGCTTCGAGGACCAGTCGGTGTTTGTAGTGATCGAAGACAGCGGTCCGGGAGTGCCGTCGCATCTGCACTGGCGCATTTTCGAACCGTTCTTCACCACCAAGCGGGCCGCCACCCATGTGGGGCTGGGGCTGGCCATGGTCCAGGAAGTCGTTAATGAACAGCGCGGCGTCATCCGCCTCGATCCCGACGCCACCGGTTGCCGCTGGCGGGTTTCGCTGCCGATCCGCCCTATCGAGGTGGATGTCGATGGTTTTTAACCGGAGTCATCATGAAGGACGCACTCATGGATCGGTCGGCCTTGCTGGACATTGAATTAGCGACGCTCTTTCAGGTTAGCCAAATCTTGAGCAGTCCCAGTCCGCTGGGGGAAACCCTCGATCAGGTCTTGCACGTTCTGCACGAACACGGCGAGCTGCATCGCGGCATGGTGTCGCTGGTCGATCCCGACAGCGGCGCGTTGCTGGTCAACGCCGTCCACGGGCGGTCAACCCTTTCAGACAGTGAACCGATCCGCTATCTGCCGGGTGAAGGGGTGCTGGGGATGGTGCTGGAACGCGGCGAGAAGGTGATCTTGCCACGCTTGGCCGATGAACCGCGCTTTCTCGACCGCCTGCGCCTTTATGATCGGGAGTTGCCGCTGATCAGCGTCCCGATTCGGGCCGGCCCCGGCCAGTATTCCGGGGTGTTGGCGGCGCAACCGCCGCACCATGACCAATGGCTGCCGGAACGCGCCCGTTTTCTGGAAATGGTGGCGAATCTGATCGCCCGCAGTGTGCGGGCCGCTCAGGAGGTGGAGCGCGAACGCCGGGTGTTGACTGCGGAACGCGACAGTTTGCGGCGAACGGTGCGCGGTCGGCATGGGTTTGACAGCATGGTGGGCCACAGCTTGGCCATGCAACGGGTGTTCGAGCAGGTCCGGCAGGTCGCGAAATGGAACACGACCGTGCTGGTACGCGGCGAATCCGGCACCGGCAAGGAACTGGTCGCCTGCGCCATTCACTACAATTCGCCGCGCGCCGGCGGCCCCCTGGTCAAACTGAACTGTGCGGCGCTGCCGGACAATTTGCTGGAATCGGAACTGTTCGGCCATGAGAAGGGTGCTTTCACCGGCGCGGTCAACCAGCGCAAGGGCCGCTTTGAACAGGCACACGGCGGTACGCTGTTCCTGGATGAGATTGGCGATATCTCTCCGACGTTCCAGGCCAAACTGTTGCGGGTGTTGCAGGAGGGCGAACTGGAGCGGGTCGGCAGTAGCCAGACCTTGCAGGTGGATGTGCGGATTATCGCCGCCACCAACCGTGACTTGGAAACGGCGGTGGATACCGGCGAGTTCCGTGAAGATCTCTACTATCGGCTCAACGTGATGCCGATTTTCATGCCGGTCTTGCGCGAACGCCAGGAGGATATTCCTGATCTGGCGCGGTTTCTGGTGGACAAGATCGCCAGGCAGCAGGGGCGCAGGTTGACCATCACCGACAGCGCTATCCGGGTACTGATGCGGCATCCCTGGCCGGGCAACGTCCGCGAGATGGAAAACTGCCTGGAACGCAGCGCCATCATGAGCGCCGACGGGGTCATCGCGCAGGATGTGATCGAGCTGAACAGCATGAGTCCGCGTGGGGCCAGCGCCTTGTCGCCGCTTGCTCCAGCCGCTGATCTGGACCTGGACGCTCCGGATATCGATGAACGGGAACGGGTCATCGCCGCGCTGGAACAGGCCGGCTGGGTGCAGGCCAAGGCTGCCCGGCTGCTCGGCATGACGCCGCGCCAGATTGCCTATCGGGTGCAGATTCTCAACATCAAGATGCGGCGGTTGTAGGCCAGTGAGTGCGGCGATACAAATCGGTGATCGTCGCCGCTACCGGGGCAATGCCGAACTGTTCGCGGAGCGCGGTGCGGCCCGCCTGACCGAGCGCAGTCCGTTTCGCCAAGTTCTGTTGCAGTTCCCTCAGCGCCGCCGCCAAGGCGTCAGGATCGCCGGGCGGAACGCACAGCCCATGACCTGCCTGTTTTACCACCCAACCGGGACCGGAACCGGGGATATCGCTGACCACGACCGGTTTGCTGAATCGCATCGCCTCCAGCAGCACCAGGCCGAATGCTTCAGTGCGCTCCAGCGAGGGCAGGCATAGCACATCGCAACTGGCCAGCAGGGCGTTAAGGTCGGCTTCGGGCTGGAAACCGGGCAGGCACACCTGGTCGCGGAGCTGGAGGGAGTGAATCAACGTTTCCAGCCGCTGGCGATGTTCGCCGGTGCCGACGATCAGGATACGGCTGTCGGGGAGATGGGCAGCAGCCTGGATGAGGATGTCGTGGCCTTTGTAGTAGGTCAGGCGACCGATAGCCAGGATGCGGAAGGATGCAATTTTTCCCCCCTCACCCCAACCCTCCCCCGCGAGGGGGGAGGGAGTCTTTGTTTCACCCCACCAGACTTCCGCCCGTTGCTGGGCGGCCGGGTCGGGTTCCGCGATGCGGGCCGGGTCAAGGCCAAGCGGGATGATGTGGCAGCGTTCGCGCCAGGGGGTGAGGGCGGCGCTGGCGTCCAGATAGGGCGGCGAGGTGGCGATGATCGCTCGACTGGCGGCGAGCAGGCGTTGTTCAAAGGGTCGGTATAACCGATAGGCCCACGCCAGCCGCCGGTCGATGGCGGATGCCACCACGTCGGCGTGCCAGTGAATCACCCAGGGCAACCGGCGGGCGGCGGGAACCATCAGCGCCCAGAATGCCGAGGTGTTGGGCAGATGCAGGTGCAGCAGATCGGGCTGGAATTCGCGAATGGCGCGATGCAGCCAGAACGGAAAGGCCGGGCTGATGGGCGCGTACAGCAGCCGCCCGTGGCAGGGCGCACGATAGATCGTCACTCCCTTTTCGTCCCTGGGTGAAGCGGGAGATTGGGCGGGCGAGTCATGGACTAACGCGGCGGCGGCAACGCCCTGTTGCTGAAGGGCGGGCAGCAGGTCGGCCAGGAAATTCTCGATGCCGCCGGCGAAGGGCGGGTAAAACTTGCCGATATGGAGGATACGCATGATATTGAGCGGTGTGCTTGATTTGTAGTCACAACGAAACTACGATGAAACCTCAGTCACTGAGGAGGAATCCGTCATGAGCGCTACAGATACCTATGTTCGCGCCCGCATCGATACCTACACGAAGGATCGCGCCGCTGACGCCCTGGCAGCCATGGGCTTATCCATTTCTGACGCGATTCGCTTGTTGATGATGCGCATTGCTGACGAGCGACGCCTGCCCTTCGAAGTCAAAGCGCCGAATCCAACGACCCGGGAGGCTATTCTGGAATTGGAGGCTGGGAAAGGAAAGCGGTTTGATAGCCTTGACGCGCTGAAGGTGGATTTGAATGCGGATGATTGAACGCGCATCGGCCTTTAAGCGCGATTACCGGCGAGTCAAGGCCACACCTGATCATAGCAAGGATATAGATACTTTGATGTTCAATGTATTAGCGACCCTGCTGGCCGATGAATCTTTGCCAGAGTATTACCGTGACCATGCACTCACGGGAAACCGGTCAAGATACCGTGAGTGCCATATCAAGCCCGATCTCCTCCTGATTTATTCCAAGCCAGACTCTGAAACTGTGCGCTTGGCCCGGCTTGGCTCGCATAGCGAACTGTTCGGTTGAGACAGCGGAGCTTGCGCTTCCAGAATCGCCAGTCGCTGCGCCAGCCGGCGGATCAGTCGTTCCTGTCGGGAACGCTCCAGGTCCATGGTCAGAATTTTCACCAGCAACATGCTAAAGCCCAGCACGATGGCCAGAATGGGCGGGTAGCTGACCCCGACATACATCGCCAGATAGTCAAAGAAGCGAGGAAAGAAACCCAGGATGCCAATCGTCACGGCAGCGCCGATCCACCAGATGGCGTAGGGGCCGTGCAGGTGATCGCGGCGGACCAGGAGCAGGATAACGACGGCAATGGTGATACCCATCGCCGTGGAGGTGATTTGGTAGGTGATCATGATGGGATAGAGTCAGTCATCGTCAGGCCGTAAGTTGTAGCCGACCCGGGCGATGCAGAGCAGGCTGGTGTTCAGCAGGTATTTTCCCACGACCAGCTAGGAATGGAAGAGTTTGAAGGGGCTAATCGTGCGCGGGTGCATCGAGACCGAGGTTTCGGTGATCTGTAATCCTTTGGCACAGGATCAGCAGGACGCCGAGCAGTCGGTGCTGCAATCATCAATGACGATGACCGGACAGTTCCACAAGGCCCGTACTTGGGCGACGATGGCACCGACCGTGGCGGCTTCGTTATGGGCGGGGATCAGGGCGATGGGGCGATCAGATGTGACCATAGTGGGGATTATGCAGCGAGAAGCTTAATTCTACTTTGTCAGAACACATGCCACTATTCGTTAAGTTGTTGTTTACGATAGGCAGAATCAATAGCGGCTTGGCGCTTACGATGACGAACTTCCATTTGACGCAAGACTTCCTCCAAGGTCGTATCGCGTCGCGGTAAGCATTGATTCAAGAGCGCCCGAATATCCCGGCCACTCAATAAGGGGTGGGTTGGACGATGCCGTAATCGCTCTTCAAGCTGGAACAGCATGGCCATCATGACCAACGCCATGTGATGATGCCAACCGCGCCAACTGCGGACTTGGTAATCCCCCAGGCCCACGTCTTGTTTGCCAGTTTGTAAGGCCCGCTCCACCCAGTAACGTTGCCCTTGCATAAAGGCCAGGCGGGAGACCGACGTCTCCGCCGGGGCGTTGCTCAGACTATATTTGAGTTCAGTGGGTGTGGCGACGTCGCGACGGACGATCAGGGGCCATCGGTGGGCTTGGGCTTCCTGGCCATCCCACAACCACACCCGCCGATGGAGGATATCGACCTGTAACGGCCCCTTGGTACCCTCTCGCAAGGTGACCCGTTGCCAAACACAGGCCGGTTGTTGTTGTGCCTAGTGATCCACCCGGAGCGCCGGGGTTTGGGGCTGCAACGCGATGGGTGGCCACCCGCGCGAGGTGGTCGGTGGCGGAACGACCGGCTCCGGATTCACCAGAGAGATGTGCTGATCTTTATGGACATCGCCGACAAAGATTTCGCCATCCGCGTCCAAGGCGCGCAGCAACCCGGGATCACTGCCATAAAAACCATCAAAGCCGACCCAGGCAAAACCGATCCGCTGTTGGCGAGCATGCCGGATCATGGCCAGCGCCAAATCGGCTTTGCGTTGAAAACCCCGGTGCGCTTTGGGAATCCCCGCCGCTTGGCAGCGACGGTCGTCGTCCGTCCAGTTCTTGGGCAAAAACAACCGTTCATCAATCAAGGTCGCGTCCGAACCCCGATTCAAGGCGGCAAACACCCCCATTTGGCCGTTATCCACTTTACCGATTTGGCCACACCACTGCCGAGCCACGCCGACCGAATGGTGGCCTTTCTTCGGAACGCCGCTCTCATCAATCGTTAACGAGGTGTCTTCATCATTCCCTAACCGCTGGCTGGCCTCTTGGGCAATTTGGTCGAGAACCGCCCGCTCAGACCACGCCGACTCACTCAGCATGTGCTGTAACACTTGATGATCGGCGTCCGGTACCGCCTCTTCCATCCGCTCCATGTTCTTGGTCTCGGCCTGGATCAACCCTTGCACATACTGCTGCGCGGCCGTCTCAACGGTCCGCGTTCGTTGGCGGAAATGACCCCCAAACCGACCACAAAAGGCCAGGAATCGCCGACCGATCCCGGCCAGCAAGCCGCCCGCCTCCGTTTCTGCGGTTGCGTCTTTTTTACTGCCTCTGGAGAAATCTCTTTCATCGAGTTACCTCATCCACCTTGCCTTGTAATCAAAATCGGATTATGTTTATTTATAAATATAAATCAAAAATATAAATCTGACAAAGTAGAATTAATTAAATGGTTCTTGGACTGTTCTTGTGGAGTCGAGTACAAGCATGTATCATTTAAGCTTTACTAAATTTTTTTGATAGGTTTATGCTGTTAAAAAAACAGCAATAAAATGAGGGAAACCCCGATGACA
>Ga0116153_10000256_pt1 | contig 77707 bp, 67 predicted proteins | sample AD_UKC028_MetaG_FD_89896 | JGI IMG/M metagenome (GOLD analysis project Ga0116153, IMG submission 89896) | Active sludge microbial communities of municipal wastewater-treating anaerobic digesters from USA - AD_UKC028_MetaG | ecosystem: Engineered > Bioreactor > Anaerobic > Digestate | place: USA...
AAGCCAGATAGGTACAACGCAAAATATCGGGAATGTATCATTTTTCAACTCCTCCGAGCCGCTTATTTTAGGGGCAAGCCATGGGGGAGCGATTTATCATTTCAACGGCTGGCTGGATGAGGTGAGGATCACCCAAGGGACACCATGGGTTTCAAATTTTACGCCGGCGACAACGGAATACACACGGGATGCGGCCACAAAATTACTGCTCCACTTTACAGAACAGGAATTTAAGGATGGGAAAGACAGCTCAGGCCCGCGTTCGGAAACAAGGGCGGCAAAAATCGGATCTATGGAACGTATCCCGGTGAATTTTGCGACGGGTGTCCGTTATCTGACGGATGTGGAGTTTGAGGCAAGGATCCAGTCGATGATCTCGATCGCGCAGATCGCCGGCGGTATTTTGAGGTCTGAACTCAGGGAATATCTTGTAAATCTGGTGGCGTTGAGCCCGGAGCTTGCGGATTATGCCCGGTTCGCACGGGTGGTCCGAACATTTGTTCATCTGAAATACGAGGGGATCCTGCGGGGCGTGTTCCCGGAACGCATGCCGAAGATTGACCGGTTGCTGACTCCCAAACAGATCGTTGCCATTGAGAAAGAAACGTTCCTGTCAAAACAGGAGATTCTGGATCTGGCCCATGCCTTTTTCTCTCAGCCCGCCCAATCCGAAAAACCTATGCACGCGGTGATCTTTATTCCCCTAAGTTCGGATCTGAGTGTGACGGATCAAATGAAACTTCTTGAAAGCGCGGCTCAGGATGTTCATGCCTTTCAAGGCAAAGCCGTGGTGTTTATCACGTCCGCAGATTTGCCGCAGGACGGGCTTCGCGCGATGGCAGAGCGGACGCATGGCCGTCTTGTGGTGCTGGACAAACTCAAGGATCCTTCGGGGCTGGTCATCGATTTTTTTGACGCGGGCAAAAAAATAGCTCCGGCCGAGCGCCGAAAAGTTTTTGCCGCGGTGCTTAAGTCTTATGAGAATGCGTACGGCCGCACCGGCCCGGCGCTTCGGGAAATGACCAAGCGCGCGCTGGTGCTGGCTCTGCCTCAGATCTTCGAGACCGAGATGAGCCGGATCAGCCAGGTGTCGCAGCAGTTTTTGTTCCAGCAAGGGCGGGGAGACCTCCCGTTGCTTTACGATGCGTATGTGCGTTATGCGATACGCATCGGCGGGCATCTCAAGGCTGCGGACATCGATGAAACCCTACGGCGGAACCTTCTTGTGCGGGACAATCTTCCGGGCCGTCCTGGAATCACGCAAATTTCATTCACGTCCGAGGGACTCGACCGAGTGCTTAGTTTTCTCCAGGCCTTTGCCAATGTGAAGGCGATCGAAAAGGCAGCATAACCCTTTAGTATCGAATGAGAAGGGGGAGAAGGGAATTCAGGTGGCCCCCACCCTCATCAGGTTAAGCGCTCTTGCTTCAAAACCTCAAACTATTTTGTTCCAGACAGATATCCTTCCTGACCCACGGTGGTGTCGAGGCCAATGTTCCGGGAAAAATCGCGAGATCCAATGCAGTAGAGACTTATAAAAATTCTGATGAGATTACCATTTTTTTAAATGGCAGAAAGTCAGAATTTTAGATACTATCTCTGTTGTAAAAACACACCAGCCCGTCGAGAAGGATTCATCAAAATTTGATCATGTTTAAAAAGCCCCTTCGTTTTCTGCTTCGGCTGGGGATGGGATGCTATGGTTCGCTATTGGAAGCGGTTTGATGAGACAATAAAGAGTTTAGTAGGGTTTTACATAAATCCGGCACATTTTTTCTTTATTTGCCCGTCTTGACGCAGATTCTTTGAAATGCTACATTTAAGAAGTCGTAGCCTCGTATTTTTTTTCTTGGATTTATTTTGCTTTCAACGAAACCATGAAACATCTAAAAAGAAACTTATGGTACCGAGTCTATTCTCCCGTTTTTTAACGGTTTTCATCATCATGATCATGGGGATGCCGTTCTTTGCCGCCTCGGGTTCGGAGACCGCTGAGAATCCGGATGTTATAAAAACATCCATCACTCAACCGGCTCAGGAGCCATCTCCAACAATTCCTGTTTCAAGGGCAGTTATTGCCGGAAGTGGAAAAGAATTGTTGCGAACTAAAACCTTTGCTTCTTTGGATCTCGCCATCGAGCAAACGGGTGCTGAGATATCCGAAACGGCAGCCGCAGAGAATATAAAAGGCGCAAATCTCAAAACAAAAAAAACGCAACCTATGACATCGAGTCCTCTTCCGGGCACGGCTTCAGTGCAAGCGGTGCAAACAACGAATCAGAAGCCGCCTTTCTATGTAAATCCATTGTCGCAGACAGTTCGTATGGTGCGTGAACGGATTAAGGAAGTGCAGACTTTGGTGAGCCATCAAGAAGCCAATGAAGTCAGCCAGCCTCAAATAGCCACGGTGCGTCCTGCAATCGATGCAGGCGCGAGATAACGAAGACGAAAAGTAGCATCAAAGATAGACGAAAGAATTAATTGATGGCAATGATTCGAAGGCTTTTTTAGGGTAAATACGCCTGCATACCGACATTCCGAATCCAGCTTTCCCACTCATTCCAGGTATTTTCATCCAGTGACGCATAGCCGCCTGAGATCCGGCTCCAATTGATAAAAGACGCGGTCTTTTGACCGGCATTCCACTTTTCCGCAATGCCGCGCTCCGGGCTTCCATCCTCTCCGTAGTTGAGTGTCGCGTAAAAGGAAAGACCGGCTTTAGGTTCGTTGCCGATCTGTTTGTATTGTGTCCAGGAAAGTGATCTGGCTTTTCCGGTATCAAGATAGAATTGATAGATCATGAGTTCCCGGGTCGTTTTTTTGCCGGCCGGCTGATAAATAATATCGAAAAACTCTTTTTCCTTCACTTTCTTTTCATTGAAATAATTGAAATCGATGCGCTGGCGTATAGTCTTCTTGAAAATAAGATGATCCTCTTGATCGTATTCTTCAATAACAGTTTGTCGCTTGAATTCGTCGCCCTCATCCGAACGCTGGGTCAAAACTGTAGCGTAATGTCCGTTGGAGTAAATGCGACGGCAGGATGTTTCGGCAGCCAGAGGATCTTTATTTGGAGAACATTGTTCCGAGACCAGCATAGAGACATCATCAAAAGCTTCTGGTGTCGGCGTCAATTCAGGCACAGGGGGCTTGTCGGGAATCGGGGCTGGGGAAGGAGCCTGAATGGCTGACTTTAGCACTGTGTTCCCGGAATCCGAAATAGCGGGAGACGGTAGTGTTGTCATGGACGCTTTTGAGATGGGGGAAGAATTCATCAGAAAGTCTGTCGTGCTAGATGCAATCTTCTCCCTCTGGACCTGAGGATCATGCTCGGGTGGATTTTTTTCAAATGTATCTGCTGGCTGAGTCTGAGTTTTTTCAGCATGATCTATTTCAACAGGTTTTGATTCAGCGACTGCTATTGGAACAAAAATAAGGAGTAGTAGGCAAAATGCAGGAAAAATTTGAATTGTTCTAGTGAAGATTTTTTTTATCTTACCCATTTTTTCGATGTTCATAACAGTTTCCTCTAACTATCTTTTACCTAATAAAAACAATAACACATACTTTTTAAAAATAAAAGGGATCTATGCAATATATTCACATTCTTTTTATAACAAAATATAGCAGTTAAAACTATAAATAGTTATATAAAAATGATTTAATTTAATAAAAAAATTCATTATTAATAAAAATATAATAATTAAACCTTTGTAAAGTTAAATAATTTGTATTTAAGTATTGAATGTTATATATACTATGTTACAATTTTATCGAGAGTATATATATATGTTATTTTAGTTTATTGCTATAAAATGACATATTTAAAAGGATGCGATCGATGGAAAAAAAAGCAATCAAAATTCTTGTCATTGAGGATGATCCAAATTACTTTGTGTTATTGAGTGAACGTCTTTCCAATAACCAAAATCCTTCCTTTCAATTGACGCGAAGCAAGCTATTAAGATCCGGCCTCGAGCGGTTGAGGGAAGGGGACATGGATCTCATTTTGCTGGATTTGATGTTGCCAGACAGCCAGGGGCTTGCGACGTTTGCGATTGTTCACCAGAATTTTCCGGCGGTTCCCATTATTATTTTGACCTCAGTCGACGATGACGAGTTGGCGGCTAAATCCATTGCGCTCGGAGCCCAGGATTATCTTCTCAAGGGGAGTTTTGACCGTCAGCTTTTAATCAAAAGCATTTGCTATGCAATCAGTCGTCATCATGGTCAGATCCAGCTTCAGCAATATTATCTCGAGAACGAAGCCTCTAAGCGAACGCTTCAAGATAAGGATGAAAGGCTTCGAAGTCTTGTGGCGAACATCCCGGGGGCGGTCTATCGCTATCAGCTTGGTCCTAATGGATGGCAGGTTGAATTTTTGAGCGACATGATCAGGGAAATTACGGGCTATTCAGCTTCCAAATTGATGGGGCGGAGTATTTCCAAGCATTTTGAGATGGTTCTTCCCCTTGATTGTTCCATGGTGCAGGAGGCTTTCAACAATGCGACTCAATTGGGAAACGCCTTCAGCATTGATTATCGCATCCGGCATGCCAACGGGGATTTTCGCTGGGTGCATGATCAGGGCCGTGCCGTGAAAGATGAGACCGGCAAGGTGAAGCATATTGACGGTGTTCTTTATGACATTACGGAGCGGAGGAAAGAAAAAGAAAAATATAATCAATTGATCGAGCATGATGCCTTGACCAATCTTCCGAATAGGCAGCGTTTTGAGGTGGCGCTGGATGCAGCGATTACGAATGTCCGCATCAAAAAAGAAAATGGAGCCGTGCTTATTATCGATCTCGATCATTTCAAGCGCATCAATGATACCTTAGGACATGATAAAGGCGACTTGCTGATTCAAGCGGTTTCAGTCCGGCTCAAGAAGACCATCTATGATTCGGATATGCTTACGAGAATCGGGGGTGGTTCTTTTATGATTCTCCTTCAGCGCATTTCAAAAGTTGAGCTTGTGGAAAATGTAGCGAACAAAATACTCACAGCTTTCAAATCGCCCTTTTTGATTAAGGACCAGGAACTCTTTACAACCTGCAGTATCGGCATAGCCTTGTTTCCCACGGACGGCGAAAAAAGCGATGAAGTTATCAAACACGCGGATGCGGCCATGCATCTTGCCAAGGAGCGCGGCAAGGATCGCTACCAGTTTTATTCTCCCTCCATGTCGAACAAGAGTTTAGAGCGTCTTGTGATTGAAAACAGTCTCCGCCGCGCTCTGGAGCGCAATGAGTTCTGTCTTTTCTACCAGCCTCAATTTGATCTTCGTGTCGGGAAAGTAACCGGGGTCGAAGCCTTGCTTCGTTGGAAGCATCCAGACCTGGGGTTCGTCCCGCCGATGCAATTTATTGAAATCGCGGAAGAAACCGGACTGATCCACCCGATCGGGGAGTGGGTGTTGCGGAACGCTTGTGAACAAAAAAAAGAATGGAATAAAATGGGGTTCAGCTCGTTGAGAGTGGCGGTGAATCTTTCCGCGCGTCAATTTCACTATGTGAATCTCCTCGAATTGGTGAGGAATGTCCTTGCGAGCGTTCATCTCAAGCCGGAGGATCTGGAACTCGAACTTACGGAAAGTACGATCATGAGCTTTCTGGAGGAGACCACAACCACTTTGGATAAACTTAAAGAAATGGGAATTCGTATCTCGATTGACGATTTTGGGACGGGATACTCGTCATTGATGTATTTAAAAACTTTTCCGATCAATACCATCAAGATCGATAAGTCATTTGTTCGTGATGTGACTTTGGATAGCGATGATCGAGCCATCACGAATGCGATCATTTCGATGGCGCACAGCTTGAAATTGGACGTGGTCGCCGAAGGGGTTGAAACCATGGAACAACTGGAACTTTTAAAATCTCAAAATTGCGATATTATCCAAGGTTTTTTGTTTAGCAAACCTATTCCCGCTGACGAAGTCATTGCCCTGATCTCAAACGGAGCTGCAAAAAAGATATTCAATATCAATCCCGAATAAAAAACCGCATCCTTTTGGGTTTCCCGGTTCTTAAAAACGATCTTTCTTTCCTCAAGCTCCTGTAGCCTTAGAACGATATTAAGCGTAGAATAAAACCATAGAAGTTGGTATGAGCTGATCACCTTGAGGGCTTCTGTGAAAGCAGAAGAAAAGCCATGTCAGCATTCTTGAAGTTGCTCGTTTCTAAGGGGATGTTTTTAGCAACGCTTTTATTTCTGAGTTTTCTTTTCATGGGGGCTGCGTTTCTGCCAAGGTATTTGCCCGTGTCGGCTCCCGAAGTGTTTTGTGGCAAAACCTCCGTATTAGATGCCCGCGATCCTCTGCAATTCAAAGAACGAACTTCTTTGTCTCGACAAAGTTCCATTCTGAGCCGGTTGCAAGAAATCATTCTTACCGAACACGCTGTTTCTATTGCCGCTTAAAAATATCAAATTGTTCTTGAAACGGCATTGGAAATGCTTGCGGTATCAAAAGCGCCATTTCCCGCCGCAGGGGCTGTTCCATTTTTTAGGAAGAAAAAGTGGCATGTCTTCGTTTCTGCTTTTATAATAAGCTATCCTTATGATCTATCGATTTGTTTGTGCTAACTGTGGAAGAAAATTCGAGCTTGAATCTCCCGAAGCGAAAGAATGTCCTTTTTGTTATTGGTCATCCTCGGTTAAAAGAGAAGACATGTTGGCTTCGGAAAAGAAAAGTGAGGGTTTTCCTTCAAAGCCCAGCAAAATTTCATCGAGGGAAGTCTCGCCAGGTGCTTTCTCCAAAAATTTGAAATATCTTTTTCGCTCACTGATCTTTCTCGGGATTGTTTTTGGAGTTGCAGTCTTAGGCTATCAAGCATATCCACTGATCTTTTCTTCTAAAAAAAACGTGAAGCCTATTTCCATTCAGGTCTCGGGGAGGGAAGGGAAATCTGGGAAAATCTCGGCAAAGGAAATACCGCTGTCCCTTTCAGTTCAAGAAAAAGAGATTCTCAATCAGGAGGCGGTTGTGGCTTTGGACCGTGTCCCCGAACCGGCGGAACAGGAGATCCTGAATCGGACAGTCCAATTCCAGACAGGGTGGGTCGAGAGCTTGCCTTCGGTAACATGGACACTTTCCCAATACCAAAAAATGATCCAGGAGCAGGAGCATCTTTATAAAATGCCTTTTTCACGCAGCTATAAAGGAAAGCTCGAAGATTTGTTTACGAAAAAATACCTGGGGGCTGCGGATGTTTTTGCGAAAGGGGATGTTCTTGCGGCGCGCAACCTTTGGGTGGAGTCCTTGATTTTTCCGCCGTATTCAACGGATCTCCGAAAGCATCGTGCCATAGCGCTCACGATGCTTCGTCCGTTCATTAACGATACGCTCGCGAAAATCCGGGCGATGAACCAAAGTCTTTCAGAAAAAGAACAAAGGGCCGAGGAACAGACCTTGACTGGCGCGTACCAGAATCTAGCCGGTCTGATTGGGCAAAAGAAATGGGACGATGCCATTGCGGCAATCGATCAACTTGTCCCGTTGGTGGCAGAGCTTCAGAAAAAATCCAAGTTGCCGCATCCTCCTCCGCCTTATCCGGCATCTTTTGGTATGATCGATCAGGATCTACAGCGTCCTCTCATGGATCTTATGACGGCGAATCCTTCCTCGATGGCGAATCTGCAGCCTTTACAGCAGGATCTGGTCGAAAAGAAAGAAATTTTAGAGACTTTTACGGAAGGTTATGTGAAACATGTGATGGAGAATTACCGGAAAGCCATGGAACTGATCCGCCAAGAAAAATGGCAGGAAGCGATCAATGTTTTGGAATCGATTCAGGGACCGCGGGTTTTGCAGGAGGATGCCGCGCGAAAAGCGGCGATCCTCAAAAAGATGGCTCTTCGGTGATCGTATATTTCAAAAAAGATAAAACTTTCGATTTCACGGCAATGATCAAAATAAAAGCCCAAGTTGCTTGATTCCTCAAATAAAACCAGTTAAGCTTTGGCCAGGATAGTCATGAACCGCGACGCTCTGAATTATGGCGCGATCCGACAGGAGAAGGTCATTCATTCTTTGGTGGGCGATATGGCAACAGCAACGCATATCGTTAAAACAAGCGGATCCCTTCATGTGGCCGCACGGAATTTTGACCGAGCTGCAACCCTTTTGGAAAATGCCGGCAGAGAAAAGCCTTTTTTGGTGATTCTCGACTTTGAAAAATGTGAAGCGGAAGCCTTTCAGACGCTCAACATGTTGCGACAATGTGCCGATTTAAAGAGCATCCCGGTTGTGGGTTTTTTGAATCAAGCAAAAGGCATGATGAAACCGGAAGCGGAGAAAGCCGGGTGCTTTCGGGTTTATTTAAAAACGGAATTTTGTAGGGAACTGCCGGATTTGATTGCGAGGTATGCCGTATGATTTTACATTTTGGTTATGATATGCCGATGCCTGAGCTGACGGAGTTGGATGCCGAGTCTGCGGTCTTTACTCCGGAAGAAGTCCGCATCCTGAAAATTCAGATCCGGAAGAACATGCGGGCCATCGATGATTACGTCAAACGGATCGACCTTTTTGTCAATCACGAGCGCCATCCGGACAGGATAGGTTTGATTGAAAAACTGCGTCAGCGGCTTTTTATTTTAATGGAAGAGAACGACACTTTTCGGAAGGCCCTTTGGAAGCATTTACAGCAATGCCTCTATTAGAAAAAAAGTTTTGAGGCCTTTTAACACAGCTCCGGCGACCTTATTGAAAAAAATTAAAACATCGACAGCATAGGAGTGTTGCATTCATGAGCAGACGCATTACGACATTGATCTTAGGCGGCGGACAAGGGAAGCGGCTTTTTCCTCTAACCAGTTATCGCTCAAAACCGGCAGTTCCGATCGGAGGGAAATACCGTTTGGTCGATATTCCGATTTCGAACGCGATCAATTCCGGATTGCGTCGCATCTTTGTTTTGACGCAATTCAATTCCGCTTCGCTTCACCGCCACATCCACCGTACTTATCCGTACGAGGCTTTTACAAAAACAAGCATTGAACTTCTTGCCGCGGAACAAACCATCGATAATACGGATTGGTTTCAGGGAACAGCGGATGCTGTCCGGAAATGTCTTCCGCATTATCACACCAGTGAGACGGATACCTTTCTGATTCTTTCAGGAGATCATCTTTATCGTATGAATTATCAAGAAATTCTTGGTTTTCATGAGCTGCAGCGCGCGGATGTTACCGTCGCGACACTGCCCGTCCCTGAGCGTGTCGTTAAGGGGTTTGGGGTGATGAAGCTCAAAAAGGACGGGCAGATCACGGAGTTCCTCGAAAAACCGACGAAAAATGATCCGATAGAATCTTTTGTCATGCCAAAGACCCTGTGTGATTTTTATCGTGTGAAATCAAAAAATCCTATGTATTTGGCGTCGATGGGGATCTATGTTTTTAAAAGAGATGTGCTGCTGGACGTTTTACAGGGGAGTGAAAAGGATTTCGGCAAGGAGATCATCCCCAAGGCGATTGATAAATATAAGGTTTACGGGCATGTGTTCACCGGTTATTGGCGTGACATTGGCACCATCGGCAGTTTTTATGAAGCCAGTCTTGAACTGACAAATCAGAATCCGCCGTTCAGTTTTCTTGCCCAGGAAGGCAGGATCTTTACGCGTCCTCGCTTTTTACCGCCCTCCAAAATCATCGGGACGGAATTGGACCATGTTTTAATGTCAGAAGGATGCAGCCTGACCGGTGCCAAGATCCAACAATCTGTTGTGGGACTTCGTTCGATTGTTGGAGCCGGGACCACTATCCGCAAGAGCATTTTGATGGGCAATGATTTTTATGAATGGCCGGAACCGGGGCGCGATCGAAAGATCGGGATTGGCAAGAATTGTTTGATCGAGAACTGTATTCTCGATAAGAATGTCGGTATTGGTGATAATGTGAGTATTACAAATCCTCAGAAGATCGAGGAAAAAGACGGTGAAAACTACTATATTCGTGACGGCATTGTGATTGTGCCCAAAGGTGCCCATATTCCTTCCGGCACCAAAATTTAAAGGTTTTTGAAATGATGGACTCTCTTTGCCGGAGGATCACTCCTTTTTATCTCTGTTCTCTCTGGCTGCTTTTCTTCCTTGTCATTCCCCAAGGCCAGACATCCCCGGGAGAGGATGAAGATTTTTCCGGAGAAATCGTACGGGAAGCATCCACGCTGCAGGCCCAACAAACTTTGGCTTCTCTTTTTGGAAGAGGCAGTAAAATGCCGGAATTTCCCGAGGTGAAGGGGGCGATTGCGATCCCGAGTTTTGATTCTTCCAACATGGCGATCCATGAAGATATTTTAAAAATAAATGAAGATTGAATTGCCAGTGGTTCTTCGGGTTTTGGCTGGGAAATACTTGGGAGCTTCACCCCGTTTGCCGTAATCAATTTTTGCTGAACTTGCTTAATAGTTTGCTTTTTCCAGCCGCAAGAAGGCAAGGACCGAAAAAATAATACTGCTGCCCCAGGCACTGAGGAACGGCAGGAGTTTCCCGGCTTTTCCCAGGGCGATGGTCACGGCGTCTGTGACGTGGTAAGCAAACACAAGCGCTGCGCAAATGAGGACATTCACGGCAATGGCCTTGCGGTGCTGGATGGAACCCAGAAAAGGAATAGCTAAGAGCATCATGACCAGCCCTTTCCAGGGAGCTGCAAGCCGGCTGTAAAGATCGACCTCTTCAGCATAAACCGCGATGCCGTTTTCCTTGAGTTTTTGGATTGTATACTTTAGCTCATGATAAGACAGGAAAATGCTGTCGCTTGCCATATTAATGAGATCCCGAGGAGTGATCTTGATTTCGGGATAATATTTTTCCGGGATCACCTGAGGTTTCCCTAAAACATCTCCCTGGATATCTGTTTGATATTCGGTGACCCCTTGAAAGATCCAGTGGTCTTCCGCCCATTTCCCTTGTTGGGCAAATATTTTTTGAGTGGTGTGGTGAGTGACGGGATCCAGCCAGATGATGACGGCATCTTCGACCGTTTTCGGTCTTGGCGCAAATTTTCGGAAATAGTAAAGCGTATCTCCACCGGCGTAATAAGTTACATTGGTGAAAACCTTGCGGTCCTTGGCTTCCTTTTTCTTTTCGATGTAAATTTCCAAAAGTTCATTTGCGATGCGATAGGTTTTTGGGACGATCCGGTCTCCGACCAAAAAAGTAATAATTCCCATCAGGAGTCCCAAAAAGATCAAGGGACGAACGATGGTCAAAATCTTGAGCCCGGCAGCCTTCATAGCCATAAGTTCATTGTGAAGGCCGAGATTGATCAGGAGAAAAAGCGCGCCGAGCCAGATGGCCCAGGCAATGGTCTGGAGAAAAGAGATCGGAATGATCGCAAGATAGTAACGAAGGATAATGATAAAAGATGCCTTGTTTGTCAGCAAATCGTCAAGATGGTCAAAAAGATCCGCGACTAGTATCAAGAAAACCAGTGTGGTGGAACAAAAAAGTATCGGGACCAAGAGTTCCCGCACAAGATACCGGTCTAAGACTTTCAAAAGGATGCTCCTTTGGATGATGAATGATCAGGAAACCACTATCTTATCTGTGTGCGTGTGGAATCTCAAATTATTTTTATTGGGTGCTGGCACGGTTCTGGAAAGAGCCAGGAGATCAACACGTTTTGCGCCGTGAAGTTTTAGAACGCGTGCGGCTTCGTTGGCCGTGGCGCCGGTGGTAAAAACGTCATCGATTAAAAGGAAAGCTCTGCCTGGGACCCTTTTCGGACGCCGTACTTTAAAAACCCCATATATATTGACGGCGCGTTCCTGCCGATTTAAAAATGTTTGGCTGGGAATGGGATATCGTTTCCCCAGCAAGGATTTTTCAATTTTCGGAATCAACCAGGGCGCTAGCCGATCTGCCAGACATTCTGTTTGATTGAAATGCCTTTTTACACGTTTCAGACGGTCGATAGGGATGGGGATCAGCGCATCATACCAAAAGTCCGAAGTGATTGCCTGGGCCAGGGAAATAGCGGGCTTCTCACATGCTTTGAACAGATAATCTCTGCGCGAGTATTTCACCCCATGCAAAAGTTTTTTTAAAGGCGATCCGTAGGCGAAGACCGTCCAGACATGATCCAAATATTCAAAGCGTTCATCAACAAAGGCCTCCTCGAAGGACCAAGCAAGGGCGGACAATTCTTCCTGGCAATGGGTGCAAAGGAGCGATTCTTCCAAGGTGAGCATCTTGCGGCAAAGGGCGCACTCGGCGGGATAAAAAAGTCTGATAAAGGCTTCCTGGTAATGGCACAACATGGGCACATTGTAATGGCAAGTAGAGGAGGTCGCAAATTAAAAACACAACAGGGGATTCATGGGGAATATGAAAGTTCGATAATGACTTTCATAACATTGCCGATAGAATAGGTTATATGAATAAAGTGCTGGTCACGGGAGCTACAGGGTTTGTGGGTTCTGCTTTGGTCAGGGCATTACTGAAGCACGGGAACGAAGTTCATGTCCTTGTCCGTCAAAGAGGCCCCAGTTTTTCCAATCTTGAAGGTCTTCACGTTGTACCTCACTTCGGCGATATCCAATCTATCGATAGCCTCAAAGAAGCAATGAAGGGGATCAAGGTTGTTTATCACACCGCCGCAGTCTATCAGTTCTTTCCCTGGTGGAAGAAAACCGAACTGCCAATCTATAAAGTGAACCTCGAGGGGACAAAAAATGTTGTGGAGTGCGCCAAAGAGGCTGGCGTCAAGAAAATGGTTTATACCAGTTCCATTATCACGATCGGAAAAAGCCCAGGAAAGGAACTTTCCGATGAAACAACACCGTTTTCAGCAAGCCAGTTAAACAGTCACTATGCCCGCTCCAAGTATGAGACGGAACAGTGGGTCTTGGAAGAGGCGAAAAAGGGTTTTCCCGTTGTGATCGTAAATCCAGGGATTGTTTTTGGCGAACGAGACAGCAAACCGACGCCTTCCGGTGAAATCATCGTTAAATTTTTGAACAGAAAGTATCCGGGATATGTCGATTTTGTTTGGTGTACGGCGGATGTTGATGATGTTGCGGAAGGACATATCCAAGCGGCTGAAAAAGGGCGCATCGGCGAGCGCTATATTCTTTGCAACAACGAGCATTATTCTCTGGAAGAGCTTTTTAGATTTTTGGAGGATATCTCTGGCCTGAAGCGTCCGAGAATCAAGTTTCCGGTCTTTATCATGAAGGTTTTTGTTTATGTTGATGAATGGCTTGCCCGTTTTATCAAGCGTCAGCCATTGATGCCAAGCGAAGGGTTAAAATTTTGCAGCATGCTTCTGAAGTGTAGCAACGCAAAAGCGGTGAAGGAGCTTGGTTATCGGACCACCTCTATCGAAGAGACTCTCGCAAAAGCGGTCCGGTGGTATCGGGATCATGGCTATGTCAAGAAGACCTTTTTGTCATCCACTTCGGTTCATCCTCGGGGCCTGTCGATACGAGAATGTAAAATCCTGAAAGCGCTCGTCGACCGGATTATTCCTGAGACGAACTGGGATTGCGGTGCGGCCATCGTTGCAAAGATCAATCAAGTGCTCGGGGAGGCGCGGCAACAACTTTGGTGGGAGTTCCGGCTTTTGCTTTATGTTTTGGAATATGCTTTGCCGCTGTTGTGTTTCAAATGGAAATCTTTTACGCGAATGTCCACGCAGGAAAAAGATGATTTTCTGGCCGGACTCGAAAGAAGCGGCTGGTCGTTAAAGCGAATGTGTTTTCAGGCGATCAAACGTTCCGCGCTTGCCGCATTTTATGGGTCGGAGGAGAGCTGGCCGTCGATTCGCTATTTGGGGCCATGGCTTGAAAGAGGCTATCCGTATGAATATGAAGGAAAAGGCATTCAAGTTCCTAAGTGAAATTGAAGCAGACGTCTGTGTGGTTGGTTCTGGCGCGGGCGGAGCTGTGATTGCGAAGGAGCTTGCAGAAGCAGGGCTTCGCGTGGTGGTGCTTGAAAAAGGGGAGCGGACGACGCGCTACGATTTTACACAAAAAGAAGCGGAAGTTTTCGTTCGATTTTATGAAGATGCCGGGATGCGTTCGGTCCAAGATCAGTCCATCACGATTCTGCATGCGAAAAGCGTTGGCGGCACAACGGTCTTTAATGACAATATCTGCTTCCGGGCGGCGGAATTTGTTTTGAGCTCATGGGAGCGGACCGGTATTCCGGAGATTTCTCTTGAAACGATGATTCCTTATTACGAAAGAGTCGAGCAGGAGATCTCGGTTTCGAGGATCAAGGAAGCGGAGGTGAGCCGTAATGATCAAGTGCTCCACCGCGGCGCGAAAAACCTCGGGCTCGATCCCCAGCGTTTCTACCACAATCGAAAAGATTGCATTGGCTGCGGTGGTTGCTACCTCGGGTGTAGCTATCTTCGCAAAAATGACATGTCCATGACTTATATTCCGAAAGCGGAAAAAGCAAGTGCCCAGGTATTCGCAAATACCACCGCAGAGGAGATCGAAAGAAAAGGTAACCGTGTGAGCGCCATCGTGGCCTCGGAATACGATCCCAAAAGCAGAAAACTGAAGGGACGGATCCGTGTACGCGCCAAGCGTTTTGTATTGGCCGGCGGAGCGATCAGCACGCCGATCCTTCTTTTAAAAAATGGTTTTGGACGTTTAAATTCCAATATCGGACGGCATCTCAGTCTTCATCCGATGTTTGCCAATTTGGGGGTCATGGCGGATCCAATCCGTTTTTATGAGGGAATTCCTCAGTGCGAGTATGTGAGCCAATTGAATGAGGCGGACGGCACGGGATTTGTTCTGGAAGGGCTCGGGGCCCATCCGATTCTGACGGCGCTTGTGCTTTCCTCTTTTGGGAAAAAACATTGCGAGGGAATGAAAGAGTATGAAAAATTTTCAGTACATTATGTCATGATCAAAGATCGGCCGCAGGGCAGAATCCAGGTTTCACGGAATGGCGACATCCGTATTTATTATAAGTTTCACCCGCAGGATCAAAGAAGCCTTCGGGAGGGGATGAAATTGTCAGCGCGTGTCAGTTTTGCGGCCGGTGCAAAAAAAGTTTATATGGCGCATGTGGATGCTCCGGTGATGTATGATCCGAAACAGGTGGAGGAACTTGACCGCCTTCGTTTTGAGGCAAATCGCATTGTTTTGTACTCGGCACATCAATTTTCAACTTGCCGGATGGGGCCAGATCCCAAAACCGCAGTGACGGATGCTTATGGACAGATGCATGGTATGGAGAATCTCTATATTTCGGACACCAGTCTTTTCCCAACCTCACTGGGCTACAATCCTCAGCTGACCATGATGGCGCTTGCTACCCGAAATGCGGCGCATCTTTTAAAAATTTAAATGCCCACATTTTGCTTTGCATCTTATCAGTGTTTCCGTATAATACCGCCTCCACTACTGCGATATGATTGATTCTATAGGTTCGCAGTATTGGCACTGCTATCCATCCAATGGATCATGAAGCAGTGCCGGACAAATCCACACCAGAAAGGGTGAAAACGAGTGTTAAAAGTTGATGTTGGAGAACACGAACCTCTTGAAAGGGCATTAAAGCGCCTCAAAAAGAAAATGGAGCGCGAAGGGATCCTGAAGCTCTTGAAGGCGCGTAAAAATTACGAAAAGCCCAGCGAAAAGAGGCGTCGTAAAGCCCGTACCTCTAAGACCCGTAAATTCAGTTTCTAAGACCGGTTTCAATCGCTGAATTGTTTTCCTGCCATTATTGCTTCAGGAGTATTTTGTCTGAATCCCTGTTGTGGAAATGAAGGAGTTCTTTTGGTATGATGGATGGCACTGAAAGCATCGAAAGGGCGGCGGCATTTACGAATCTATGACATCAAAATTCCAAGGTTTTCCCGGGATGGATGATATTCTCCCGGAGGAGATCGAAAAGTGGCAGTGGGTCGAAGAAAAGGCGCATGTTTTTTTCGAATCACATGGATTCAAAGAGATCCGTACTCCCATTCTTGAGCCTACCGAACTTTTTGTCCGTTCCATCGGTCAAACCAGCGACATTGTGCATAAAGAAATGTTTTCGTTCAAGGATCGCGGAGAACGCGACATGACCATGCGCCCGGAAATGACGGCATCCGTAGCTCGTGCGGTCATCGAAAAAGGACTTCTTAAAACGTCGAAATCCCTCCGGCTTTTTTATATAGGGCCTATGTTTCGTGCCGAGCGCCCGCAGGCGGGCCGCAAGCGCCAGTTCCATCAGATCGGCGCGGAAATCGTGAATGAAGACGCTCGTGCGGATTTCGAAATCATTTCACTTGTGTACCGTTGCTTGCAATATGCGGGACTCAAACAAATCCGGTTAAATCTGAACGATCTTGGAGAGGAAGAGGACCGTGCGAAAGTCCGCAAATCTCTCACGGACTATTTTTCCAAAGAAAAGGCAAGGCTTTGCAAGGATTGCCAGTGGCGGCTTGAGAAGAACGTGCTGCGCGTGTTCGATTGCAAAGCCCATGATTGTCAGCCCGTGATCGAAAAAGCTCCTTGGGAAGATTTTTTTCCGCTCAGCGAACGCTTCAAAGAATTGTCCGCAAAACTTGAAGCGAACGGAATTCCGTTTCAGGTGAATCGGCGTTTGGTGCGCGGACTGGATTATTATAACGGTGTTGTTTTTGAAATCACCGCGGAAGGACTCGGTGCCCAAAACGCGGTGGCGGGGGGCGGCCGCTATGATCATCTTTATCAGGATTTGGTCGGTCCAGCGACACCCTGCACGGGATTTAGCATCGGTATGGAGCGATTGTTAACCGCACTGGAAAGCCAGGATCCGAATTTTTTTGAAATACTGAAAACACGAAAAATCTATATCGCACCGCTGGAAGATCAGCCGGCAATTCTCCGATTCTGTCAGGAGAAGGCGATTTGTTTGCGCGAAGCGGGCATCCGGCCCGAAACGGTACACGGGATTTTTTCACTGAGCCAGCATCTTAAAAAAGCGAATCAGTTCGGAGTGCGTTATATGATGATTCTTGGTCCGGATGAACTTCAAAAGAAAAAAGCAATCGTGAAAGATCTTGAAAAAAGGGAGCAAATCGAAATTGATTTTGAACAAGTGACAACTTATTTTGAAAAGGTGATGAAATTATGCTGAGGACCAGGACTTGCGGGGAATTGAATAAAAGTTTTGTCGGAAAAACAGAAACCTTGACCGGTTGGGTGGATACACGTCGCGATCACGGGAATCTGATCTTTGTGGATTTACGCGACCGTTACGGTGTGACGCAAATCGTTTTCAATCCTCAAACGAATCCCGAAGTTCATAAGAAGGCCGAGACGCTTCGTTCCGAATATGTGATTCGCGTGAAAGGAAAAGTCAGCGAACGGCCCGCCGGGACTTTGAATACCAAGATCCCGACGGGAGAAATTGAGCTCCAGGCCGAAGATCTGGAGATTCTGAATGCCTGTCTTCCTGTGCCTTTTGAACTTGAGGAAAAAACCGTGGGGGAAGAACTCCGGCTGGAATACCGTTTTCTGGACCTCCGCCGCCGTGAAATGGTCGAAAATCTGACATTTCGTCATCGGGTACTCAAATTGGTGCATGAATATCTGGATAAACAGCATTTCATTGAGGTGGAGACACCGTATCTGACCAAGAGTACTCCGGAAGGCGCTCGTGATTTCTTGGTGCCATCGAGATTGAACCCCGGGACTTTTTATGCATTGCCACAGTCCCCGCAGCTTTTTAAACAGATCCTGATGGTTTCGGGATACGACCGCTACTATCAGATCGCTCGTTGTTTCCGGGATGAAGATCTCCGTAAAGATCGTCAGCCCGAGCATACTCAGATCGATCTCGAGATGTCTTTCATCGGCGAAGAAGATATCATGGGTGTTGTCGAAGGCATGGTGGCACATATTTTTAAGCATGCCAAAAAGGTGGATATCCAACTGCCGCTGCGGCGAATGAGCTACCAAGAGGCTATGTCCAAATATGGTTGTGATAAACCGGACCTTCGCTACGGCATGGAGATCAAAGGCCTGACACCTGTCTTTGAAAAAAGCGGGTTTAAAATTTTTGATGAAACGATCGCAAACGGTGGCGAGATCCATGGACTTCCGTTTACGCCTCCGGCCGGCGTAGATTTCTCTCGTAAGGATTTTGACGATCTGACCAAATGGCTCCAACAAGATTACGGTGTGAAAGGGCTTGCCTGGTTCAAGGTGACAGGGTCGGAGCAAGTTGAATCGCCGATCCAAAAATTCTTTGACGCGGCGCGTATTCAGAAAATGATTGCGGCCTCAGGCTCTAAGCCGGGGGACATTGTTTTCATTGTGGCGGACAAATTCAAGACTGCGGTGACGGCACTCGGGGCTTTGCGCTGTTTTCTTGCGGACAAATACAAGATGATCCCGGAAGGGAAGTTCGAACTTCTATGGGTGGTGGATTTTCCGCTGTTTGAATGGAATGAGGAGGAAAAACGCTGTGATGCCTGCCACCATCCGTTTACATCGCCGAAGCCCGAAGATGTGCCGTTTTTGGACAAGGAACCTTTGAAAGTTCGTGCGCGCGCGTACGACCTCATTATTAACGGTACGGAGACGGGCGGTGGGAGTATCCGTATTCATGATCGCGCGGTGCAGTCCAAGATCTTTCAGCTTCTGAATTTTACCCCCCAGCAAGCGGAAGCCCAATTCGGATTTTTACTAAAAGCGCTGGCTTACGGCGCACCCCCGCATGGCGGTCTGGCTATTGGTGTGGACCGTTTAGTGACGTTACTTTTGAACCGTGAATCGATCCGCGAAGTGATCGCATTCCCCAAAACGCAGAAAGGGACATGTCTGATGACGGACGCGCCTTCCCCTGCGACGGAACGACAATTAAAAGAACTCAACCTTGACGCGAAACGGATGTGGCTTGATCGCGGCAAAACGGATAAATAGCTCAAAAAGAAAGGACACCATCTTGCAGAAGATCATCAAACTGCATTCGAACGAAGAGGCGAGCGCGCTTTACGGGAATTTGGATCAGAATGTCCGGCAGGCTGAAAAAGATCATCATGTCAAGATTGTCGCCCGCAATGACCGTCTCAAAATCATGGGCGACAAAAAAAATGTGGAAGAGGCCTCGCGTTTTTTTGTCCGGCTTCTTGAAATGATCCGCAAAGGTGTCCGGGATCCGGGAAGGGTGCTTGCGGAACTCAGCCACAAAAAAGATGTCAAAGTTGAAGCATCGTCGCGACCCAGCGGCATTCATTTTTTTCACCGTGGAAAAGTGATTCAGGCCCGCAGCGAGAACCAGCTTGCTTATCTTAAGGCGATGCAAACGCGGGATATCGTGATAGGGATCGGGCCGGCGGGGACTGGAAAGACTTATTTGGCAATGGCCGCGGCGGTGGATGCCCTCAAGAAAAAACATGTCGGGCGCATCATCTTAACGCGTCCGGCGGTTGAGGCGGGTGAGAGTCTCGGGTTTTTACCGGGAGACCTTGCGGCAAAGGTGAATCCGTACCTGAGGCCGCTTTACGATGCGCTCTATGATATGCTCGAGTTTGAAGAGGTGGCGCGCTATACGGAACGAGGAGCCATTGAGATCGCCCCGCTCGCGTATATGCGCGGCCGTACGCTCAATGACTCCTATGTGATCCTGGATGAGGCGCAGAACTGCACGCCAAGCCAGATGAAGATGTTCCTGACGCGACTTGGTCAAACCTCCAAAGTGGTGATCACGGGAGACATCACACAGATCGATCTTCCGGCCGGAAAAAGGTCCGGGCTTGTGGATATTCGCACGGTGCTCGCGGACGTGGAGGATATTCAATTTATCTATCTGAACGAAACGGATGTGGTGCGTCATTCTCTCGTGCAGCAGATCATCAAGGCTTATGAGAAATACGAACGAAGAAAAGCGCAAACAGAAACCTGAGTTTCCCGGAACAGAGGTTGTTTTTTCAAGAATCTTGACGCCGATCATTTTCTTGATGTCGGCTGTTCTTGTCTGCGGGATTATTTTTTTCGGACGAACACTGGTACCCAGCCAGCAGGAATTTGTCCTTGGCGAGCCGGCCCTGCGGTCCTACTTTTCGCCTTTTTCTTTTTCCTACATTGATGAAAAAAAGACAGAAGAGCTTCGCAATATAGCTGTCAAGAATACGCCGCTAGTCTATAAGATCAACGCAGATCTCAACAAGAGGGTTCTTGGGCAGGTGAATCAGTTTTTTCAGATCGTGGAAGATGTTCGGAAAGAAGATCTGGAGAACGGCGAGATCCGGTGGAAAAAACTTCCGTTTCAGATTTCCACAAATTCCCTGAATGCGCTTCTTAAAAAAGATTTATTGGAGGAAGTCAAAAAAAGCGTATCACTGCTTTTGACGGAATACCTTTCCCAAGGGATCCTGTCTTTTCAGGAACGTTTCCAATTGATGCAGTCCGGGGGATCCTCTGTCCTCATAGTTTCGGATGGGGGACAGCCTGAGGAACAAAAAAAACCGGAGGGTATTTTAACGAAAAGTAACGCGCTCGAAGAAGCCTCAGGGCGATTGTCCGTTGACACAGTCAAGATTAAGGGAGCGCACAGTATCATCCTGCAGATTTTTGCGGCAGCGCTTACCGAGAATCTTCTGCCGGACAATGAGCGGACGCAGGGGCTTCGCGAGAAGGCCGTTGCGTCGGTCAAACCTGTGGAAATCAAAGTCCTGAAGGGCGAGTTGCTTGTTCAACGCGGGATGCTGGTAACACAGGAGATCAAGGATCGTCTCGACCAGATTAACAAAAAGAAAATCTCGAAGAAACAACAAAAGCGTTTATTTGCCGGTACTTTTTTTATTTTCCTGCTTTATGGATTATCCTATTTTTATTTCCGTTTTTTTGAGCGAAAAATTTTTCTCTCCCACTCGAAAGTATTTCTCTGCCACATCCTCATCCTTCTGAATGTTGTGGCCTGTAAAGGCATTATGCTATGGCCGGAAGCGACTGTCTATTTGATGCCGGTCATCCTGGCGCCGCTTCTATTGACACTTCTGCTCAATAATCGTATGGGGCTTTGGGCGGGTGGAATGATGACCGTACTCGGCGGTTTCCTGGCGGGTTTCCGTCCGGATGTCATGCTCGGCACGATACTGCTTACCGTTTCTTTGGCATTCTTGGCCTATCGCTTGCGCAAACGCTTGCACTTTATTCGGTTGGGACTCGGTATGGGCGTGGTTTATTCTCTGACGATCTGGGGACTCCGATTGATTCAGAATATGCCGGTCAGTGATACGCTTCCCTTGGTTGCGGCGGGTTTCGTGAATGTGCTTGTGACAGCAGTGCTTTCTTTTTTACTGCTTCCGGTTTTGGAGATATTTTTTGATGTCATCACGGATGTGACGCTTCTGGAGCTTTCGGATTTAAATCATCCGTTGATCAAAAAAATGATGGTGTTGGCGCCTGGTACCTATCATCACAGCATGGTCGTGAGCACGCTTGCCGAACATGCCTGTGAAGTGATCGGTGCCAACGCGCTTCTCGCCAAGGTGGGCAGCTATTTTCACGACATTGGGAAAATCCATTGGCCCGAATATTTTGCCGAGAATCAAGGCTATCTTTATCCCAACCTGCATGAACAGCTGTCGCCTCGCATGAGTTTTGAGATCATTGTCAATCACGTACATCAAGGAATCCGGCTGAGCCGGGAGTACAAGCTCAAGAAGGCAATTTTGGATTTTATTGTCGAGCATCAGGGTACTGGCGTGGTCTATTACTTTTACAAAAAAGCCATGGACCAGGTGCTTCCTGCGGAGCATATTCGTGCGGACGATTTTCGTTATCCTGGTCCCAAGCCACAAAGCAAGGAAACGGCAGTGGTGCTTTTGTCGGATTCGGTGGAGGCGGCATCACGCTCGCTTCAAGATGCGTCGCGAGAGACGATCCAACAGCTCGTAAGAAAAGTGATTAATGAGAAATTTATCGATGGTCAGCTGGATGAGTGTGAATTGACGCTTCGGGATCTTCATAAAATCCAAGAAAGTTTTATCCGGAATTTGATGGCGATTTTCCATACCCGCATGAAATATCCCGTGATTGAAAAAATGTCGGAAACCCCTGACCTTTTTGCGGAAAATCAATTCTCAAAGTTTCGTGTCGATGATGGCCATTGAAGCCTCCGGGATCCGCCATGGCGTATGAAATTTATATCCGTCAAGAATATCCCCAGATCAAAGTTTCAGAACTCGCACTAAAAAGGATTGCCCGCAAGATTCTCAAAGATCTCGGGTTCAAAAATGCCATCCTTAGTTTGCTTTTGGTGGGTGGGCCGCAGATGCGGGTGCTGAACAAGCGGTATCTCCGGCATGCCTGGTCCACGGACGTGCTGGCATTCAGCCAGCTAAAACCCTCACCGCACATGAAGGAAACCTTATCCTCCAAGATCTTGCATCGCAAGGGGATTGATTTTCTCGGGGACATCGTGCTTTGTCTTTCGACGATTCGGATGCAGGCCAAGGAGTATGGTCATACGTTCGAGGAAGAGCTGCATTATTGTTTGTGCCACGGGATCCTTCATCTCATGGGCTACGAGGACAAGACCCAAAAGGCCTCAAAAAAAATGCACCGGACACAGCACAAGATCCTGCAACGCGTTCAAAAGAAAAACACGTAGCAGTCGCCCGCCATGAGCATTCACAAGACCGAAGCTATTGTTCTCAAAGTGATTCCCTTTCGTTCCAGTTCGCTGATCGTGACTTTTTTTACGCCGACCCTGGGAAAGATCCGCGGTGTGGTGAAAGGGGTGCACCGGGAAGGGGAGATCCGACAGGCCGGTTTTGAACTTTTCACGCATGCTGAATATGTTTTTTATGAAAAAAAGAGATCGGACCTGCACCTGATCTCGGATGCTTCCATCCTGGACAGCCACAGTGCGATACGCAATCGACTGGAAGGGATCGCCTATGCCAGCTATTTCTGCGAGTTGACAGACGAATTGACGGAAATCCATGACCCGCATCCGGAGATCTTTGATCTTTTGAAAACAAGCTTTCGTTTCCTGCCCGTGATCCTTTCGAGCCGTTTGGCCGTTCTTTTTGAGATCAAATTAGTTCGGGAGATGGGATGGCTGCCTTATCTTGACAGCTGTTTGGCCTGTAATGCAAAGCCCATTGAGCAGGGTTTTTTTTCGATCCGTCTCGGTGCTTTGCTCTGTGAAAAATGCCGTTCCAAAGACCCGAATGCACAACCCCTCAAAGCCGCAACGCTTGCAGTTCTTCGTGCTTATACACACGATGATTTAGAGTTATGTCTTCGTGCTTCTCATGCGGCTGTCATTGAGCACCAGATTCAGATTTTGATGGCCGCTTTTTTGAATTATCGCCTCGGAAAAACACTTAAATCCAAGAAATTCCTAGGTTCCATTAAATCAGCCTTAAAAAACTTTTAAAATCCCACCCTAAAAATTGTTGTCGTAAATATCATAAGTTGTTTATTTATAGATATTTATAGAAAAATAATTTTACATAAAAAAGCAGTCAAAAAATTTGACTTTTTAATATTGCTCTGCTATGTTTTTAATAGTAATAGAAAGTAACTAAAAATATTTAAATGTTATAAATAGTTATAATATTTATAAAGGAAAACCGATGGAAAATAATAAAACTCAGAATTTGGAAACAAAGTTTTTGTACTTTCAACTCTCAAATGAAGAGCGTGAATCCGCAATTTATTTTCTCCTGGAATCCATTCTAAAAGTTCGTGAACAGGTGAATAGCTTTGTACCGATGCGGAATTTTGATGAAGATGTGAACATTTACCTGGCACACTTGCTTTTTGCCATGTCGCTTCCGGATTATCATGAAATGGCGGATCCGTTTATTTCCTCCAACCCACAGGAAGTTTTTGAATGGGTTCGGCAGACAGAGGACCCGATGCTCCGTTATTTTATTTTTAAAGTAAACGCGGACAATCTTCTAATCCAGTCGACGATCTTCAACCCGAATCCCGAGAAGACCAAAAGGTCCTGGATCAAAAGAGACAAAAAAGAGGAGAAGAACGAAGACCGATTGGCCGCGATTCTTTACTACAACCATGCCGCCCGTGCCCACAAGGGGATCTATGACAAAAGGACGGGTGTCGGGGAAGTCTTGGAAAAAATCGCCGGCAACCTTGATTTATACCGGCATGTGCTGATCCACATGAAAGACGATTATTTTAAATTTATCGAGTGCTTCCGGGAACAGGCGTTCCAGCGTTTCTTGGGCAAGCTGAACGGCTATGAAAAAGAGCACCAGCGAGAGACCAAGATGGAACAGTTCCTGGATGCGTATCAGGGATGGCTTCAGACGAAGTATCCCGGGACCAAAAAGCAAGTTCTGCAATTAGTCCAGGAACTCAAACAATTAGACCCCCACTTCAACTTTGATGTGAATAAGCTCAACGAATAAGGGATATTCCGAGAAGCCATGAACGAATTCGAACTTAAGGCGAATGAATTTTTGGATGCCTATTCGCTTTATCTGAAAACGGGCATTTCTCTTATTCGCGATGAGGCCAGACTGAAGGCCTATGAGCTCCATCTCCTGGATCCAAAAATCCCTGTTTTTGTATTCAATCCATCGTTTTAGTATTGATTTAGTTTTCGGATATGATGCTTGTCTGCTCAACCCTGTTCCCAAGACTTTAGAAGTCTGTTATAATTTCATACTTAATTATCTTTTTATTTTATGGCAATCAGGACTGTCCTCGGCACTTAGAATTTTAATCAGCTACAAAGCGGGGCTGCCTTCATTTGTCTTATTGAAAACTAACAACCTCTAATCCAAGGAAGATTATGATCAAACAGCCTATTACATTTGAACCTACCGAACGTTTACGTAAATTGCCGCCCTATCTTTTCGCGGAGATCGACCGCAAGAAGCGAGAATTGATCGCTAAGGGCAAGGATGTGATCGATCTCGGAGTCGGTGATCCGGACATTCCAACGCCGGATTTTATTGTTAAAGCATTGCAAGAGGCGGCGACGCATCCGCGTAATCACCGGTATGCGCTGGATCAGGGCATGCCGGAATTTCGTCAGGCGATTCGTGCCTGGTTTCAGCATCGGTTCAATGTCAAGCTGGATCCGGATAAAGAAGTGCTTCCGCTGATCGGTTCCAAAGAGGGGATTGGGCATTTGCCGTTGGCGGTTCTTGATCCCGGGAGAGTTTGCCTTGTGCCTGATCCCGGTTATCCGGTTTACCGTTCCGGAACTCTTTTTGCGGGCGGGATTCCTTACACGATGCCGCTTTTGGAAAAGAACGGGTATTTGCCGGATCTGAAAATGATCCCTGCGGATGTGCTCAAGAATACAAAATTAATGTTTCTGAATTACCCGAACAATCCGACTTCGACAGTCGCCACCAAAGCCTTTTTTCAAGAAGCGGTTGAATTTGCGCACAAATATCAGATTCTCATCGCGCATGATGCCGCTTATTCCGAAATGACCTATGAGGGTCTTAAATCACCGAGCATCCTTGAGATTCCTGGCGCGAAAGAGATTGCGGTCGAACTCTTCTCACTTTCCAAAACCTACAACATGACCGGTTGGCGTATTGGCTTTGCGGTCGGAAATGCGCAGGTGCTCGCGCTGCTTGGGAAAGTGAAGTCCAATCTGGATTCCGGTATTTTTCAGGCTATCCAGATCGCAGGGACCAAAGCCCTGCAGGAAGGCCAGAAAGCACTTGAGCAGAACCTCAAGATCTACCAAGAACGCCGCGATCTTTTGGTTCAGGGTTTTCGTGATCTTGGCTGGAAAATCGAAGCGCCGAAGGCGACTTTTTATGTCTGGATTCCTGTGCCGGCGGGTTATACTTCCTCCGAACTCGCCCTGAAATTCCTGGAAGAGTTGAATATTGTCGTGACGCCAGGGAACGGTTTTGGCCCGAACGGAGAAGGCTATTTTCGTATTTCCCTGACCATGGCCGAATCTCGCATTATGGAAGCTCTGGATCGGATCAAGAAAAGCCACTCGCATTATTCCAAAATCTAAAAACGGAGCTTCTGGCCTCTCATGCCTACCGTTTTCATCGGAGTCGGTTCCAATCTTGGAGAGCGTGAAAAAAACATCCGGCGAGCTAAAGACTGCCTGGGGAGTGTCCGCGGGATTCGTTTTTTGGCATGTTCCCAAATCCGTGAAACCGAACCTGTGGGAGGTCCGTCAGCGCAGAAAAAATACTTAAACGCCGTGTGGCAAATCGAGACGGAACTAAAACCTCGCAAGCTGTTAGAACATTTTATGAAAATCGAACGAGAACTGGGGCGTGTTCGGAAATTAAAAAATGAACCACGGGTCATCGATTTGGATATTCTCTTTTACGATCAAGACGTCATCGATGTGCCGCATTTAACCATACCGCATCCGCGATTACATGAGCGTGGTTTTGTATTGGAACCCATGGCCGAACTCGCGCCGGATTTTATCCATCCTCAATTTAAAAAAAACATAAAGACCTTGCTGGATGAACTTCATGAAGATCATTAAATCTCCGAAAATTCTTCATCAAGAACTTGTAAAACTTCGATTGCGTGACAGCAAAGTCGGGTTTGTGCCGACCATGGGAGCTTTACATGATGGCCATCTTTCGCTTGTGAGGGCTTCTAACCGTGAAAATGACGTCACGGTGGTGAGCATTTTCGTCAATCCGACGCAATTTGGACCCAGGGAAGATTTTTCGAAATATCCGCGGGTGTTTGGCAAAGACAAGAAATTGCTTCAACGTCTCAAAGTTGATTTCCTTTTTTGTCCGTCAGTGCGCGGTATTTATCCGGAAGGATTGGGGAAAAGGGGACAGACAATCACTCCATGCTTGCCCCCTTTCGTTAGCAATGCGAAATGGCCGAGGTTAGCCAAAGGGCTTTGCGGGAAATTTAGGCCCGGACATTTTCAAGGAGTGGTGACGGTGGTGAGCAAGCTTTTGAACATCGTCGGTTCCTGCCGGCTTTACCTGGGGGCAAAAGATTACCAGCAGGCTGTTGTGATCCGACAAATGGTCAAGGACTATGGCTTGAATGCTCGAGTCAGAATCCAGCCGATAGTGCGGGAAAAAGACGGGCTTGCGATGAGCTCGAGGAACAGGTATCTCAGCCAAGAAGAAAGGCTTCGTGCCCGTAAGATCTCACAGGTGCTTTTTGCTTTAAAACGGGATGTTTTAAAGAGGGAAAAAACACTGAACGTGTTAAAAAATCAAACTCTCACCGAATTGAAAAAGCATGTGGGACAGGTGCAGTACCTGGAGATCGTGGACCCAGTCACACTGATCCGCTTGAAGAAGTTTCAGCGGGGAATGGCCGCCTTGACGGCTTGTTTTGTTGGCAAGACAAGGCTGATCGATAATGTTATAATCCGTTTTCCATAAACGGAAAAGAGGAGCCAAAACACTTATGCAACGACAATTATTAAGCGGGAAAATCCATCGCGTTACCGTGACCGAAGCTCGCATCGATTATGAAGGTAGTGTGACGATCGACAGTGCTTTGATGAAGAATGCCGGCATTCTTCCTTTTGAAAAAGTTCTTATCGCGAACCTCAACAACGGGTCTCGTATTGAAAGTTATGCCATTGCGGCCCCGGCAGGTTCGGGAGTGATTTGTTTGAACGGTGGCGCAGCCAAGCACGGGAGGCCGGGGGATACCCTGATCATCATGACTTTTGGGATCTATACGGCTAAAGAGGTCAAGGGGCATAAGCCCAAGGTTGTTTACGTCGATAAAAAAAATCATATTGTCAAAAAGAAATAATGATTTTTAGGGTCGGCAATCATTTCAGGAGATTTTCATGAGAAAATTCAAGGTTGGGATCGTTGGTTGCGGTGCGATTGGGACTGCGCTGGCCCGTGTTCTTATAAAAGACAAAAAACTGAATTTCAGAGCCGTGCTTGTCGCGGTGGCTGACAAGGATCCGAAACAGGCGGAAAAACTCCTGCGCCGCATCGGCCGTCAACTTCCGGTGATATCGATTCCGGAAGTCGTCAAGCGCTGTGATTTTGTCATTGAGGCCGCACATCCGAGCATCTCTTCCACCGTTGCTGAATTAGCGCTTAAAAATGACAAATACGTTCTTATCATGAGCGTAGGAGGGCTTTTGAAATTTCCGTTTCAAAAACTCAGAGATCTTATTGCCAAGACATCTGGCCGTCTTTATTGTCCGTCAGGCGCTATCGCCGGCGTGGATGCCCTTTTAGCGGCTCAAGTGGAAGGGCTTCGCCGAGTGAGACTGGTGACGACCAAACCGCCCCAAGCTTTAAAAGGAGCTCCTTTTTTTAAGACACACAAATTTCCTGAATTTAAATATGGTGAGACTAAAAAGATAGTCTTTCGCGGCTCTGCGCTTCAGGCGAGTCGGGCCTTTCCCCAAAACATCAATGTTGCGGCCATTCTCAGCCTTGCCGGTCTCGGCCCTAAAAGAACCGAAGTGGAGATCTGGGCCACGCGATCTGCTGAAGTCAATACGCATGAGGTCATCATCGAAGGTGATTTCGGGGAGATCAAGACAAGGACCCAGAATTTTCCGGCGCCTCAAAATCCAAAGACCAGTTATCTTGCTATTCTTTCCGCCGTGGCGACCTTGCGCAAAGCCTTTACGACCTTGCGGCTAGGGACCTGATGGCTTTGGCTTATGCAGGATTTTATAGAAGTCCGCGGCGCACGGGAACATAACCTTAAAAATCTTTCGCTAAAAATTCCGCGCAATAAATTCGTAGTGATTACCGGCCTTTCGGGTTCCGGAAAATCCTCATTGGCTTTTGACACGATTTATGCCGAAGGCCAGCGGCGTTATCTCGAAAGCCTTTCTTCGTATGCGAAGCAATTCCTTGAAAAGCTGAAGAAACCGGAAGTGGATCATCTCTCCGGGCTTTCTCCTGCCATCGCGATTGAACAGCGCTCCATCACGCATAATCCCCGGTCTACAGTCGCGACAGTGACAGAAATTTATGATTATCTCCGGCTTCTTTTTTCGAAAGTGGGGACCGCGCACTGTCCTTCTTGCGGACTGAGCCTTAAAGGACAGACCCGGGAAGATCTTTATAAGGATCTCCTGGCACGGTTCGCGGGCAAAGAAGTTCAGGTGCTTGCGCCTTTGATACGCGGTCGCAAAGGGGAATTCCAGAAGCTTTTCCAAGATGTGCTCAAAAAAGGTTTTGATCGGGCCCGTATCGATGGTGTCGCGAAGATTTTGAAACCGGAGATGAAACTTCGGAAAACCGTGCGGCATGATATCGAAATCATTATCGATGAATTGGCGTTGCAACAAGGGGAGGACCTCCGGTTCCGGAATTCTTTTGTCTGTGCGCTGGATTTCACCAAAGGTCATATTGCCATTCTCGAAAAAAAAACGGCTGACAAAGGAAAACTTCATTTTTTTTCCACCACCAAGAGTTGTCCGCAGTGTCAAGTCAGCCTCCCCGACCTCACGCCGAATATGTTTTCGTTCAACAGCCCTTACGGCGCTTGCCCGAAATGCAAGGGGCTTGGGAAACTTTCGCAGATTTTTACCAAAGGAGTGATTTCCCAGCCGCAGAAACCGCTTATGAGCGCTTTGAATAAGGATGTATTTTTCTCTTTTAATAAATACTTTATCGAAGATATTCTGCATGATCTGACGGAAAAATATAATTTTGAATGGGACACGCCGTATCAGGATTGGCCGGAAGAAGCCCGGGAGGCATTCTTCCTTGGAGATGGGGATATTTCCGGGCTCGTGGAAGAGTGGGAACGTCTCTTTCACGAGACAAATTCCGAAGAGGTCCGGAGCAAGGTCCGTAAATTCTTGCGCGAAGAAGAGTGTCCCGAATGCAAGGGGAAACGTCTTCGAAAAGAAAGTCTCGGTATTGTGATCCAAGGCAAGAATGTTGCGGAAGTGACGGCTTTATCGGTGGAAGAAGCTGTACCTTTTTTCAACGGTCTACAGTTTGAGGATATGCAAAAGCTTATTGCCGAACCCATTCTAAGAGAAGTTCGTGAACGATTGTCTTTTCTTCATAATATCGGTCTTGGGTATCTCACGCTCGATCGCACAGTGGCAACGCTGGCCGGTGGAGAGCTGCAGCGCATTCGACTTGCGGCACAAATCGGGCTCGGCCTCACGGGAGTGCTTTATGTATTGGATGAGCCGAGCATCGGGCTTCATCCGCGGGACAACGGAAAACTTCTGGATGCACTGGAAAAACTACGGGATTTGAAAAATACGGTACTTGTAGTGGAGCATGACGAAGAAACGATCCGACGTGCCGATCATGTGATCGATCTGGGGCCAGGAGCCGGCCGCGAAGGCGGCGAGGTGGTAGCGCAGGGTGCTATTTCGGAAATGAAGAGCTGTCCGAAATCTTTAACGGTCAAATATCTTTTTAGAGAACTTTCTATTAAAGTTCCGTCCGAACGGAAAAATTATCGTAACGCACCTAAACTTATGGTGAGGGATTGTCACGAGCACAATCTTAAGAATATCGATGTGTCAATCCCGCTCGGACTTTTTGTTTGTGTCACAGGTGTTTCGGGTTCAGGAAAAAGCACGCTCATTCACGATATCCTGTACAAAGAACTGCACAATCGCATTTGGAAAACGCAATACAAGGTCGGGGCTTTCGGAAAATTGGAAGGAGTAGAGCAAATCGATAAAATCATTGAAATTGATCAGACTCCGATCGGGCGCACGCCGCGTTCCAATCCCGCAACTTACACGGACATTTTCGGATTTATCCGTAAACTTTACAGTGATCTGGAACTTTCCAAATTGCGCCGCTATTCCCAGTCCCGTTTTAGTTTTAATCTGAAAGGCGGACGCTGTGAAAATTGCCGCGGTGCGGGATTCGCGAAACTGGAGATGAGTTTTATGCCGGATCTTTATGTCGTTTGTGAGGATTGCCGTGGGAAACGCTATAATGAGCCGACGCTTGAGGTGCGATATCAAGGAAAAAACATTGCGGAAGTTCTGGATCTTTCGATTCGTGAGGCGAAAGATTTCTTTTCAAAGTTTGCCATGATTCGAGAACGTTTAGAAGTCCTTGAGGCAGTCGGACTGGGTTATGTGAAGTTAGGGCAATCCTCCACCACGCTTTCGGGCGGGGAAGCGCAGCGCATTAAGGTCGCAGCAGAACTTATTAAAAGAGCCACGGGTAAAACGATTTATCTCCTTGATGAGCCGACCACGGGGCTTCATTTTGGGGACATCCAGCATTTGCTAAAAGCACTTTTTGAGCTTCGAAGCCAGGGGAATACGGTGGTGGTGATCGAGCATAATCTGGATGTTGTCAAAATGGCGGATTACATCATTGATCTGGGGCCGGAGGGAGGAAGGGACGGAGGACAGGTGATAGCTACGGGTTCGCCTGAGGAAGTAGCCGAAATCCAGGGTTCTTATACAGGATTTTTTTTAAAAAAGCTTCTCAAAGTGGCATAAAAAAATGAACAGGTTAGAGATGCTCTTAAAAAGGGCAGAAAATAAAGTTCTTTTAAAAGAAATTTTTTTTTGTTATATTGTGTATACTGTTTTGATAAAAATTCAGCGTCAAAAGGAGATCCCCCATGATTATGGAAATCGGAATTGTGGCCGGTGAAATTTGGCACTACCTCGATGAAAAAAGCAATGCAACGGTGGATGAATTGACCAAGGGCTTGAAACGCCCGCGCGAGCTCGTACTTATGAGTCTTGGATGGCTTGCACGTGAAGGCCATGTTGTTTTAGGAACTCCTGAAAGCGGGTATGTCGCAACGCTGAATCGTAAATAGATGTGAAATACACGCTTTTGTTTTCAACAGTATCTTCGTTTAAAAAGGCCCGCGAATTAGCGGGCCTTTTAGTTTCCAGGAAACTTGCAGCTTGCGTTTCCATCGTTTCAGGAGTGGAATCTCATTATTGTTGGAAGGGTAAGAGGGAAAGATCCAAAGAAGTGCTGCTCTTGATTAAGACCAAAGTTTCTGCTTACAAATCCCTTGAAAGAGCCTTTCTGAAGTATCATCCCTATGATGTTCCCGAATTAATCGCCGTGCCGATTAACCGGGGCAGTAAAACTTATCTGGCTTGGATGAACAGTGAAGTGAAAGTCTCCTAGGTCAGATCTTTGAAGGAGAAACCGCGAGGAACATCTTTGCAGGTTTTTGACCTTCATTGATGAATTGATGCGGTAAAGAGGCGTCGAAGTAAAGGGTTTCTTGCGGTTTAAGGGGTATCTCTTCGTTGTCGAGTTTGATTTTAACGTTTCCATCCAGCAGCCATACAAATTTCTCCACTCCGCGTTCCTGATTTTCTTTCTCGGTTTTACCGCCACCCTGAAGGGTTAACATTAATGGCGTGATCTTCTTTTTGGAGCTTTCCTGTGTCAATAACTCGACATGGACGTCTTTTGTATGATGGGTGGTTTTTCTGGCATCGGTTTGGGATAGGTGCGTGACCTGTTCATAGCGGGGATCAATGCCGGTATAAAGCTCCGAAAGGCCGATGCCAAGCGCCTCGGCAACTTTCTCATGGCATTCAACAGTCCCGATCATGGTGCCTGTCTCAATGCGGGAGAGAGTAGCTTGGGCCACCCCGGTCTTTTCAGAAATCTCCACCAGAGTAAGCCCTTTTTCCTTTCGTAGTGTTCGAATGCGTTGGCCTAAGTTTTTCAGCATGGACACTATCCTACCTCGGGAGTGGTATTCGTCAAGTTAAATATGATGGAAAAGCATACATTTATATATAATTTTAATTAAATTAAATGTTGACAAATAATCATATTTATGTTAGGTTTCTTTTAACATTAAAAACGGAGGTGTTCCTATGAAGTACAGTAAGAAAATGAACAAAGCCCTAGGAGTGTTGGTGCTTACCACATTCTTATTTGGGGGTCTTTCCTCAATAGCCATTGGAAGGGTATCCGCTGAGCAACCCAGAGCAACTTTGCATATGCAAGGGCAGAATCCATTGCCTGTGGTCAACATCAATAAAGCCTCGGCAACGGAGTTGGATACGATTCGTGGCATAGGTCCGGCGCTTGCGGAACGGATCATTAAATATCGCGAGCAAAACGGTGCTTTCAAGACCGTAGAGGATCTTACCAAAGTGAGCGGGATCAATGGATCGAAATTCAAAAAGATCAAAGAACAGGTCACAGTCTAAGTCTGTGGTCTGAAACCCGTAGGTGGGGAGGCGCTGTCTTGTCCGGCCGGCAAGCGGAGCTGCTCTCTTGCGGGGAAGAATGGAGAGATGTATGGAATTAAACGAGCATCCAAATCAAATGCCGATAGTGACAAGCGGTTATCTGCGATCTCTGGTGAAAGCGATTGAGAGGGCGCATCAATTGTTCCACCAGCAATCTGCGGTTCTTGATCAGGACAGAATACATGCTGTGAAATCCTCAATTTACGTGGCGATGGAACGCTCAAGCATTGAGGTTGAACATTTACTAGCCGTTCGACGGACACTTCGCGAATTACTTTGTTTGGTGTCCATCCAAAGCGATGCTTCCTGGAAGGAACGCCAGGAAGCGATCAAGGTCCTCGAAGAGTTAAGAACGAATGTGCCAGCATAAGTTTTTAGATCATAACCTCTGGGATTAATCACTGTCTCGACTTGATTCAGCATCACCTTTTTGCTACAATGCCGCAACATTTTTCCCGCCTGCGGCGAGGCTTTTTATCCTCTCAGTAAGGCCAAAAAAGACTCAGGGAAGTAAAAGGCTTCCATATGGTAAACATACCTAAGTTTTTGACATTCCAAGAGTTAATACAAAAACTGAATGATTTCTGGAGCAAACAGGGTTGCCTTGTCATGCAGCCCTACGATCTCGAAGTCGGTGCCGGTACCTTTTCGCCGCATACCTTTTTGCGAGCGCTCGGCCCGGAGCCTTGGAATGCGGCTTATGTGGAACCTTCCCGCAGACCGACGGACGGTCGCTATGGAGAAAATCCGCATCGCACCCAGCATTATTATCAATATCAAGTAATTCTTAAACCCGCTCCCCAAAATCCTCAAGAACTTTATCTAAACAGTCTTCGCGCGGTAGGGATTGATCCTCTTTCTCATGATATCCGTTTTGTGGAAGATGATTGGGAATCACCGACGCTCGGGGCGTGGGGTCTTGGCTGGGAAGTGTGGCTCGATAGCCTTGAGATCACGCAATTCACTTATTTCCAGCAATGCGGCAGCATGGATCTAGAAATGATTTCCTGTGAAATTACTTACGGGCTCGAACGCATTGCCATGTTTCTCCAAAAAAAAGATTCTCTTTTCGATATTCAGTGGAACGATCGTGTGACCTACGGGGATGTTCATCTTCAAGGAGAAAAGGAATTTTCTAAATTCAATTTTGAAGGTTCCGATCCGGAACTCTATCGCCGTCATTTTGATGATTATGAAAAACAAGCCGCTCGCCTGTTGGATGAAGGGATGGTTTTGCCGGCTTATGATTGTTGTCTCAAGACCTCGCATATTTTTAATCTTTTGGATGCTCGCGGTGCCGTCAGCGTGAACGAAAGGCCGCGCTATGTGGCACGTGTGCGTGCTTTAGCCCGGCGCTGTGCGGAAGGTTATCTTGAAAGCCGCAAGGCTCAGAATTTTCCCTTGATTAAGATGAAGAAAAAATAAACCATGCCAAATTTACTTCTCGAAATCGGAACTGAAGAATTGCCCGTCGGAAGTTTGGACGTAATCTACGCGGAGCTTGCTTTAAAGGCGCGGCAATTGCTGGAAATAGAACGGATTGCCTTTGCAGATGTGAAAGTTGAGGCGATGCCGCGTCGCATTACTATCTTTGTTCAAGGGATGGCGTTATTCCAGCAGGATCGTGAGCTTGAAATCGCGGGGCCCTCTTTTGAAAAGGTTTATGACGCTCAGGGGAAGCCGACGCCGGTGCTGGAAGGGTTTTTGCGTAGTAAGCAAGCAACAGAAAAAGAAATCGAAGTTCGTGACAGCGCCAAAGGGAAATATATTTTCCTTAAAAAACAGGAAAAAGGAAAAAACGTTAGGGTGATCCTGCCGGATCTGATCAAAAACCTTATCCTGTCGCTTTCTTTTCCGAAATGGATGCGATGGGAAGCCACGAATTTTAAATTTCCACGGCCGATCCGGTGGCTTGTGGTTTTACTGGATTCAAAAAAGATTCCGTTAATACTGGCAGATGTCAAGTCAGGCAACCAAAGTTTCGGGAACAGGTTTCTCTCTCCAAAAAGTTTTGTCATTCCCAAAGCGGATTGGAACATTTATCTCACTCTTCTTAAAAAACATCATATCTGCTTGGAACTTCAAACGCGCGAGGCCATGATTCGGAACGCACTCCGCAAACGTTTTTCTCAAAAACAGATTGACGAAGAACTTGTTCATATCAACGCGCAATTGGTCGAGGAACCATTTTTCATCCAGGGATCTTTTTCCAAGGAATATCTGGAGTTGCCGGCTGAAGTGCTTGCCAGTTGCATGAAAAAGAATCAGAAGGTTTTTGCCTGTTATGATGGCAAAGGCCAGCTCAAGAACCAATTTGTCGGTGTGATGAACGGGAAACGCAGCGGACTTATCAAGATCAAATCGGATTATGAAAATGTGCTGGATTCCCGTCTGAAAGACGCCCGCTATTTTTATGAAATGGACACCAAGGAACCGATTGAAAAAAAGAAACCCATTTTGGCGCAATTGGTTTACCTCGGCAAGTTGGGTTCGGTACTCGATAAAACTCAACGTCTGGAGCAAATGGCACCTGTTTTTTCAGAAACCGCCGGCTATCCTGAATTGGCTTCGAGCCTTGCGCGTGTGGCATGTCTTTCCAAGATCGATCTTGTGACGCATTTGGTGTACGAAATGCCGGATTTGCAGGGAATCGTGGGCCGCGAATATGCGCAGGAATCCGGAGAAAAAGAAGATGTGGCGTTGGCCATCGGCATGCAGTATTTGCCGAAGAACCTTGCGGAAAATTACCAACAAGTCAAAAAGCATATGTCACTTCTTGGTGCGCTCTTTGGGATCATGGACAGGCTGGATCTTCTGATCGGCGCCTTTGGGACCGGGATCGAGCCATCCGGAAGTCAGGACCCTTTCGCGCTTCGGCGCGCAGGCGGTGCCATCGTTAAATTGATCCGTGCGTTTCATATTCCGTTTTCTTTGGGAAAAGTGATCGATGCCAATATTCATATCTACGGCGATCGATTCACTAAAAAAGAAGACCTCAAAATAAAGCTCACAAGGTTTTTGCAGGAACGTCTTTCATTCGAGCTCGGTGTCAAGGCCGGGTCGAGGTCCTATGAGATTCTGCAAGCCGTTTGCCGTTCCAGGTTTGACGATCTGGCGGATGTCTATGATCGTTTTGAGGTGCTTTGCAAGATGGCGGAAAAAGACAGTAAGAATTTTCTAAAAGCGGCCAAGGTGATCCAAAGAACGGCCAATATGCTGAAAGGTTACGGCAAGGCGGCGGGGGAGCCGAAGCCGGAGTTTTTAAAGGAGGATCAGGAGAAAAAACTTTTTGAACTTATCCAGACCCGGCTGCAGGAAGTCATGGAACCGCTAGGAAAGAGGGACTATGAGAAAGCCACGCGTCTTTTTGCGGATGTCTTCTCGGCTCCCTTGCATGATTTTTTTGATCATGTGTTGGTGAATGCAGAACAGCCCGAACTTCGGGAGAACCGGATGGCGCTTGTCGCGAAGATCAACCGTTTTTATACGGAGACACTAGCGGATCTTTCCGTACTATCCAGAATTGACGAAGAGTGATATAATGCCACTCTTCAAGTTCCCTCCAGAAAGACAATAGGGTCTGCTTCGAAGGCGGAATTTTTATAACATCAAATAAACAAAGGAGTAAAGGAAAAGTCATGAGTACAGGAACAGTAACAAAAAGATCATCGAAATCCTCAAAATCAAAATCCTCAAAATACGTCTATTTCTTCGGAAGCGGCAGAGCCGAGGGTGATGCCAAGATGAAAAATCTCCTTGGCGGGAAAGGCGCCAATCTCGCGGAAATGACCAATTTGGGAATTCCCGTGCCTGCCGGCTTTACGATCACCACGGAAACCTGCGATCTTTTTTATAAAAATGGAAAAAAATGGCCTGCGGGGCTTGAGGAACAAGTTCGTTCCAATATCGCAAAGCTTGAAAAATCCATGGGGCTCAGACTTGGCGATCGGAACAATCCGCTTCTTGTTTCCGTGCGTAGCGGTGCCGCAGTCTCCATGCCGGGGATGATGGACACGGTTCTCAACCTTGGCCTTAACTCCGAGGTGGTCCAGGGGCTAATCGTCAAGACCGAAAATGAGCGGTTCGCTTGGGATTCTTACCGCCGTTTCATCCAGATGTTCGGAGATGTGGTGATGGGAGTGCCCCATGATGAATTCGAACATGTGCTTGAGAAAAAGAAACAACAGGTTGGCGTCAAAACGGATACGGAATTGAATGCCAACGATCTTAAAGACATTGTCCGTCAGTATAAAAAAATCTATCAGGATCATACAAACGAAGAATTTCCACAAGATCCTTTTGAACAGCTCATCAAGGCAGTGAATGCGGTATTTAATTCTTGGAATTGTCCGCGTGCCCTCAAATATCGGCAAATCAACGAAATCCGCGGTCTGCTTGGCACGGCGGTGAATGTCCAAGCTATGGTGTTTGGCAATATGGGTGAAACCTCCGGAACGGGTGTGTGCTTTACGCGCAATCCTTCAACCGGTGAAAACAAATTCTACGGGGAATACCTCATCAATGCGCAAGGGGAAGATGTGGTGGCTGGTATCCGTACGCCGGAACCTTTGGATGTGTTGGCCAAAAAGTGGTCTGCCGTCTATAAACAACTCGATGCGCTTCGTTTACGTCTTGAAAAACATTATCGGGATATGCAGGATATTGAATTCACGATCCAGGAAGGGAAACTTTATATCCTTCAGACCCGTACCGGGAAAAGGACCGCCGCCGCCGCTGTTCGTATCGCGGTGGAGCTTGTGAAGGAAAAGAAAATTTCTCAAGGTGAGGCGCTGCTGCGTTTGGATCCGAAGCAGTTGGATCACTTGCTTCATCCGACCTTTGATCCCAAACAGAAAAAAGAATTGATCGCCAAAGGCTTACCAGCTTCGCCGGGAGCTGCAACGGGAAAAGTCGTGTTTACGGCGGAAGATGCGGAAGCTTGGGCGAAAAAAGGCGAAGCTGTCATCTTAGTTCGCATTGAAACATCGCCAGAGGATATTGGCGGCATGAACGTCGCGAAAGGGATTTTGACTTCGCGAGGCGGGATGACATCGCATGCGGCGGTCGTGGCACGCGGTATGGGAAAATGCTGTGTGGCTGGTGTTAGCGATATCCAGATCGATTATAAAGCCCGCCAGTTCACAGCCGGAAAAGTGACCGTGAAGGAGGGCGATTTTATTTCCATGGACGGAAGTCTCGGAAATATTTACCTTGGGAAACTTAATACCATTGAGTCGACGTTGTCCGGCGATTTTGCGACCTTGATGAAATGGGCCGATGCGACCCGTATCTTGAAGGTGCGAACGAACGGCGATACGCCCCATGATGCAGAAGTTGCGCGCAGATTTGGCGCGGAAGGTATCGGACTTTGCCGCACGGAACATATGTTCTTCGAAGGGGACCGCATCATTGCGGTTCGTGAAATGATCCTTGCAAATGACAAGGCGGGACGTGAGAACGCTCTTGCGAAACTGCTTCCGATGCAACGCGGGGACTTTGAGGGGATTTTCGAAGCGATGAAAGGTTTTCCTGTGACGATCCGTCTCCTGGATCCGCCGCTTCATGAATTTCTGCCTCAGGAGGATGCCAATCAGAAAGAAATGGCGGAAGTTATGAAGGTGCCGGTTGAGATCATCAAGCAAAAGGTGGAAGCTCTCCATGAGTTCAATCCGATGCTTGGCCATCGTGGCTGCCGGCTTGGGATCACGTATCCCGAAATCTACGCCATGCAGGTTCGTGCCATTGTCGAAGCGGCTTGTAACCTGAAAAAGAAAGGCATCAAGGTCGTTCCTGAAATCATGATCCCGCTTGTCGGAACCAAGAAGGAATTGCAGATCCTGAAGGACCTTTCCGTTGAGACTATCAACAAGGTTTTTGCGGAAAAGGGGACCAAACTGGAATATATGATCGGAACCATGATCGAAGTACCGCGCGCGGCCTTAACGGCGGATCGTGTGGCTGAGATCGCGGAATTCTTCTCGTTCGGGACGAACGATCTGACGCAGATGACGCTCGGGTTTTCGCGGGATGATTCCGGATCTTTTATGGGAGCGTATCTCGATCAGGGGATCTTTGAAAAAGACGTTTTTCAGACGATTGATGAAGAAGGCGTCGGTTCCTTGATTCAACTTGCGGTGGAAAAAGGCCGTAAAACAAGGAAAGACCTTAAAATTGGTATCTGCGGCGAACATGGTGGGGATCCAAGCTCGATCTATTTTTGTCATCGGGTCGGAATGAATTATGTCAGCTGTTCGCCCTATCGCGTTCCGATTGCGAGACTTGCAGCTGCTCAGGCGGTATTGCGCCAGAAAAAATAAACTGCTGTTATGGCAGGTAAAAAAAAGAAAAACAAGAAAATCGGCTCTGCGAAAAAAGCAAAGTCCAAGCTTTTCAAAAAGAGATCCGTGCGGGGACGCGGCAAACGTCCTCGTACGGTATCTGCTGAACGGAATTCTGTCGCAGCTGGTAAGACTTTCCGCAAAAAAAACTCGTCTGAAAAAAAAATATCCAAAAAAAATGAAACAGAGATCCTTTTGCAACGCGAGAAACTTTTTCAGAAAGAAGCAGAAGAGATCATTAAACATGAAACTGCTTTAGAGACGGTAGCCGAAAGACGCAAGAGAGAGCGTGAATCCGATGAGGATGACGAGCACGCCGATAGCCCGACGGATCAAACCCTGGACCGCACCCCGATGAAGATTTATCTCGATCAAATCGAGCATATTCCACTTTTGAAGCCAGAAGACGAGATTTCTCTGGCGGAAAAGGTTCAGATGGGGGGTGTCCATGCCGAAGAGGCCAGGCACCGGATGATCCGTTCCAACTTAAGGCTTGTGATCGCGATTGCGAAGCGTTATGCGCATATGGGACTCGCGTTCTCGGATCTCGTGGAAGAAGGCAATATCGGGCTCATGCGTGCTGTCGAGAAATTCGATCCGAAACGGGGATACCGCTTCTCAACCTATGCCTCCTGGTGGATCAAACAGGCCATGATGCGTGCGCTTTCCAATCAGGGAAAGACCATCCGTATTCCGGTCTACATGTATGACATCATTTCCAAATGGCGGCGTGTTCGGGACGCATTAATGCAACGTTTCAACCGTTTGCCTACTCGCCGAGAGATCGCGAAGGTTCTTGAGATTCCGGTGGCAAAGATCAAGGAGGTCGAAAATATCGTGAATCGTCCAAGTTCTTTGAATACACCGCTGAGTATTGATGGAACGGCTGAACTGATTGATCTGATTGAAGACGATGCGAACCGGAAACCCGATTCTCTGGTTGCGGAAGTTTTGAAAACGGAACGAGTCCGCAAATTGCTCGACACACTTGATGAACGCGAAAGGGAAATCCTGGCGCGTCGATTCGGGCTTGATGAACATAGCGCCCACACGCTTGAAGAAGTTGCGCAATTTTTTAACGTGACTCGCGAGCGCATTCGTCAGATTGAGGGAGTAGCTCTTAAAAAGATCCGAGCTACGCTTTTGCTGGAAGGCGATCAATTCAATAACTATTTTTCATCATAACACCCGGCCTTCATCCTGTTAGAGATCCACGGATCCATCGTGAAGTGTTTGAAATCGGATCGGTGAAATATACCTTATCAGCAATGTTGTGATTTATTCGGACGGAAACGTTTTTCCTGTCGCTAACCGGATTCGAAAACTTATTCTATAAGTGAGGAGGATCGCTTTATGAGTTTAAAGTCTTTGAGGGCGAAAGTTCGCAACATTCCTGATTTTCCAAAGAAAGGCGTTCTGTTTAGGGATATTACGCCGCTTTTGAAAGATTCCTGTTCTCTTCGCGAAATTATCAGCCTTATCGCAAAAGCCGTCAAAAAGCATCCGGCGGATCTTGTGGTTGGGATTGAATCCCGAGGTTTTATTTTCGGTGCGGCACTGGCGACAAAACTAGGGCTCGGATTTGTCCCCATTCGTAAAAAGGGGAAACTCCCCTGGAAAACCAAACAAATTGCGTGCACACTTGAATATGGTCAGGAAATCCTTGAAATTCATGCAGATGCCGTGAAGCGCGGACAAAGAGTGGTGATTGTCGATGATCTTTTGGCAACGGGTGGTACGGCCGTGGCGGCGACAAAACTCGTGAAGGCATTAGGTGGAAGAGTCGCCTGTCTCGCTTTCGTGATTGAGCTGGGCGTGTTTCAAGGCCGGGATAAGCTGGAAGGTTCTAACGTTTTTTCTTTGATAAAATACTGATTAAGTGAAAAATTGTAGATCCCAGGCCTACGCTAAAAGGTTGGATGTCCTGTTTCATCAAAAGACGTGCCCCCATAGCTCAATTGGATAGAGCATCTCCTTCCTAAGGAGAGGGTTGCATGTTCGATTCATGCTGGGGGCAAATTCTTTTTTTATGAAAATAAAATTCAAAACAAAAAAATCTAAAATTGTTTTTTGGATCCTTGGTTTTCTTTACTTTTTCTCCGCGGCCCTTTCTGCGTTTGGACAGGAACCGCCGAAGGGATCGGAACAGGAGAAAGAAAAAACCGAATTTCAGGCCATGAAAGCCGAATGGGAGCAGGTTCGCGAACAGCAAATCCAGATGATTCAAGAAAAAGAAGAACAACTGGAGAAGTTGAAGGAGGAGCTTTTTGCCAAGAAAAAAGTCATAAGCGGATCTTCAGTTGAGCAAAAAACGGATGGCCAACCTAGGGAGCTCCAAGGGGTAGGAGTGCCACTGATGGGAAAACAGAATTCCGAAGAAAAGGCATCCGCACTACTTCGGAAGGAAGCTGATCTCAACAAACGCGAACGGGATCTCAGAGAACTTGAAACGAAGCTCGAACAAAAAAAGAAAGATTTGGATGCGCGCGAGGCGGCTCTGACGGAAAAATCAGAGAAGGCGAAGGGGGATAGTCACGTCCAGGATGGACACAATCGTTTTGAAAAAGAAGAGAATAAAACTGGTTTTTCTCCTATGACATGATATGAAGAATCGGTCTTCCGAAAAGCAATCGCTGCGTCATAAAATCTCTGAAATGCGAAAAAAAATTCCCGCAGTGCTGCGCCATCAAAAGAGCAGAAAAATTTTTAAGCAATTACTTCGGACTGCTGCTTTTTGTAAAGCGCATCATATCGTCTTTTATTACGGAATTCCGCCGGAAGTTGAAACGCGGCCTTTTCTGAAAAAGGTTCTTCGTCTAAAAAATGTTTATTTCCCGAAGGTTTCGTTGCGAAAGAAAGTCTTAACCTTCCATAAAGTGGATTCGTTGACGAAAGATCTCAAAAAAGGTGCTTATGCTATTATGGAACCGAAAGCGAGATGCCGAATACGGGATGCCAAACGCATGGACTTGATTGTCGCGCCGGGGGTGGCTTTTGATAAGGCCGGCAGGCGTTTGGGGCGTGGCGGGGGTTACTATGACCGTGTTTTTCAGCGGGCAAAAAAAGTTTATAAAATCGGCCTTTGTTTCCACGAGCAAATCGTCAAAAAAATTCCAGTGCAAAGACATGATCGGACCGTGGATCAGGTGATCACGGATTAAGAATGAGAACCGGGCAAAACGAAATGGATTTTGAAGAAACTAAAACCAACGGAAAAATTTATACCGTTAGCCAGTTGAATCGTCAGGTGCGATTTTTACTGGAATCGCGGTTTCCGTCGGTTTGGGTCGAAGGGGAAATATCGAATTTTAAACATCATAGCTCCGGACACATTTACCTGACACTCAAAGATGAAACAGCGCAGATTCAGGCGGCTTTTTTCAGCCAATATCAGCGCGGATTGAAATTCGAACTCAAAGATGGTTTGAAAGTTTTGGTGTATGCCCGTGTGTCGATCTATGAGACGCGTGGTGCCTATCAGCTTTATATCGAGCGCATTGAACCTCAGGGAATCGGGGCGCTTCAGCTTGCGTTCCAGCAACTTAAAGAAAAACTGGAAAAGGAAGGGTTTTTCAAATCGGAGAGAAAGCGGTCGATCCCTCAGTTTCCGAAAACAGTCGGTGTGATCACATCCCCGACAGGAGCTGCGATCCATGATATTTTAAACGTTGTGAATCGTAGATTTTGCGGGACGCATATTCTCATCTGTCCGGTAAAAGTTCAAGGAGAAGGTGCGGCAGAAGAAGTGTCTCAGGCTATTGAGGCCATGAATCAGCAGGGCGAGTCGGATGTGCTGATCGTAGGTCGTGGCGGCGGAAGCCTCGAAGATCTTTGGGCCTTTAATGAAGAAGTGGTGGCGCGCGCCATTTTTAATTCGCAAATCCCCGTGATTTCCGCAGTGGGGCACGAAACCGATTGGACCATCTCTGATTTTGTGGCGGACCTTAGAGCGCCGACACCTTCGGCCGCGGCGGAACTTGTGGTTTCGAGTCGTTTTGAGTTGGAAAAGCAGATTGCTAGCGCCGGCGAGCGCATCCAGTATGCCATGCTGAACCGGGTCAGTGCTCTCCGAGAACAGCTTGAAACTCTGCAGACCAGCTACGCGTTTCGTCAGCCTCGGTATTTGCTGGAACAATTCGCAGGCCAGCTTGATGAATGCAGCAGGCAGATGCAAAATCGCTTGTCGGATTTATTTTCCCTAAAGATGCAGACATTTCAAAATGCAACGGGTCGGCTCCGCGCTTTGAGCCCGCTTGCGATTCTGGAACGGGGTTATTCCGTGACTTTTAATGAGCAAAAGGAAGTGATTCGAAGTGTCCACCAAATCAAAGCCGGGGAAGAAATCCGTACCCGGTTGAGTCAAGGGGCAATGCTTTCGAAAGTCCTGAAGATCCAAAAAAGCGAGGAAACTATATGACGGCTAAATTTCAATTCGAAAAAGCGTTAGCAGATCTTGAAAAAATTGTAACAGCCATGGAAAGCGGAGCATTGACTCTGGATCAGGCTTTGAAGCAATACGAAGAAGGTGTCCAACTCGTGCGGGCATGCCAGGCGAGGCTAACGGAAGCTGAAAAAAAGATCGAAGTTTTGACCAAAACACTGGACGGTTCGTTTAAAAAATCCTCTTTTGATCAGGACGAAGCCATACGGCCTGCCAAGATCAGAAAAAATAAAAATGCTTCCTCTCATGACGATCGCGCTGAGGTTTGAGGCATGACGTACGAGATATTTTTCAAACGGCATTTGGCATTGATTGAAAAAAAACTGAAAACAATTTTAAAAGCTCATGAAGCCGCTCCCCGCAGTATTCACAAAGCCATGCAGTATGCCGTGTTTACGGGCGGAAAAAGATTTCGTCCGGTGCTGGTGCTAAGCGCTTGTGAGGCTTGTGGCGGTCAATTCCAAAAGGCGATCCTGCCGGCGCTCTCAGTCGAATTAATTCATACCTATTCGCTTGTGCATGATGATCTGCCGGCGCTGGACAATGATGATATGCGCCGAGGAAAACCGACGTGTCACAAGCAATTCGGAGAAGCGAACGCGATCTTGACCGGAGACGCGCTTTTAACTTTTGCCTTTGAACTGCTGGCTAGGGTGACGCCTGCAGACAAGGCGATCAAACTGCTCGCGGAGATATCGACGGCTTCCGGCACCCATGGTATGATCGGAGGACAAGTCGCCGATTTGTCGGATGCGGCTGGCAAAAAGACTCTCACGGGGCATGATTTTATAAGCCGTCAAAAGACGGGCCAACTCATACGGGTAAGTGCTTTGGCCGGTGCTATTTCGTCCGGGGCGTCATCCCACCAGTTGAAGAAAATCGAACAATATGGCGAATGTCTGGGCCTTGCTTTTCAGGTGGTGGATGATATCCTGGATAAGGACGGCTATTGCAAAGTGATGAGCTTGGGTGGAGCCACTCGAAAAGCTATGGAGTTGATAGATCAGGCGAAAGATGCTGTAGGCATATTAGGCGCCAAAGCAAAAGGGCTCAACTTTTTGGCGGATTTTTTAATGAAAAGGATTCCAAAAAAATAAGATGGAACAGTGGATCAATCACATCAAAGACCCAAAGGATCTGAAAAAAATACCTCTTGAGAAACTTTCCGAGGTGGCCGAGGAATATCGGCACTTTCTGATCGAATCTGTGGCGGAAACGGGCGGGCATTTGGGCGCGAGCCTCGGCGTATTGGAGTTGAGCATCGCACTTCATTATGTTTTAAATTCTCCTAAGGACAAGATTTGCTGGGATGTCGGGCATCAGGCTTATGTTCATAAGATGATCACTGGCCGTCGGGACAGGATGAATACTTTAAGGAAGCCGCATGGGTTGAGTGGTTTTCCCTCGCCATGGGAAAGTCAACACGATCCGTTTATTGTCGGACATGCCGGGACCGCGATCTCGGAGGCGCTCGGGCTTGCTTGTGCCCGCGATCTTAAAAAATCAAAAGAGAAAATCATTGCGGTGGTCGGGGATGGTGCCATGACGGCCGGTCTTTCTTTTGAAGCCTTGAACAATGCGGGGCATCTCAAGAAAAATATGCTGATCATCCTGAACGATAACGAAATGTCCATTGCCAGAAATGTGGGGGCGATGAGCCGTTATCTCAATAAAGTGCTCACGAATCCGCTTTATAATCGCATCCGAGGGGAAGTTGAAAAACAACTGAAACGTTTCCGGAGACTCTCAAAACTCGCTACTTCCTCTCTTGAGGGAATGAAACATCTTTTTGTGCCGGGCATTCTTTTCGAGGAACTTGGGTTTCGCTATTTCGGCCCTGTGGACGGCCATAATGTGACCGGTCTTGTGCAAACCTTACGCGATGTACTGACCTTGAATACCTGCAGTATTCTTCATGTGGTGACCCAAAAAGGAAAAGGATGCGCTTACGCAGAAGAGGACGAAGAAAAAGGACACGGGGTCGTTCCGTTTAATGTCAAAACGGGCGAGAAAATCGAGGTTAAGCCCTCCCAAGGTTCAACGGCCTCAAGTGTTTCATACACACAGGCTTTTGCGGATGTGCTTTCCAAACACGCGCGAAGAGATCTGGATGTGGTGGCGATCACAGCGGCGATGCCGTCCGGGACAGGCTTGTTGCAATTCCAAAAAGAGTTTCCGGACCGATTTTTTGACGTCGGGATCGCGGAACAGCATGCGATTTCATTTGCCGGCGCTCTGGCAAGGGGCGGTCTCAAGCCGGTTTGCGCGATTTATTCTTCTTTTCTCCAGCGGGCTCATGATTCAGTGATGCATGATGTAGCGCTTCAAAAACAGCGCGTTGTGATCGGGATCGATCGTGCGGGGCTGGTCGGTGCCGATGGGGCGACGCACCAGGGGATTTTTGATATTGCTTTTCTCGGTTCAGTCCCTGGGATCGTGTTGGCTTCCCCGATCGATGAATATGAAATGGATAAGATGCTAGAACTCGGTCTGCATCATGCTGCGGCATTTGCAATGCGTTATCCACGCGCGAACATCCCAAAGATGTTTGATGCATTTGCAAAAAAAAGTTTCGACATTGGGGAAGGGGAAATCCTGATGGAAGGCGAGGACGTGACATTGCTTGCATTGGGCAGTATGGTCGAAGTTGCTTGCAAGGCACACGCGCTTTTAAAAAAAGACGGCGTATCGGCGCGTGTGGTGAATATGCGGTTTGCAAAACCTCTCGATGAATCGTTGATTCTTGATTCGCTTCACAACACAAAGCACCTTTTTACCCTGGAGGAGCATGTTTTTACAGGTGGCTTTGGGGCCAAGGTCCTTGAGCTTTTGGAACGGCAAAATATCCGTGAAATCCCGCTCAAACGCTTTGCCTTACCCGAGGAATTTATTGAACACGGTTCCCGTGAAGCCCAACTCGACGAATTCGGCCTTTCTCCTGAAAAGATTACGGCCGGAATCCTTAAAGAGTTATCTCTTAAAAAACATTTTCTTTCAGAATAATTTTTTGTTACTCTTGCGACAGACATCCTTAGTTTTTGAAATTTGAAATAAGCGAGGCGTTTATGAAAACAGTCGGCATTGTGATCAATTCAAAAAAACAGGGAGCTCTGGAACTTGGAGCAAAACTGCGTACATGGCTTGAAAAACGGGATATGACAGTCTTGGATTCGGCGACGATGCCGCTTGATGAAATCGTGAGACAAGTGGATTTTGTGATTTCTCTTGGCGGAGACGGGACCATGCTTTCAATCGTTGGGCAGATGAGAACTCGCTCGATTCCTGTGCTAGGGGTCAATCTCGGCAGTCTTGGGTTTCTCACGGAGGTGAAGCAGGCCGAAGTTTTTGAAGAACTCAATGCTTATCTTCAGGAGCCCAAAACCGAAAGCCGGGTCATGCTTTCCTGCACGGTTTGGAGCAAAAAAGAAAAAAAAGAGCGAAGATTTTTGGCGCTCAATGACATTGTGGTCAGCCGCGAAGGGTTGGCGCGTATCCTTCGCCTGGATGTTCTGATTTCCGGCGAAAAGTTTATAAGTTTCCGCGGAGACGGTGTCATCATTTCCACGCCCGTGGGTTCCACAGCTTATTCGCTGTCTGCGGGAGGAGCGGTAGTCCATCCTAAATTGGAAGCGCTCATCATCACACCGATTTGTCCTCATGCGCTGAGCCTTCGCCCGATGGTGATCTCGGCCGATGAGAAAATTACGGTGCGGGTGCGCACCGATACTCCGCAGGAAAAAGCGCTTGTGACTTCCGACGGTCAAGAAAAGCTGGAAATCGACGATAGTTATACTGTCGAGGTAGGCCGATCGAGCGCTCCTTTCCAATTAATCAAGAGTTCCAAGCGGAGTTATCTCGAAACGCTTCGAGAGAATTTTAAACTTCCGGATGCTGAGAAATGACGGCAGTAGAAGCACCGTCAATCCTTGCCTGATTTTAGCGGGGATCCAGCCATGAGGTCTCCGTGGAAGTATTTGGGAATGACAAGAAGATCCAGAGGAGGGTAATCCCATGGCTCGTCTGTTGATTGTTGATGACGAAAAAATGATCTGTGAAGAGTTCCGCGAGACTCTGGAGCAGGAAGGTTATGAAGTGGATTGTGCTTTGGATGGCAAAGAGGGATTGAACAAGATCCGGTCCACGGAATACAACCTTGTTTTTTTGGATGCATCGATGCCGAAAATGGACGGGAAAAAAGTCCTCAAGCATATCCGAGATATTAGCCGCGTTCCTGTGGCTTTTATCACGGGATTTCTTCCGGTCAATAAAGAAAAAGAGATCTTAAAAATGGGTGCGCTTACTTGCATGCAAAAACCCCTCGATCTGGATCGTGTCAAATCTCTCATCCATGGTGTCACGAACCAAAAGAATACGGCTTGATCTTATGATCCGTGTACGATTTGCCCCTTCTCCCACGGGATTCCTTCATATTGGTGGTGTCCGGACTGCGCTTTTTAATTTTTTGTATGCGCGTCAGCAGGGTGGGCAATTCTTGCTTCGCATCGAAGACACGGACCGCCAACGTTCGACGCCTGAATTTGAACAAGAAATTCTCGATTCACTCCGGTGGCTTGGCCTCGATTGGGACGGGGAACTGGTTCATCAGAGCCGGCGCCTTGACCGTTACCGCGAGATTGCGCAGGAATTGGTCTCCAAAGGTCTCGCTTACCAATCCGAAGGCGCCATCAAATTCAAAATACCCAAGACCGAGATCAAGGTCTACGATATCGTTCGCGGGGAAGTGACCTATGACTCGGAGGAGTTCGAGGACCTTGTCATCATGAAATCCGACGGATTTCCGGTTTTTCATCTCGCAGTCATCGTGGATGATCATGACATGGAGATTACCCATGTGATCCGCGGAGAGGACCATCTGACGAATACTCCGAGGCATATCCTGCTCCAGCAGGCGCTTGGGTGGAAACCGCCGAAATACGCACATCTGCCGCTAATTTTCGGATCAGACGGTACGCCTCTTTCCAAACGCCATGGCGCGGTGGCGGTATCCGAGTATCGTCGGCAGGGCTTTCTACCTCAGGCACTTCTTAATTATCTTGCTCTTCTGGGTTGGAACCCAGGGACACAACAGGAAATATTCTCGCTCCAGGAGCTTGTGAAACAATTTTCACTGAAACGCGTCATTAAATCCAACGCGCAGTTCAATCCCGAAAAACTTTTTTGGCTCAACGGCCAGCATCTCCGGATGCTCCCGGGCGAGGTGTTTGAAAAACAAATTACGGAATTCTGGCACGATAAAATGGAAATCCAGCCCGAAGAACAATGGCGGAAATTGATCGCTCTTTACCGGCCGCGCATTCAAACGTTTGAAGAGCTTCAAGAACAGTCCGTTTATTGTTTTTCGGATCCGGCCTATACAGACGAAAAAATGCTGCAGGAAATTCGAAGCAATTCCGGTTTGATAACTCTCTTGAAACAGTGGGGAAAAGCCGTTCAGGAGCTTCCGGATTTTGAGGACACGACAGCCTTGGATCAGAAAACGCGTCAGATTGCGGAAACAGCAGGGCTTAAGCCCAAGGATATTATCCATCCGCTCCGGTTCGTGCTGACCGGTAGGATCGCGAGTCCCGGACTTTTTGAGCTTATGAGTCTTATCGGAAAAGAGATCTGCTTGAAGCGCCTCCATCTCTTTCTTGGCCAATAACCCATCCATAATGTTGACTGAATTTTGATCGTACTCTGAAGGCCATGATTTTGATATAATCCTCACCTATGGAAAAACCGAAAATGCCATCCAACTTTATTCGCGACATTGTAGATCAGGATATCGCGTGCGGCAAAAATGGGGGACGTGTTCATACGCGTTTTCCACCGGAGCCGAATGGCTATCTGCATATCGGCCACGCCAAGGCGATTTGCATCAGTTTCGGGATCGCCCGCGACTACCAAGGCCTTTGTAATCTCCGTTTTGACGATACCAATCCCGAAAAAGAAGAAGTGGAATATGTGGATTCCATTCGCGAAGACGTCCACTGGCTGGGATTCGATTGGGGCGACAGGGAGTATTACGCCTCCGATTATTTCGATCAGCTTCACCAGCACGCGATTACCTTGATTCAAAAAGGAAAAGCCTATGTCTGTGATCTGAGCCCCGATGAGCAAAGGCGCCATCGGGGGACGCTCACGGAACCTGGGAAGAATAGTCCGAACCGCGACCGTTCGGTAGAAGAGAATCTCGATCTTTTTGGACGGATGAGGCAAGGCGAGTTCGAGGAAGGAACCCGCGTCTTGCGCGCGAAGATCGATATGGCCTCCCCAAACATCAACATGCGCGATCCGACCATGTATCGCATCAAAAAGGCCTCGCATCACCGGACCGGTGACAAATGGTGTATTTATCCCATGTACGATTTTACGCACTGCATCTCCGATTCCATCGAAGGGATCACACATTCCATCTGCACGTTGGAATTCGAGAACAATCGTCCGCTTTATGACTGGTTTCTTGATCAGCTCGGCATCCATCATCCCCAGCAGATTGAATTTGCGAGATTGAATCTCACGCATACGGTTCTGAGCAAAAGAATTCTCCTGCAACTTGTGCAGAGAAAGATTGTTTCAGGCTGGAACGATCCCCGCATGCCGACCATCTCAGGATTTCGGCGTCGCGGTTACACGCCCTCTTCGATTCGTTCGTTCTGCGACAAGATCGGTGTCGCGAAATTCAACAGTACGATCGACATGGTGGTACTCGAAAACAGTATCCGCGAGGAACTGAACAGAACTGCGCCTCGTGTCATGGCTGTCCTGGATCCTCTGAAAGTGGTGATTACAGATTATCCCGAAGGCAAAATCGAGGAAATGGAAGCAGTCAATAATCCCGAGGATCCGTCCCAAGGATCCAGGATCGTTCCTTTTTCCCGTGAGCTTTATATTGAACGGGATGATTTCCGTGAAACGCCGCCGCCGAAGTTCTTTCGCCTTGCTCCGGGCAAGGAGGTCCGGCTTCGTTACGGCTATTTCATCAAATGTGAAAAAGTCATCAAGGATCCAAAAACAGGGGAGATCACAGAGATCCATTGCACGCATGACCCGGCAACGCGCGGAGGGAACAATCCTCCGGACGGACGCAAAGTCAAAGGTACGATTCACTGGGTTTCCGCCACACAAGCGCTCCAGGCTGAAGTCCGGCTTTATGATCATCTATTCGCAGCCAAGGATCCAAGCGATTTCCCGGAAGGGAAGGATATTTTTGAGAATCTTAATCCGAAATCCCTGGTGACAATTTCTCAGGCATTTCTGGAACCGAGCTTGAAGAACGCAAAAGCAGGCGAGCATTTTCAATTTGAGCGTTTAGGTTATTTCTTTGCGGATCCTGTCGATTCAAAATTGGGCCAGCCAGTCTTCAATCGTACAGTCACGCTTCGCGACACCTGGGAAAAGATCGAAAAAACCGGAAAAACGTCATGAATAAAAAAAAGATGCTATTTTTTATTTTATTAAGTTTGATCATTCTTGCCGCTATAAGCGAAGCATTGATTTTTCAGGGGCATTATAAAGCATTTCGGATTCCTAACGTTTCGATGGAGCCAACCTTCCATGTGAATGACCGGGTCATTGTTGATCAAAGGGCTTATAAAGATAAGGCGCCGCAAAGAGGAGATATCATTGTGTTTAAATTAACCATAATGGGAAAAACGAAATTGTGGTGTAAGCGAATCGTTGGGCTGCCAGGAGAAAAATTAGAAATTAAAGAACAGAAGATTTTTATTAATGATAAGCCAGTGTCTCTGCCTTGGTTTCCCAACATTCCTTTAGAAGCCCAAAAAGGGTGGGGGAAACAATTGGAGAGTGTTCCGATGAAAGCGTTAATCCCAGAAGATAATTATTATGTGCTTGGCGATAATCTGCGGCACAGTTTTGACAGCCGCCATTTTGACTTTGTTGCTCGCCGTAATATTCGTGGTAAAGTAGTGATGTTCTATAGCGGAAAGATGCCTATTCAAAAGATAGTAAAACTTATCCTGACTGGGAAAACAAATTAATAAAAATTTTTTGTAACAATGAATGTTCCTCTATAGGTCCATTGTCAGACAAATTGCATCTCTTGGTTTTTCAGGTTGTTCGTTGCGTTCAAGAGGAAGACCCGCTATAATTCGTCCGTTTTTCTTTTCTGAATCCCGCAATCTTTAGGTGGCTGTTTCTCATGGGGGAATGGTGTCCCGCTTGGAAAAGTACACGGGACTATGGATAATGAATATCTGTGTAGCAAAGACAAGTTGCTGCAATAAAGGTTTGTCTTTTTTGTTTCGTTGGGGAATGGTGTAACGGTAGCACAGGTGACTCTGGATCACCTAGTCTAGGTTCAAATCCTAGTTCCCCAGCCAACTGATTCTATCTCTACCTGCCAGAGATAGGAATTATACCCCAGATCGGGTAATTCCGGTTTGGGGTTTTTTATGTCCGCGTGTTTCAAAGAGATACGCCAACTCCCACCCCGTCATTCCCGAATGGTTTTATCGGGAATCCAAGCTCTGCATTTTTGCCAGCCTTAAATGGGCTAAAGCCCACAATTCATCTCCAAAACGCCGATTGGTAAATGCTCACAGGTAAATGGTATTTTGCCCGAATTGAAAAAATGATCTGGGCCACAATAGACCATTAACCTGAATCAAAAACAATAACGTCGACTTGGAACTTTCAATCTCTGGTAAATGCGGTTGGACACTCCCGAGGTGTGCGCAGTACTCCTCGGGAGTGGGGATGGTCAGGGGCTATGCTACCGACTGCTGCCACAGCGAGGCTTGCTTCCGCCAATCGAGCTCGTTTGAAATGTGGCGGGTATTTCTTTCGGTGATCTTGGCGAGGCTTGCATTTTCCGCGGTAAGGATATTCTCTTGGACGCTTGGACAGAGATATAGCAGATTAACGATCTGGTACAACCGGTAAAGATTCATGCCAGTCCACCCGGCGATCTGTTTTAAATCCTTGGCCCGTCCATCAGCAAGCATGCCGTGGATCTGATGAGCGAGAAAGAGCTGTTGTCTTATGATGGGCTCGCTTTTAAAATCCGGCAGGCCCGATGCGGGCACTTTGTTTTTCAACTCGGTAAGCGGCAAATCATACTCGTACTTCCGCACATCTCCTTTAAGATAAATCCTGAGCTTGCCCTTGGCGCCGTCATAATCAATTTCGCGGACCAGCTCATTGATGACTGCCATTTGTTTCTCAAACGGCAGAGTTTTCCAATTCGAATCTTCAAATCGCTTATCCTTCGTAATCCGCGTCAGTAGTTCCAAACACTTCTCTTCAATCGCAGTCGCGCTGATAGTTTTAGTCGGACAGGCCTTCCGGTTGAGTTTGATTGCGTTGAGACAAATATAGTAACGGTATTTATAGTTCCCTTTTCTTGCATAACTGTGGGTCATGCTGGTGCCGCAAGGAGTGCACCTGAATAAACCGCTCAAGAGCCCCGGGAACTTCCGGTTCTTTGAGGTGCCGCGCACTCTTCCGTTCTGCTTCAGGATCGCTTTCGCCTGATTAAAAGTTTCCTCACTGACGATGGCCTCGTGCAATCCCGGATAAATCTTCCCGTCGTATTTGACCTTGCCTGCATAGACGACATTATTGAGGACCCATTGGATATTGGTGTTCTTGAATTCAACACCGCCAAAGACCTTGTGCTTGTCCTTATGAGCTTTGGTTCGATGTCCTCGTTCGTTCATGATCCTTGCGACTTCAAGCAATGATTTCTTTTCGATGTAGAGCTTGAAGATCATCTGGACAAGCTCCGCGCCTTTAGGGTTTATTACGAGTTTTTTGCATTCAGAATCGATGTCATAACCCAATCCGGCCCTACCGCCGATCCAGCGGCCTTTCATTCGGGCCGCGGCCATCTTGTCTTTGGTGCGTTCGCTGATCATTTCGCGTTCAAATTGGGCAAACGAAAGCAGAATGTTGAGCGTTAGCCTTCCCATGGACGTGTTGGTGTTAAAGTGCTGCGTAACAGAAACGAAAGCAATCTGCTGCTCTTCGAAGAATTGAAGCAGCTTTACAAAATCGAGTAATGACCGTGACAGCCTGTCGACTTTGTAGACGACAACGCAGTCCACCTTTTTGGCTTTAATGTCCTCGAGTAGCTTTTGAAGAGCTGGGCGATCTATCGTGGCTCCCGTAAAACCGCCGTCATCATATTTATCGGGAAGCGTAACCCATCCCTGACTTTGCTGACTACGGATGTAATTTTCGCCTGATTCTCTTTGAGCATCCAGAGAAGAGAATTCCTGATCCAGTCCTTCGTTCGTGGACTTTCGCGTATAAATTGCGCACCGGATTGATTGTTTTATTTCTTTATCGTTTCCCATTGGTTAGTCCGAAGAAAATGAACCCATTCCAGTGATCACCCGTAATTGCTTTAGCGACAGCGCTTAGGTTCTTATAGATGGCGCCTTGGTACTCAAAGCCGTTCTCCAGCACCTTTACCTCGATCCGGTTCCCTTTGTACGTTTTGATAATCAAAGATCCGGGCATGGGCAGACGGACATCGCGGCCGACCGTAGTTTTCCCCGTCTTGGTTTTAATAGCGATTTTGTTGACTGGATCATAAGTTCGAATCAGTTCCTGAATCCTGTTCCTTGCCCCAGTCGAGATGCCGCCTATCGCCTGTTCTTGTAACCGGTATGCCAATTTTCGGATCAAAAAGATTCGGTTTCCTGGCACAGCCTTGTCGCCAAAAAGCTCCCTGTATTGCTCCAGTAACTGCGCGGTCTCGCTTGTTTTTAAGGTCTCCATTTGCTCTTCGATAGTGTCCAGTTTCGACATGTCTGGCCTCCTGACACATACATGCTATACATCCCGAGATATAGCAAGTCATTCATTTCGGAGATTCCGCCAAGCTATCTTTAAATCAATTTATAGCAAAAACAATCAATAAATACTTTCTAAACTTATTTTCATTGTGTTTTTACATCGAATAGAGCACATTTTGAATGAGGGATAGTTTTTAAAACTTAAAGAAAGCTGAGGGGATAACGCAGCGATGATGCAAAAAATAATCGCTTTCCTTTTAAGTATTCAGATGTGCTTTTTCTGTGTCCCGGTGCTTCCACTTTCTTATGCCGATGAGTTCTCGGCAGGTCAAACTCAAAGCACACCGACAAAAACTCTTGAGGATGCTGCGAAAGAAACACCTCCTCCGCCGCAGCCGCCTGTCCCACCGGACAGTTTAACGCCACCTCCGGCAATTTCTCCGCCGACACCTAAAGGATTGACTCAGGTAACGAACGCTTCCGAGAATCAAGTAAAAGATGATGCTCCGATAACGCCAAATCTTTATCAGGTGAGAAGTGCTCCTGAGAATATCTCAGCAGTATTTTTAGCGGTGCAGGCCGGTCAACCGATTAATAGCTTTGATTATGTATCGAGTAGCTCGGGACAGCATAACCATTTAGGCACCATGCTGCAGGGACTCGAGATAGTTTTTCGGTATAACGGAGCAAACTACACTGTCTTTGCTGACAATTCAGGGGAATGGATCTATGACTATTCCAGCAACCAGTGGACATCCAAAGCGGAGGTGATGTCTGCATTTGCTACACGTTTGCTGGATCGAACAAGCATTACGAGCCAATCGTATCAAACTATGGTTCAATGGGATTATAATGTATCGGGAGGCATTACTCGACTGGCCTTGCCTTATACAGAAAACTTCATCAATGGATATACTCCCGAACAGCGGGAAGTGCAGCAAACGGCCTTACAAGCGGCCCTGACTCAGGCTTTCAATCTTGATCCGACAGATTTTTTTGACAAAGTGAGCTTGGTTCAGCACATCATCATCAGCCCGTATTCAAGCCCCGGGCAGGGGCATTTTTATCCTTCCAGCGGATCGATCATCGTTAATGCCAATAATCCGCTAACAAACGAATTCCTGATCCCGCTTATTTTCCACGAAGCCGCGCATTTACGTGATTACGGCAATATCTATCCGAGACCCTTACCTTTTAATTTTGCATATTCAGAAGCTAACGCATATTTAGAATCCGCTCTCTGGAATCTGCGCTTGGGACGAATTAACGAATATAGTTTTATGAAATTTGTTGCAGACCGTATTCCGGATAACAATTATAACAATGATATAGCAATGGCTTTTACCAGTACGCCTTCACTTATTGCGAATGCCACGGCGCCCTATCAAGTGGCTTTATGGGGTCTTGCGCAGAACGATATCGGCGAGCCTCTCTATATTTCCAGCGCTCCTGGATCAATGGAGGGACATCAAGGCTACAATTTTATTTTTGAATATAGCGGTACGAATCGCAGCATCTTTGTGAGTTCGACCGGTGATTGGGCCAAGTTCGGTGCTCAGACATACGAAGGAATTGGCGCGATCATGATCTCGATCCAGGCTCTTCAGCAGCAGTTGATGACCAAGGGCGATACGATCATGGGGCTCATGAATCAAACATTTACCGCTCTATTTGGCCAGATCAATATTTCGGGCTCTGTCTTCACGAATGCCATATTGACGATCAATGGGGTTACGGTTGCGCCGCCGTCGGATCCGGACACGTTGCTATCGTTCACAACAATTTTGAAAATACTATGGGATGGGAAGCAACTTCTTGCCGGGGCTTATGACAATATTGTTTTATTGACTGCGGCCGAGATACAAAGAGCCATTGAAATGGGTCTTGAGGGTTATCTTAATGAGACGATGTCTTTTAATTCATCGGACCTTTATTCTCTTAGCCGAGCCGAGCTCTTAGCATTACAAACACAATTAACATCACAAAATCAGCAAATGGATGCAGGGATTGTGTGGCACACGAACGCTCAGACGGCTCACACGCTTCAAATCGGTGTCTACAGTTTGAAGACGGTTATTGCATTGCAGTCTGCGTTCGGCGGTGGCTATGGCATCAGCATTCAGCATGATGCAACCACTGGTCTGCCGTATATCCGAATTGTAAGTAACAGTACGCCATCTTCTGGTGGATTTGTGTCGGCGGAATTTTCGCTCAATCCTGATGGAAGTTTAAATACGATTCGGAGTATTAATTATGAGGGTATCTCTTCGGTCGACGGACAGTTTTTATTTGCTGGAATGAAACTTTTGCCTCCTGCTACTTCCTCGGATCAGAGCGGTCTGGTTCGCCTTACTCAAGTTCAAATTTATAGCGTCGAACCTTCAGGAGTTTTGCATATCGGATGGCAAGGTAAGTTTTATAAGATCTACCGTGTAAACAGCACGGTGACCTATCAAGACGAAACGCCATTACTGCTTGCGATGCAGAAATATTATGGTGCGAATAATATTCCGCAGAATTTCCGCGTCGAGATTTCAAACTCTTATGAGGTCAATGTCTATATTTCTGAAATACAAAATAGTGTTATGACGGATGTGGCAAATATAACATTCATGACTTATGGCGGACAATACAACGTCGAGTGGGTTCGGGATATGAAGACCCACACTGCAGCCCAATTCATGTACCAGGCCGGTTATGTGCTTTCCGACATTTGGCGTACGACTTGCAATGATTTCGGTTGCAGAGGCGGGTATTGGAGAGGGCAAATCCATAATATCGCTTTTGATGTCGGTGCCAATAGTGGTACGGCCAATGTCACATCGGTCTTATCGCCGAACTGGCTTACATGGACAGATCCTACATTAGTTCATTTCACCAACATTGCTGATCTTTTGAAACAGGCAACGGACATGGATGTCCCTGTCGCGGCGTTGAACACACTTTCATCAATTCAACGCTCGATAGGAAGTTTGACCTTCAATTATTCGTATGTAGCAGGCGGGTTCAAGGCGATTGTTACCAATCCGAATGCAATTGTTGGCGGCTTAAGCCGGATGGAGTTTGTGGTCAAACAGGAGGGAACGATTGATACTGCGACTTTGCAAGTGATTTATAAAGGTGCGATGGCGAATTTAACCCCGAATGGGCAATTATTATTTTCCGGCATAAAGCTCATACAGCCAACTACGACGGATGCAAACGCGCTCATTCAAATGACCCAAGTAACGGTAAAAAATATCGAAGTTTCTGGTACGATTCATTTCAGCTTGAGTGGTTTGTCCTATAAGGTTTATCGGGACGGCGGCCAAGTTATTCTTGAACATGAGATCACCATGCCCGACGGCACCGTGCTCGATATTAAAGAAATCAGCAAGACTGAAATGCTGGCTCTTATACCGACAATTGTGAATGTTGCGGATCAAGCCGCCGCAATTGCTGCGATCAATGCTTTGCCCGCCGGCGCTGCATTTTACCGCACAAATATCATCCAAAATGGCGTTCTGCAGTTTACTCAATATGAATGTGCTCCAGCAAAACGGGATTTTAGCAAAATGCCTCAAGCCATGTATATGCCAGGAAATGCCATGCCGAATCCGGGGATTGTTCAGACCTTTGTTGCAGGAAGCGCGTCTCCGTTTTTTGAGTCCAAGATGTTCTTTGGACAAAACAATGCTCTTCTGAGCGTTAATTCCATCGAGAATACTCAAACGAATCCGCCGCCGGTGGCTGCATTGGTGAAAACTTTCAAACTGGATGGTACAGCTTATGCTGACATTTATTACGATACCCAAGGCAATGTGACGAGTGTTGTTTATTATCAGTACGATGCCAATAATCGCTTGAGCCAGATGATCTCGAAGACGGCTGCGGGTATAACGTTATGGACGCAGCAATATTATTACACGGGCACTAACACCACACCCGATTATTCTAAACGAACTTATGCAGATAGCTCCGTAGAATATTACAACTCCCTAGGAGATCTCTTTCTAGCCAGGACGAGTTCAGGGATTTCCAGAGCTGCTTTTAATGATATGAGATGGAGATACATGTTTGGCGATTGGGACAATAACGGTGTTTTTGACAATGAGGAAGTTCAAGATTTGGATCACGACGGTATTTTTGGCGAGCCGGAGGATTGGCCGAGAAATGATTACAATGACTTTTTAGCGACAGGATACACGCCTCAACAACTTGCCAATCAAGCCAAATTTTTGGATGCGATTATTTCAAGAGCTATGCAGGCCGGATCAGCAAATGGCGCCCTGGATGAAGTATTGAGGATATTATCCAATGTAAAACATATTGTCTTTATCGACATGCCTCCCGAACTAGGCGGCGGTGGTAATCCTGAGGAAGGCGTTTTGCTTATCAATAATTGGGATGTGGAAGCATGGACGAATGCCATTAGAGACGGGAAGACCGTTAAAGCGCACTTGCTTGTTGACGGAGATGTTATGACCATGATGCACGAGGTTGAGCACGCGATTTATTTAACGGCGACGTGCCCTGATATTTGGAGGACAGGGTCAGAGGAAGGCCGGATTTGCGGATTGAATTCGGAAGTGGATTCGCATCTTTTAAGTGCCCGATGGGATGGTTACCTTGGATTACCACAGTTCTGGATAAACTGGAGCAGTTTTATGGCGGATCATATTCCTGACAACGGATATGACAACCCCATTGCGAATAATTTGACAGATACTTCCACAATGGCGCCTTTCCTGAATGGCAGCGAATTTGTCAGCGCGCATATTGACGCCACAGTTGACTGGATTTATGTTCCAAGCCTTCCTTATCCTGCTTTCGAAAATAAGTTTGGGACTTCATTGACTGGATATAAGGTTATCTTTAAAAAACCTGATCAGACGCAAGTAACCTTGTTTGTAGATGAAAGCGGCCAATGGATTAAATATAACGGCTTTTGGTTTGAGCGGGCTGCCAGCAGCGACGAAATCAACTTAAGGCAATTAGATTCTTCAGGACGTCTATTTATTTCAACTCAGTATCACATTCCTGAAATAACTGAGTTAGGCACTCCCTCCGGACCTCCCGAGCTTTTATGGACCCAGCAGTATTTCTACACCGGTGCTAACACCACGCCGGATTATTCGATACGAACCTACGCGAACGACAATGTCGGGTTTTATGATGCAGCTGGAAATTTTATATGTGATATTGCAGCTTTACTTAATCGGTCGAGCATCACGCCAGCGGATTTTGACCGGTTAAAGGTTTCTAATCCGCCTCTTCAGCAAATCGATTACTTTCCCGCAGCCATGACATACTCGCAATTCAAGGACGAGACGATCTCCTCACAAGATAAAAAGGCTCTAAAACAGCTTTTAACGCTGGCTATTGCAACCAATCCTGCGCGGTTTAAGCAAATCATGCAGTCCGCAGGCAGGATCGTCATTAAACCTTATACCCCCATCACCCTAATTCCTAGCTGGGAATTCAATTCTGCGGCGGTTGTTTTAGATAACGCGCTTTACCTTTACTATAATTCCGGAGACTTGTCGGAAAGTGGGCTGAAAGCAGCGCTTCCTCTTGTCATGCGAGAACTTGCTCATTTTTATGATGCCGCCCAGCACATTTCCAATCCGGTTTATTGGCCGGCTTCCGCGGAAGAATACGAAAATCAAGAGCAAGTCAATTGGATGAAACTTTTGAATTTTCCGAATACTTCCGTCGACCGTGACCAGTGGATCACAAATCGGATTTCGGATAACAATTACACCGGCTTAGCCGCGCAATATATCACCGGAACTCTGCATGATACCAACCCAGCCACGGGCGCCGTTTATACCTACAGCGAAGCCTTTTCAGCGATTATGGCGCCTTACCTGAGCGCCGAGAGCTATATAGGCCAATATTACACTATCAATATTAACGATCTCATTTACACGAGCAGCATCCGAACGTCGCTTCCCAGAGGTGCTGACACCGTTCAGGGTTACAACATTACACTTAACCGAAGAGGAACCGCAACAAAATATACTGTTTTTGTTGATCTTTCCGGAGAATGGATTTACTACAACAGCCAGTGGACGCCAAATACACAACGGATCGCCGAGCGCCTTTTGAATCGGGCCAGTATCTCAAGTACACAATATTCAGATATGGCGAGTTGGGATGCTAGAGTGACAGGTGGTTTTGTTCGCTTGCCTGCAACCTACGCTGCTTATCTCGGCTCTTCGGCTACTTCCCAGCAGATTGCTGACTTAAAAGCGGCCTTGACCCAAGCTTTCAATCTTGATCCTGTTGAGTTTGTCAACAAAATGAGTTGGGTTCAGCATATTATTATCAGTCCTTACACAGGACATGGCAGCGGCCATTTTTATCCTTCCAGCGGAGCCATTATCCTCAATGCCAATGATTATTCTGTGGTGCCGACGCAATACATGTCTGAATATCTTATCGAACTTATTTTCCATGAAGCCACGCATTTGAGAGATTTTAATGGGAACGTTTATCCTGCTTCGCGGGATTTTCGAGTTTCCGAAGCAAATGCTTACGCGGAAATTGCTTATTGGCAAAATTTAACTACACCGATTTATCATGATTTCACATGGGAACAAGGATATAACGGAAATAAATTTACTGCCGACCATATTCCCGATAACGATTACAACAACATTGTTGCACAGGCAGCCACGAGCAATCCTGAATTATGGAATCAAGCGACAGCTCCTTTGGTAAGTGCGATGAATTTTCTCAATTCAAATGTCGCTTCTGTTGACTGGAAATATTTTTCTAGCCCGGCTGCAACCTTGAACAAGTCCGGCACGAATATCAGCGGCTACACATTTACTTTCCAAAAACCGGATCTCAGTACGATCAACGTTTTTGCCGATCTGACAGGGCAGTGGATCAACTATCAGGGCACGTGGTATCAACTCCAGGGCACTATCTTTGTTCCCGCCGTAGCGATGAAATCTGCCAGCCAAAGTGCCGCCACAGCAGTGACCTCAAAAACCTATACCGCGACGTCACAAGTTGCGGATCTTCAACCGAAAGCGCTTTCTCCTCTCCCTCTGGAAAGCGCGGCGAAGAGTTCTTTGAATGTGGCGACTCCCACGGTGCTTTCTTCAGCGCTGCTTCAAAGTTCTCCGATTCGTTCATCGTATTTAAGAAAGATCAAATCAAAGCCCGCGTTGCGTTCGTCCGTAAGTCCAAAATTCCAAACAAACGCAGCGAGCGCCTTGCGAGCTTATCAACAGGAGAGCTCTCTTAAAGCTTCACCGCTCTTTGGATTTGAAGAAAGCATGGTTTTCGAAAATATTTTGAAAGAACTAACACAATAAGCACTTCTTCTAGATACCTAGCTTAATCGGAAGCTTTTCATTTTTAACCATGGTGAGGTCCGATAATCCTTAAATGTCCACCTCTTGGGCCCGGACATTTTGTATCGTATTCAGCAAGAATAAGTTGCAGAAAAATGTCCTTCAAAAAACCGGACAAAACGGACATTTTTGACATCATTTTGTCCTGATATGTCCGGTTAGATTGGCCTTTATGAAGGTATCTCTGAATTGGGCTGGTAATCGGTAATGCGAGTAAATATAATGGCATCTCAATCGGCCGAAAGGAGAGATGGCTCGTTCATCTCAACCTGATCCGGCAGCCATGATTTTCATTAATTGAAATAATCTATAAGGAAATTATGACAGTCCCACCCAGCCCATTAAAATTAATTATGGTTGGGGCGGCCATCATTTTTCATCCTAAAGAATAATAAAAATTCATAAAATCTCAACAGCAGCATCTAGACTTCGGGCGGATATTATGAAAATAAAAAGAACAGGTTTTCAATATATTGATTCGCAGGAAATTATATTGCCCGGCATTCGAAAGGTCGTGATATTCGGGGATCCGGGTTGTACCGGATTTTACGGCGAAAGCAAAAGAGTCCTTGATCAAATTTTGAAGCAAAACGCAGAAGCCTTTTTTGCCTTGGGAGATCTTGCTTTTACCGGCTCGGGGGAAGAACTTCGGGAAGTGATCGATTTTAGCAACGCACGGGCGCAGGTCCCGATTTTTTCGTTATGCGGGAATCATGATCTCCCGCATTATCCGGAATTTTTGGGACGGAGTTCTTACGCGCTTATTTTGGATTATCATGTCTGTTTCTTTTTTGATAATTCCCAAGGTTATTTTTCAGAAAAAGATTTGGATCTTCTCAGGGAAATGCTTGAAAAATATCCTGACAAGTCTTTTATAGTTTTGATGCATATCCCTCCTCCGCTCGAAATCACCCGGGGAAGTTTGCCGGAACAGGAATGGAAAAAAATAAAAATCGTACTGGGACCACATGCCGGCCGTATTCTTCGGATTTTTTGCAGTCACCTTCACGGATTTTATGAATATCTTCTCGAGTGCTATCAAATTACCCTTACCGCAGGCGGGGGTGCTGCCATGATTCATTCCTTGCCGGCGCCGGCTCAAAAAACATATCATGCTGTTTGGATGAACTTTCATGATCATGGTTCCATCACTACCCGGTTTATTCCTGTTTAGAAAGTTAGGCCGGCCTAACTTTCTTAAGATTTTACATCATTGTTCCGAAGGTTAAATAAACACAGCATGGGGTTCGACGCCGAAACTATTTTCAATTCCATATGCTTTTGCAGTGAAGTAGTTTTTGATGTTGAAACTGCCTAATCCGAACTAAATAACATTTTTAATGGAACATTCTTGGAGGCTTTCGATGGGGACTAAGATTCTGATCGTGGATGATGAACCGGATATTATTTTACTTCTAAAAAATCGTTTGGAAGCAATGCAATATCAGGTTGTGATGGCGCAGAACGGTGCCGAGGCGCTGGAGATATTTCAGAGGGACAAACCTGATCTTATTATCACCGATGTCATGATGCCCGGTCTGACCGGGTATGAGTTTTTTGAAGCACTCAGGAAAATGGGAGGGGAAGGGGCCTCCGTCCCTGTCATCGTGACTTCGGCGCGCCGCAGTATGGCCCAATTTTTTGACAAGTGGGCTATTGATTGCTTTATCCCGAAGCCTTTTGACTTGTCCGCGTTTATGCAGGCCATCGAAAGGGCACTGGCCGCGAAAGACCGTGCGCATGTCTTGACGGAAAAGCATTTGGCTGCTCAGCAAAAAAGCGATCTCCAGGATGTTCTCTTGGTGGGAGTCAGCGAATATGAACTTCGGAAAGTAAAAGAATTTCTGGAATCCCAGCAATGTTTGGTGCATCAGGGATTGGATGAACAGGATTCTTTGGAGATCGCTCAAAAAATACGGCCGAATTATATTTTTATGGAATTTTGGGAAGATGCGAGGAGATTCGATACGGTGAAGTTTTTCCGCGATCTTTCCAAGAGCCCGAAAACAGACCGAATTCCCTGTATTGTTTTTTGCAGCCCTTCACTTCAGATCGAGGCGAGTAAAACATTCTCTCCCAAGCATTTGCTTGTTTTTCGTGATGTCTCGGAACTTTTGAACAAACTTGCCTCTCTAGTCCAAGCCCCGGAGTTCAGAAAACGGAGTGCTTAGCAACTTGTGCTATATCGACTTATACCGCTTCTGGTGAAATGCGGACGGTTGCTCTAGTCGAACGGATGGTGTGACGTTTTGCATCCGGCATGATGATCTCCACCTGAATCAACTGGTCTCCAAAGGAAGTGTTGAAAGGTTCAGTGGTTACTTCGACGGTATTTTCCGGAATATTGATGGATTGGTTGGGCATGACGACATTCGTTTTTTTACCGCCCATTCGATTGGTGGCGGTGATGTACATTTGAACATTGCTATAGTTGGTCGCGTATCCCGGGCGTAACTTAACGGCAGGCTTTTGTCCTGTCCCTGTGTTTGCCGGAACCGATGAGAAGACATAACGCCCGCCCCAGGAACTAATATATCCTGGATTTCCATCATCCGTGATAATCTTAATCCGTATTTCTTGGGGCGGTCCCTCAGGAACGTGTTCGATCCAAAGGACTTTTTGCCGGATGGGGAGGGTCTTTTCAGGTAAAAGGGTCAAGGACATCATAATGCCACTGGCTGATTTTCCGTTAACTTTTACGGGGCGGTCCCCTTCATTCGTGATACTTGCGGCGAATAAATAAGGTGTGACGAAAATAAACAATAAATTAAAACAAATAACTCTCGATAATCTCATAGACTAGATCCTCACGGTTTTATTATTTTGAAAGTCTAACATAGGCATTTAGGGAACAGGAAACGCTATTTTTCAGGATCGGGAACTTGCATCATGAAGGGGGCCCAAGGATGGCAAAAAATTCACACACTCAATTTATGAAAGAAGCAATCAAAGAAGCCAAGAAAGGGTTGCGGGAAGGGGGCATCCCGATCGGTTCTGTGCTCGTCAGGAATGGCAAGATTATCGGGCGGGGGCATAACCGGCGAGTCCAAAAGAGATCGGCTATTTTGCACGCGGAAATGGATTGTTTGGAGAATGCCGGCCGTCTTAAAGCGAAGGATTATGAAGATTGCATGATCTATTCCACGTTATCTCCTTGCGATATGTGTACCGGTGCCATCCTGCTTTACAAAATTCCGATGGTGGTGATTGGTGAAAATAAAACTTTCAAGGGGCCGGAAGCTTATTCCAAAAAACGCGGCGTCAAACTTATCAATCTCGATCTTGAAGAATGTAAAAAGCTGATGCGGGATTTCATCAAAGCCCGGTCTGTTTTGTGGAACGAAGATATTGGGGAATGATCTATTCATGCTCATCCGGAAATTGAAAGACTGCCAGGAGATCATTGCCGGAGATTCATGTCACCTCCGGGAGCTTTTGAACGCGAAACAGGATAGACGCGCCTATCGTTACAGCCTCGCCCATGCGATCGTGAAACCTGGCGAAAAAACCAAACCGCATGCGCTGAAAACTTCCGAGGTTTATTATATCCTTGAAGGAAGCGGCCGGATGCATGTAGGAGAAGACGTGGCGGATGTTTCACCGGGGTGCGCGATCGATATCCCGCCTCATGCAATTCAGTTTATAGAAAATACAGGGTCTTTGGATCTTGTGTTTCTCTGCATCGTGGATCCTGCCTGGTGCGCCGGGGATGAAGAAATATTGAAATAAAATTCTGTAAAAAACTTTCCGAATCTTTCTAGCGCTTCACAAATCACGCAGTTATCTTTATCCTCAAAGAAAGATTATTTTCCAAAGGAGCATTGTTCAGATATAATCTCACCATCGTTTTAAATCCTAGAAAAGGAAATCTAATCATGTATCCCATTCTTGCGAAAACTAAGTTGAATCATAACGTAGACGAAATGGTGATCCGCGCGCCGTTTGTCGCGCGGCGTTGCGAACCCGGACAGTTCATTATTCTTCGTGTCGATCCGGAGGGGGAGCGCATTCCTTTGACGATCGCGGAATATGATGCCAAGGCAGGGACTGTTACGATCATCTACCAGATCGTGGGATACACCACTCAGAGGCTCAGCGAAAAAAACGTGGGCGATACTCTGGAAGATTTTGTGGGACCGCTTGGCAAAGCCACGGAAATTCATCCATGCAAACGCGTGATCGGTATCGGGGGCGGCGTTGGGGCGGCACCACTCTATCCCCAGCTTAAAAAATTTCATGAACTTGGTGTTTCCGTGGATCTTATTCTTGGTGCGCGTAACAAAGACCTGATCATCCTCGAAGAAAAATTTTCCAAATTCTGCAAGAATATTTATATCACAACCGATGACGGAAGCTACGGGACCAAGGGGCTTGTGACGGATAAGCTCAAAGAACTTGTGGCCAAAGGAGAGAAATACGACGAAGTGATCGCGATCGGGCCGCTCATCATGATGAAATTCGTAAGCCTTCTGACTAAACCATGGAATCTCAAAACTAACGTTTCGCTCAATCCGGTCATGGTTGATGGAACCGGCATGTGCGGGGGATGCCGCGTGACGGTGGGAGGCGAAACAAAGTTTGTATGCGTCGATGGTCCGGATTTTGATGGACACCAGGTCGATTACGATGAGCTGATGCGCCGGCAGGGGATGTATAAGACCGAAGAAGCCCATGTCTGCAAAGTCGGTTTAAGGAGTGCTTGATATGCCGCCTAAGTCTTCATTTCTTTTCATAAACGGTGACTTGGACAGTCATGATCACCGATTCATTTTTTGATTAAGGAAAATTATGGCGCCTAATATGAATCCCAAAAAAGTTCCGATTCCGGAACAGAAACCTGAAGAACGAATCAAGAATTTTAATGAAGTCGCGCTCGGATATACTCCCGAACAAGCAAAAGAAGAGGCTATGCGTTGTCTTCAGTGCAAGGCGCGTCCCTGCGTCGCAGGTTGCCCGGTTAATGTCAAAATTCCGGAATTCATCAAACAAGTCGCCGAAGGCAATTTTGATGAGGCCTATCGGATCCTTGTAAGCGAAAATTGTCTTCCGGCGATCTGTGGCCGTGTTTGTCCGCAAGAGACCCAATGTGAAATTCTTTGTGTGCGCGGTAAAAAAGGAGAACCCGTGGGGATCGGTCGTTTGGAACGTTTTGTGGCGGATGTTGCGATGGAAAAAGGATCGCAGGAAATCCCTGAGATCAAGAAGAACGGTGTTCGTGTTGCTATCGCAGGCGGAGGGCCTGCTGGATTGACTTGTGCGGGGGAACTTGCCCGTCTCGGATATGACGTGACCATTTTTGAAGCCTTGCATGCCCTTGGCGGGGTTTTAATGTATGGCATTCCCGAATTTCGATTACCCAAAAAGCTTGTTGAAAAGGAAATCGCTGTTGCTTTGAAATTGGGTGTTAAGATCGAAAAGAATGTCATCATCGGGAAATCTATTACCGTGGATGAACTTTTTCAAGAAGGATTCCGAGCGATTTTTATCGGCTGCGGTGCCGGACTTCCTTCCTTTATGAAAATCGAAGGTGAAAACCTGAATGGGGTTTACTCGGCTAATGAATTTTTGACGCGTACCAATCTGATGAAGGCCTATGATTTCCCAAAGTCGCCGACGCCTATCAAAATCGGGAAACGAGTGGCAGTGATCGGCGGAGGCAATGTGGCCATGGATGCCGCGCGGACCGCGAAACGCTTGGGGGCTGAGGAAGTTTACATTGTTTACAGGCGGAGTGAAACAGAGCTTCCTGCCCGCGCCGAGGAAGTCCATCATGCCAAGGAAGAGGGCATTATTTTTAAATTGCTTCGTAATCCCGTCAAGATTTTGGGTAAGGACGGTTGGGTGGTGGGTATGGAATGTGTGGAAATGGAACTTGGAGAGCCCGATGAATCAGGCCGGAGGCGTCCTGTGGTGAAAAAAGGGAGTAATTTCAATTTTCCGGTGGATACCGTGATTGTCGCTATCGGCGGGACACCGAACCCATTGATTCGCCAGACCACCCCGGGTCTTCAGGTGCAGAAGTGGGGCGGGATCATTGTGGATGAAGCGACGATGAAGACTTCCAAAGAAAATGTCTATGCAGGAGGTGATATTGTCACCGGAGCGGCGACAGTTATTCTCGCCATGGGTGCCGGCAAAAAAGCGGCCCATGCAATCCATGAAGCACTTCAAGAAAAAGAACTGTCATCACTTGTTTAAAAGACGGGATCATTCTTATCACAACGATAAGGGGCTTTGAGATGAAAAAAATCCTAATTATCGACGACGATGAAGATGTGGTGGAAGCCATGCGGTTTGTTCTGGATAAGCGCGGATACAAAGTGATCACTGCGGGGGATGGTAACAAGGGGCTGACGCACGCTCGGGCGGAGAAACCTGACGCGGTGATTCTTGATGTGATGATGCCGGGATTGGACGGTTTTGAAGTCGCGCGGGAATTAAAAGGAGACCCCCAGACGAAGGGTATCCCCATTCTCATGCTGACCGCGATCAAAGACAAAACGGGTTTTGATTTTCAAAAAGATGTCAATGATCCGGATTGGCTTCCGGTCGAAGATTATTGCAACAAGCCGTTAGATTGCGAAGTGCTTGTCGAAAAGATCGACCGCCTTTTGCTTAAGTAAAAAAAGCTTATACATCGGTCCATGCGGTAAGAGTTGCTCGGAACGTTGTTGCATCTTTTACGTTGTGGGTGCAATACCGAACTGGAAAAGGTATCCAGCCTCATGAAAAGCACGCCCAAGGATGATGTGATCGAGAAAAAACTGGCTGATCAGGTGTCTTGGCTCATCAGCTTGCGGTGGATCGCAGTCCTTGGCGTCACCGGAACTGTTTTTACGGTAACGCAATTTTTTAATATTCCTGTCGAAGTCTGGCCGCTCTACGGTGTGACTGCTTTTCTGGCGATTTATAACGGTCTCTTTGCCTGGGTGATGCCGTTTTTACGGAATCGTCAGCTGCACAGTGCTATCAGAGTTTTGGCCAATCTGCAGATCTTTTTGGATCTGACCTGCCTCGCTTTTTTGATTCATTTCTCAGGCGGTGTCGAGAATCCGTTTTATTTTTATTTTATTTTCCATATCATTATCGCCGGGATCCTCCTTTCCCGCCGTGAAACTTTTGTGCTGGCAACGTACGCCGTGATGATTTTTCTTCTGATCGTTTTAGGCGAACAATACGGTCTTTTGCCGCATCATCGTTTGCCCGGAGTCTTTGCGGTTTCTCTTCATGAGAATTTCACTTATGTGGTGGGCGTTTCTTTTGTTTTTGTGAGCGCACTCTACATTGCCGCTTACCTGACGACATCCATCTCGGACCGTTTACATGAACGCGAACGCAGTTTGACGCGTGCCAATGAATTGTTAGGTGAGAAAGACAAAATCAAAAGCGAATATGTCCTGCGAGTAACCCATGATCTTAAAGAAGATCTTGCAGCGATCCATACTTGTATCGAACCCGTCCAAAAGGGGCTCGCGGGGAGGTTGAACGAAGAGCAAACGAATCTCTTGAGCCGGGCCAAAGAACGGAGCAAGCAGCTTATCGTTTATGTGAATGCGCTTCTTGAAATCACTAGATTGAAACTGACTAAAAAGGCTGAAATGAACAGTTTTTCGGTGATGGAACTCATCCAGGAGATTTCGGATTCGATCGGGCCGATGGCTCGCCATGAACACAAGCTCTTTGAGGTTCAAGTGGATCCTAAGGTTTCTCTTATGAAAGGGGTTCGGGTTTATGTCCAAGAGGCCTTATTGAATATTCTGAAAAATTCTCTAAAATATACGCCGGAAAAAGGGACCATTACCTTGCGGGTTCAAATGGAATGGCCGTGGCTTCGGATGAAGATCATCGATACGGGGATCGGCATTCCTGCTGACGAACTGCCAAAGATCGCCACAGAATTCTATCGTGCAACGAATGCGAAGGCGCTCTACAAAAAAGGAACGGGGTTGGGTCTTTCGATCGCTAAAAAAATCGTGGAAATGCACCGAGGAACGATCGATATAGAATCCAAGGTCGGTGCAGGGACTTGCATCACCCTGGCAATTCCGCTGACTTTATAATCCGAACTCGATATCTGTTTCGATTTGCGGAGAGCCTCAGGGAAATTGACAATTTTTTGAAAAAGATTAAGATATGCCATTAATTGTTCCTCATTTCACAATTAAAATCAGGCGTGAATGGCAGTGAATACGAAAACACCGGAAGCTCAAGATCCTCAGCCTTCCTCCGCGAAGTGCGGCTGTCAGGCCAATGAGGAAGAAATGCTTCGCAGCCTTGATACGGTGATCGATGGTTTTATCGACACCGATGGCGCTTTGGTCCCTATTCTTCAGACCGCCCAAAACCTCTTCGGGTATCTTCCCGAAAAAGTCCTCAAACATATCAGCTTACGCCTGAAGATTCCTTACAGCGAAGTGACGGGTGTTGTCAGTTTTTATTCCTTTTTTTCTACAGTGCCCAGAGGAAAACATGTGGTTCGGGTTTGTCTCGGAACCGCGTGTTATGTCCGTGGCGGAAAGGAAGTCCTTGAGGCGTTCAAAAAGAACCTCAAGATCAATGTCGGGGAAACAACGCCGGATCGGATGTTTTCACTGGAAGTAGGGCGCTGTTTCGGGGCCTGCGGGTTGGCGCCTGTTGCCATGATTGACGACGATGTGCATCAGCGGGTCAAATCGGCCAAGATCCGGGACATCATCAGCCAATATCAGCACGAAGGTGAAGATGTGAAGGAGGCCCGCTAATATGCCGCTTCAAAAAATCACATCTTCTCAGGAACTGGATAGGATCAAAAAGGCTGTTCTAGATGCGAGAGCAAAAAATGCCGCGCAGAAGAAAATCCTGCTTTGCGCGGGTGCCGGTTGTATTGCTTCAGGATCCTTACAGCTTAAGAAGGCTCTCGAGAAAAAAATCCAAGAGGAAAACCTTGCGGTGGAGGTGGTGGAAACCGGTTGCCTGGGGCCTTGTGCTCAGGGGCCTGTGATCGTGATCAGTCCGGATCAGACTTTTTATGAAAATCTTAAGCCCGAAGATGCCTCTGATATTGTCAACGAGCACCTGAGAAAAGGAAAGCTTGTCGAGAGGCTTGTTCCTCGGAATATCAAAAATGACAAACCTGTCTTGAAACAATCCGATATGGATTTTTTTCAGAAGCAAATCAAGATTGTCCTGCGGAATTGCGGGAGAATCGATCCCTTAAAGATCGAAGATTATATCGCGGAAGATGGCTACCAGGCGCTTGCCAAAGTGTTGACATCCCTGACGCCGGATGAAGTGATCAAGCAGGTGAAGAAATCCGGTCTTCGCGGTCGCGGCGGTGCTGGTTTTTCGACTGGTTTAAAATGGGAATTGACCCGTAAGGCTTCGGGTGACGTGAAGTACGCAATTTGCAATGCCGACGAAGGGGATCCCGGAGCTTTTATGGATCGCAGCGTGCTCGAGGGCGATCCTCACAGCGTGATTGAAGGGATGGTGATCGCGGCCTATGCGATCGGAGCCTCACGCGGTTTTGTTTATGTGCGTGCCGAATATCCGCTGGCCGTTTCAAGGCTTACAAAAGCCATCGAACATGCCAAAGAGTCCGGACTTCTCGGCGAACATATCTTAGGAACTTCCTTTAACTTTGACTTGGAAATCCGCATGGGATCCGGAGCTTTTGTTTGCGGCGAAGAAACAGCGCTCATGCGTTCTATCGAAGGCAAACGAGGTGAACCGAGGCCTCGTCCGCCTTTCCCGGCACAAAAGGGTTTATGGGATAAGCCAAGCCTTCTGAATAATGTCGAAACTTATGCGAATATCCCCATGATCCTTTTAAGAGGTGCGGATTGGTATGCGACATACGGAACCGAGCAAAGCAAAGGGACCAAAGTTTTCGCTTTGGCGGGTGCTGTCCGGAATACCGGGCTTGTGGAAGTGCCGATCGGCACGCCGCTTGGAGAGCTCATCTATGAGATCGGCGGCGGCATCAAAGGGGGTAAAAAATATAAAGCAGCACAGATCGGCGGACCCTCAGGTGGGTGTATCCCAAAAGAATTTCTAAATGTTGCGTTGGATTACAAGACCCTGGAAGAATTGGGCGCCATCATGGGATCCGGCGGTTTGATCGTGATGGACGAAGATTCCTGCATGGTGGATGTGGCGCGGTTTTTTTTGGATTTTGTGCAGGATGAATCCTGCGGAAAATGTGTGCCGTGTCGCGTCGGGACCAAACGCATGCTTGAGATCTTGGAAAGAATTTGCGCAGGCGAAGGCGAAGAAGGGGATGTTGAAAAGCTGATCCGGTTGGGACTTCAGATCAAGGAAACATCCTTGTGCGGGCTCGGGCAGACAGCGCCGAATCCTGTTTTGTCCACCATCCGTCATTTCCGTAAGGAATATGATCAGCATATTCGAGAAAAACACTGTGAAGCCGGCGTTTGTCCTTCCTTGGTCCGTGCGCCATGTCAAAGCGCATGTCCCGCGGGTGTGGATGTCCCTGGCTTTGTGTCACTTGTGGGTGAAAAACGTTATGCCGAAGCCCTTAAACTTCACCGCGAAAGGAATCCTTTTGCGGCAGTGTGTGCCCGTGTGTGTTTTCATACCTGTGAAGAAAAATGCCGGCGGGCGACGCTAGATGATTCTGTTTCGATTCGCGGGGTCAAACGTTTTATGGTGGATCAGGAAGTCATTATTCAGATTCCGGAAGTCCATCATCATGACCAAAATGCCGCTCGGAAAATTGCCATCATCGGAGCAGGACCTGCAGGGCTTTCCTGCGCCTACTTTTTGGCCCGCTTGGGGTATCGGCCGACCATTTTTGAATCGGAACCCCGTCCGGGAGGCATGCTGGTTCAGACAATTCCGGCATATCGATTACCCCGTGAAACATTGGCGCGCGAAATCCGCATGATCGAGCAGTTAGGGGTCACGATTGAGACCAATAAGAAGCTCGGACAGGATTTTTCTTTGCAGGATCTTCGGGATAAAAAATATGACGCCATCTTTATCGGTATCGGGGCTCCGGAATCCTTCGGTCTTGGTGTTGCTGGCGAAGATGCGGATGGCGTTGTGATGGCGCTTCCGTTCCTTAAACAATACAACATTCGCGGGTCCGTGCCTGTCGGGAAAAAAGTGATCGTGGTCGGTGGAGGGAATGCTGCGATCGATGCGGCCAGGACCGCTCTCCGCCTCGGCGCCGAGCAGGTCACTGTGCTTTACAGGCGCAGTCAGGAAGAAATGCCGGCTTATGAAGAAGAAGTCCGTGAATCTCTTTATGAAGGGGTCAAATTGATGCCGCTGACGCATCCTGTGGAAATTCTAAAAACCCAGGACAATAAACTTTCCGGTGTTAGATGCATGACCATGAAACTCGGAGATTATGATCAGAGCGGACGGCGACGTCCGACCACAGACGGTGCGGATCAGTTTATTCTTGAAGCGGATCAGGTGATTGTGGCAATCGGTCAGACATTGAATCCGGGCAGGATTTTTGCGATGAAAGATGCCGAATTGAAGATGACTACTAACGGTTTTATTTATGCGGATTCTGTGACCGGCCAGACATCGGTTCCAGGAATTTTCGCCGGTGGCGATGTCGCGACAGGACCTTGGTCTGTGGTCGCGGCGATCGGAGCCGGAGAGATCGCGGCGGTGGGTATCGATCAATATTTGACCGGAGAAAATCACGCTTTCTGGCGGGAAGAAAAAGTTGTGGATACGGACTATGATCCGGATGTGGATCCTGTGCCTTATCCTCGCGAGCCTGTGCGCTCGATTGCTGTTGAAAAAAGAAAGCACAATTTCGATGAAGTGGAACTTTCCTGGAATGAGAATGTGGCGCAACGTCAGGCTAAGCGCTGCTTGCGTTGCGATTATGGCAAGTCGGTGAAACGGCGAGGGAATCGGTAATGCCTAAGATTTTTGTGAATCATAAAGAGGTCGAAGTCAAAGCGGATACCACCATTCTGGAGGCGGCAAAATCTCTAGGGTTGCACATTCCAACGCTTTGTTACTATGAAGGTAAGCCGCCGATTGGTGCTTGTCGGGTCTGTCTTGTTGAAGTGGAAGGGGCTAAAACGCTGGTGGCGGCTTGTTCGACCCCTGTTGTGGAAGGCATGAAAATTCATACCAACAATAAAAGAGTGCGCGAGGCGAGACGGACAGTGGTGGAACTTCTTTTGAGCGAGCATGAAGGCAGTTGCCAGTATTGCGCGCGCAGTCACGATTGTGAATTGAAAGAAATTGCATCACACTTGGGGATTGAAGACATCCATTATAAAGGTGAAAAACCTGAAGTGAAAATTGACGCAAGCACGCCTGCCCTCGTTCGGGACTCTGGTAAATGCATCAAATGCCGTCGTTGCGTTACCGTTTGCCGTGAGGTGCAGGGAGTGGGCTCGCTTTTCCCGCAGAAACGCGGGTATAAAACCATGATTGGTCCGGCGTTTGTATTAGATTTGGATCAGGTGGCTTGCGTTCAGTGCGGTCAGTGTGCGGCCATCTGTCCTGTCGGTGCGATCCAAGAGAAAAATGACATTGATAAAGTCTGGGAAGCGCTTGAAAACAAGACCAAACATGTGGTGGTGCAGACGGCTCCCGCGATCCGCGCCGCGTTGGGGGAGTGTTTCGGCTATACGCCGGGCACGTTGGTGACAGGAAAAATGATTACAGCCTTACGAAGGCTCGGTTTCCACGCGGTTTTTGATACAAATTTTGCCGCGGACCTGACGATTATGGAAGAGGGAACCGAACTGTTAATGCGGCTTAAAAAAGCTTTGGTAAACAAAGAGCCGGTGGCGCTTCCGATGTTCACAAGTTGTTCGCCGGGTTGGATCAAATTCGCGGAATACTATTATCCCGACTTTCTTCCGAATATTTCCACCTGCAAATCCCCTCAGCAAATGTTCGGTGCCGTGGCAAAGACTTATTATGCCTCGAAAAAAGGAGTGAATCCCGCGGATATGGTCGTGGTGTCCATCATGCCCTGCACGGCAAAAAAGTTTGAAGCCCAGCGCCCTGAAATGAATGCCAGCGGGTTTCAGGATGTGGATTATGTTCTCACCACCCGCGAACTCGGTTTCATGATCGAATCTGCGGGTATTGATTTCAAAACGCTTGAAGACGGCGAAATGGATTCGCCGCTTGGATTTTCAACAGGGGCGGCGGATATTTTTGCGAATACCGGGGGTGTGATGGAAGCCGCGTTGCGAACGGTGTATGAGATTGTGACCGGAAAAGAGTTCCCGGCGTCGGATCTCCGGCTTGCGCCCGTGGAAGGTTTGAAAGGGATCAAGGAAGCATCCCTTGTGATCAAGGGGACGATTCCGGAGTGGAACTTTTTGGAGAATGTGGAAGTGCGCGTGGCTGTCGCTCATGGCCTTGAGAATGCGGCACATCTTATTGACAGTATCAAGGCAGGGAAGGCTCATTATCATTTTATTGAAATTATGACATGCCCGGGGGGATGTATCGGCGGGGGAGGACAGCCCCGCTACACGGATGATGCCGTCAGATTAGCCAGGATCAATGCTATTTATAAGGAAGATGCCGGGAAAAAGCTTCGCAAATCGCACGCCAATCCGCAAGTCAAAACTCTGTATGATGAGTTCTTGAAAAAACCACTGGGTGAAAAATCTCATCATCTTCTCCACACAAAATACCAAGAACGTCAAAAAGTCTAAGGTATTATTTTTTTGTTGCATCGTAAAACAAAATTTGTTATATTTTAATCGTTCATAATTTCACGATTGATATGAAAAAACTCCCCCGGAAAACGATTACGAGAGTGTTGCTTTACATCCGGACCCTGGAGGCGCTGGCCAAAGAGAAACGATTTCTTGTTTCTTCGAAACAGCTGTCGGAGATTACGGGGCTTTCGGATGTCAAGATTCGAAAGGACATCTCGAATTTTAAGAAAATCGGCAAACCGAGGGTAGGTTACAAGACTCTTGATCTGAAGCGCACTTTAGAAAATTATCTGCTTCAGAATAATGTGGTTCATTTGGCGCTCTTTGGGGTGGGTAATTTAGGTTCTGCTATTTTGAGTTATCCGGGATTCCACCAGAACAAGATAAAATTGGTGGCGGCTTTTGATATCGATCGTCGTAAAATCGGTAAAACCATCAATGGGGTGAAGATCTATCCGGTGGAGCGAGCTCCTGAGATCATCAAGAAGTATCATGCGGACATCGGAATTATTGCCGTGCCGAAGGAACATTGCCAAGAAGTCGCGGATTATATGGTTTTGTCGGGACTTAGCCGAATCTTGAATTTCGCGCCTTATTCGGTCAGTGTCCCGGCAAAAGTGCAAGTGCGTAGCATTGATTTCACGATCAAAATTTTATCGCTTTTTTGTGACGCACATAAATAAATAGTAGTGCCTGAGAATATTTATACCGTCTTGATTTTATGGGTTTGCTGGACCATACTGTTAACCCAAAAAGTTAAAATCAAAGCGGTGCTAAGGAGGTTGCTATGGAATACAACGCCACACAACTTTTGAAGCAGTTCAATGAAGCCATGGTGGATATTCGTAAGGCCCTTCCGAAGGAATATGAGGCCTTCATGAAGGAAAAAGAAACTGTGCTGAAATCCGGGAAGATTCCGGAAAAGACGAAGTGGTTGCTTCTTTTGACAGCCAGCGTTACCCAAAAGTGTCCGGTTTGTATTCCGCGTGCGGTTCAACATTGTTTGGATGCAGGATGGACCAAAGAAGAAATGCTTGAAGCGTGCATGGTGGCAGTGCTGGTGGGTGGATCGAGCGCGATGACTTATGTCACTTTTGTAGACAAGGCTATTGAGGAATTAAAGAAGTAAAGGGAAAGAGATCTTTTTTATAGGAGCGGCAGAGTATGAATAAAAAAGTTATTGAGCAAGAGATCAGAGAAATCGCTGATGCCTGGAAGGGCAAAGAGGGGAATCTGATCATGGTGCTGCATGAAATCCAGAATCGCTATGGTTATGTGCCGAGAGAGGTCTCTTTAGTGCTTTCCGAGATCTTGGACGTGCCCTTAGCGCGTATTTATGAAGTGATCACGTTCTATCATTTTTTTCGCCTGACGCCCCCGGGCAAACATACCATTTCCGTTTGCATGGGAACCGCCTGCTACCTCAAGGGAGGCACGGAACTCCTGGCGGAATTCGAACATCTCCTTTGCGTCAAGCCAGGCCAAACGACCAAAGACGGGCAATTCCATCTCGAAGTAGTCCGTTGTCTGGGATGCTGCGGTCTGGCTCCGGTAGTCAAAATTGAAGACAAAGTGTACGGCGGTGTTAAAAAGAAAGATATCGGTGATATCATCGCTTTTTATTCCAAAGAAGCGGAAGCGAAAGTCGCTGATTGAACGAGGGAAAAGCTAAATGAAGGAAAAATTAAATAAAGATAATTTAGGGAAGATCAAAGAAAAAATATTGGCATCCGGGAAAAATTGGATCAAAGTCGGGTTCAGTACGTGCGGGATCGCCGCCGGGGCGCAAGAAGTTTATGATGTGCTTTGTGAGGAGGCCCGCAAACACAATGCCGATGTTGATATCAAAAAATGCGGTTGCGTGGGGATGTGTTCCGTCGAACCGCTGGTGGAAGTTTGCGTCAAGGGATTGCCGCGTGTTTTTTACGGGAAGGTGGACAGGGAGACCGCAATTAAAATCGTGGAAAAACACGTGTGTGGCCACTTGCTTGTGAACGATCATATTTGCGACGTCAAAATTACCTGAGAGGTAAGGGAATTCATTATGGGAAAGACAGTTTTTATTAAGGATACGGCGATTACCGGTAAAG
>Ga0116153_10000257_pt1 | contig 77377 bp, 61 predicted proteins | sample AD_UKC028_MetaG_FD_89896 | JGI IMG/M metagenome (GOLD analysis project Ga0116153, IMG submission 89896) | Active sludge microbial communities of municipal wastewater-treating anaerobic digesters from USA - AD_UKC028_MetaG | ecosystem: Engineered > Bioreactor > Anaerobic > Digestate | place: USA...
GAGAATCCGCGCAGCGTTCGAGCGTTATCAGTCGCGCCCCGTCGCAATCAAACGAGTGTTCGACACCGGCATCCCGGTCGTGGACAAATTGCCGGTCAAGCACTGGTGCTGCTTCTTTCTCGCTCGAACGATGGGGAACATTGCCAATCCGGAATCGGCGGACGTGTTGATTAATGCTCTTGATAGTTCCTTGAGCGAAGGCGCAGCTGGACATCCTGATCCGTTGGGGCCGGGCGTGCTGTTCCTTCACAATGATCTTACGCCGTGCTGGCGCGCGGCTGCTGCCTGGGCGCTTGGCCGGATCGGTGATAAACGCGCCGCGCCGGTTCTGTTGTCGGTCGTCCGCGATCTCAAGAACGCTCCCGACACGCGTCATGCCGCCGCAGAGGCGCTGGCGCTTGCAGCAAGTCCTGATGACATTGCAGATATCAGGAAGCTGGCAAGCGACTATCCTGAAATTGCCACGCGCAAAGCATTGTTTAGAGTATATGCAGAGTTATTACGGTAGCGGGAATCCGAACATGGTAATCCCCCTTCACCCGCTGTCATAAGAAGCGAGCAGAGGAAAAGCGTCCGGCGTTGTGCGTCAACAGATCGCTGTCTGCATCCTTCCTCTATTATTTAATCGTGGGAAGGACGATGACTGAGATTGTATCGGGAGCGTCAATGCCCTTGTTGACCAGCCACTGGGATTCAAACCACATGTCCATGTTGATGACGATCAGTTCGCGTCCGCGAACGATCACCTCGCAGGGTTGGTCAAGGCCGCCGTCGGCTCCGGAGGTGTCGCCGTTCTCATGCACGGTGGCGATCCCTCCCTTCGAATCCACGGCGCGGACGGCGTTTCTCAACATGTCGGCGACATAGATAAGGCCGTCCTCCTTGCACCAGTAGATTCCGTCGCAACACGCCATGGGGTCCCCCTTTGCGAATACAACCGGGGGGTTCGCTTTGCCGTCTTTGTCGAAGGATGTTCGGTAGATTATGCCGTCATCAAAGATGCCGCAATAAAGGTCTCCATTGCCGTCGAGTGTAAGCCCGTCCGCGCCGAACCCGATCCGTCCGCTTGTTTCATAGACGGCGATCAGATGTGGATCGGCCTTTTCGGGCGTCCAGGGGGCAAGCTTGACGGGGCCATTCTTCCACTCGTCAATCCGGATGGCGTACACCCCGCTCATCAGCTTGCCGCCCTTTTCGGGCTGTTTCAGGATTGTTTCGCTGACATAAACGGTGTCACCGCGCCAGATCACAGCGTTGGACACGACGAACCCCTCCGCCACCACGTCGCATCCGACCGCCTTGCCGTCCTTGATCCGGATGCGCAAGAGACGCGATTTATTTTTCGGATCATTGAAAAGCTGGTTGTCGGCCACGTAAAGATTGCCGTCAGGGCCGATATCGCATCCCATTGGGCCAACCTTGCCCGTGTCGGGATGGAGGTCTTCCTTTGCGAATTCGTACCATTTCGTCACCTGGTTCTGCTTGTCAATCTTGACCATTAGCGAGGGGGCTTCCGCCTTTATCTTTCCCGCTTTCAGCAAAGCCCCGTTGTTGAAGTTGGGAACGGAAAGGAGGATGTCGCCCCCATCGGTCATCGTGCAGCCGTCCGGAGTGTTGGCATAATCGGGAAGAGTGACCAGAATGCGCGGATTGCTCTTCTGCGCAGGCGACTCCTTCGCTTTATTCGATCCCTCAGTTTGCCTTTTGCAGGCTCCCGACAGGGCCAGAATTCCGGCAATCACCGCGACAAAGACGATCCTTTTCATTTCTTGCTCCTTTTATTTTCCAAATCCCGGCAGAGGGCCTCTGCCTCGAATCAGTCAAACCTGGTCGTGATAGAAGTTCCGCAAGGCTGGATAGAGCCTGCCGAACTTCTGGAAATGCGCTTCGTACTCTTCGGTGGTTCCGGGGTCGGGTTCATACCGGATTCCTTCCCGCCAGACCCGCTCGAAGGCTTCCGTCTCGTCCCGATAAACGCCGGCGCCGATTCCCGCCAGCAAAGCCGCGCCGAGAGGAACCGCTTCGGAGAGATCGGGAACCTGGATCACCATGCCGCAAACGTCGGCCTTGTTCTGCATCCAGAAGCGGTTTTTCGTCGGGCCGCCGATGGCGACAATCTGTTCCGCTTTTATCCCGACGTTTTCCTGGAAAGCGCGGAGAATCTGGAGGAACTGGTAATTCACCCCTTCGATGACGGCCCGGAACAGATCCGCGCGTTTGTGGGTGTTGCGCAGGCCCGCGAAAGAACCGGCAGAGAGATGGTCGGGCACTGGACAATGGCTGCCGGACATGTGGGGAAGGAAGAATAAGCCGTTGCTCCCCGGCTTGGAAGACTCCGCCAGAGAGATCAAGAGGTCCCAGTCAACCTTTCCTTCCGCCTCCGCCGCGCGGCGCTCCTCCCCGCCCAGCTCCTGCCGGAACCACTCCAGCATATCGGCTGCCACGGCAGCGCCCATGACGGCCCAGCGGTCCCGGGCCACATGAGCGTCCACCAGCGCACCCGTCTTTCTCACGTTCTCTGTCAGGACCGGTTCGGAAAGGGCTGTGACTACCATTTCCCATGTGCCGAGCACATCGAGCAGCGCGCCGGGGCGGAAGGCGCCGGTAGGGAGACATCCGCAACTATAATCGTGCCCGCCCAGAACCACCGGCGTTCCTCTGGCCAGCCCCGTTGCCTCCGCCGCCCGGGCATGAACCTTGCCCAACACTGTTCCCGCGGGACGAGGCTCGCAGAGCAGGTTCCGATCCACCCCTGACCGGGAAAGCAGTTCATCGCTCCAGGCACGGGTCCGAAGATCGAAGAGCAACGTGTTGGAGGCCATGCTGTAATCGGTTGCGTATTCCCCGCACAGCATCAGGTTGATGTAGTCTTCGATCAGCACCCACTTGAAAGCGCGGTCGAGAATGGCCGGTTCGTGTTCGCGCATCCAACGAAGCCGGAGGGCGGTGTTGAAAGGCCATATCTGGTCCCCTCCGATTTCAAACTGCCGTTCGGCTCCGATGTTCTTCACCCACCATTCCTGCTGGGGGATCGTCCGGGGACAATGCCAACTGATGAAGGGATAGAGCCACTTGCCGTCGCGGTCAACGGGCAGGCCGTCCATGCCCATGCCGGTAACAGCCACCCCGCGGATGCAGGAGGCGTCCACGCCGGAAACCGCTTCACGAATGGAGGCGGCTACGCCTCCCCAAATGGCATCCGGTTCCCAAACGGCCCAGTCCGGATGGGAGCCGTCGGGATGACCCAGTTCGGTGGGTTGGGATCCTTTCGAAACGATTTCTCCATCATCATTGAAGAGAACCGCTTTCAAATTGGTGGAGCCGACATCCACTCCCAACAGGTATTCCATGCTGTTCGATCTCCTTTCGCCGGACCGTGGCCGGCCTCATCCCATCGCTTCCGCAGCGCCGCAGGGATCAAAGGCGAAATCCACGGGATAGGCGCCGTAGGCCCGAGCGGTATTCCACATGGCCAGGTAATTTTCCGGACGCACCGACGAGTGAATGCTGTTGCTGGAGGACAGAATGAAGCCGCCTCCCGGCGCGGCCTTCCGCATAACCTCCAGTGTTTCCCGGACGACGTCCTTCACCGACCCCGTCACCAGGACGCCGGCGCAGGCGACGTTGCCCTTCAGAGCAATCCGGTCACCGTATTCCTTCTTGATCTTTCCGATTTCAAGCCCGCCGAGCGGATCAATCGGATCGAGACAGTCGAACCCGGCTTCCAGAATCATCTCCATCAGGGGAAGGATGTTTCCATCGGTATGCTTGATAACAGGGAGTCCCGCGTCGTGAAAACCGGTCACCACCCGCTTCAGGCCGGGAAAAAGATGGTCGCGGAAGGCCTGCGGGGAGATGAAAGGAGCCATGCCGGAGGAATAGTCGTCTCCCGTGAACAGAAAATCGGCGCCGGCCCGAGCCGCCTGCGCCGCGAGGCGGATATTGATGTCCACCGACATTTCCACCAGGTCGCGGACGAGGTCCGGATCGGTCGCAAAAGCCATCATCAGGTTTTCGAATCCCATCAGATTGCGGGGGATGGAGAGGACGTCGTTGACGTGGAAACCGATGGCGTATTTCCCTTTGTATCGCTCCGCCAGTCTCCTGAGACTTTGGAAACGATGGGGCGCCGCCGGATCGGGAGGACGATACCGGCTCAGGTCCCCCCGGTCGCGGATGACCGGCTCCACTACCGTGGAATGCTGTTCCTCTCCCCGCTTCACCACGACTCCCCATTCGTTGCGGAACAGTCCTTCGCCAACCTTTTCCGAACGGTAATCCGGGTCGGTCAGCATGGCGTCCAGTCCCATCCTAACCGTGAACTCCTCCATGGAGGCCCCCGGGCAGATTGCCTCCCGGACTACCGGATCAATAATCCACTCGAAATGCGGGATGCGGTCTGGTTCCTCCCCGCGCAACACAGTCATCACCCGATCCCGGGAATTCATGCTTTGCCTCCAACGGGATATTCAGTTTTACCGACCATAGCCGCTTCCCTCTCCATGCGATCCCCATCCCAATTCAATCTTTCTCCAACGATGGCGGAAAGCTCCCGCATTGCGGAAGGATTCGCCCGGCCCATCAGCGCGATGGTCGAACGGCGACAGACAAGGTCGCTTAGGCGCTCCACCCCTTCGGTCTCAACAAGATGGGCGATTTCCCCGATTGTGTAGTCGGGCAGGTGTTCCAGTGGCGTGCGCCAGGAGGAATCGGTCCGGCGGGCCAGTTCTCTCGCCTCCGTGCCGTATCGGCAGAGAAGGTCCGCCGCTCGCTTCGTGGGGAGACCTGTCTCCCTCGCAAGGTCTTCCACCCACTTATTCCGTTCCGCCTCTTCCCGGGGGAAACCGCTTGCGCCGGCATAAGGGATTTCCTCTGTTGAACAGACGCGGGAGCGCCCTAAGAACTCTAGCAGACGGTCCGTCGTTTCCTCCGCCAGGGCGCGGAAGGTGGTCCACTTGCCGCCGATCAGGCTTAGCACCGGGAAGGAACGGTCCCCCGCCGGGGCATCCTCCCGGATCAAATGAGAGCGCGGCACCCGGCCGGTGTAATCCAGACCGGAGGCCGGAAGCGGCCGCACGCCGCAGAAGTAATAAACAATCTGCTCCCGGGAGAGTGAGAGATCAGGAAAGACCCCGCGCAGGGTCTTCAGCATGTAATCAATCTCCGCCTCTTCACATGCGGCTTCATCAGGATCGCCGACCCGAATGTCCGTGGACCCCATGATTACGCGGTCCTCGAACCCGAAGACGATGCAGACGCGACCGTCCTCATGCTCGTAGTAGACCATCCGGTCTCCGAGGGTCTTGAGCAATTCCGGATGATCGAGCACCAGATGCGATCCCTTGGTGCCTCCCATGTAGGAAGAGCGGATGCCGAGAGACCGATTGGTCTTGTCCACCCAAGCGCCCGTGGCGTTGACCACAACCCTGGGGTTCAGGCGCGCTTCCTCTCCGGAAACGCTGTCCCTAATCCGGACGCACCCATCGCCGTCTTCGCTGACGGAGGCGTAGTTGAGCGCCATCGTCGCCGGATGCTTGCGGAGCGCTTCGTTGATCATCCCGATGCAGAGCCGTTCCGCCTGACTTATGCGGGCATCCCAATAGGTGGCAGTGCAGACGATGTCCTTCCGAAGACCCGGGGTCTGCCGAAGCGACTCTTTCCGGGAAGTGAAGAAGTGGCGGGGCATCATCCGACGCTTGCCCGTGAAGGCATCGTAGAATCTCAATCCCGTTTTGACCATGAACGCCCCGCGCCCCCCCGGAGTGACCGGAAATCCCAGGAAAACCAGAGGCGACTTGATCAGCCCGGCGAAAAGGGAGCTGATGGGGATGACGGTCTTCAGCGGACGGACATAATGCGGGGCATGGCGCAGAAGCAGATCGCGTTCCCGCACGGCCTCCCGCACCAGGCGGAATTCCGCATTTTCCAGATACCGAAGTCCGCCATGGATCATCCGGGACGACTTTGAACTTGCGCCGGAGGCGAAATCCCCCTTGTCAACCAGTACAGCGTCAACTCCCTGGAAAGCGAGGTCCCGGAGCAGACCGGTTCCATTCACCCCGCCGCCCAGAATCAGAACGTCGCAGGTTTCCCGGTTCTTCCAGTCTCTCCAGTTTTCCCGACGGGATTTCATTTCAGTCCAGCCCCGCCGCGGCACGGCGCTCCCGCCCGAGCAGATCGGCGGCGATCATGGCATTGACGATGTCATCCGCGGTCACGCTGAAGGGATGGTTTTCGCAAAGCGATCCCTTGCCCCCGCAGATTTCGCCGATCTTCATGAGCCGTTTGCGATCAATGTTTTCAAGGCCGATTTCCCGGAAAGTGACCGGAAGGCCGATTGCAACCTCGAAATCCACTATCGAATGAACCTCGTTGATCTTCTTGTTATCGTCCAGACAGAGCTGGGTAATGACGCCGAAGCCGACCTCGTGGCCGTGCATGAGGCCATGACATTCGGGGAAGGAAGGCAGGCAGTTGGCAACCATATGGGCCGTCGCCACGCCGCCGCTCTCGAACCCCAGCCCTGACATCAGCACATTGGCCTCGACCACCTTCTCGACCGAAGGCGTGACGATCTTGTTTTCCACCGCCCGTTTGGCCTCCACGCCGTGCTCCATGAGAACGTCGAAGCAGAGCCGGGCGATCGCCATCGCCACCATGGTGGAGGTTCCCCCGGCCAGGTTGGGACCGCGCGCCTGGAAACATGCCTCTGCTTCCACCCAGGTTCCCAGGGCGTCGCCCATCCCGGCGACGAAGGCCCGGACGGGGCCGTTGGCCACCACCTGCGTGTCAACCAAAACGAGGTCTGGATTGACGCCCCAGCTCTCAAATCCCATACAGTTTCCCTCTTCGTCGTACCAAACGGTGTAGGAGCTTGTCGGCGAGTCATTTGAGGCGATGGTGGGACATGTCACGATCCGGGTTCCAACCGCCGCCGCTGCGGCCTTGGCGGTGTCCAGCGTCTTTCCGCCTCCCACGCCAATGCAAACCCCGGCCCCGGACTCCTTGAGAATGCCGGCCACGCGGGCGGCCTCCTTCTTCGTGGAGTCTCCCTTGAAATCAACGTCCACCAGTTCGATTTGGGACTTCAGGAAGCTTGCGGCAAAGGTTTCTCCTACGATCTTCTTGACCTGTTTGTCCCATAGCACGAGCGCCTTGGACCCGAGGGGCTTGATCCAGTCGCCCGCTTCCTGGAACACATTCTTTCCCTGCACGTATTTCCGGGGCGCGATCAGAACTTTGTGTGCCATTTGGTTTCTCCCACTATGGTTTTAAATGTGCCCTGTTTGATCTTAGACAGACTTCATCTGTTCCAGCAGCCCTGCCACGTCGGCGATTTCCCACGCTTCGGCCAGTTTCCCGTCGGCAACGCGAAAAATACTGATGGCGGGACAGCGGATTTCTTTGCCCCTTGCTGCGATGCCGGCGAATTCCCCCGTGTGTTTTGCATGCAAGGCAAACTGACAGACCACCTTGTCCTCCTCCGCGATCATCTCCTCGTATTCAATCCTCATTTCGCTGAAGACAGAACCCAGAATATCGCGAAAGAATCGCCGCGCCCCGTCGGGGCCAGGCGGCAGACCGGGGGGAAAATGATGATCTACGAATTGTTCGGTGACGACCTCACCCATGGCAGCGAGGTCTCCCAAAGCGGTTGCATAGTACCGCCGAACCAACGCCTTGTTTGTTTCAGACATGCCTGTTCTCCCTTCCAGTGTCCGGTTCAGTGCGAAATGGGTTTTCGACTTCATTTGAGATCAAGTGAGCCATCCACGAAAGATCAGATTTATCGAACACGTCCGGAAGCTCGGGATATCCTCCGAAAGCCGGTTTCGGGAGCGCCGTAGAAGCGAACAACTCTCCCAGAACGATATCCGTCGCCACCCGGCTGGTCATCCCTGACGGTTTGCTCTCCTGGGTTGACTGCCTTCGTTCCATCTGCCGCGCCTATTGTCTCAATGACGTCCAACGGCGTCAACCCGACTTTGCGCGCAAAATGCCATTTGAGCGCTCTCCGCCCGATAGCGGATTCTCCAGGAGATTAAAAACATCATTTCAGTTTCTTTCATCATCTTCGGCTGCAACTGACATCCCACTGTTGCCGTATCACACAACTGTATCCGAACCAGTTTATAATCTTCATCTGAATCCTCCCATTCCCCGGCGAATGTCGCCGCTGGATAATTGTTGCCCCGGCATGAATTCAAATTGCGTATAATCTCCCTCGCAAACTTAACAATGGGAGATCAACTGATGAGCTGGCACGTGACTGACGAGCACATGAAACTTGGCAGGGAACTCGTGGCCGAGACGAAGGCCAACGGCGGGATGGCGCCCGTGGACCTTGACCGATTCCACGCGGATCAGGAAATCGCGAGGAACAACCCCTTCGGGAAGGATATCCCGCAGTGCGCCCTCGGCATCCGCATGAGCGGGGAATGCGTCTACGCCGAACTCGGATACGACGAGGATTACTGGCGTTACGACCACGATGAGGCGTGGCGTCTTTCCCTCAACAAGGCTTACAATGACAAGGCGGAGGCCATCATCGGCAAGAGGCTCCTGAACGAAGCGCCGGGGCGTCCCGACCTTCAATATCCTCCGGTCAAGCAACTGCACGATCTCTTCGAGGCGCAGCAGAAGTGGAGCACTAATTCCTGGTGGCTCGAGCAGTCCGCGCGAAATGAGTCGGAACTCGGCGCCCTGCTTGACCGCGTGGAGCGACGGCTGGAAAATCCGCGATCCTTCATGCTCCCCGCCAACTGGCAGGCCGAGAAAGAACGGCTAATGCCACTGGGCGTCAAGCCCCGGCTTTACAGGGGACAGCGCGGCCCCGTCACTTTCGCCTGCTCAATCTACGGACCTGAGAATTTGATTTTCCTCATCCAGGATAACAGGATGCTTGCGGGGCGGTTCCGCGACGTCATCCTGCGTTCCATGCTTGCCATCGGGCGTGTCATGGACGAAGAAGCAGGCTACACCCCGGAGAACGCGCCGCACGGATTCGGCTTCGCCGACGACAATTGCATGCTCCTGAATCAGGACATGTACGAGTTTTTCGGTTATCCTATCCTGAAAGGAATATTTGAGCGCTATTCGCCCGATCCCGGCGACGGACGCCACCAGCACTCGGATTCGGAAATGGCCCACCTGCTGCCGATCCTGGGCCGCTTGAACATGACGAGCGTCAACTTCGGCCCCCGCGTTCGCGCTGATGAAATCCGCGAATACCTTCCCGGCGCCGTCATTGACGGGCAACTGGCCCCCTTCACTTTCAGCCGCAATGAGGAGGTCAACATGGTTGCCGAATTCGCCCGGGATTTCGAAATGACCCGCCGCGCGCGAGGTCTCTGCTTCACAACGGCAGGCTCGATAAACAACGGCTCCCGCCTTACCGGCCTGCGCCTAATAATGGCAGCGATTCAGAGATACGGGCGTTTCTGATTTTTCCCCGGCAAGAACATGAAGCCCGCGTCTGGATTCGCCAACGGCGTTGAAGCCGGGCGTCGGACGCGCTTAAGATAATCATCCTCCGGGGAGGGAGATTATTTCGTCAGTTCCTTGATGCGCAGATTTCGGAATTCGATTACGTCCCCATGTCCCAGGAAACCGATGTGCCCCTTCTCGTTCTTCAGGCCGGGATGCTTGTTGCCGTCAATGGTTCCCTTCTCGCCGGCCTTGTCAATATCCGCGTCCACGATGGTCACGCCGTTGAGTACGACAGTGATCTGACGGCCCTTCGCCCTGATTTCCTCGGTGTTCCATTCGCCGACAGGCTTGAGTTGATCGCGTTTGGCCGGCACAACGCCGTATATCGAACCGTGAGCCTGATACGGGCGGATGTCCTTGTATTTCGGATGCCGGTCGTCGAGAATCTGGATTTCCATACCCTCGTATGCGGCGTCGCCCTTGAGCGGAGCGCGAATGCCGACTCCGTTGTTTGCGCCGGGCGTCAGTTTGAACTCAAACCGGAAAACGAAATCCGCATACTCCTTCTCCGTATAAAGGTTGCCGCCCGGCTTGCAGACAAGGTTGCCGTTCTCGACGATATAACCCTTCGTGTCGCCCACCCAGCCCGCAAGGTCCTTGCCGTTGAAGAGCGGGACAAAGCCCTCCTCCGACTTGTCCTCGGCAAACGATTGACAGGCAGGTCCGGCGATGCAAGACAAGACGGTCGCCAGGCCCATGATCCATTTCGCGCGAATGCTCATTTTCTCTCTCCTTCCATTATGCGGCAAAGCGGAGCGTCATCCCTGATCGGGATTTTCTTCTCGGTTTCTCGCTGCCCTGAATTCTCAAATTCACCTGATGCCTGTGTCAAGCACATTTCGCAAGGCCCGTTCAGACGGATGCGCCCACGCAGACGGGCATGTTCATTCCAGAAATCAAGCAACAGACAAGCCCGCCGACCGTCACAATCAGGGAAATCCCCCCGCTTGTCACTTGCGTGACATCCTCCCCCCGCCGCTGCAACGTCACAGAATCCCGGCGGGTTTCTCCGCGCGGCGGGGGGAGGTCGCCTCGGTGGAGGCGGAAGGGTGGCATATGGAAACGCCATCGTCGCAGGCGCGTGATTCAGCTACCCGGATAAATGGGCACACCCGTTCAGACCGGCATGGGTATGGACGCATTACAGTAGAAGAGCGATCAGAGCGGACTTTGCAGCGGAAAGAGCTTGTGAAACAGGCATACATGAGAGGAAAATCCGCATGTCATTGGAGAATGGACCATGGAACATGCTTGCAAGGGAGCGACACTCATGCGCTACGATGCGCTGCTGTTTGATTTCGACGGACTGCTGATGGACACGGAGGCGATTCATATCGTCGCGTGGGAGGTCTACCTGAAGGAATACGGGCTGAGGGCCACGGAAGAGCAGCTTGCGCACGGCGTGGGGATGACGGACGCGAGGGTCGCGGAGAACTTCAAGGCGATGCTGGGACTGAAGCCGGCCATCTCTAAGATCGTTTCTGACAAGGCGGACATCTATTACCGGATGCTGGGGGAGGCGGACCTCCGACCGTTGCCGGGTGTGGTTGACCTTCTGGCCGGGGGAACAAAGGCGGGCTTTGCGCTGGGCGTATGCTCAAGCTCACAGAGCCGGGAGGTTGAGCTGGGGCTGAGGCGCATGTTGGAAGGCATGAGCAGGCGGGGCGAGGGGAACCTTCCCGCCGACCCGCGCAAGGTCTTCCGGCACATATGCTGCGGGGACGTCGTTGAGGCCACGCGGCGCAAGCCGGAGCCTGATCTTTACCTTCTTGCCGCAAAGGCGATGGGCGTTGCGCCGGGGAAGTGCCTGGCGCTGGAGGATTCGCCATCCGGCTCGAAAGCGGCGGTCGCGGCCGGGATGGGCTGCGTATGCGCGCTGACAAGATATACCCGGAATATGGAATTCCCGGAAGGCGTCAGGAAGGTCAATTCGTTAGCCGAGGTGGCCGCCGATCCGGAGAGATTCGGGCTGCCGTTCAGCCGCGCTTCGGCAGTCCCCTGATGCAGTCTTCAACGTCGAGACCCATCCTCCGCTGCCAGAACATTGCCTCGGTTATCTGCCCGCTGTACCAGCAACCGGGGCACAACCCGCGCTTCGTCATCGCCCGGGCCAGCCCCATGCGGCGGGAGTTCCATATTTCGCGCAATCCGGCTTTGCGCAGGTTTCCAACCGGGGGCATGCTGCAACACGCTCTCACATCGCCGGAGAGCGCTATATCAACCTCTGTCCAGCCGGCCATGCAGGGGCTGAGCCTGAGGCGGCGGCTGCGAAGAGCGTCGCCCGCGTGGCGCAGGAGCGTCTTGTCGGCATAGAGCAGGACGTCGTCCGGATCGCTCTCGATCACAAGGCTCAGATTATTCTCGATTTCGCGGATCACGTCCTCGGACGGCCAAAGCTCCATGATACGGTCTTCGATGCCGCGGACGAGTTTCAGCGGATGCCAGGTCATCTGCCAGGAGCGCGCCCGCGCGTAGTCCAGCAGGGGCAGGATGTCCGGGGCATTCGCCGCGCTCAGTGTTGACGTAAGGAGTCCCCATACGCGCCCCTCATTGCGCCACTTCTCCAGCGCGGCGAGAGTCTTCATCACGCCGTCCATCTCGATTCCGCGAATTCGTTTATATTTTACCGGGTCGAGCGTATCTACGCTGACTTCGATTGCGTTCAGACCGGCATCAAGAAGTTCTTCAAGGCGATCAACGGCGTCGAATGCCCCATTGGTGACGATAATGCTGTAAAGCCCGGTTTCGGCGCACGTCCGGATGATCTCCGCCATGCCCCCGCAGAGCGTAGGCTCACCGCCGGAGATGCCGACTACGCGGCCTCCCATCTGCGCAAATTCCCGGAGTGCGCGGCAGAGCATTGGCGCGTCAATATCCCCCGCCGGATGGTCCCAGGCGGGGCAATACAAGCAGCGGGAGTTGCATCGCCCCGTGCCGACGACGAAGCATACCAGCGGATTCGGGACGGGGCCGCCGCCGGATAGCGCCTTAGACAGACGATCGGTGTATCCGGCGGCCTCCCCGCCGGCCGGCCGGGATGCGGCCTCGATGCGGACAGGCTGGTTGCGCTTCACGTGATGCCGGGAATCCCTTTACTTCCAGAGCGAAAACGGATTCGTGTAGCCGTGCCTTCCGCCATCAGCCGGTGCGAATCCGTAGGTCAGGCCGATGGTGACTATACGCTTCGGGCCGGCCTTCAGGCGGACTTTGCATCCCTCCAGCTTCAACGGCTGGCCGGGAGCTTCATCAATGGCAAGCAGCCTGGCGGAATCCGGCGCGACGCCTAGCGTGACGGTCGGCTGGATTGCGCTGTCGGAAAGGTTCACGAACCGCAGGACGATTTCGTCCCGCCCTTCGGCGCGTTTGACGGAGGTCAGGACAAACATCGGATCGCTGGACGACGCGAAGCTCAAGGCCCGGGGCAGGTCGCCCGCGCAATGGAATTGCGGACAGGTGATCGCCCGAATGCCGTCCGAAAACGCAGCGGCCTCCTTCATCACGCCGCCGCTTCGCCAGTCGCCCTTGTGCGGGCAAACCGCGTAATCGAAGGTGAACTCCCCTTGCGCCTGCGCTGAGCCGCCGTATTGCAGATCCGGCTCGCGGAAGACCGCCAGGGTTGCTCGCAGCAGCGTCACGGCAATCGTGCGGCGGGGATCGTCAATGACGAAGGATTCCGGCAAGCCGAGGTTGAACACGGCCAGTCCGCCTTTGCCGTCGGATACGTCAGTAAAGGCGCGCTGCGGGATGTTTCCGTTCCAGAAGACCTCCTTCGCCGGGCGCTTGATCGGCCTGCGGACGACATCGTAGACCGATTCGGCGTCCGAGTATTCCGCCGCGACGTCCGTCGGGAACAGGACGCGGAGCCTGTGGTCCTTCGCATTGTTGTTCACAGTGGTTCTGAACTCGACGCGGCGCGAGCCTTTGCGCAATGTAACGTCGCAGACGATCGGAAGCGCGACGCGCTCGGTGCGGCGGGCGCGGTTGTTGTCCGTGGCGGAGACAGGGACGGACATCGAGAACTCGGCGCGGCAGGTCGCGGAAAGCGGGCCGTTCTCAACGGTTGAGATGCGTCCCGGCGCGCCTGCGCTGTAGATGATTTCGTCTTTTTCCGGCGCGGCGTAGTCGTAACTGTGCCCGGCCTCTCCGCCGTCCTCGAAGACGTTGAGTCCGGTGAACAGGCGTCTGGCCGCTTTGTCCAGAACGTCCACCCTTCCGTCCGGAGCGAGCGTAACCTTGAGATGTTCGTTCTCCATGCATCCGGGGCTTTGAGCGATCCAGTTGCTCATGTCCGGCGCTGAATCCGCCGGCGGAGCGCCGATGCCGTCCCTTGCCTCCGGCCTTATAGGTCGGACTTCAAGCAGCGCGTAACCGCAGGCCGGCAGCTTTACCGGCGCAAGCGTCACGTCCAGTTTGCGCGCGGGGAACCTGTTCGGCAGATTGTGCGACTTCAGTATCAGCATCCCCTCGCGGCGCTGTGAATGGACCTGATACGGGACAGCCCGGCCTTCGGGGTCGAGTACCTGGAAGACGTTGAAATCGGCGTCCTTTGCGGGCAATTCCAGCTTCAGTCTCAGGGACTCCTCCCGCTCGAATCCCGACGGGTTGACGACCATGAGCGCGTGGCTGTCCTTTTGGAAGCCTGATGCTGCAATGCGTCCGCAGACGTTCTGCATGCCCCGGTCGGCAAGCCTTCCAGCGATGATTGCGGCCTGCTCAAACCGCGTGGCCATATCCTTATGGACCTGGTTGACCGAGCATCCGCATATGGAATCGTGCGGGTGGCACTGAAGCACATGTCTCCAGGCGTGCCAGAGGAAGTCGGAGTCATAGCATCCGCCGGCCAGCCAGCCCATCGCCTGAAGCGGCTCGGAGTAGCGCTCAAGCAGCGTTTCGCAAAGCTGGTTGAGTTGTTTGAGTTCGATGTGCGTGCTCAGCGTTCCGGAGAGCAGAGAACCCTGGCGCTGCTCGCGCAGTTCCCCGCGCATGACCTTGAGTTTGCGTCCCGGCGCGCCTTTGGCCGCGTTCTTCAACTGCTCCATGTATTCCGGCAGCGTGCTGTGCGCGACCTCAAAGTCCACGTCCTGCCCGAACCAGATTTGATTGACCGCAGGCAGCGTCCGGGAAAGATGCTCGTCGGCGAAGAGATGGTCGCATCCGTTCATCATCGCGCAGTGCGGAATGGTCGAGTAGCGGGCCGCGTGTTCGCCCCGCTCTTTCAAGTAGGCGGCGGCGTCTTCCGGCTTCTCCGGGATCATCTGCGCGTTGTTGTACCAGCCGGCCATGTGATGGGACAGGACGCGAGACCCGTCCGGGCTTTCCCACCAGAATTCCGATTTGTTCTCAAGCCCGTCCAGCGTTATGCCACGGCCCATGATGGCCGTGCCGACGCCGAACCCGTCAAGTATCTGGGGCATCTGCCCGATGTGCCCGAACTGGTCGGCGACGTATCCGACCAGCATCCTGTTGCCGCCGAAGCTCTCGCAGATCGCCTTGCCGAGAAGCATGTTCCGGACGATTGACTCGGCGCTGACGAGGGCCATGTCATTGAGGAGGTAGAACGGGCCTATCAGCAGGCGGCCGGAGCGGATGTGCCGGTCAAGCCGCTGCCGGTTTTGCGGTCTTATCTCAAGATAGTCCTCCAGCGGCACAGTCTGGCCGTCGAGGTGGAAGGCCACGTAATCAGGATCGCGGTCCAGCAGATCCAGAAGGCGGTCAATACAGTCTGTGAGGGTCATGCGGAAGCCCTGGAATGGAAGGTACCATTCCCGGTCCCAGTGGGTGTGTGAGATTACATGCAGTTTGATCTTTGTCCTGGCCATTGTGTCGCCCTTGTTGTCATGAGCCTGCGGGATTCATCCCCGCGCGTAGTAGAAAGGCAGTTTGCGAAGTATAGCCGGTAAATACGTTGAAAGCCAAGCGCTGCGAAAGTGGAAAAGGCTTCAAAACAACAAACAGTCCGGCAGTGGAAATGAAAGCACCGCCGTAGCCGCGTGATAGTTTTCCGATTCATTACGCCCAAGCAGGCGATCCCGAGCTATCTTCGGCTCATCACCATGAAGTTGACGCATCTCTCCACATTTGATAGCATTCCCACGTCGTTTGTCTTTTTCAAGATAGGACTATCCGCCGCCTTCCCACGCGAGGCTCCTCAAGCCTGCGAGGGGGATGGTCTGGATTCGCCGCGCGCAATAATGCCTCGAACGACTGAAAGACAACCAGCGCCCGTCCTTTTGATTGTCAACGGCCCCGACACCGGCAGGCAGTTCCCCCTTGGGGAGATGACGGTCATCGGACGCAGCGTTGACGCGGACGTCTCTCTCCAGGACGTCACGGTCTCCCGTCAGCACGCCCATATCATCAAGCTCCCCGCCGGTTTCATGCTTCAGGACTTGAACAGCGGCAACGGCACATGGATAAACCATCGCAGGATCGGCGAAAAGATGTTGCAGAACGGGGACGAGTTCCAGGTCGGGGACACGATTCTGCGCTTCACTGATGTTTCAAAGGCGGAATATTCGCCCACCCAAACGCAACTGACAATCATGGATGAGGATATGGAAGGCGGCTCCACGATGGTCATGGACACCGTGGACGTCGAGAAGGCCCATGACAGGCGCAGTTCGGATGCGGGGAAGGACCTGGAGCTGGTCTCGCGCCGTCTGAAGGCCATGACTGAAATCAGCGGCGCGCTCACCACGACACTGGAAGAGGGCGCGCTGCTTCAGAAGATACTTCAAAAGCTCTTCGAGGTCTTCCCGAACGCCGACCGCGGTTTTGTCATCCTGAAGGACGCGACGACAGGGCAACTGGCCCCCCGAGCCGCGCACGGCAGGCGGGGGCGGCTGGCACTGGAGTCGGTAGCCATAAGCAGGACCATCGTCAGCGCCGTCCTGCGGGAGAAGAAGGCTGTCCTAAGCAAGGACGCCATGAACGACGAGCGCTTTGCCGAGGGGGCTAGCATCGTGAACCTTCAGATGCGCTCGGTCATGTGCGCCCCGCTGATATCGGGGGATGAAATCCTGGGGATCATCCATCTGGACACGCAGCAGGCCGGCAGCTTTTTCAACGCCGACGACCTGTCCCTCCTGGCCGGGGTCGCGTCGCAGGTGGCGCTTGCGGCCAACAGCGCGCGGCTTCACGATCGCCTGATGAGGCAGCAGCGCCTTGAGCAGGACCTGCGATACGCCAACCGAATACAGCACAGCTTCCTGCCGAAGAAACCGCCGGACTCAAGCGTCTTCAGCTTCAGCAACTCATACCGCACGGCGCTGGAGGTCGGCGGAGACCTTTACGACTTCATCCGCGTGAGCCAGGATGAGATTCTGGTAGCGGTCGGCGACGTGAGCGGCAAGGGGATACCAGCCGCGCTGATGATGGCCAAGGTTTCCAGCGACATGCGCTTCACTGCGGTGGCAGAGCGGGATATGACGCGCATGATGTCTCGCCTGAACGAAAGCTTCCTGGAGTCCTCGACTGAGGACGCCTTCGTAACGCTGCTGCTCCTGCTCCTGAACGAAAAGACCCTCAACATGCGGATCGCCAGCGCCGGGCACTACTTCCCCATCCTCAAGCGCGGCATTCTGAGCGGGATTGAAATCCCCTCCCGCGACACAAGCGGCTTCCCCATCGGCGTGGTTCCTGAAGCCGAATACGAGATTCAGGACGTTCAACTGGAACCAGGCGACGTATTCATCGCCTATACAGACGGAATTATCGAGGCGATGAACGCATCCAAGAGCTGCTACGGGACCGACCGCCTGAAGGAAGTCATGCGCAACAGCGTCAAGGACGCGCGCGGACTGACCGAGGAGATTCTGAACGACCTGCGCAACTTCATCGGCTCCAGCAGGCAGAGCGATGACATCACCCTCGTCAGCGTCCAGGTGGCTGAAGCAGGAAAATAAGCCGATTGCCCGAACATTTGAGCATTCGAAGATGATAACCGGCATAGACGATAAAAACAGACTTGAGACATCGCTTGCAGAATTCGGCCAGTCGCACCTGACCGAGCGCGTCTTGAACACTCCGGAAGGCAGCCCCCTGCGCCGGCAGATTCTTGGGCTGGATTTGAGCGACCTTCGCATCCAGAGAGATACGTTGGCCCGGGGGGATGAATTCATCCCCCCGGCTGACGACTTCGAGCCGGTCCCTGCGATTGACCCGTTCAATTCCCCAGAATATGCCGCCCGGCTGGATGAGGCGAGAAAAGCCGGCGGGAGGCTTCTGGAGTCCGGGAAGGTCGCAGTGGTCACGGTGGCCGGCGGGCAGGGAACCCGCCTGGGTTATCCCGGCCCAAAAGGCTGTTATAGGATAACCCCGATCCTGAACAAGACATTCTTCCAGTGGCACGCCGAGAGAATTCTCGCGGCATCGCGCCGGCACGGACGCCCCCTGCCCTGGTTCATCATGACCAGCGAGCATAATGACGCCGCGACGCAGGCCGCGTTCGAGGAGAATGCATGGTTCGGGCTGTCAAAGGACGACGTCTTCTTCTTCAAGCAAGGCTCTCTCCCGATACTGGACCGCAGCGGGCGTCTGCTCCTCGACGCCGGCGGGAATCTGCTGACGGGACCGGACGGGCACGGCGGACTGCTGACGGCGCTGAATTGTTCCGGCGCGATGGACAGGATCATGGAACGCGGCATACGCTATCTGTCCTACTTCCAGATTGACAACGTCCTGGCAAAACCCGCCGATCCGGTTTTCCTGGGATTCCACGCGCTCGAAGGCGCCGAGGTCTCCTGCAAGGTCGTGCAAAAGCGCGACGCCGAGGAAGGCCTCGGCCTGATAGCCCGGCGGAATGGGCAGCCCTGCGTGGTCGAATACATGGAGGCGATACGCAACCGCATGGCCTACCTGACCGACCGCGAGGGCCGCCTGCTGCACCGCGTGGGGAGCGTGGCGATACATATTTTCAGCGTTTCGCTGCTGGACAGGCTTTTTTCGATGAACACGCGCCTGCCCTGCCACGTGTCCTGGAAGAGCATGGAACACATAAACGCGGAGGGGCGGCGTGTCGGCTCCTCTGCGGGCGATGGAAAGGTCGTCAAGTTCGAGCGTTTCATCTTCGACACACTGCCCTTCGCCAAAGCCGTAATGGTCATGGAAACCCCGCGAAGCGAGGAGTTCGCGCCGGTCAAGAGGAGTGAGGGCGCGGATTCCCCGGCGACCGCCCGCGCGGCCATGCGCGACCTTTTCGCCTCATGGCTGAGCGCGCTCGGCGCGGAGGTTCCGGAAGACGCTTCCATTGAGATAAGCCCCCTGTTCGCCGAGGGTCCGGAGGAGCTTGCAGCGAAGCTCGGGAAAAAACCAAAGCTTGCCTGGCCGCTCGTTCTTGGGTAATACTTGGCTGCGCAGCGAAGGGTCAGGCGTCGCCCCCGCGCCGGCGGGGGCGAATCCGCAAGGCGACGCGACAAAACCACATGGGAAAAGACACACCTGGCGCAAGCTCCATAGGCTCGACCTTCAGGGAATACAGAGTCAAGGAGAAACTCGGCGTAGGGGCGCGTAGCACTGTCTACAAGATCCAACACCCCGATACGGGGAAACTCTACGCCCTTAAGCACGTTTCCAAGGTCCTGCCTGAGGACGAGAGATATCTGCGCCACCTGACCAACGAATACGAAAATATTTGCAAGATTCAGAACGGCCCCGGGGAGAAAGACGCGCATCCGAACATCGTGTGCGTGTACGATCTTTTCAAAGAGCGCAAGCTGCTTCGCGTGACCGGACTTTCCATGCTTCTGGAATATGTTCCCGGCAAGAACCTGGGCCAGCGAAGCGACTTGCCCATGAAACGCCTGATTGACGTGCTGATTCAGACCTGCAAAGCGCTTCAGCGCATGCACGAAATGGGCTACCTGCATTGCGACCTCAAACCGGACAACATCATCGTCATGCACAACGGGTGGGCGAAAGTCATTGATTTCGGGTTCAGTTGCAAGACGAACACCGAGTTGGGGAACCTTAAAGGAACTCGCGACTTCATAGCCCCGGAACAGGTCTCAGGCGGAGTCGTGACGGAGCAGACGGACATGTATAATCTCGGCGCGACGTTCTACAAGGTATTCACTGGCCAGGCCGTGCCGGCCGTTATGCCGAGCATGAGATCGGAAAGCGCCATATTCCTGAGCGGGGACACCATCCGGGCCACCCCGCCTGCGGAGTTGAATCCGCAGGTTCCCGTGTGGCTCTCCGACATCATCATGCAATGCATCGAGAAGAAACCGCGCCACAGGCCCGCAAGAATCACAGACGTTCTCAACGCGGTCGAGACCGAAAAACTCCGCATGGAGCTTGGCAATACGGACCAGTAGGAATCCATGACCCAGCAGCAGGCGGCGACAGACGACATGCTCGGCCAGCTTGTTATTAAGGCTGGTCTTGCATCCGCCGCACAGATCGCCGAATGCCTGGCCGCCCAGCGGTCAATGCAGGAACTTGGCGTTCGCAAGCACCTGGGGGACATTCTGCGCAAGAAGGGGCTTATATCGAACGAGCAGCTTGAGAAGCTGTTGCGCATACAGGGCATCGAGCCGGACAGAATCCCCCTGAACATCGGAGGGTATAAGATAGTCGAACGGCTCGGTCAGGGCGGGGTATCGGTCGTCTTCAAGGCCGTGCAATCCAGTATGAACCGCGTGGTTGCGCTTAAGGTGCTGACGAAGCGAGCCGCCGCCAACCCCAACGCACTGAAACGCTTCAAACAGGAAACAGCGCTCATCGGCCGCCTCAATCACCCGAACATCGTCCAGGGAATTGACTCAGGCGAAGACTCCGGTTTTCACTTCTTCGCGATGGAATTCGTATCTGGGAAGACACTCGCGGAGGTCATCCGGGATGACGGTCCCATGCCCCCAACCGAGGCCGTGAGAATCGCCCGTGACATTGCGTCCGGCCTTATGGAGCTTGAGAGCAAGGGGATCGTCCACGGCGACGTCAAGCCCGGCAACATCATGCTGACGGAGAAGCGGACGCCAAAGATCATTGACCTGGGCCTTGCAGTCTATGAAACCGACGGAGGAAGGCTTGACGAGGCTATTGTCCGCGCGTCCGGCACCGCGTATTACGTCAGCCCCGAACAGGTCGTCGGACGAAGCGACCTCGACTCACGGGCTGACATTTATTCGCTCGGCATCACGCTCTTCGAGTTGCTCACGAGGCGTAATCCTTTCCATCGCTCCGCCCGCATCGTCGCGCGAAGCAAGCAGTTGTCCGAGCCGATCGCATGGTCCCGGCAGAAGGACTACAGGATTCCCGACGTTGTTGTCCGACTGATCCACCATATGACGGAGAAAGACAAGAACGAGCGCCCGGCGAACATGGCGACGTTGGTTCGAAACATGGATGAGATCATAGCCGGTGGATCGCCGTATCCGCCGCTTAGCCACGTCCATGTGGCGCAGGCATGGCCTGGTCCGGCAGGTTCGCGGGGAATGGTCGGGCCGGAGGAAAACCTTGCCCGGATGCAGCGGCTTACAGGTCTGATTGAAGCCCGCAATTCGCTGATCTCAGGCCTGCCGGACTCCGCGCAACGAAACACTGGCATCTATGACTTCCTCAAGGAGGCGCTGGGATCCGAAGACGCCCAGTCATACGTGAAATTGGCCATGATTGCCCTTACAGAGAACGATCCAGCCAGGGCGCGCGAGTTCCTCATGAGGGCGAGCCATGCCGGCGCGGATGTTTCAGAAGCGATAACACGCATTGAGATTCTTCGCGCGCCGCCGGGCATGGTTTTCATCCCGGAGGGGGAATGCGTCATAGGCTGTGACGAATGTCCGGACGAGTCCCCGAAGCGAAGCCTCTTCGTGAAATCCTTTTACATTGACGAGGCGCCCGTGACCAATGACTGCTACGCGGAGTTCTGCCGCGCGACCGGGCATCCCCCGCCGTCGCACTGGCCGGCGGGGCAATGCGCGCGCGCGCTGATCGGGCTGCCGGTGGTCAACGTCAGTTGGAGCGACGCCGAAGCGTACGCCAAATGGGCGTTCAAGCGGCTGCCTTTCGAACCGGAATGGGAGAAGGCAGCCCGCGGGCCGGATGGGTTGATCTATCCCTGGGGCAACGAGTTCGATCCCGCCAGGTGCAACTTCGAGGAATCCGATGACAAGGGGCTGTCACAGGTCGGCAAATATGCAAACGGCGTCAGCCCGTACGACTGCTACGACATGATCGGCAACGTGGAGGAATGGACGGCTGACTGGTATGGCCCGTACCCCGGCAGCGCCATCCGATACGATCCGTCCGCGCCCAAGCTCAAGGTCACGCGGGGCGGGAGTTATAAGGAGAAGATCACCGGACTGCGCGCCTCGCGCCGCTACGCCCGCGATCCGCGGAGCGTGGCCTATTACATCGGATTCCGCTGCGTCAAGGATGTCTGAAGTCCGGAGAGCCGGCGAACCGGCAAGTCATGACAGCGCCGAAGCATGACATCGTGATTGTCGGCGGGGGCGGAAGCGGCCTTGCGGCGGCGGCGTCCGCCGCGCAGAACGGCGCGCGCGTGATCGTCCTTGAAAAGGAGGCTGAGCTTGGCGGATGCACGGCGATTGCCGTCGGCTCCTTCACAGCCGCAGAAACCTCATATCAGAAAAAGGCGGGAATCACCGACCGCGTTGAAGATCACGCTCAGGACGCCGGCAAATTCGCTACTCCCGGCATCGAAGCCCGCAACAATGCTGAACTGAGGCGCTACTTCATTGAGCGCTCGAGCGAGACGCTTGACTGGCTGGCCGGCTTGGGGCTGGTCTTCCAAGGTCCGTCGCCTGAGCCGCCCAACCGCGTCCCGCGAATGCACAACGTCGTGCCCGGGGCCAGGGCTTACATCCTTGCGCTGGAACAGGTCATCCGACGGCATGGCGGAGAAATTCTGCCGGGAGCGCGGGCAAACGGCCTCATACTGGAAAAAAGGCGGGTGATCGGCGTCCAGGCCGAGGTTGACGGGATTCCAGCAGAATTCATGGTGTCTAAGGGCGTGATTCTTGCCGCCGGAGATTATTCATCCTCCCCGGACCTGATCGCCGAAAACAAAGGAAAGGAATTCGCAGGAATTGAAGGAATCTGCGCGTCGGCCACCGGAGACGGACACAGGTTGTGCGAAGCCGTCGGCGCGGTCATGATCAACATGGACGTAACCTACGGGCCTGAGCTTCGCTTCATTCCGCCGGAGCGCAAATCCCTGCTCAGGCGGCTCCCCGCCGGCGGAGTCTTCCGGAACGTCATGGGGGCGGCTGTTCCGTTCGTCCCCAAGGGCGTCATGAACGCCGTCATCAAGCGGGAACTGGTGACGTGGCAGCATCCCGAGGACCGCATTTTCCGCGACGGCGCGATCCTTGTGAACGCGCGCGGGGAGCGATTCTGCAACGAGACGGTCTCCCCAGCCCGCGAAATAGCCATTGCCGCCCAGCCGGGCAAGATCGCCTATATCCTGCTAGACGAACGGCTAATCGCGCTCTACGACCAGTGGCCGAACTTCATCTCCACCGCGCCGGAAATCGCCTATGCATACGTCAAGGACTACCTGAGGCTGCGGCCGGACGTCGCCCTGGCGATGAATTCTCTCAGCGAGATCGCCGCCCTAAGGTGCATTCCGCCCGGAAGGCTCGAACACGTTGTTTCGGTCTATAACCGATACGCAACCGGAAAGGCTGCCGACCAGTTCAGCAGGACCGGGGACTCCGCGCCGCTTCAGGGGAGCCGATGGGTCATGCTGGGGCCGGTGAAAGCCTGCTTCACGACGACCGAGGGAGCGCCTGCGATCAACCGCAACATGCAGGTTCTCGACGGGGACGGAGTGCCCATCCCCGGCCTCTACGCCGTCGGCCAGAACGGACTGGGCGGGCAGATTCTCTGGGGGCACGGCCTGCACATCGCCTGGGCCATGACCAGCGGCAGGCTTGCCGGCCGGTTGCTTGCCGGGATGAAGGCCCCGTAAGCCGGAGGAAAGATTCATGACCGCTATCTGCGTCGCGCTGATACTTGCAGCAGCGCCGGTGAAGCATCCCGTCTATCCCCCCCAGTTCCGAGCCGATCAGGTCGAATGGCTCAAGTCCAACGTTGCTATCGCGATGGGGCTGACGCCGAAGCAGTTGGGCGACATGGTCCCTGGGGCGTCTGGAATTTTCTTCTGCGGCTGCCCGAACTGCGACGGGGGATCGCAGGAGAACAACATATTCGACTGGGAACCCGGCATAGGCGACGGCGTGAAATGCCGCTTCTGCGGGATGCAGTTCCCAAACGAGAAATTTCCTTACAACCGGGAGAAGGTCATCATCGCCCCCGGCGGCGCAAGGCAGGTCTATCGCTGGCACGAAGACAAGGACGGCAGGCAGTACTTCATCGAGGCCAACGCCTGGTATAAACGCTGGTCCTGGATTCAGACGATGGCGCTGCAACTGGCGAACCTTTACGCCCTTACCGGCGACAGCCAATACGGAGACCGTGCGGCGGCAATCGTCGGCAGGTTCGCGCAAGTCTACCCGGATTACGCCATCCGCTTCGATTATCCGTTCCAGCCCGTGAAGTTCTGGCCCGCCAACCAGAAGTGGCCTTACGAGGGATGCAGCCCGTACAGGGGCGCGAAATTTTACTGGTGGGCATACGGCGACGTGCCGGGAACACTCGCCCGGGCGTACGACCTTGTCGCCCCCGGCGACTCGTTCGAACGCATGAAGGACCTCCTCGGCGAGAACGCCCGCGAACGCATCGAGAGGGACCTTTTCCGCATGGGTTACGAGTTCGCGGCTGCGAATCCCGACACTTATACGAACATGTCCCCGTGCATGTACGACGACATGATCGTCGTCGGACGGGTGATCGGCGCGCCCGATATCATCCGCGAGGTTGCCGACCGGCTGGGCAGGCTGGGCAGGCAGCGATTCTTCTTTGACGGCTGGTGGATGGAATGCGCCCCGAGCTATCACTGGCAGACCGCAGGGGCGATGCGCAACGTCATTGAACTGGCTCGCGGTTATTCGGACCCGCCGGATTCTCCGGAACCGAGGTTCGAGAACCTCGACCTTGAAGCTGAAATCCCCATCGTCAGAAAGGCTTTCGAGGTCGGATATCAGGGCTGCCTCCCGGATGGACGGGAGATGCCCGTCAACGACACGTGGTGGCACTCCCGACGGCGTCCGCTCGATGAATCAACGACCCGGCTGTGGTCGGGAATGGGCCATGCCATCTTGGGAGCCGGCAAGGGTGAATACCAGTTTCAGACCCACATGAACTGGAACGCCGGCTACGGCCATACGCACATGGACAGCGGCTCAATCATCTTATTCGCGCACGGGCGGGAGCTGCTTTCCGACATCGGCTATACACATACGCGATATCGCAACTGGACCGTCAACTCCGCTTCGCACAACATGGTCGTAATTGACCAACGCTCTCAGATTCTGCCGCACGGCGATCCGAAGACCACAGGCAACGTGAATTTCTTCGACGACTCTCATTCCCGCGTGACGGTCATTGATCTCGACGCCCGGCCCGCATATCCGGGCTGCAAGGTCTACCGGCGACGTCTCATCCACATTCACGTTGACGAGGGACGCGACTACCTTGCCGACGTCTTTGACGTTGAAGGCGGCGATGTCCATGACTGGTTCCTGCACGGTTCGGCGGACGATGAGGGCGCGATGGAGACCTCAATCGAATTCGCCGGGAAGGTTGAAACCCTCGTCCCCGATTGGGGCGGCAGGAGGGAATGCTCCGGAGAGAACTGCGTGGACTTCGAGGGGAAAACCTACCATTCCTACGGCTTCCTGCGCGATATCCGGGCAGCCGATTCCGCCGGACCGTTGTCGGTCGTCTGGCGATACGATGGTTCCGCGCTGAGGACGTTCGCCTTCCCTGAGCCGGGGACAAGGCTATTTCGCTTCAAATCCCCCGCCATACGGAAGGCCGGCAGCGACGACGCGAAGCTGAACGACCACCTCATGAACGGCGTCATGCAGAGAACGACCGGGGGACGAAGCCGTTTCGCCGCGCTGCACGTCCCATTCAAGAGCGACGAATGGATCAAAGGAGTCAGTTATTCCGACGGAGCATTCACAGTCAAGCGTGAAGGCGGAAGCGAAACCATCCGGTTATCGGACGAAGCCGTGACCATCGAGTCGTCTTCCGGGTGGCGCTACGATTCAGGAAAAAGGATTGATGGAATAGTGATGTCGGTTGACAGATCAAGCGGCTTCGCATTTGTCGCAGACTGTCCTGTACCGGCGGCAAAGCTCGTCAGGCTGGATTTTGGCGGGGCAAGACTTGTCTTCTATCGTGTCGCTAAGTGCGAAGGCCCGCGCTTCACGCTCTTGGATGATCCGGGATTCGAATACGAAAACGGAGGCGCGACGGCGAAGTTTGTTTATCATCCTCACGAGGAATTGCCGGCGCCGATAAAATGGACCGTTTGGACCGGAGGGGATTGATAATGCGGGCTATTTCTTCTTTGGCGCAATCAGGTCGTCAATTGAAAGCCCCTGCACCCTTCGAAGCGCTTTTTCCACGGCAATGGAAGCATCCTTATCTGTTTCACGGCTTTTGGCCGCTTCCAGTTCTCCGACCAGGGACTTCGCCTTCTCTTCGTATTCCCCGATCGCGTCGGCGGCGGCGGTTCTGACCTTTGGCGAGGCGTCCTTGAGCAGTTTGCAAAGCGACGGGAGAGCTTTATCATCCGTCATCCGCATTTTGCCGACCGCCGTCGCGGCGGCGGCCCTGATTTTCGGTTCGGCGCTTTCGAGAGATTTCAGAAGTCCGCGTCCGGCCCTGGCCTCGGCCTGCGCGCCTATCGCGCCGAGCGCCCCGCAGACGGCGACTACCACGTCCGCGTTTTTATCGGTCAATGCCTTTGAGAGTTCGTAGGACGCTTCGCTTGCCGTCGGTCCCATCTGCGCCAGAACCTGGCAGAGCGTCGCGCGTGTCTTCACGTCGTTATCCCCGGCTATTCTCTCCCCGATGGGCTTTGCCAGAAGTTCGTCTTTGACTTGAACCTTGAGCAGCGCGTCAGCCGCGGCCCGTCGCACATTGACATCCTTATCTTCCAGACATTCGACAAGCTTCTTGCAGGTTTCCGGGGTAGCCTCCTTTGCGCCCGGGCCTATTGCCGCGATTTTCTTCGCGGCGGCGGTTCGTATAATCGCTGAAGTTGAGCCGAGGTCCGCCAGCAGGGGCTTGACCTGTTCGCTGTAATCCGTCTCTATAAGTTTCCCGCTGCCATCCTTCTTTTCATCCTTTGCCTTCTGATCTCCGGTGTATTCCTCGTCGTTCTCAATGACGGCAATCGCCTTGTCCAGCGCCTTGAGTTCTTCCGCGTTTTTGGCCTTCAGCCGTGCGTCCTTGATTTTGGACAGTTGGGAGCGCGCTTTGCCGCCGTAAGTCGCCATTGCCAGAGCAGCGAATATTCTGACGTTCTGAACGTCGTCAGGGAGCAGTTTGGCTAGATGTTTCAAGGTTTCATCTGAATTCCTGTTTATCCTGGCCAGAGCGCGCGCCGCCTCCTGTCGAATCCTCGGATTCTTGTGTTTCAGCGCCTCTATCAGAGAAGACGACGCGGCCTTTGCGGCGGGGCCTATCGCAATCAGCGCCTCAATGGCGCCGACTGCGCAATCCAGGCTTGCATCTGATACGGTTTTGCCAAGCGCCTCGGCTGCCGGGGCGGCTGACTCTCCCATCTTGCCCAGTGTCTTGCATGCGGCGCGACGCACGTCCTTGTTCGGGTCGTTCAACGCCCCCGCTATGGCTTTGCACTGCTCGGCGTCGGGACCGACTGCGGCCAGTGTGTTCAGAACGGCAATTTTCGTCTTTACATCTTCTTCTGCGATGAGAACGATTATAAATTCACAGATTCTAGGATCATATTCCTTTGCCTTCGGCCCGATCTTGCCGATCTGCTCGACCGCTGCGCGGCGCTGCACCGGGGAAGGGGCTTGCAACTGGTCAGCGGCCCTGAACAGCGCGTCGCGAGCGTCATCCTCTTTGGCGCAGAATGCCTCCGGGGCGCCCAGCGCAAAAATCAAGAGCAGTATGGACAACCAAACACCAGCCGGCGGCCTATTCCTGTATGGGCGAATCATCTGCGTCCTCCGATTGGCTAATAGCATTGATTAACTACATAGTAGGCCAATAAGCAATGGCAGTCAAGCGTCAGCGACATGGGATGTCGCCGGCGAGGCTCGAGTCTTGCGGAAGGCGCGTTGAGAGTATCAGGATAATTCGATCCAGATATCAGCCCAGTCTCAGCGGGGAATCATCGCATTCAGAACACGGTGATTCAACTCATGCAGAGCGTTCATGTTGCTGCGCCAGTGGAGCATTTGCCGGCAGGTCTCGTAATCCGCCCAGCGATATTCCGTATGTTCGGACGATATTCTCAATTCGATGCCGTCAACGCGAACGCCGAATGTGTATTCCGGGACAACAAGGACATCCGGCCCCCAGAGAAGTCGCCCCGCAAGTTCCAGCACGGGCACGGTATTGCGCGAATCCAGAGGGAAAAATAGCTCGTCCCGGGGGATGGCCGCCTCCTCCCACGCCTCCCGAATGGCCGCCTCTATCGGCGCTTCGGCGTCTTCGCCCCCGCCGGCGATGAACTGCCAGTAGCTACCGTCGCTTCTCCTGAAGACGGCGTATTCGACCGTTGGTGGATTTCCCCGGAACGGCAGGACAAGGATTTGGAAAGGCGCGCGCATAATTAATTCTTCTTCGCTTCGCGTCATTCAGCGCGTTCGGCTCGGTCATACGCGGATGGGTGTCATGCTGCGCTTTTACAGCGGCAACAATACTATCCGGTGAGGCTCTCTTCCAAGCCAGAAAAGAACCGCCGTCACAATCATCCAGACGCCGCCTATCATGCACTCGCCCAGCAGAACCCCGTAGAGGGCAGGCTTGATTTTGTAGTAGGTCTTCGACCCGCCGTAGCGCATCACGCTCAACTTTATAAACCATCCCAGGCAGATCGAGGGCCACATGATCGAGGCAGGCCACGTGTGCGCCATGATGAATCCTATGGGATGGAAAGGCCACCACGCCAGCCTGCCGCGCATGAAGCTCAGGAACGCGACCAGCGCCGCGCCGCCGGTGAAGTGCATGACGTTCCGCGCCACAGGCAGGGGCGTGCGCTCATGGCCCTGGACGCTGCCGAGGATGTAGTTGAAGGAGTTGAAAAGCGCCCAATGCTCGTGGCGCTTCGGCCCCCAGTAATAATCAATGCCCAGATGAACGACCGCCCCAAAAAAGATCGAGACGAGCATGGCAACGATGATTGCCGCGGTATAGCGCCTGTGCTGGATGCGCGCGGACGCCTCGGCCATGCGCGTATTGTTCAGAAGGTATGGCAGCAGGCATTCGCGCAGGTCATGCCCGACCACCAGCGTCATGAGAGCAACCATCATCACGGCCTTCAGACCCATGACGCGGATGCCGATGATGGACAGGCAGGCGTGAACCGGCCACCAGCGATGCTGGAAAAGCGTGACCCCCGCCTCGGCTATCACCCGGCCCGCAACGATGTTCATCGCCATCAGCATTACTACCAGCATCAACGCCCAGACCGGTCCCATGCCCCTCCACCCCATGCCGTATTCGCAGAGCCACCCCCAGCACAAAGCGCAGCAGAGAATCAGCGTAATGAGCGCCCAGCCCTGCTCCCCCTCCTTCGCCGGCCTGCGGAACCGGATAATGTCCCATGACGCCCGCGCGACTTCCTTGAAGTATGTCCGTCCCGCGTAAATGAGCGTGAACATCACCATCAGGTAACCGCCCATGTGCTGGGCCACGCGCGGCTCATCGCGCCAGGGCAGCCCGATCCAGAACTGCGCCGCGTCCGTCAGGCATACGAAGATGAAAAAGAACCATATGCTGAACGCCACGTCCGCGGGGATTATGACGGCGATGGCAACCATCGAAAGATAAAGCTGGCCGTTGTAGACGGCCTGGTTGACCAGGCTCCACGGATGTTCGTTGAACAGACCGCCGAGTTGCCACGCCAGCTTCACCTCCGGAACCTTCGGGTAATACTGCGCCAGTCCGTGAAGCAGGAACAGCAGCGACGGCACCGACATGCCCAGCCACATCATCCGGTTGCGGAAGAAGTCGTTGAACAGCCGCCCCGGCTCAGGCTCGCGGACAAGCTCCAGCCCGAATTGCGCCAGCGGGAAGGTCAGGCTCTCATTGTAGACCCACTGTTTGCGAACGATTATGCAGACGCAGAGGAAGCCGACAAACATGGGCAGCAGGAAGACCGCCCAGACCGCCATCGAGCGGATCCACGGCCCCCATAACGCCGGTTCGCGATAGAAGTAGACGTCCCCGCGCGCGAAACCCTCGATCACCCTCTCGGTCGGATCGGTCGAGGGAAAGAGGCGCGGATCAAGCTGCGCGACTAGCTTGGTCCACGTCGGGCGCACCGTATCGGTCAGGTAGAAGGGTAGCGCAAGTCCGTTTGCCCAGTAGCGATGAAGTCCGGCCGTCGCAAAGCCCGCCGAGGCCATCATCATTGAGAAAACCACGATCAGCTCGGACGAACTGAAGTGCGCCCCCTCGAAGAAACGCTTCACGACGGAATTGAGCATGATCGCCAGCAGCGTCATCAGAAGGATGATGCCCAGCGGCAGGTGATTTCCGACGAAGAATGTATTGCCGAGAACGTAGTCGTTATACGGGGTGTACGCTGTGACGAATATGACGCCCAGCAGGCCGACGATGAAGGCCCGGAGCGTGACGCCGGAATGGCGTCCGCACTGGCGCGTGTCAATATGAATCCGAGAGTGTTCCCGCATAGGCGCAGACGCCCTCGTGCCCGGCAGTCAACCGCCCGACCGGAACCGAATGGCACATATTGTATTGCGAAGCCAAGCGGGGTCAAACGGACGTTGCGATATTCCGTCCGAATAGGTTCGAATCTGCCGGATTTTCAGCAATGTCAGGAACGCGCAAGGAGGTCAACAGGTTGCAGCGATGCCATACACGAGATGCCATTGGTGTATCAGAATCATACACTGGTGGCTCAAAGGAGCCACTCCGTTGCAGTAATCAACACATGCCGTGAAAGGGGCGTTATGTGGACTAAATGCGCCGGTTCAACATAGGCGGTTCATATGCAACGACTTATGAAACAACAGTGAATCGGAACGTTTCGGCGGGCAGGCTTAAGCGGAACGGCACGCGGTTTGCTTAAGGATAACATGGCTTGCCCCATGGAAGGAGGTGCCAGGATGAAACGGACCACCTACTCGAAGTACCGCAGGATGTTGGACGGGATCAGGAAGCGCCTGATCAGGGACATGGAAGGCCAGATTCGGATTTGCCGCGACGCAGCGGGAGAAAAGACGTCGGAGTCCATTGATTTTGCCAACAACAGTTACGGCGAGGACATGGCGGCAACGATGGCCGAGATGGAGCACAGGGAATTGAAGGAGATCGAAGGCGCGCTTGAACGGATAAAGGCGGGTGAATACGGCAAGTGCAAGAGATGCGGAAAGCGGATACCAAAAGCGCGTCTGGAAGCCCTGCCTTTCGCGACTTTGTGCCTGGAGTGCAAGACAGCGGAAGAGCAGGATGACGAAGGAGCGGACCGCGATACTCACTACTTCGCAGGCGGAACTTTCACCGCATCAAACGAGGATCCGGACGATTCAAGGATCAGGGATGTCCTCAGAGACATTGAGCTGAACGAACTGTCAATGGAGTAGCGCGTATTTCAGGCCGCATTCACCCCAAGGCCCCGGAGGTCGCCGGATCTCCGGGGCCTTTCTTTTTCACGGCTGATCGTCTTTCCCGATAATAGCCTCTCCTGTTCAAACGGCAGTTTCAGTTGCACATGCCGGACATTGCCTTCCGATTCGCGCTTGTCTGGAACATGATTGCCAAGTATAGGATACGGTGTACATTAGGCGCTGTTTACGGCAGACACCGCAACGAGTGAGGCAATCGCTTCCAACCCGCTGCGGCAGATCAATCCTGAAACACCGACAGCAAGAACCCGTTGATGGGAATATCGGAGAAAACGCCGGACTCCATCCCGCATTCGCCTGCCGCGCGCGAATCGGGTAACAATCCCTTCCGCGCAGTATCCGTCCTCTGCGCCCCAGCCATCCTTTGCCTGATTCTCTACGGTCGAACCGTCGCTTATGACCTGGCCGGGGATGATTACGCCTGCCTTGCCCGGGCGATTGATTCCGGCCCCTGGCATACCCTCTTCATCGGCCCGGATACGCTCAAAAACCTGCTTCAGACCGAGGACTGGCGCGGGGACATCGAACAAGACGGCAGCGACGTATTCCGCCCCGGCAACGTCTGGTTCTTCAAGCTCGGATGGGCGCTCTTCGGGAACTGTGGACAGGGCTATCGCCTACTGAAGCTCCTCCTGCTTATCTGGCTTGCCTACGCCGCCATTCCAGTCGCAAATCGCCTTTTGTGTCCGGCGGACACAAGCTTAAACGCCTCCATTCTTGGCGCGGTTTGTTCATGTCTCCTTATTGTCAATTACAACGTCCAGTTCGTGATGACGCTGCCGGCGTGCGAATTTCAAAGCATAGCCGCCGCAGCCTTCGCCTGCATGGGAGCGATAGCGCATGATAAATGGGCGCGGACCGGCAGAATACGGAACGTGGCATTCGCAGTCTTCTGGCTGACTGCGGGATTGTCATGCCGGGAGAACGGCGCGGCGATGCTCGTGCTGGCCGCATGTCTGGACATTGCGTCCCGAAGGTCGCCGGGGAAGACATGGAAGGCATGGATCGCCTATGTTCTGGTCATAATCGGCTATCTGCTGATACGCATGGCCTATTACGGCGGCAGCCTCGGCAACTACAGCCATATTCCGGCTGAGGCCGGCCTTGCCCCGCTGCTTCTGAAAGCGGCGTCAACCTTCGCATCGTCGCTCTTGATAATTCCCGCGTCGGCATCGGGACTGGTTCGCGAGGCCCCGGCGGGGATCAGCCCCGCGTTCACAGCATTGTTTATAGCGGTAATCGCGCTCGCTGCCGTCGGCGGCAGGACGCGCGCCAGGACATTGCTTCTCCCCGTGTCGGTTTATCTGGCGGTCGGCCCGGGCTACATCGGCGGCATTGACCCGCCGCAGTTGCTCCTGCCCGCCCTGCTGTCCGCTGTGTTTATCACCGGAAGTCTCAGGGCATTCTTCAGCCGGAAGATTGCCGTTCCGCCTCTCATCCGCAGTCTGGGAATCATTGCGGCGGCGTCAATGCTGGCGCTACACGCCGGTTTCTCAATCCTGCATTACGCCCGTTGGGCGCATGTCGAACGTCTCGACGCTAAAGCCGAGCAGAAACGCAACGAGGTCAAGCGCAAGGTCGTCGAGATAAGCGCATCGGCAAGCGAACCGACGCTGATAGTCTTTCTTCTTGTTCCGGTGGATCAGCGATACGGGCTTTTCGAGAACACGATGGCCCCCGCCGTCAGGATATGGACCGGCGGTCGGTGCGTCGGACACGGCCTTTTCGTTTCATACCCCATGCGGAGTGACGCTGCGCCGGAATGCAAAATCAGCCGAAAGGGAGCAAACAAGGTCGTCCTGAAGCTTCGGCGATTCTTCTTCTGTCCCTCTCAGGCGACGAATTTCGGACCGGTCTTCGGCAATGACGACTTCACGGTGACAATGACGCGCTCGGAAGACCCGGACGGATTCCATACCGCAGAATTGAGTTTCAGCGACTCGGCGCTGCGCCGGTTTGCGAAGATATACTTCATCGTCCATGATGGCGCGTCGTTGTCATATTGCCGGGAATTGAGGGAGATTCAGGCTGAGACGCCGTAGCCGCCTTCGCCAACAGCAGGATATGTCCGAATGTGGAAGATTTGAACGCTTAATGACAAGTCCTATTTACCTTAGGCGTTCGCTTGAAGCAAGCGGGCTGCATCTCAGGGCGAACCTTGACTGTCGAGTCCCAAGCTCCTATTTCAACCTGTAGACATCATTCCCGCACGACGCATAGACCGTCCCATTTTCATCAACCGTCACGTTCGTGACGTTGTCGGGAAGCTCGGTCATCTGCCGGAACTGCTTCGTTTCAAGATTCAGCTCCATGACGTCCTTCCCGCTGCCGTAGAATACCAGCCCCTTGCCGTTCCCGGCGAACTTGTAGCTTCCGACGCCCGGGACGTCATCGCTTGCCGGCTCTACGAACTCGTTTTTCACCGGATCGAAGATGAGAATGTCCCCGCCGGCGGCGATGACCACGAGGCCGGTCTTCACGTCCCGGATGACCGGGCCGACGCGCCCTTCATCGGGGAATTCCTTCCTGAAGGTCACCTCTTTCGTCGCGGCGTTGATGACGCCGAACCGGACCGGCTCCCCCTTCTTGTCGGGAAGTCCGTTAGCCCCGACACACGTTCCGGCGAAGATGCTCTTGCCGTCCGTGTCAACTCCTGATATCGCCTGCTCGCCAAGCGGATTCTCGATCAGGATGTTCTCGCCGGTGTCCGGGATGGTGATTGCAATCGCGCCGCCGTATGCGCCATATTTGGCCATCCAGCCGGAATAGAGCCTCCCGTCCGGGCCGGTGACGATCCCGCCCGTGGGCCGGATGTAGGCCGGGCTGACGCGCGCGATGGTACGGGGATTCTTCCCGTTCCACTGGTCCCATGCCTCGTCCGGATTGTAGCGGACGATGTCCCCGCCAGCGTAGGCCGCCGCATAAGCGACGCCGTTGACGAAGGTCGCGTCATAGACCTCCCCCCCCGAATCGCACACGACGCTTGTATTGACGGTCTTGCCGGTCTTTGGGGCGATCCAGAAAAGGGTCTGGCCGAAGTGCGGACCGCCCCAGATTCTGCCCCTGCCGTCCGCCCGTAGAAAGAGCGTGGGCCTCGGACCGGATTGCGCCGGAATCGGAATCAGATTGAGGGTTGCGTCGCCGGGTTTCAGGACAAAATATTCCTGGCCCCGGACGCCGAGGACCTCGTTCCTGCTGTTGCAGGCCAGCGTCCGACCGCCGCGAAGGTCAATGTCCGACACGAAGGTCAATTCCTTGTCACCCTTGCGGAAGAGATAGATCGCGTTGCCCTGGCGCAGGACAAGAAGACCGTTCCCGCTCATGTAGGAGTCAACGTACCACGCGCCCTTGTCCTTCGGCGGTGTTGGGAACGGGGGCGGATCAACGACTGTCAGTTCCGGCCCCTTGCAGACGCGCGATCCGGCAATGAAATATCCGTCCCACACGCACCCCGTAGCCGCGCCCTTTATTTGCTCCGGCACATCAGAGAACTTTTTTGTCACGGGATCATAGATTAGCATGACAGGCTTCTCAGTCCCCAGACTGCAAAGGAGACGCCCGTCCGCCATCGAAGAGACCTGGCGCAGGTAAAGGTTCGGCGGGGCCGGAGCGCCGCAGTCCTCGACCGCGTAGGTCGTCAGGTCAAGCGCGCCGAGTTTGCCGCCGGGGTAAGTGCCGCCGTAAAGGCGTCCGTCGCCGCCCATCGCAAGATTCCAGATGTAACTCTCGCCTTCGAACTTCGCGACTTTGACGAACTTCATCTGGTTGAGGTCGAAGATCATGAACACGCCGTCGTAGTAGGTTCCCACGACGAGGCGGTCGCCGGGGACTTCGTTCAGCGCCCACGATCCCGCGCCGGCGGGGGCCTGATAGACGGCCCCCTCATTCTTGACCGTATCAATAAAGATTAGTTCCGCACCGCTGGTCTCGTTCATGTTCGTCAGGACGAACCATTCGCGGTCGCTCTTGCGGTCCTTCACGCAACGGCCCGCCAGTACCTGGAAGCCCCGGCAGGGCTGCCCGATATGCTCGAAAGTTTCGGCGACAGCCGTCTGTCCGACGATTGCCGCCAGAATCATGGCTGCTCCGTTTGCCAGCGCGGGCGCAAGCGCCCACCCTACAGTTGCACGCATGGCTAATCTCCTGATCTACATTACGCGTTATTCCGCGCTCTTCTTCCTGCGCAAGGTCCTGAAATCGCCTTCGCGCGCGGTAACGCCCTCGCGGTCAAGCCCTTCAAGCAACGGGAGCAGGTACTTCCGCGACGCGCCAAGCATGTCGCGGCATTGACCTACGGTCATCCTTCCGTTCTTCTCTAGGTGTTCAACCACGAGCATTTTACTCCGCGCAAGGACGTCTGGAAGGACGAAGATATCTCTGTCCAGCGCGACAAGCTCCTCGGAATCCAGCATGGCGTCCATGACGCGGCGGCAATCCTTCTCGGCGCATCCGAGTTTTTCCGCCGTCGCGGACGGCGACGGCGCGCCAAGCCCGCATCGCTTGAACTCTTCCAGTATTGCAGATCGAATCGTTGCGTCGCGTCCTGACCACGCGGGCTTATGATTGGCAAGCCTGAGCTTGTCCGCGCGAAGCTCGATGGCCGCCTTCTCCTTGAGTGACTCGATTGCCAGCCGCTGGCACTCGCGATGCTCCGGGAGGGGCGCGACGGCGGAAATCACGTTGTTGAGCGCGATCCATGCCCGCGCCGGCTCCTTCCTGTGAAACGACGCAAGTGAGGACAACGCGGCTTCCGCCATTGCGGACACGGCTCCCGTGCTGAACCAAAGATCGCGGCGCCCGGACTGAATCCTTGCGGAGTCTGATAATTCGCGCATTATCTCTTGAAGCTGTTCTTCCGGCAGGGCGCAGACGATCCTTATGTCAGCCAGGTTCATGCCCCTCGCGCCCGCCCGGTCCAACGCCTCGATGAGTAATTCTTCGATCGGCAGCGATTCCCGCTCCGCAACGTCTTCCCCGCCGGATGCCTTGCGTCTTTTCGGGGGGTGTGGATCAACGATATTTCCACCGCCGATGACGAACATGGGCGAGTAACTTCGGACGACGAACAAATCCCCGGCCGATGGAACTATCGGAGCTTCCAGGCGCAACTGAGCCAGTCCGGACTCGCCCGGAGATAATGTATCGGCCTCCAGGAACACCACGCGGGCCATAACCTCCTGCGTTCCGTGGTGAATCCTGACACGGGTCCGCTGCTTCATCGGTTGGCGGCACTTGCCTGAAAGCGTCAGCCTGACGTCAATCATCAGGCTTGGCTCAAGCGCCCCCGGCGTGGCCAGCGCGTCGCCCCTCTGCATGTCGTCCTTGGCCGCATCAGCCAGGTTCAGCGCGGCCCGCTGCCCAGCCATGATGGTCGTGACTGGCGCGTTGTTGAAGTGAAGGCCCCTGACCCGGAAAAGCGATTTGCGCGGCAGGCAGGCGACAGTTTCGCCGACCGATAGCCTTCCGCTCCTGACCGTCCCGGTCACGACTGTCCCCACTCCCTTCAGCGTGAACACCCTGTCAATGTTCAATCTGAAGATGCCATCGGTCGGGCGCGCGCGGATCGCGTCGGAAAGCCGCGAAAGCTCAGCGCGCAATTCTTCCAGACCGCTCCCCGTCACCGCGGAAACGGAAACGATGCTCGCCTTCTCAAGGAACGTGCCTTTGACGAGTTTTGTTATCTCATCGCGGGAACGCGCGAGCCGCTGGGCGTCGGCCCTGTCTGACTTTGTCAGCGCGATCACGCCGGTTGGAACACCGAGGTACTTGAGAACATCAAGGTGCTCGATCGTCTGCGGCATTACGCCCTCGTCCGCCGCGACTACGAATATGGCCGCGTCAATACCCGAGGCTCCGGCAACCATGTTCCGCACGAACATCTCGTGCCCGGGAACGTCAACGATTGCCGCCTCGTTCTCCAGCCCTTTCAGCGGGAGGAAGGCGAAACCGATGTCAATCGTCATCTCCCGCGCCTTCTCCTCGGCAAGGCGGTCGGGATCGGTTCCCGTAAGGACGGTCACGAGCGTGGATTTGCCGTGGTCAACGTGCCCGGCCGTGCCGAATACGACGTGTCTGGCGATATTCATCTCTGGGCAGATTTTACTGATTCCGATATCTCGCGCAACGCTTCGATTATGATTGTCTCCTCGCCCGGCAGGAGTGTTCTCGGATCGAGCAGGACGGCGTCCTTCTGAATCCTGGCGAAGATGGGCGTTTCGCGCATACGTAACCTTTCAGCCAACTCCTCGCATGTGATCAGGGATGAATTGATGGACACGACGCTTGTGGGAAGCCCCTGCCCGGCAAGAGACCCGCCGCCGACCTGCGATTCGTCCTCCCGGACTTCCGCGCGCAAGACGCCCCGGCAGGTTTCGCTGATGTCCCCCGCAAACGCCTCGGCCTCCTCGCGCAATTCGTCCCGTTTTCGGCAAAGCATGTTCATCACGCGATGCCTTTCGATCAGCCGGTCGGGATCGCGGAAAAGGCGCAGCGTGGATTCAAGCACGGTCAGCGTGAGTTTGCATACCCGGAACGCCCGGTAGAAGGGATTCTTCCTCATTCTTGCTATGATCTCGCCCCTGCCTAAAATCACCCCGCATTGCGGCCCGCCGAGCAGTTTGTCCCCGCTGAACAGGGCGGCGTCCGCCCCGGCGGCCAGACTCTCTTTTACAAAAGGCTCATACGGAAGACCGTATTCCCGCAGGTCGGACAGGGCGCCGCTCCCGAGATCGTGGGCGCAGAATATCCCCCTTGCCTTCGCCAGCGCGGCAATTTCGGCAATTCCAACCTGGGACGCGAACCCCGTTATGCGATAATTGCTCTGGTGGACCGACAGCAGAAGCGCCGTATTCTCGCCGACGGCCTTCTCGTAGTCCTTCAAGTGCGTCCTGTTAGTGCATCCGACCTCGACCAGGCGCGCCCCGGCCAGCTTCATGATATCCGGGATGCGGAATGAGCCGCCGATCTCAACCATCTCCCCGCGGGATACAACGACTTCCTTCCCCGCTGCAAGGGAATTGAGGACAAGCACCGTCGCTGCGGCGTTGTTGTTGACGACCAGCGCGGCCTCCGCGCCTGTGATCTCGCGGAAAAGGCCCTCGACGTGCGTCTCGCGGTTCGATCTGTCCCCGGAGCGGATGTCGCTCTGGACGTTGCAGTATCCCCCGACCACCTCGCCCAGCGCTTCTGTTGCCTCCTCCGAAAATGGGGCGCGGCCAAGCCCGGTATGCAGGATTATCCCGGCTGCGTTCACGCAGCGCCGGAGGCTGCGGGCGGACGCCGATGACGCGAGGGATTCCGCCCGCCGCGCCAGATCGTTTATGTCAGGGACGGACTTCACATCGCCAGTTGAGATCGCCTGACGGATTTCATCAAGCGCATGGCGCGCGGCGGAACGAACGATGGATCTGGGGCATGAGGAGCAGACGCCGGCAAGGATGGGATGCTCCATCAACTCATCCACGCGGGGAAGACCTCGAAGCAGGGCGTTGCGTTTTCCCATGTCGGGTTCACGTTCCATGGTTATCCGCCCAAATGCGAGAGTTTGCCTGCCGGAACACTCCGGAAAGCAGGATTAGAATGGCGGGAGCGTGTGGGAATCGAACCCACCAAGGACTGTATTAGAGCCCCACACCGGGTTTGAAGCCCGGCGAGATCCACCAGAACCCATCCACTCCCGGCGGGTAATGTAACGCGGAAAATCGAATCCGGCAGTCCAGGAAAGAAATCAGCGAACCTCGACCCGCTTCTTCGCTTCAACCGGGGAACCCAGCGGACCGGCGTCAATGCTTGCCTTGATTTCATACGTGTTTTTTGGGGCCACTCGCACGGAGTAGCAGGGCGCGCCCCCTCAACTAAAGCCGAAGTCGTCGCTGTTACCCTCTGCCCGGCTGACCTCCTTGCCCTGCAAGGTCTCAATCACAATGCTGAATTTCGAGACGTCGCCGTTCTTTCTGATGCCGGATAGCTGCGCGTTGCCGGAGCGGAAATGCAGCCCTATGCCCACATTACCGCCTGATTTTGGCTGGGCGACAATCTCCAGCGTCGGGGCCTTTATGTCCGGCAGCGGCACGGGAATTTCTGTCGAACGCGCCGTCCCTCGCCCGTAGACTGTCCAGTCATATACCCATGTATCCTCTTTGCCTGGCTCCTTGGACCACTTTGCCTCGACCGACGTGTTGGCAATGGCGAAGATTCCCGTCGGGTTCTCCATTATGACCAGCGCCACGTTCATGGCGACGGCGTCTTCGGGCGTTTCCTTGTCCTTTCCGCCTATGCCGAGTTTCTTTGCCAGTTCTCCTGCGGGAACCGGAAGTTTTACCTTCGGAAACTGTTTGTGAGCATTGCCTCGGCTTGCGTTGGAGCTTGTAACCTTGACCGGTTCAGCCTTGTCCAATCCCTCCTTCGTCTCCGCCATCCTCAACTGATCGCCTTCGACCTTGAGGTAGAAGGATTTGGTCTTGGAATATATGAGGCGGATCAACAGGGGTTTCGATTCTGCCGCCCGTAGGGGCAGGCACAGGCCGACAAGGACGACCATCATCGCCGCCAGTTTGACCGACTTGATTTTCATTAGCTAGCCTCCCTTCAAAATGTCTGCATACTTATTATCCCAATGCAGCGGCACATTGTCAAACTGAAGGAATATCCCGGGTGAGCGACATCAGCCGCTGATCTGAGGCGTTGCGCAAGCGTCTTGCCTGCCGGGGATCGTAATCACTACTTCTTTCCAAGCCCCATATGCGCGCTCATCTTCGCGGCATGGTCGGTCATGAGAATATCAAGCCCGCGCTCCGCGAGCTTGTCCCAGTGCGCCGGCAGGTCCGTGTCCGCCCCCATGCTCTTGACCAGGATTTTCGACCCATGCTCGTGAATTTCCCTGACAAGCTCCGGTGTCGCCCAGTCCTCGTCAATCTGGATGATCTCCGGTTTGTACTTGAAGGACATGCGGACGTGCATGTTCGACCTGCAGCGGGACAGAACCGCGATGTCGGGATGCTTGCCCCTGAGATGCGACAGCGTGGACGGCAACTGGCACTGGATGAGAATCTGATTCGATTGTCCGGACTCACGAGCCACCGCCACGCAAGCGTCAGCCTGCTTGGGGGACTCATTCTTAAGATCAAGTTGCAGGACTGTGTCATACGGCTTCACGATTTCGAGAGCTTCCTTGAACGAGAGTATCCGCAGGCCGGGATGCCCCGGCTGGCAGAACTGCGGCATCTCGGCGTCGGTCAGGGAACATGTGTCCCGCCCGATCCATTCCTTCGGGCCGGAGAAGTTGCGTTCGTTGAATTCCCCGTCATGAAACAGGAACATCGAGCCGCTCTTGTTGGTCCTGATATCAATCTCAATCAGGGGGCAGCCCGCCTTTGCCGCCGATTCAATCGCTGCGACGCTGTTGTCCGGCCCAGCGTCCCGGTCGCCCCTATGGCCTGATGGCCACTTGATTTTCGCGTTGGGATCGCGCAGCCGGGAGATTACTGTCCGGGCGGCGTCCTGCTTCTCCGCGACGGCGGATTGGGCCTGAGGTCTTTCGCCCGCGCAGGCAAAGGCCGTCAGCAGAAACAGGCACGGAGCAAGACACGCAAGGGCGTTTCTTTTGTGTGGCTTCATCTCGATCATTCCGCAATGGTGAAAGTTGTATCCGGTTCGGGGTGGCTCAATTGCCGCAAGCCTCAGGATCAAGAATGGTGAAATGATTCCGGCAAGTCAATACAATTCGATTTGCAGACGCGCAAGCCATGCCCGTCTTCGTGTTGACTATCGCCCCTCATTCTTGTGGGAAGGAGCGTGAAAATGATAATGCGATTTGTCATGGCCGCCGCTTTATTCGCGACACTGTTTGGTTACGGCTGCGCGCCACAGAAATCCGACGGAAATCTACAGAATAATTCGCCGGATCGCGCGAACGACTCGACCATGAAGATCGCCAAATCTCCCGACAAGAAAGAACTCAGGAAGGCGGCGGCCCATCGCAAACGCCGAATCATCATGAACAACGACGGCAACGACTCCTGGAGCAAAGAACCGGAGAAAGACAAGTCCCCCGAAAACTTCCTGAGCAAACGCACTTCACCCCTCCTCGGTTCCCAGGTTGACGCAATCTTCTACTGCACGGGCGTCTTCAACTCATACACGCATCACAGCGCGGAGACCGAACTCCGCGCGATGGCTGACCGGGGCGTGGACGACTGGGCGCACGAACTCATCAAGACCGGACGCGATTCGCTGACGATCATGGCGGACTTCTGCCACGCCAACGGCATGGAGTGTTTCTGGTCCATGCGCATGAACGACACGCACGATTCAGCCGATCCCCATCTCTTTTGCCAGTGGAAGAAGGATCATCCCGAACTGCTCATGGGGACGAAGGAAGACAAATTCCCGTACGGCGGCAGGCGATGGTCGGCGGTCAACTACGGCCTGCCCGAAGTCCGCGAAAAGGTGTTCCGCATCCTTCAGGACGTCTGTACTCGATATGACGTTGACGGTCTGGAGTTTGACTTCTTCCGCCATCCCGTCTACTTCAAACCGCAGATGACGGGCGATCCGGTCACGCAGGAGCATTGCGATATGATGACCGACCTGCTCAGGCGGGTGCGGAAGATGGTGGATGACGAGGGCGTAAGGCGCGGCAGACCCGTCATGCTTGCCTGCCGCGTCCCGGACTCTCTCGGCTACGCGAAGGCCATCGGGCTGGACGTCGAGAAATGGCTTGCCGATGACCTTGTGGACATCGTCTCCGGCACGTGCTACTTCCATCTGGAGCCGTGGGAGAACCTTGTCGCCCTGGGGAAGCGATACGATGTTCCGGTTTATGCCGTCCTGAGCGGTTCGCGCATCGTCAGCCCCAGCGCGCCGGAGAGCAAGGGCAACATCGAGGTCTGGCGCGGGGAGGCGTGGCGCGCATGGGAGGCCGGCGTGGACGGAATCTATACGTTCAACCGCTTCGACCCGAAGGATCCGATCTTCCGCGAACTGGGATCCACGGAGACTTTAAAGGACCTGCCGCGAAAGTACGAATTCAATCCCGGAAAGGCAATGGGAGCGTGGCTGAAGGGCGGGGACGCATTCCTCGTCGGAGAGTAATTTTTGAACCACAAAGGGCGCAGAGGGACGCGAAGGATGGGGATAAATACAAGAGAGATTTTGGGCTGAACGCACTGAAGGAATAAAATGGGAAACAGCGGTAGATTGAATACAGCTCAAGTGCGGGAGAAAATGCGCCGAATCACATGTGGAAGAGTTCCAGTGAGCGGTGCCCGCAAACTGTCAACACCCGGAGCGACAGCATGAGATTGAATGTTTCAGCCGACAGAACGCCAAAGAAGCGATCAACGCGATTCCTGATTGCGGCAGCGCTGATCCTGGCGCTGTGCGCGGGAAGCGCTTTCTGCGATGAGACGAGAAACCCCGAAGCGCTGGCCTTCGCCAACGCCTTCGCTGAAGCCTATGCCGCAAAGTTCCCCGCGTCATGGCAGTGCGACGTGAAGATGGCGCAGGCGGAGAACGTCTTCGACCAGAACATGCTCTACGGTCCGCTGCGCCCGGTTATGCGTCTGACGTCAACGCCGGAAGGCATGACCGCATCCGTCTCCCTGGGCGGCAAGGAGGGCAAGGGAAAATCGGACAAGGGGGGGGATTCAATCATGTCCGCCCTGGATTCCGAGGGCGGAACCGAATGGCTGACCTCCTTCGCGCAACCGCTCTATCCGCCGTTCTGGTCGGGACTTGTCAAACGGCTAGCCGCCCACGCCCCGAGCGCGAAGCTTACGGACTGGCCCGACGGCGGCGCAGGGGCAAAGGCGCTGGAATTCGGCGGCGTCGAAATCGAACCGGAAACCAACACGAGGCGCGGCCTGCGCGTCCTGCGCTTCAAATTCCTGATTGACGGCGACACCGTCCTTCGCGGAGTGCGGGCTTACATGAACACGTGCAAGAAAATCCCGCTCATCGAGAACGAGGACTGCCCCCCCGACGCTCTTGACACGATTGACGTGATAATCTGTCTGGACTTCAGCTACGCGAAAATCCGCGCTGGCGACGCGGAGATGCTGTTCCTGGAAAAGGCGTCGCTGGAGCCGCTGCTGGCCGAGGACGCCCCCCGAACCGCCGAAGTCTGGACGGTCGCGCTCAAGAACTGCAAGATCAAGGGAACGGAAAGGGCCAAATGCCCCGCAGGGGAAATGCCGCCCTTCGCCAAATCCGAACCACCGGTTCCGCCGCGCAAGATGACCGAGGCGGAGATCGCCGCCATCGCCGCCGGCCCGAAAATCAACGAGGAAATGCTCAAACGAATATCGGAGGACACCCCTCCTTCGGAGTTCTGCTTCACCGCCATCGCCGACCTGCACAAGATGTGGGATATCGTCGAGCCGATGTTCAAGGAGATGGAGCAGTACCAACCCCGGTTCTGCATCGTCGCCGGGGACATGACGGAGGAGCACGAGAACGAGTATCAGGAATACGTCGAGCTTATCCGCAGGAGGCCGTTTCCGGTCATCAGCGTTCCGGGCAACCATGACATGGGCGAAATGGGGCGCGTCTGGTACAAACAATACCTCGGCCGGGAGCATTTCTATTTCGATTACGGCCCATTGCGCATTGTCGGCGTTGACTCCTCCCTGACGCGCATCGGGGACAAGCAGCTTGACTGGCTCCGCGAATCGCTGAAGACGGACAAGACGAAGATCGTGTTCAATCATCATCCGACCATGATGTCGCGGTGGTGGCCGCACGCCTTCTTCCCGGGATGCCTGAAATTCATGCAGGTATGCGAGGAGGAAAAGGTTGCGCTTGCCCTTTCTGGCCATTCGCATCTTTATGCTGAGAGCAACCGGCTCGGGACGACGTATATGATGCTCGGCGCGTCGGGAAGGCTCCCGCCCCCGGCGCCAACGGGGGCGGCATGGAGAGGTTTTGCCGTTGTGAAGGTCGGCCCGGACGGATTGAAGACCGAATTCATCAAGAGCAAAGCGGCCGCAAACGCGCCTATTCATCCCTACGCGGAAAGATTCAAGCAGAAGCGGCAGAAGAAGGATTAGCAGGGATGGATTACAGTCTGTGGCGCGTTCGAGCGAAGCAAGAACGCGCCGGCGTATGCAGGCGCGGCGCTTTCCTCAAAACCGCGCCTTGCGGCTGGCGAGGTAGGGCAGCAGCGCGCGATCAAAGCTCATGCTCGTGTCCACCTGCACGAAGTCAATACGCGCCTCGTAACACTTGCGCCGGTAATGCTCCACGAACCGCCGCATCTCCTCCAGGTAGGAATCGCGTATCGCCAGCGCGTCCACGTCGAGGTGCTCCCCCGTCTCCGGGTCCACGAAGCGCGTGAGGCGCGAGAACGGGAACCCCGCCTCCGCCTCGTCAAGCACCTGGAAGATGATGACGTCGTGCCCGCGATACCTGACGTGGTGAAGGCTCTCGATAACCGCCTCCGGCTCCGCCAGAAGGTCCGTGAAGATCATGACCATGCTGCGCTTGGGGATGATCTCCGCGACGTTGTGCAGCGCCTTCGGCAGGTTGGTCTTCCGGTGCCGATGAGCCCGCGCAAGCATTCCGAGGATGTCCGAAAGGTGCTTGAGCTTGCTTTTCGCCGGAAGAAAGCCGGTGGGTTCCTCGTCGAACGTCACAAGCCCCACGGCGTCCTGCTGGTGGACCATCAGGTAGCCGATTGAGGCGGCAAGGCAGATGGCGTAATCAAGCTTTGTGAACTCCTGCCGATACGTGTACGCCATTGACTCGCTGGCGTCCAGAACGAGGTAGCACCGCATGTTCGTCTCGGCGTGGAAACGCTTGATGTAGTAGCGGTCCGTCCGGGCGTAGACGTTCCAGTCAAGGTCCTTGATATCGTCGCCGACGGCGTAACGGCGATGTTCGCTGAATTCAGAGCTGAAGCCCTGATACGGACTGCTGTGAAGCCCGGCAAGAAAGCCCTGCACGATGAACCTTGCCCGGAGATCGAGCCGGGAGACCTTCTGTATGATCTCCGGACGCAGGTAAGTCTCGGCGGTTTCCGTCTTGCCCATCGGCATCTCGTATGCGTAGGGGCACGTTGCAACGTGCCCCTACACCAATGCAGGGCGCGTCTTCCCGCGCCCCTACAGCATCGCCCGTATTGCGGCCAGGTTTTCCGGCGTCTGTTCCGGTTTGACCTTGCCGCTCGGCTCGAACTCCAGCATCCCGGAATATCCGGCCTTGTCCAGAATCCGCATTATCTCGGCCCACCCGGTCAGCCCCGCGCCGACCTTGCAGTATTCGTACGGCGGATGCGCCCCGTTCTCCTCCTCATGCAGGTCCTTGACGTGGCAATGGACCGAATAACCCGCCAGCAGCTTCGTGGCCGCCACTGCGTCAAGGCGCGCAATCAGGAAGTTGCCCGGATCGGGCGTCACCTTCAACCGGTCCTCGCCGACCGTCTTGACCATCTTTGCAAGCTCTTCGGCCCTGCCGCAGAGCTTTCCCGCGTTCTCAATCGTGAACGCTATCCCCGACTCCGCCGCCAGCGAACATGCCTTGTCCAGACCGTCCGCGAAGCGCGTGAACGCCTCCGGCCCCTCGTTGGTGTGCTGCCCGCCATAGCTGAAAAGTATTTTCGCGCCGAAAAGCTCGCAACCCTCAAGGGCGATGCGTATCCGGTCAAGGGAATCTGCCCGGACGGCCGCATCGCCGGAAACCAGGTCGGTCCTGACGCTGACGACGGGCAGGCCTATACCCAGATCGTGCAGCCGTTTGGCGATATCGGATACGCTCAATTTCGCGCCCTTCGTGCGGCTCAAGTCAACGTAATCGAGCAGGTCAATGGTCTGCAATCCGGCGTCGCGCCACTTGCGCAGCGAGTCCCACCACGGCCCGTCGTTGATCGCGCTGTGCGCAGACTGCATCACGCCGAGGGTTATGCGTTTTGAGAAATCGCTCATCGTCAGTCCTCCGGGATCGTTTGATTCAGATCATCATGCGCAACTGCGCCAAAGATGGCCTTTCTCTTCCCCTCATCCACCGCAAGCGGTTCCCCTTCTCCCCAGGGAGAAGGTGGCGGTCCAAGAGGCCGACGGATGAGGGGACGCAGTAATAGCACGTGCATCATGCTCATTGCAACTCGCGGGCGGCCCGTTCGACTACTTTCCGCATCGCCGCCAGCTTGCCGGGGTCAACCTTCGGCATTTCATGGCCGGCGACAAGGGCGTCCGCCTTCGCCTGGCATTTCAGCATCGTCTCCCGTTCAGATTCCGCGCCTTTCCATCCGCTGCGGTCAATTATCTGCGGACACCACAGGGCGTCCCGGAAATGCCCGAACGTGTGATCCGAATCAAGGTAGTAGCGCTTCGTGCCGAAACCGATTTCGAGCATCGTGTCCAGCGCCAGCGTTTCAGGCGTAACCTCGACCGCGCCGCCGAGGAATCCGAGCGACTCGACCAGTTCTCTTTCGAGGATCAACTGCGCCGGACAGATAGTCTTTCCGTTGTCGAACATGCCCTGGCCAACGCCGGGATGGCTGCCCGTGAATGCCGCAATTGTCATGGACTTGTACGCTTTCTCAAGCGCGGCATACATTCCCGGAGCGCGGCAATCGCAGTACTCCCCGCAGCTTGCCGAAATCGTGATCCCCGTCCACCTTCTCAGAAATTCCACGACCGCGAAGACGCGATACATCGAATCCGGGTTCGAGTAGCTGACCGACCCGGTTCGCATGTCCAGCGTCCCCGCCCACATTGAACCGCCCAGCCCGACCTTCGGATTGAGCGCCCTGCCTACGATCCAGGTTGCGACGATCTCCGCCGCTGCCATTGCAACGTATCCGGCGACCGTGACGGGCGCCGTCGCGCCGGAAACCGCCATCGAGGTCAGCCCGATGTTATGCCCCAGCCGCGCCATCATGGCCAGGCGATCGGCCACGTCCCTGTCGAATCTGAGCGGGTGTGCGAAGCAGATCGCCCCGAGTGAAAACCAGTCCTTGATTCCAAGGATTTCACCCATCTCGATCAGGTAATCAACCTGCCTGACGTTCCATGCGAAAGCCGGGCCGGGGCGATGCGCGTATTCGGCCAGCAGCATCGCGGCCTCAAGCGGCTCTACTATCGGCGGAACGTCCGTAAGCAGCAGCGAATGCCCGATTCCGTCGTCGCGGTGCAGCATGTCCCCCAGCTTCGCCATGTAGACGAAGTCGCGCTTGTTGCCCCTGCGCCGTTCGCCGGTCGGGTAATCATGGAAGAACTGCGCCACCTGGGTCCCGACGCCGGGCGGTTCCGTTCCGCCGAAACGGGGGGCGTCATCAGCGGACGATCTTGCGAACTCCCAGCGAAGCTCCTCGGCAAATCGGGCCGTGAGTTTCGGCGGGAAAGAGGCAATCTGCGCGGAATGATCCACCCTTGCGCCCCAACGCTCCAGCGCTTCGAGCATCTCCCGATTCTGACACATGATCCCGATGCGTTCGAGGATTACTGCCAGCGCTTCGGCGATCTGCCCGACGCCGCCGTCCGTCAACAGGCTTTTCTGAAACATCGGCACCCTCCTCCCTTTTTGGAGCGCTGAGGCTTTGCTTACCGAAGCTCTGCTTACCGCGCCTTCTATTGCGTCAATTGCATTCCGGCTCCAACGGCCCGGCCAGTTCGTCAAGGTAGAACAGTTTGCCCGGAAGCGTGGGCATGAAGGTGGAGGTCAGCCACGGCGAAGGCTCGTGATGCAGCGTGAGCCGGAAGGACATGGCCTGCCACGTCATGCCGCGCGAAAGCGTGCCGTCGCATCCGCCGATGATCGCGTCCGCCTTCAGGAAAAGGCCGGGGCCGATCGTGTTGGCGAAAGCGGGAACGAGCGTTGTCCGGCTCTTGAAGCTGGTGATTGCGTTCTGTTCGATGGTGAGCGGATGCAGCTTCGCGCCCAGGCGGTGCGTCGCTGCCTTCCATGCGTCGAGGCTCTCATACTCGGCGGCGAAGTGCGGCTCCCAGAAGGCGATGTGGCAGACGCGCCCCACGCCGAAGACGACAACCAGCTTCGCCCCCCCCTTGCGCAGCGACTCGATCTGCCCCGGGTATTTAGGGAGCGAATTCCGCACAGCGAAATGCCGCTGCTTCTTTGGAACGGTCAGGCTTCCGAGCGGGCCGTAGAACGCCTGCTCCATTGCGCACTGGAACGCCCCCGGATTGTCCGGCGGAAGCGTGTTGCCCTCCCCGTCGCTCCATTCGTCCATGTTGAAGCCGTGGACGTGCTTGCATGAAACGCCCCACTCCTTCAGGAAGAAGACGGCCCAGCGATACATGCCCATCGGACCGACCGGCAGGATGAAGGCGACCTCCCTCCCGTCCTTCGCCGCCTGCGATATCTGCAACGCGATTTCATGGCCCATCATCGTGTCGAAATCGCCTAGAGAGGCGCATCGGACGGGGCTGAAGTTCTTATTCCACCATTTCTCCCTTGCGCCGATCTGCTCGGCGGGGCGTGCGCAGATTTCGTCGAACTTCTTCAGGTCCCAGCCCTTGGGGAAGAATCCTTCAAGGAGCGAGCCTTTGAGCGTGGAACAGAGGTCAAGTCCCATCCCGAATCCCCTTTCGCGCAAATGACGATGCAACCGGGCGCGGGAACGCGATCCCTGCGCGCTCCCGCCCGATTTCAAGCGGATGTCATCATATGCCGCAGAGGGGCTTTGTCAACAGAACGACGAACCGTATCTCCAGCGCCAGCCGTTTCCGCCACAGCCAATCCCGCGAAATCTGCTTTGCATAAACACCCGCCGCGGAATAGCATCTCTGCACCCGCACTTGTAAGGCGCGCGCGGCGCGGCGGCGATGCCGCAAGCCGCGCACACGCGGAACCTCAACGACTTCGCCATTTCTCCCGGAGGATCAGATGGGCGCTCACGAAGACCGCATCAAGGCAATGGAGTTCGACCACCCGGAGTTCATCCCCATCGGCGTGGGACTTCTCCCCGCGACGTGGATCAGCTACCGCGAAAAGCTTGAGGAGATCATCAGCCGGCATCCCATAATCTTCGGGGAATACGCCAAAGGAAGCCGCGACTTCGACGCCGTCAGCGGCCTTTACGTCGAGGGCGAGCAGACCGACGCCTGGGGTTGCCAGTGGAAGAACATCCGCAAGGGCTGCGACGCAATGTGCGTCGGCCACCCCATCCCGACGCGGGAGGCTGTTCATACATACAAGCCCCCGGCCCCCGGAGCTGGGCTACCGCACGGCTTCATGTACATGCGCCTGTTCTACCTGCGCGGATTCGAAGAGGTTATGGTTGACTTCGCCGAGGAGCCGCCCGAGTTGCAGATGCTCATTGACATGGTCTGCGAATACAACTGCGGCGAGGTGCGCAAAATGTGCGAAAATAAACTACCGAAGATAGTCGGCTTTGGCGACGACCTTGGGATGCAGCACGCCCTGCCCATCTCCCCGGCCAAATGGCACAAGTACCTCACCCCCTGTTTCAAAAAGATATACGGAATCGTCCACGCGGCCGGAAGTTCCGTCTACATGCACACGGACGGCTGTATCATCCCGATCATCAGCGAACTGATCGAATGCGGAGTCAACGTCGTCAACCCGCAGATTCGCGCCAACGGGCTGGACAACCTGGCGCGTGAATGCCGCGGCAAGGTCTGTGTGAACCTCGACCTGGACCGCCAGATGTTCCCGTTCTGCAAGCCGGAGGACATTGACGGGCACATCCGCGAGGCTGTGGAAAAGCTCTCTCTGCCCGAAGGCGGGCTTTGGATCAGTGCGGAATGCGGCCCGGATGTTCCGCTGGAAACCATCGAGGCGATCTGCGTCGCGCTGGAGAAATACAGGGCGTACTACAGGTAGGACGGATGCTCGCTTGGCAGGCGTCTACGAACTCAGTTTCTTCGCAATCCCGGCGACGTGCCTCCCCTGGAATCTTGCAATGGCCAGTTCATTCTCAGACGGCAGCCGCGATCCGTCCGGGCCGGCCAGCGTCGTCGCGCCGTATGGCGTCCCCCCTGTTATCTCGCTCATGTTCACCAGTCCCTGTTGCGAGTACGGCACGCCGACCACGATCATGCCGTGATGGAACAGCGTGGAATGGAAGCTCGTGATCGTGGTTTCCTGCCCGCCGTGCTGGGTGGCCGTGCTTGCGAAAACGCTGCCGACCTTGCCGATGAGCGCCCCCTTCATCCACAGCCCGCCCGTGCGATCCAGGAAGTTGCGCATCTGCGCCGCCATGTTCCCGAAGCGCGTCGGCGTGCCGAAGATTATCGCGTCCGCTTCGGCAAGCCGTTCAGGTTCCGCCATCGGGATGTGCGCGAACGCCTTCCGCGCTGCTTTCGCGCCTATCTTCTCCAGAATATCGTCCGGCATCAGTTCCGGAACCTGGAAGAGCGAAACTTCGACTCCCTCGACCTCGCGCGCGCCCTGCGCGACCGCCTCCGCCATGCGGTAGACGTGACCGTACGTGCTGTAGAAAACTACCTGGACTTTAGTTGGCATTTGTCGCCTCCTTTTCACGCATCATTTATCATCCATGACGAATTGTAACCCGAAATCATTATTCCCGCCCACTCCATCTCTTCTTATTCCAACCTCATTCTTAACATTTCTTAACATCTGTGTTCATCCGCGCGCATCTGTGGCTGACGTTCTCGTTTGAATCTATGTCTCCCGCCGCTTCGCCTTCTCGTCCTCCCAGAGCGTCACGTCCGCCGCCTCGAACGTCATGTCGAGATTCCCGACCTTGACCTCGTACCTGTTCCTCAGCCTGTCAACCGCCGCCACCTCTCCCCACTTCCTGATCTTCGGGATGTAGACCTCGTCCCCGGCCTTGATCTCCCGCTTCGGAAGCCTTCCGTCAAGCACCCCGTCCATCTTCTTGAGGAAGCTGCGCAACCCGTCGCGCGTCTTCTTCAACGCGTCCGCCGCCTTCTTGTGCGAGCTGCGAAGCTCCTCGTATCGCTCGTCGGTCAGTTCGATCAGCTTTACCAGCGACTCGCGCGTCTGCATCGCCACGTCCGCCGCGCCTTTTCGCTCCTGGCCCTTCAACCGGTCCAGCTTCTCCCGGTATTCCTCCTTCGAGCGCTGGGCCTCCTGCTCAAGCCATTCGACCTTCTCCCGCCGCTCCTCCAGCTCCAGCCTCGCCCGCTGAATCTCCTCCACGTGCCGTGCCAGGTCGCTCTTCCCGCCCTCGGCGAACTCAGTGGCAATGCGTATTATCTCGTCCGGCATGCCCAGCCGGGAGGCTATCTGGAGCGCGTTGCTGTTGCCGGGTTCGCCGATGGAAAGCCTGTAGGTCGGCTTCAGGCTGACCAGGTCGAAATCCACGGAGGCGTTCTGTGCGCCGGAGTGTGAGCCGGCGTAGAGCTTCAGATCGCCCAGGTGCGTCGTGACGATTGCGGCAGTCTCGCGGCTGCGGATTTCCTCCAGTATGGAAAGCCCCAGCGCCGCGCCCTCCGCCGGATCGGTCCCCGCGCCAAGCTCGTCAAGCAATACGAAGGTATTACGCGACGCCGTCCGCAGAATCTCGATGATCCGACTGATGTGCGATGAGAACGTGCTGAGGCTCTGCTCGATGCTCTGCTCGTCCCCGATGTCAGCGTAAATCCCCTGGTAGAGCGGAATTTCGCATGTTCCGGACGCGCAGACGTGCATCCCCGCCCACGCCATCAGGCAGGCCAGCCCGACGGTCTTGAGCGCCACCGTCTTGCCGCCCGTGTTCGGCCCTGTGATCAGAAGGATCCGGAAATCGTCTCCTACGTGAATGTCAATCGGGACGACCTTCTCGAACCGGTCTGCGTCGGGGGCCTTCACTCCGTCCTTTTCCCCCGTCGGGGCCTCGTCGCTCAGCGCCAGCAGGAGCGGGTGTCGGACTCCCCGAAGGCGCAGGACCGTGCCGGGGCAGATCGTCGGCGCGGACATCCGGAAGGCGTCGCTCATCCGGGCCTTGGCGTAGGCCATGTCAATGTCCGACAGCACGTCCAGAGAGTGCAGAATGCCCGCCCCGGACTCCCCGACTTCGTGCGTGAGCTTCCAGAGGACCTTGCGGATTTCCTCCGCCTCTGCGCTCATCGCCGAGGATAGCTCGTTGCCCAGCGGCACGATCCATGACGGCTCCATGTAGGCCGTCGCTCCGGAATCCGAAGTGCCGTGGACGATGCCGTCAATGAGCCCCTTGAACGTGGAAATAACGGGTATTACCGAACGCCCGCGCATGAAGGTCACGTTCGGAAATTGCACGTATTTCCTTACTTCGGCGGAGTTCAGATAGGAGGCCAGCCTCTGGTTGATGTTCGCGCGAACCCGCGCGATGTCCTTCCTCAGGCGCGAAAGGCGCGGCGTCGCGGTGTCCGCGACGAAGCCGCCGCGGTCAATCGCCTCCTCGATGGATACGCGCAACGTGCGGAACGCGGGCAGGCTCTGCCCCAGAACGCGAAGGTATGGGAAGTCCTGGCTCAGATTCAGCAGCGCCCCGGCCGTCGCCTCCCCCGCCCTGAGCGTTGACGCGATTGCCAGCAACTCCGGGCAGCCCAGCGGCCCCCCGCCGGCCGCCGCCCGCTCGATCTCCGCTCGCACGTCCTCCACGTCGCGCAGCGGAAGCCGCAGGCCCTCGTCCATCGCGCGGCGCATTTCCGAGGTTTCGGCGATCAGGCGGCGTATCTCCTCCTCCTGCATGAACGGACACAGGGATTCCGCCTGCCGCTTGCCCTCCGCCGTCAGAGCGTAGCGGGACAACATCCGCGTGACCTTGTCGAATTCAAGCGTTCTCAGCGTGTGCGCGTCCATGCCCAAAGCAGTAGCAGAAGACCGCGAAAAGGTCAAGCGCAGGAACATCCGCGCGCCAGTCAATCCTCCTTTATGCCATATCCCAAGTCCGAATGGCCTCGACACGCGGGAGCGTATTCGCTATGATTAGTCATGTTGCATCCGGGGCGGGCCGACGACACCGCCCGTGAATGTTGACCAACCATTGAGGAAATCCACGTGCCCCTCTCCAACGAAGACATCGTAAAACTAAAGGAAAAGGCCTGGAGCATACGCCGCATGATCATCCAGACCACGATCTGGGCGGGCGGAGGCCACGTCGGCGGGGCGTTGAGTCAGACCGACATCCTCGCGGCGCTCTACTTCCACTACATGAAGATTGATCCGAAGAACCCCGGCCTGGAGGACCGCGACAGGCTCGTCCTGAGCAAGGGGCACGGGGGCATCGGTCTGGCCGTCGTTCTGGCAGAGGCCGGTTATTACAAGGATGAGTTGCTGAAGGATTTCAACCACACCGGATCGAGCTTCGGGATGCACCTGGACAAGCTGAAGGTTCCCGGGGTGGACGCCTCAACCGGATCGTTGGGTCATGGCCTTTCGATTTCTGTCGGCCTGGCGCTAGGAGCGAAGCTTAAGAAGGCGTCCTGGCGCACCTACTGCATCCTGGGCGACGGCGAGTGCGGCGAGGGCAGCATCTGGGAGGCCGCCATGGCCGCCAAGCATTTCAACCTCGACAATCTGATCGGCTTCCTCGACCGCAACATGCTCTGCATTGACGGCGAGACCGAGAAGGTCATGGCGTTGGAGCCGCTGACGGACAAGTGGAAGAGTTTCGGCTGGAACACGATCAGCATTGACGGGCACGACTTCGCGCAGATAGGCGATGCCATCGAGAAGGCCAAAGCGTTCACCGGCGGCCCGACGATGATCATTGCCCGCACCGTCAAGGGCAAGGGCGTCGAGTACATGGAAGGCAAAGCGGCCTGGCATTACGGCGGGCTGGACAGCGGGATGGCTGAGAAGGCGCTGGCCTCGATTGACCGCGCTTACGGCAAGGCATAGGAGCGAACAATGGCTGAAACCGGCTTGACATACACCGTCTACGACGCCGACCACATGACCCAGGCGGAGATTTACGGCGCGGTCCTGACCAGGCTCGGCGGGGAGCGTCCGGATATTGTCGCGCTGACCGCCGATCTGGCGAAATCCACCAAGATCGGCAAGTTCGGGGAGAAGTACCCGGAGCGGTTCTTCAACGTCGGCATCGCGGAGCAGAATCTTTTCGGCGTGGGCGCCGGGCTGGCGCTGGCGGGCTTCACGCCCTTCATCTCCACCTTCGCCGTTTTCACGTCCCTTCGCGCGGCGGAGCAGGTTCGCACGGACATCTGCTACCAGAAGCTCAACTGCAAGATCATCGCCACGCACTCCGGCGTCTCCTTCGGACAGGCCGGCACGACGCACCACTGCACCGAGGACATCTCCGTCATGCGCTCCTTCGCGGGCATGACCGTCATCGTTCCAGCGGACGGCATTGAGACGGCCAAGGCCGTGGCCGCCTGCTGCGACTGGGAAGGCCCGGTCTACATCCGCATCGGGCGGGGCTTCGAACCGCGCTGCTACGAGAACGACCAATACGACTTCCAGATCGGCAAGAGCATCCAGATGGCGGACGGGAGCGACCTGACCGTCATCGCCTGCGGGCCGAGCGTTCAGCACGCAGTCGAGGCCGCCAAGGTTCTCAAGGCGGAGGCCGGGCTGTCCGTGCGCGTTCTGAACATGCATACGATCAAGCCCATTGACAAGGATGCCATAATCTCCGCAGTGCATGACACGCGCCGCATCATCACCGCCGAGGACCACAGCACGATCGGCGGGCTGGGGACGTCCGTGGCGGAGGTCATCGCGGAGACCGGCAAGTCGTGCCTGCTCAGGAAGCTCGGCATTCCGGACCAGTTCGCCATCGTCGGCTACCCGGACGACCTCTACAACCATTACAAGATTGACGCCGATGGCATCATCGAGGCGGCAAACGCGATCATGGGCACGGAGCTTGAAGCGGACGAGGACTGGGAAGACGAGTTCTGATCCCCCCCCCTGACAATCGCCGGATACGGAGACGCCGAATGCCTGACCGAGACCGCCTGCTGACGCGCATCCTGATGAGGGCGTCGCTGCCGCTTATGAAGACCGTCCTGGCTGAGGACGAGAAGTTCGCCGCCCGTTATCGCGGCTGGAACAAGGTCGTCCAGTTTGAGATCAGGGACGACGCGGAGCTTGCCTGCCACCTCGCTTTCGAGGACGGGCAGCTGAGCTACAAACCCACCCGCCACCCCGACCCGACGATCAATTTCATCTTCAAAGACAGCAAGGCGTTCAACGCCATGATGACCGGCGGCGTCGCCTTCCCGAAGATCAAGGGCATGATCTCCCGCCTGCCGACGCTGGTGTCATTTCTGCCGTTGATGCTCAGGCTGACGATCCTTCTGCCGACCAAGGTTCCGAAGACGGCTGAAGGCCGCGCCCTGAAGGTCAAGATGACGCTCTACTTCATCACCACCGCCCTGTCGCAGATGAACAAGGGGGGGGATGAGGACATGCGGGCGTTCACGGAGAAGATGCCTGATAGGATATTCCAGTGGACCGTCAAGCCCGACGGCCCGCACGCATGGCTGCGCGTCAAGAGGGGCAAAACCAAGGCCGGCAAGGGGCTTTACGCCCGACGCCGCCCGTTCATAACGATGGTTTTCTCCGACACGGAGGCCGCGTTCCAGGTGCTCACGAGCCAGGTTGACATGGTCGAGGCTATCAAGGACAACAAACTCGTGGTCGAAGGCTCCCCGGAGTATGGCAAGGATTTAGGGAATATCATGAAGAAGATCGAGGCGATGGTGGGGTGAGGCTCGGAATGGGCAAGGTGGAAAACAAACCGGATGGGCCCGTGCAGATGCGCGTGAAGGAGGCGGCACAATGATTACCGAACTCGGAGTAACGAACTTTAAATCATGGGCGAACATACCCAAAATGCGACTGTCCCCCATCACGGGAATATTTGGAGCAAACAGTTCTGGAAAGACTAGCATCTTGCAACTTCTGCTCATGCTCAAGCAGACTGTGGAATCTTCCGATCGAGCACAGGTGCTAGTGTTCGGCGATGATAGAAGTGGATATGCAAATTTAGGATCATTCAAAGAAGTCATCCACCGACACGATTCATCGCAGTCGTTATCTTGGTACCTCAGGTGGGCTCTCTTAGAGAAACTTCTGATCGATAATCCCTTTGAAGCCGAATCTCCGCCATTGTTTGCCTCGGATGACATGGCCTTCAAAGCTAATGTGACGGGAAATGGGGACCGGCCCAAAATCGTGGAAATGTTATACAAACTTGGAGATACTTCGTTCACAATGCATCGAAGGGGGACGAACGGTGATGAGTATGATCTAAGTTGTGATTCGGACCATTTCAAGTTCATAAGGACTCCTGGCCGAGTGTGGCCGTTGCCTGCTCCCATCAAGTGTTATGGGTTTCCTGATCAAACACGTGCATATTTTCAGAATACCGTTTTTCTTGCTGATCTACAGTTGGCTTTTGAGAAAATGTTTGGACGAGTGTTCTATCTCGGTCCGCTCAGGGACTATCCCAGACGCCAATACTCATGGGGTGGGGCAAGACCAGCCGATATGGGACAGCGAGGTGAACACGTAGTGGATGCCATTTTGGCGGCTGGAGATCGCGGTGAGAAAATATCAATGGGCAAAGGGAAACGGAGACGTTCGCTGGAAGAACATGTTGCATGGTGGCTAAAGGAATTGGGCCTTGTCCATAGCTTCTTGGTTGAGGCTGTTGACAAAGAGCGCAGAAATTTCAGAGTCAAGGTAAAGCGATCTCAGAACTCTCCGGATGTATGGATCACTGATGTCGGTTTCGGAGTCTCACAGATATTACCAGTTCTAGTTCTTTGTTTCTACGTTCCCGATGGTTCCACCATCATCCTCGAGCAACCAGAGATTCACCTTCACCCTTCTGTCCAAGCCGGACTTGCCGACGTGTTCATTGACGCCGTCAAACGTCGAAACGTCCAGATTATCTTTGAGAGCCATAGCGAGCATCTCTTGCGCAGGTTACAGCGACGCATCGCAGAGAAAAAGATCAGTCAGAACGAAGCGGCGTTGTATTTCTGTAAAACGGGGGCTGAGCATTCGATTCTGACCTCTCTTGATATGAACATGTACGGAAACATAACGAACTGGCCAGAGGATTTCTTTGGGGATGAGTTTGGTGAGCTGGCCGCGACGATGGAGGCTGCAATGAAGCGCAAGAGGGACGAAACAGCCTGATGAGGTTCAACGTTGTTGATACCAATGTGGCGGTGGTTGCCAGCGGGCGACATTCAAAGGCAAGTCCGGATTGCGTGTCGACCTGCGTTAAAGTGATGCGGATCATTATCAAGTCCGGTGGTGTCGTCATTGACGACGAGATGAGGATTCTCGAAGAGTATAAGAACAACCTCAGCATGTCCGGACAACCCGGTCCCGGCGACGCTTTCATGAAATGGGTTTGGGACAACCAAGCCAACCCTAGGCGCTGCGAACAAGTCCGGATTACTGAAGACGCCGCGAAGGGATTTGCCGAGTTTCCCGACGATCAAAGACTTGCCGATTTCGACCGTTCAGACCGAAAGTTCGTTGCTGTCGCCCTGGCAAGTCGAAACAGACCCGAAATCCTGAACGCCGTTGATTCGGATTGGTGGAACTGCCGAGTTGCGCTTGAAGAATGCGGCGTAATAATCAGATTTCTCTGCCCGAATCAGTTTGGCGATAGGGCTGAACGACAGGACAACCGAACCCGGCAGGATCTGCCCGCGCGATAAGCATTATCCCCGTTGCGCGCATTTTGAGGCTGCCGCGCACATCCATTTTCATCTATCCGGATTTCCGCTTGTATTTATAAATAGGATAACGTATTTGTTTATATCTGCCAACTTGTGATAAGCAGACGGAAATAATGCGGGATTGAATTGGCGACCGCAGTGTGGCGCAAAGGGCGATGTGCGGATGATCAAACTAACCACAGGGGATTTGGGAACCAGGTCCACTCTCGGCGTAAGCATCAAGCGGCATAAGACCTTTCTCTGGAAACACGCGGGGCTGCGCCGGCTGTCCAACGCCGCGCTGTGTGTTGCGGAAATGAAGGCGGGGTTGTCGCGGTTGCGTTCGCATCCCGTCTACCTTCGCGTGAATATATCTCCATTCTGCAATTTGAGATGCGCGGGATGTTCGCTGGCGCATTCAGGCGACGGGAAAACCGACGCAAGTCGCCCGCGGCGCATGATGAGCGTCGAGCAGTTCAAGAGCGCCGTCGGCGAACTTGTTCCATACGCGATTGGCGTGAACCTATATGATGAAGGCGAGCCGTTGCTCAACAAGGGAATTTACGAAATAGCCGAGTTTCTCGCCCGCAACAACGTCGGCTCATGCGCAAGCAGCAATTTCTCCCTTGAGTTGTCGGACGATGACCTTGACAAGTTATCCGACTGCGGCCTGGAACACCTGATAGTCGCCATTGACGGCGTCTGCCAGGAAACCTATGGGCGCTACAGGGTCGGGGGGCATCTGGACCTCGTCCTTGATAACGTCCGGCGGCTCAGGGACATCCAGAACTCGCGCGGAAGGAAGCTGCCTCATATTGAATTCCAGTTCATACAGTTCGGATGGAACGCGGATGAAGCCGCGAAGGTAATGGAAATGGCCGGGGAGCTGGGCGTCTGGCGTTTCACGGTCGTGCAGGGAAGCAGCCACCTCGGATGGGAAGGCATGAGGTTCAAAGGGGCAGCGGCGGAAAGGCGCAAACGGGGTTGTTATCAGATATGGGTCTGCGCGAACATCAATTCGGATGGGGAGATGTATCCTTGCGACTACGGAGAGGACCATGGAATGGCGCCCCTGGGATCAGCAGCCGATTATCAGCGGCTGGGCATGAGGAACCATCCCGATCTTGTCCGGTTAAGGCAATCCTTCCGGGCGCGATCCGGTGGTCTACACGAGATATGCGCGCATTGCAGCTTGTATGCAAAAGGTTCCAGTTCCCCGCCTGTTAGAAATCGGCTTAATACGCTTTAGCGAAGACTGCCCGTCCGCCGGTACGGTTATTGCTTTCGGGTTTCCGCTCTGAACAGTTCAAGCAGCTCCAACGTCAAGGTCCCGGGCTTGCCGTCTCCGATGATTCTGCCGTCAATGTTCACGACCGGGACGATCTCCGCCGCCGTGCCCGTCAGGAAGCATTCATCTGCGGTGAACAAGTCGTAGCGGGTCAGGTTTGGTTCAAGTACCGGAACGCCGATGCCTGCGGCCAGGTCCATCACTACTGCCCGCGTTATCCCCTTGAGCACTCCGGCGCTGGCCGGCGGCGTCAGCAGCTTGCGGTTCTTGACGATGAAGATGTTGTCCCCGGTACATTCGGCCACGTAGCCGTCCTTGTTGAGCATGATCGCTTCGACCGTGCCGCCGTTGATGGCTTCGATCTTGGCCATGATGTTGTTGAGATAGTTGAGGCTTTTGATGCGGGGATTGATCGCTTCCGGATGGTTGCGGATCGTCGGGACGGTGATGACGTGCAGGCCCTTCTCGTAGAACTCCTGCGGATAGAGTTGGATTGTGTCCGCAATGACTATGACGCTGGGATGGGGGCACTTGTTCGGGTCAAGGCCGAGCGTGCCGACCCCGCGCGTGACGACGAGGCGTATGTAGCCGTCCTTGATTCCGTTGGCGGCGACGGTGGCCTCCATCGCGGCGACGATCTCTTCCTTGGTCATGGGGATCCTCAATGCGATCGCGCAGGCGGATTCGTAGAGCCTGTCAACGTGCTCCTTGCACCTGAAGATTCTGGCTCCATATACCCTGATGCCCTCGAAAACACCGTCGCCGTAGAGAAGGCCGTGATCGTAGACGGATATTTTTGCGTCCGCCTTTTCGCAGAGTTTGCCGTCAATGTAGACCTTGGGTCCCACGCGCGGATCTCCCAATCAATGTCCGTTCGCCGGGGTAGGACGCCGGTCACGGCCCCGCTGGGCCGAATCGTTCCGACCGGCGGCTGATCCCGAACCTGAGACGATCTTAGCGCAATTGCCGTCCGGCTTCAACATGCGTCAGAAGTTTGGGCGCACATAATCTCGTTCGGCAGGTCAGGCGCGCCCCGAAGTTTCCGCCGATTAGGTTTCACCTCCCAATCCGATCCTGGAACAGAAAGATTTTATCGCCGCGTGGAAAATATTCCCGTTGACTTGCGCGCGAAAGGGGCTATAAACTTTGCTATGTACGTACTTAGGCTGGAAAACCGCCCGTGATTCCGGCTTCGCCCTGAGAGCGACGTCGCCGGATTCCCAGGCCATCTTCCTCGCACAATCCCGACAATTTTTTACATGGGTGAAGACCAGCGTGGCAATCACTGACATACTTAGCGAAGGCCTCATAAAGATCGGCATGGAAGCCATTGACAAGGACGAGGCCATAGCCGAATTACTGGAAGTTCTCGTCAGGGCGGGCCGCGTGAAGGACAGAAACGCGGCCATGAACGCCATCCTGCGCCGCGAAGCGCAGGGATCCACTGGCATAGGCGGCGGCATCGGCATTCCGCACGGCAAGGATCAGAGCATTGAACGCCTCGCGGTGGCCATAGGCACCAGCCCGGACGGCATCGAGTTCGACGCGCTTGACAATCAGCCCGTCAACGTCGTGTTCATGGTTCTGGCGGAGGGTAACAACCCCGGACCACACGTGCAACTCCTGTCGGAACTTGCCGTGCTGTTGCAAACTCCCAATTTCAAGGAGCGATTGATCGCCGCAAGGAATCCCGCCGAGGCGCTCCAGATCGTCCGCGAAGCCGAGGAGTATGAGGCATGAAGGAAATCATCGAGGAAGTCCTTCAGATCGAGCGCGACGCCAACCGGATTCTTGAGGAGTCGGAGGTCGAAAGCAGGCGGATCACCGCCCAGGCGCAACAGCAGAAGCAGAAGATACTGGACGACGCCCGGCGTGACGCCCAGCAGAAGGCCCAGCAATTCCTGGAGAAAGAAAAGGACGCGATCAGGCAGCAGCGCGAAATCCGCCTCGGCGAGGCGCGCGTCAGGGCGCAGGCCGGCGTTTCCGTAACGCCTGAGGTTCGGGACCGGGCAATCAGGATGATTGTTGATATATTACTGGGGAAAGCGTCCCACATTGCCGCTCCCTGACTATCAGGAGAATTCAAGTGGCAGCCAGACAGGATGACGAGCGGCGCGACTCCCAACCCGAAGACGGGCGCAAGTCCGGCGCTGTGGTGCTTGATCTTCCGGCCAGTTACGTGGCCGCCAAACTGCACGCCAGAAGGGCGAGAATATTCGAGTATGCGCGACTGAGGGATCTCGCTTCCTGCACCAGCCTCAAAGAGCTGTCAACCCGTCTCGGAGCCGATTCATCGCTGGCCGATCACGTTGATTTCGAGTCGTGGTTGATGGAACGCCACGTGAATGATTTCGGCTCCATCCGCGACATTCTCTCCGAGGGGCAGTCCCAGCTTGCCAACATACTTTTACAGCGTTATCAGATCGAAAATCTGAAGGCCTGCATCAGGTACATCATCAACGGGCGGGACCGGCGCGAGATGCGCAGGCACCTGGTGCCGCTGCCTGAGCATATGGAAAAGGAGATCGCAGCGGCGCTGGAGGCCCAGGACCTCGAAACGCTTCCCTGGCAGATCGCGAATCCGGGCCTCAGGAACGCTCTCGGAAAGGGGCTTGTCCTTTACAAGAAACGCAAGCAGAACTTCTTCCTTGAGGCGGCGCTGGATTCCTTTTACTACGCCCGGCTGATCGCGGTCGGCACGGAAAAGAAGACCACGCTGGGCGAGCTGGGGGCCAAGCTGGTCTACCACGACGTGAATATTTACGGCGTCCTGCTCACGCTTCGCGGGTGCCTGAATTACGGCGTGACGCGGGAGGAAATCCTGCAGGTTGCGCCCCCGCCGGCGGGGCCGATGAGCAACGAGCGCTACAGAAGGCTGTCCGAGTCAACCAATATCCAGCAGGCGCTTGTGTTCCTTGAGCCTCTGCTGAAACGCTCCCGAAGCGCGGCGGCAATACAGGACATCCAGGGCGTGGAAAGCGCCATGTGGAGCAGGTTGTACAAACTTGCGAACAGGGCGTTCTACTCCTCAGACGAGCCGAACGACCTTGTTCCGGCTTACTTCATGCTCAAGAGAATCGAGATGAAGAATCTCCTCCGCCTGGCCGAGTTGATACGCTACCAGGCGCGGGAAAAGGAGATTCTCGACCGGTTCATTGAAATGGAAAGACAGGACTGACAAGCGTGTTCCGACCCACCAGAATGACGAAGCTGGACATGCTGGTCCTTCAACGGGACGCGGAAACCGTCACCCGCACCCTTGGGAACCTGGGCGCCATCCATTTCACCAGGGCGAACGAGCATCCCGAAGCGCTGCCGCTGGGCGACGTCGAGCACGATGAGATGCGGCGCTCCGTGCTGGAGCTTCAGGCGCGCTGCGACGCCCTTTGTGAAGAGCTTGGGGTGGCGCCTGAATACAATGAAGAAACAAGTATCGTCTATCTCGAAGCGGTTCAGACGGGGCTGGCCGACATTGAGCGGGAAAGCGCGTCGGTCACAATGAAATATAGAGACTTCAAGCAGCGCCGCGCGCATCTGGAAAAGCTGCTGGACGAAGTCATGCCCTACAAGGACATGGAAATCCCGCTTGAACGCCTCAACAGTTTCTCATTCCTCCATTTTGCGCTCGGGACAATCGAAAGGGCAAAAAACGCCATATTCAGAAGCGAATGCCCGAAGGGAACGGTCGTTTTCGAGTTGCCAGCCGCGCCTTCTCAGGAACCAGACAGGATTCACATAATGGCCGCCTGCGCGCGCTCATCAAGATGGGCGCTCCAGACCGCGTTGGAAAATGCGTCTTTTGAGGCGGACAACATAATCGAGAGACAGAAGGGACTTGGCAGCGAGATTTACGGCTCTTGCGACAAGGAACTGGTAGAGGTGAGGGCTGCGATGGCCGGCATTGAAGCCCAGAGGAGCGCTCTTGCGCAACGCTTCGGCGACCAGCTTGTCTCCTACCGCAAAACTCTAAATCATCAGATTCAGATTCTCGACGCGCATAAGAATTATGGAAGCACCGGCTCCACATATCTCATAAGCGGCTGGGTTCCGACGGACAAGGTTGACGGAATCATGGCGGAGATTCAAAAGCTCGTCGGCAACCGCACAGTAGTTGAACTCCGCGCTCCCAAACCCGGTGACGAGGAAGCGCCCGTTCACCTGAAGAATCACCCTCTCGTCCGCCCGTTCGAACTTCTCGTATCTGGCTACTCCACACCATCTTATAACGAAGTGGAGCCGACGATTCTTGTCGCGATAAGTTTCCTGCTGATGTACGGAATCATGTTTGCCGACATGGGGCACGGCATGTTGCTGGCGCTTATCGGGCTGGCCGTTAATAAGAAAATGAAACCCCAGGCATCAAGAGACTTGGGATACATCATGGGCTGCGCCGGCGTTTCGGGTTTCCTGTTCGGGATTCTCGAAGGCAAGTTCCTCGGCTGGAAGATGTGGGAACCGTTGCTCATACATCCGGAAGAACAGGTCATGCTTTTCATGGGAGTAGTGGTTGGCCTCGGCGCTCTGATGATATCGGCCGGGCTGATTCTTAATATCATAAATCGTTTTCTGATAAGGGATTATGAGAAGGCATTTCTTGATAAGGCCGGTATTGTCGGCGCGCTTTTCTACTGGGGCGCTCTTGCCCTGGCGGCCCGGACGATTGCGGGAGTGGTCATCCAGACTTGGCACGTCGTTCTGCTGGCCATCCCTCTGGTTCTCTTGTTCTTCAAGGAGCCGATCATCGCGATCCTGAAGAAAAAGAAGCACCTATTCCACGAAGGTTTCATGATGACAATCATGATGGAGATTATCGAGCTGCTGGAAATCCTCAGCGGCTACCTGGCCAACACGATTTCCTTCGCAAGAATCATGGGCTTCGCCCTGAGCCATTCGTTCCTGTGCCTGGTGGTGGTTGACATCATCGGCATGGTCCTGAAGTTGCCGGCCGGGCCGGTTCTGGCCGTCATCGTCGGGATAATCGGGCATGGGATCATCATCGGGCTTGAGGGGCTTGTCGTCGGCATCCAGTGCATGCGTCTTCAGTACTACGAGTTCTTCAGCAGATTTTTCCGGGGCGGCGGCACGGCCTACCGCCCGTTCAGACTTGGATAGAGGACACCGCGCAACGGCGTTCCCCTTTTACATGATACGGCTCTCCGACGCGCGCGCTGTGCGTGCGCAATACAGGGAGGAAAGATGGGTAATCGCGCAAAGACGGTGGTTCGTGTCCTGATGTGGACGTTGATAGTGTTCAACCTCGCGGGCGTGGTCACGGCACAGGTCGTGTTTGCTCAGGAAGGCGAGGCGATTGCGGCTCACGCGGGCGAAGCGACGAAGTCCGCCAACTGGCAGATCGCATGGGCGGCGGCGGCGGTGACGGGGCTTGCCTGCGTGGCGGCGGGTTACGCGGTCGGCAAGGTAGGCAGCGCCGCGATGGGCGCGGTTGCAGAGAGGCCGGAGTTGATGGGGCGCGCCATCCTCTTCGTGGGCCTTGCTGAAGGCATAGCGATCTACGGCCTGCTGGTCGCAATCCTGCTCATGCAGTCAATGTAAAGGACGCGCCGGATGCGGTTTTTCGTTATCGGCGATGAGGACACCGTGCTCGGCTTCAGCTACGCCGGAGTCGAGGGCCGGGTGGTCCACACGCCCGAGGAGGCCCGCGACGCTCTTCGCAATGCGATGACGTCCGGGAACGTCGGGATCATCGTCTTGAACGACTACGTCGCGGAGTCCATCCGAGAGGAAGTAAGCGAGATCCGCCTCGAGGGCAGCATCCCGGTTATCGTCGAGATTCCGGGGATGGCGGGGCCGTTGCCGGACCGGACGTCCCTGGAGAAACTGATCCGACAGGCGATCGGCATACGAGTGTGACCAGCATGCCACAGGAAGAAGACGCAAAGAAGGCATTGTCTGAGGAGATACTTTCCTCCGCGCGAAAGCAGGCCGAAAGGGCTGTCAAGCGCGCCGAAAGACAGGCTGCCTCCACCGAAAAAGGGGCGCGGCAGCAGGCCGGCGAATTCGTCGAGCAGGCGTTGACAGTCGTCCGCGCCCGCATGGAATTCGAGCGGCGCAAGAGCGACGCGCTGACCGAGATAGAGGCATCGCGGCTCCTGCTGGCCACCCGCGAGGCAGCCGTGCAGGATGTCTTTGATGCGGCGTTGAAACGCGCCGAATCCCTTTCCGACGACGAACTGGCCGAGACAGCCAGTTTCCTTGCCGAAGAAGCCGTCGGAGGCGTTCCGTCCGACGACGTCATCATCCTTCTGCCCGCCGGATGGCTGTCGCGGTTGGGCGAGGCGGGGGCGCGGTCGCTTGCCGACGGCGTGGTCGCCAGAGGACTGGCCGCAAAGGCCGAGGTTAAAGGCGGCGACGTGCCGGGCGGGCAGGGGCTGGTGGTTGTCAGCACGGATGGACGTCTGCGCTATGACAACTCACTGAGTCATCGCCTGGGACGAATGCGCTCCATTCTCAGGAGCCGCGTGGCCGCTCTGATTCTGAAGGACGACGCATCTTCGGATGGCAAATAGCGGGGCGCGTTTCTGCCCCAGACTGGAAGAGAGATCAACCGTGGCAGAGAACGGACAAATCAATCCGGGCGCAAAAAACGGCATAATAGCCAGGATCAGCGGCCCGATCGTTGACGCCACCGGCATGCGCAGCGCCGGCATGTACGAGGTTGTCGAGGTCGGCTCGCTGCGACTTGTCGGCGAGGTCATCCGGGTCTCAGGCGACGTGGCGACTATCCAGGTCTACGAGGACACGACGGGCGTCAAGCCCGGCGACGTCGTGCTTCGAACCGAAAGCCCCCTCGTCGTCAGGCTCGGACCTGGACTGCTCGGCAGCATTTATGACGGAATCCAGCGCCCTCTTGATCAGATTCAGAAACACAGCGGCGCGTTCATCCGCAGAGGGGAGAAGGTGTCTCCCCTGGACGCGGAGAAAAAGTGGCTGTTCAAACCTCTGGTCAAAGAGGGAGACGCGGTCGGGAAGGGAAAGCCGGTCGGCGTCGTGCAGGAAACCGGCTCGGTGGAGCACCGGATACTTCCCAAGCCCGGCGAATGCGGAACAGTCGTCGAAATCGTCCCGGAAGGCGAGTATACGGTCGAGAGCCGCGTCGCGCGGCTGAAGGGCGAATCCGGCGCGATTTATGACGTCTTCATGGCCCATCAGTGGCCTGTCCGAAATCCGAGACCGATCTTGGAAAGGCGCTACGCCGACGCCCCGCTCATCACCGGGCAGCGCGTCATTGACGCCTTCTTCCCTCTTGCGCGCGGCGGCACGGCGGCCATTCCCGGCGGATTCGGGACCGGCAAGACCATGATGCAGCACGCGCTGGCGAAGTGGTCGGACGCGGACATCATAGTCTACATCGGCTGCGGAGAGCGCGGCAACGAGATGACGGACGTGCTGACGGACTTCCCGAAATTGATTGACCCGAGATCGGGCCGCTCCCTGATGGAGCGCACCGTTCTTGTCGCCAACACGTCGAACATGCCCGTGGCGGCCCGAGAGGTTTCGATCTATACCGGCATAACGATGGCCGAATATTATCGCGACATGGGATATGACGTGGCGATCATGGCCGATTCAACCTCCCGCTGGGCCGAGGCGCTGCGCGAACTGGCCGGACGCCTTGAGGAAATGCCCGCCGAGGAAGGTTTCCCGGCGTATCTTGCCACCCGCCTTGCGCAGTTCTACGAGCGCGCCGGCGCGGTGACGACGCTGGGCGGCGGCGAGGGCAGCGTGTCAATCGTCGGCGCGGTGTCTCCGCCCGGCGGCGACTTCTCCGAGCCAGTCACGCAGCACACGCGCCGTTTCGTGCGCTGCTTCTGGGCGCTGGACACTACGCTTGCCAACGCGCGCCATTATCCCTCGATCAACTGGCTGACAAGCTACAGCGAATATGCTGAAGACATACGGAGCTGGTGGGAGCAGAGGGAACCGAGCTTCCCCGCCCTGCGCGAGGAGGCCATGGAAGTCCTGCAACTGGAGGCGCGCCTGCAGCAGATCGTCAAGCTGGTCGGGCCGGACGTTCTGCCGGACACGCAGAGATTCGTGCTGATCGTGGCGGAGATAATCAAAAACGGATTCCTACAGCAAAGCTCCTTTGACAAGGTGGACACATACACGGATCCCGAGCGGCAGGTCTTCCTGCTCGGGCTGATGATGGAGTTCTACCGGCGCGGAAAGGCTGTTATCGCGGCGGGTTCCCCAGTCGTCAGGCTTCATGAAATGAAGGCGGTGCGCAAACTCTCGGTGGCGAAATCCACGGTTCCCAACGGAGACAAGCAGGCCATGGCCGACTTGCGCCGCGAGGTCGGCGAAGAGCTTGAAGCGCTGGAGGCTGAATACCAGAAATGATCCAGGAACACGGGCTTGAATACGTCGGTTTGGGCAAGATTGACGGCCCACTTGTCTTCGTCAGGCGCATCACAGACGTCGGCTACAACGAGGTCGTGGAGATCATTGACCGCGAAGGTCATCCACGGATCGGGACCGTTCTTGACGTCAGCGACGAGGTGGCCGTAGTCCAGATTCTTGAAGGAACCGACGGTCTTTCCAACGCGAATACGCGGGTAAGATTCCTTGGGCGTCCGATGCGCCTGCCCGTGTCCAGTGAGATGCTTGGGCGCGTTTTCGACGGGCTGGGGCGCCCGCTGGACAACTGCCCGATGCCCTTCTCCGGAGAGGAGCGGGACATTCAGGGCGACCCCATCAATCCGTGGTCGCGCCAGTATCCGAGGGACTTCATCCAGACCGGCCTGAGCGCCATTGACGGGATGAACACTCTTGTGCGCGGACAGAAGCTCCCGATTTTCAGCGGTAACGGCATACCGCACAACCGCGTTGCCGCTCAGATAGTGCGCCAGGCAAAGCTCCTCCAGGAGGACGTCCAGTTCACGATCATATTCTGCGGCATGGGCGTCAAAAATGACGTCGCGCAGTTCTTCGTGCGCAACTTCGAGGAGACGGGCGTAATCGGAAAAGTTGCGCTGTTCCTGAGCCTTGCCAATGCGCCCAGCGTCGAGCGCCTATTGACGCCGCGAACGGCCCTTACGCTGGCTGAGCATCTCGCATTCGATCTCGGCATGCACGTGCTTGTCATCATGACGGACATGACCAACTACTGCGAGTCCCTGCGCGAGATAGGCACAGCGCGCGGCGAAATCCCGGCCAGAAAGGGATATCCGGGATACCTTTACAGCGACCTTGCCAGCATCTACGAAAGGGCCGGGCGCGTGAAGGGCGGCGAGGGCAGCATCACGCAGGTTCCGGTCCTGACGATGCCAAACGACGACATTTCGCATCCCGTGCCCGACCTGACGGGCTACATCACCGAGGGGCAGATCGTCATGGACCGCGAGCTTTTCCAGCGCAGCGTCTATCCCCCCATCGCAGGCCTGCCGTCCCTTTCCCGGCTGATGAAGGACGGAATCGGCAAGGGCCGCACGCGGGACGATCATCCGACGCTGGCCAGCCAGCTCTTCGCGGCATACAGCAAGGTCAAGCAGATTCGCGGGCTGGCGGCCGTCATCGGCGAGGAGGAGCTTGCCCCGCTTGACAAGATTTACCTGCACTTCGGGGATGAGTTCGAGCAGAAGTTCCTGAAGCAGCAGGAATTCGAGGACAGAACCATCACGCAGACGCTGGAGCTTGGCTGGGACGTAATTTCCATTCTGCCCAAGAGCGAACTGCCGAGACTGTCGGACGAGTTTCTCAACCAGTATTACCGTCAGGACGTTGCAGAACGGGCGGCAAACAAGCAGGCCGGAAAGAGTGATTCGGAGGCGAAGAAGGTCGCCGTGCCTGCCCAGGATGCCGCGAAGCTGGAATCTGACCAGGAATAACAACCGGAAAGGCCCATGCCCAAGCTTAACATTCCGCCGACCAAGAGCAACTTCCTTCAGATCACGCGCGATCTGGACGTGGCGACGGAAGGTTTCGATCTGCTGGAGCAGAAACGACAGATTCTGGTGCTCGAATTGATGCGGTATGTCAGCCAGGCCAAGACCGTTCAGCAGGATGTGGACACCAAGGTGGCAAAAGCGTTCGAGGCGCTGCGAACGGCGGTCGTTAATGAAGGCGTCATGAATCTCAACCGCGAAGCGGCGGCAGTGCCGGTTCAGCAGGAACTGTCCGTCAGCACGCGACAATTGATGGGCATCGCGCTACCCGTGGTCGAGGCCAAGCTGCAAAGGGAATCCATGCCGTTTTCGTTCGGGCAGAACACCGCCGCGTCGGACGAAGTGATCCGGCAATTCACGGATCTGCTTGAAGCCGTCACGAAACTGGCCGAGGTTGAGAATGCCGTCTTCCGTCTGGCCAGGGAGTTGAAGAAAACGCAGAGGCGCGTGAACGCTCTTGAGAAGCTCTTCATTCCTGACTACAAGGAAACGCTGTCCTACATTCTGGACACGCTGGAAGAGCGGGAACGCGAGGGTTTCGTGATCATGAGAATGGTCAAGGAGCGCAGGGACGCCCGTTAGGCGTGAGAGCGCGATCTGACCCCGCGCGAAAGGCGCAGCACAATGAAGCAGTTGATCACACGCATTCTGCTGTTGGTAGACAGGTCCAGCGCCGCAGTGCCGGCCGCCAAGTACGCCATCGAGATGGCCCGCCAGCAGAAGGCCAGACTCGTTGCGGCGACGGTCATTGACACCGAATCTCTGCGCAATCTCCTGCGCGCGCATATCTTTGTCAACCAGGAGGTTGACGAATATGAGAAAGAGATGGAGGCAAGCTCTATGAAACAGATCAATTACATCGTCGAGCTGGCCAGAAAAGAGAAGGTCGAGGTGAGTTCACTCGCGCTGAAGGGCAGCGTCCACGCAGCGATTCTTTCCCATATGAGAAGCGCTGAATACGATTTCCTGATCCTGCCGGGCTTCGTCTCCAGCATCGCCAAGAGGGACCTCGCCGCGCGTGAAAAGCAGTTGATCGTTGACGAGACGCCCTGCCCCGTGCTGCTTGTGCGCTGACCGGCTTGAGCATATCCGGCTTTTTTGACACCCTCCATTTTTTCGGTATCATATCCCACCGGGCGCGCAGCCCGCGTCTCCCCCGGCTTTTCCGGTTCTGCGTAATTGATGCGTCAAGAGGTCATGATGGACCTTTCAGACAGGGTTTTCCTTGTACATACCTTTGAGTGCCGCACGGCAAAGTATCCTCCCATTGAGGACGCTCCACGCAACAACGCGTTTGGGATACGCTCGTTTGAATTCTTCCTGAAGCTGATTGAGGCCCGCCGCCTTCCGACCGATGTGTTCAGCACGCCGGACTTCGCCCGAAGCTGTCCGGACGCTCTGGCCGCGGCGGAGGCGGTCGGATGCCGGATGGGACTCCTGTGCCAGCCGCAGGCCGAGGGTTACACCAACTTCCTCGGCGGGTTCCAATACGACCAGCAGCGCGAAGTCCTCTGCGCAGCGCGCGAACGCTGGGAGAAGGCGGCAGGGAAACCCACAAGCTCGCTGCGCGCCAGCCACTTTTCAGCCAATGATTACACCTTCAGCATCGCGGTCTTTGAAGGATTCCGCCACGGAAGCTGTTCCATGTCGCAGCGAATGGACGTCGCGCAGAAATCCGTCTGGCGCAACGCCCCTGCGCACGGCCACCATACCGACCCGCTTGACAGGAATTGCGCCGGCACCCTGGAATTTTTTGAGATGCCCGTGACCTCCGACACCGATCCCTCAAGCCGGAAAAGCCCCGCCGCCTACACTCCGGCCCACATGGACATGAACGGCGCGACACCCATGGATATGGTCCGCGCGCTGCTCCGCAGGCACATTGAGTCCGGCATGAAGGACGGGGCCGAGGTTCTGACAATTGTCGCCCATGGCACGAACGCGGCAGACTTCGGAGCGTCGCAACTGGCCAAACGGATGGACGACATGCTGGATGCCGTCAGGAGCGTCGTGGAGGCGGACTTCGGGCTTGCCCTCGTTCCTGCGACCATCGGCGGAGTGCACGAGGCGGCGGACGCCGTCTGGGCATCCCGCAATCAATGATCGTTCCTCATGTTCCTGAATGAGATAAAGTTCAGAATTGCGGGACTGCTGGGCTATTGGGTTCTCCGCATCCTTGCCAGCACGTGGCGGGTGGTAGAGGTGCCCGGCGATTTCGGCAAACGGGTCACTTCGGAAAAGGAGAAGTTTATTCACGCATTCTGGCATCGCGTGATACTCATCCCCGCCTACACGCACAGGCGCATGCAGGCGGTCGCGCTGGTCAGCCGCCATTCAGACGGCGAATATATTGCAAGGATCATGCAGTACCTCGGCTACAAGGCCGCCCGGGGCAGCAGCACGAGGGGAGGCTCGGAGGGATTGCGCGAACTGGAGCATCTGGCGCTTGACGGTTATTCCCCCGTCCTGACGGTGGACGGCCCGAAGGGACCGCGTTATGTCGTCAAGGTCGGCGCGGTTGTGCTGGCAATGCGCACGGGCATCCCGTTGCTGCCGTCCGGTGGCGGCGCGTGGCCGCAGTGGGTCATGCCTAGCTGGGACGGCTTCATCATCCCCAAACCATTTGCAAGAGTGGTCATTTATCACGGCATACCTCACAAAGTCCCGCCCGACGCCACGCCCGAGGAGATTGAAAGAATCCGGGCCGAGATTGAGGCGGAGTTGCATGAACTTACCCGGCGCGGCGAATTCACCGTTCGCGAAAAAAGCGGCGGCGTGATCCCTGAAGTCGGAGTCCTCTGAAATGCAATGCCCGGTTTCACGGAGCGCGACGCATGCATGAAATCTTCTTCCCGTCGCCGCCGTCCATACCCGCGTTCCTGACGGGGGGCGCGGCGCTTTGCGCTTTGCTCTTCTGGTGCTATCTCAAACCAATCGGCGCGCCGTCCGCGCGATGGCGGGCGATATTCATCTGCCTCAGGGCCGCGGCACTGGCGTTGCTCATGTTCTTCATTCTCGACCCCTTCGCGCGAAGCCTTGCCAACACGGGCGGCAAAAGGACGCTTGCGGTTCTTGTTGACGCCAGCAGGAGCATGAGCGTCGGCGACGGCATCGGCAACGCGCCGCGAATTGAGGACGCCCGCCGCGCCGCCGCCCTGACAAGGGAACAGACGGACGCCAGCGCCGCGGACGGAATCGCGGCAAAGTTATTCGCATTCTCAGAGAATGTTGTCCGGCTCGCTTCCCCCGCGGACATGAAGCCGGACGGAATCCGCACAGACATCGCCGGGGCGCTGACTTCGATCCTCTCAACCGAGGGAGCCGACCTGGAGGCCGCGCTGCTTGTAAGCGACGGCGCGGCGGGCGATGCGCCAGAGATCGCGCCGGTCATCGCGGCGTTCCGGGCAAGGGGAAAGCGCGTATTCGTCCTGCCGGTCGGAATCCCCGGAACCCTCAGGGACGCAAGGGTGGCCAACACCTCAATCCTGCGCCGCGCAAGCATCGGCACGGAGGTCTCCCTTGACGCGTTCATCGAATCGCGCGGATTCGACGGCGTCGAGGCGTCGCTTGACCTCTTGCGCGAGGGGGAACTCATCCAGAGCAGGAAGGTCAAACTCGCTGACGGAACAATCAAGACGAGGCTGAATTTCACCCCCGAACAGGAGGGCTACCTTCGCTACACGGTCCGCATCGCCCCCCCCGATGGCGACGCCGTGCCGGAGAACAACGCCGAGACCGTCGTGATTGACTCCCGGCGGAGCCGCATCCGCGTGCTCTACATGGAGGGCAGCCAGTACCGCCAGCAGGAGCGCAAGCTCTGGGAATTCCAGTATTTCGTCCAGGCCCTTGAGGAGGACAGAGACATTCGCGTGACGTCGGTCTTCAAGGACGACGTGGCAGCGGCGCAGAAGGCCGGCATCGGATACGTCAGGGATCCGGAGCGTGGATTCCCGACAGAGAGGGGAAAACTGTTCGAATACGATGTCATCGTGTCGTCGGATATTGACATCGAGTATTTCACTCCGGAGCAACTCAGGAACACGTCCGACTTCGTGGCGCTGCACGGCGGCGGATTCCTGATGATCGGCGGATACACGGCCTTCGGCGCAGGGGGATACGACGAGTCGGCGATTGACAAGCTCCTCCCGGTTGACATGCAGGGGCGGCGGGATGGTTACTTCGAGGATTACCAGGACCAGTTCCGCCCCGTGCTGACGCCGGAAGGTCTTGAGCATCCGGTCTGCGCCCTCTCCCCGGACGCGGAGGAGAACGGGCGCATATGGGAGAAGATCCCGCCCTTTGCCGGATTCAACTACACGGAGAAGGCCAAGAGCGGGGCGACCGTTCTGGCCGTCCATCCGACTCGCCGCAATCAGAACGGGCCATATGTCATCCTGAGCGTCCAGCAATACGGGCGAGGCAGAAGCATGGCGTTCACAACCGACACGACGGCGGGATGGGGAAATCTCTTCGAAGCCGGCTGGGGGGAGGGCGACGGGGACAACCGTCATTTCCGCAGGTTCTGGCAGAACGCCGTTCGATGGCTGGCGTCCTACAGGATCAACCTTCCGAACAAGCAGCTTATGCTGAGCACACCGGTGAATCGGTATTCCGCCGGGGACATGATAGAGATCAGCGCCGAATGCCTTGACAAGGATTACCTGCCGACGGCGCGGGCGGAGGTTCGAGGCTCCGTGAAACTGCCGGGGGAGGAGTCCCGCGAACTGGTTTTCCGCCCGGACTCCTCGAATCCCTGGCGTTATCGTTCACAGTTCCGCGCATCCGCCCAGGGGCGCTATGAACTCAGGGCGGCGGCTTCGCTTGAGGGGGAGGAACTTGCGGAGGACCTGCTTGTCCTTTTCTGCGACGACTCGGACGCCGAATTGCGCTCTCCGGAGCCGAACCATGACCTCCTGAAGCGAATCGCCGGGGAGACGGGCGGACGGATCGTTGCCGAGAGCGAGATATCGGGTGTGGTTGGGGAATTGGCGGAGAAATCCCTGCGCCGGCGGGAAGTCGCCTCCGCGCGATTCTGGACTCGATCCGTATTCCTGATCCTGACTCTTGGCGCGTTGTCGCTGGAATGGTTTCTCAGGCGGCGCGTCGGCCTGCCGTGATCCACTCGGTGGGGACATGCCCGGCGGGGGACATGACGTGGCCCCGCTGGACCAGCTGGCCAGACCACGAGCTTGAACTCTCTCTTGGCGACCGGTAGATTGGCGGCAGACGGTGAAGTGTGGCCAGATACATGCCGCGTCCGTCACAGGGGAGCCGAGTGATGGCTAAAGCAACTGGACAAACTGAGGCCGCTCCTGCTGCGCCGCGGGAAGCGATAAATAAGATCGTGCCATTCATCCTCCTGGCGCTTGCCGTGTGCGCATCGTCCTGCCGGAAGAATCCCCCCGCTCCACCCCCGCTGCCCAGAGAGGATGAAACGACCGAGAATGCGCTGACAACCGCGACTTCGGAAAAGGAATCGTTCACGGTCGAGACAAGGCCAGACGGGGCGGTCATCTACCTCGGCGGCAGGCTGCAGATGAAGTTCGCGCTGATCCCCGCCGGCGAGTTCATGATGGGATCGAACAAATACGATACCGAAAAGCCCATCCACCCGGTCCGTATCAGCAAGCCGTTCTACATGGGCGTGACCGAAGTCACCCAGGCGCAATACCAGGCAGTTGCGGGCAAGAATCCGAGCATCTTCAAGGGACCGGATCATCCCGTGGAGGCGGTCACGTGGTTCGATGCGGTGGAGTTCTGTAAAGCCCTGGGCGAGAAGACGAGCAGGACAATCCGCCTGCCCACCGAAGCGGAGTGGGAATACGCCTGCCGCGCAGGAAGTATAACGCAGTACTTCTCTGGCGACGACACGACCAGCCTATCTCGGTACGCATGGTTTCGGCAAACCCAGTTCGCGAGTACCGGCAGATACTCACACCAGGTTGGTTTCAAGAAGCCCAATGCATGGGGTCTTTATGATATGCACGGCAACGTCTGGGAATGGTGCCAGGATTGGTACGCAGACTACCCCACGAGTATAGAGACTGCCACAGACCCGACCGGCCCGGAGTCCGGCGCACAGCGCGTCCTGCGGGGCGGGGCGTGGAACGACTTCAGCACGATGGCTCGTTCAACGCTGCGAGGTCCAAGCCTTCCAGAGACGAAAACGACCACCTACGGATTCCGCGCTCACATGATGACTGAACCGGCGGATGTAGCAGTTAAGCAGGACGCGGCGAAGACACCAACCGAAACGCAGGGCAAGGCTGTTGCCGAGAAACCTGAACTATCCTCCGAATCTGCCGAAAAGGAAATGACACTCGATCTCGGAGACGGGGTGACGATGGGACTCGTCCTCATCCCTGCCGGGCAGTTCATCATGGGCAGCGGCAAGAGCATCCAGAGGGTCACGCTGACAAAGCCTTTCTATATAGGCAGGACGGAGGTGACGCAGGAGCAGTATGAGCAAGTGATGACAGCGAATCTGGATAAACTCAACTGGAAGTACAAACCTTACAAGCCCGGGACTCCGGAGGAACAGGAAAAGGACGCCGTCGCGATGTGGAAAAACCCCAGTGTGTTCGATGGCCGGCAAAACCCGGTAGAGAACGTCTACTGGATTGACGCAGTCGAGTTCTGCAAGTGTTTGAGCGAGATGACCGGACGGAACGCGCGCCTCCCGACTGAGGCTGAATGGGAGTATTCGTGCCGGGCCGGAAGCACAACCGCCTATTGCTTCGGAGATAACGAGTCGCAACTTTGTGAATACGCCTGGTACTGGAAGAACTCAGACGAGAGGACGCATCCTGTCGCACAGAAGAAGCCAAATGCTTGGGGGTTGTACGACATGCACGGCAACGTTCTCGAATGGTGTCAGGACGGATTTGCAGACTACCCCGGAGGCGAAGTGACTGACCCAACAGGCAACAGGTTGGCCGACAGTCGAATACTCCGAGGTGGGTCTTGGCGACACTCGTCGGTTAATGCTCGTTCTGACTACCGGGTGGACAGGACACTACCTGTTCATCGTAGCGGATATCGCGGATTCCGCATTGCAGTTGATGTGACACCTTCAGCATCAAGCCAAAAGCACCATTGACGTCGCTTTTCACGTGTTGCGGCTGTGCTTGACCGACGCCTCTATGGGATCGGCTCCTTCGGAATAGGGCTTGTCTTTCCTCTCCTACGTTTCCATAGCCGGTAAGCGAGAATCAATAGGACAGCTAACGACGTAATCGTAATCTCCCGTAGGTAAGCGCGTCGGTATTCGACCATTCCTCCAAGACTCCCCAATTCTCCCTGCGCTGGCACTTCGTAGACGCCGCTCCAGGGTAACCCAAATACCCAATAGCTCTCCGCAACTACGCTGCCATTTTCATCCCATCCCGTCCACTTGCCGTGCTTCCAGAGCATCAAATAGTGTCCGTGGACCAATATCTGATCGTTCTCGTGCCAGCCCATGACTTCTCCCCTCTTGCTTTTAGTGTCGTACGTTGTTTCCAGTCTCTTCTTTCCTCCGGGCCAATACTGTGTAATATTCTTCTGTGAATTGCCTTCCTCATCACTTGCCTCCGATAAGATCCCTCCGTCCGGCCGCCGTCGTGTCAATACTCCCGTCGGCTTGCCGTCGGCATATCTGCCCTCGGCATCTTCTCTTCCGGACCGATCCGATCCTTTCTGCATGCCCGTTTCCTTGTCATGTACAAACTCGCGTGTCGCTCTGATATCGCCATCGTCGTCGTACCAGGTTTCCTTGCCGTGTTGGACTTCACGCCCATTCTCATCTATGTAATAAGTGTACCGCCTATGCACAGCCCCGTTGTCATACCTGGATTCGTAGACCAGCAGTTCCACGGCGGGATTTTCCTCTACAGCAAGACAAGGCGCAACAGCAAAGACCGTGAGAAAAGCATAGATAAAAAGGACCGGTAGCCAGCATGGGATGAATGTCCCAAGCTGAAATCTGGCGACAAGGCATCTTGATGTCTCGCTTCCCTGGATAATCCGCAGCAACTGTCCCATGGTCACTGCCTCTCCTGGTTGGCGAAACTCAACACTTCGATGACTTGGCGTAGGGCCTTGACTTGTTCTTCAGAAAGTGTAACTGCTGCATCGTCTAACAACTTCATCTCTGGATCTGCCAGAGCTTCCACCACCTTCTGGACAAATCTTTGTGTGTCCTCAGGAGTGTCTAGTTTCCCGTATATCATATTCCCTTGTACAATCATACCTAATGTATACATCCACACCACAACATCCTTCCCGTGAAATCGGGGACAGCGACCTTATTTCTGCATCCTTCCTTCACTTGTCCTTCCGCCCTTTCTTTGCCGGGCGGCCCGCCGCCTTCGGGCGCAGCCCACGCCCAAGCATCCGTTCCAGCCCCGCGATGAATGA
>Ga0116153_10000258_pt1 | contig 76880 bp, 111 predicted proteins | sample AD_UKC028_MetaG_FD_89896 | JGI IMG/M metagenome (GOLD analysis project Ga0116153, IMG submission 89896) | Active sludge microbial communities of municipal wastewater-treating anaerobic digesters from USA - AD_UKC028_MetaG | ecosystem: Engineered > Bioreactor > Anaerobic > Digestate | place...
CATCACGCCGTCGACGCGCACGTAGCGGAAGTCGGCCACGTAGTGGCAGGCGCGCTCGGTCACGCCGGCTCGCGCCTGCTTCGGGATCAGCTCGTAGCGGACTTGGCGCTCGGGCAGAGAGATCGCGCCCTCGGCGTGCAGCTTGAGCAGCTGCCCCCAGCGCTTGGCCTCGCGCTTGCTGTCGAAGGCGACGCCGTCGACGACGACCTTCTTCGCGCCGTACTTGTTGCCGCGCGGCATGCTCAGGCTGCGTTCGCGCTGGCCAGGAGGGAGCAGCTCGCCTTGAACAGCACCACGCGGCGCGGCGGCACGGTCACCGTGTCGCCGGTCCAGATGTTGCGGGCCTTCTTCGCGCCGCGCGCCGCCACCTCCAGCTTGCCCAGCCCGAACAGGAAGACCTCCTCCCCGCGCTGCACCGCCCCCTTCGCCGCCTCTGCCGCGGCCGCCAACACGTCGCGCACCAGCTGCGGGTGCTGGCCGCACAGCTTGGCGGCCTGGGCAATGATCTCTGCTTTCTTCATCGTCTGGCCCTCAAGAACCGTTTGTATGTCATACAACAGTTTCTAGGCGGGCGAGAAGAAATCGTCAAGCGAATTCGGCAGGCTAACCTGCGCCGCGTCGCCGACCTGGCGCGACGATGCCAGTCGCATCAGCGCCAGATCGAATGCGCTTCAGCACGGTGGAGTGCGGCAACCCGAACTCCGTAGCGATCTGCGCCGCCGTCAGCGCGCGCCCGCCCACGAGCGCCGTGACGTTGCATCGCCTGTTGTTCTGCTGCTCCTGCGCGGTCGACCACCGCACGTTGCCTGGCGCATACCCCTCGTGGTTGCGGATCCTGTCCAGGGAGTGAGCGCTCGATGGTCGCGGCCCCACGTATGCATAGAAGGCCTCGAATGAATCGATCCAGTCTCGGAACACAGTGATGCCGCGGCCGCCGTAGTCGCGGTAGTTTGGGGCCGACGGCGACAGGCAGCGCTTCTTCATCGACAGCCATGCCTGAAACTCCGGCGACTTCCACATGCCGTGCCTGGCAGCCTGCATGTTCCTGGCGCTCACGGCGTCGGAGGCAAGGCAGCCGCAGCTGCGCGTGCGCCCGGAGCGCAGCTTGGCGACAACGACGAACGAGGTCGATCCGCAGTCGCATGCGCACGACCAGAGATTGTCCCTCCCTCTCTTGCTGTGCGGGCTGACCGCCACCAGCCTCCCGAACCTCTGGCCCGCCAGGTCGAGTCGCCTCATGCGCCAAACTCCAGCAACAGGTTGTTGATCATCTCGTCGGCCTGCAGGTCGCTCAACGTGGGCCACAGGAACCTGGTCGCGTGCGTGCTGCGCAGGAAGCGCACGACGGCCAGGTGGTGCTCTTGGAATTCGGTCTCATCGAGCTTGCTCCAGGCGATGCTGTCCGGGATGGCGACAGGCTTGCCTTTAGGCCCCGGCACCAGGCTGCAGAACCCTGCGCCTACGTGGCACCACATGCGGAACGCCTCCGCGTCGGTGAACTGGTCCTGCTGCTCGTAGATACAGTTCAGTAGCGCGAAGTGGCGGCGATGGAACCCGGGACTGCGCGGCTCGCGCCACTGAAACTCTAGCGTCTCGCCGACCTGAAGCCGAGACAGCATCTGCTGGAACCTGGCCCACGCGCGCGCGCCGGCCTCACCGAAGCCGGCCAGCTTGCCGTCCCCACCTTTGTGCACCACCACGTTGGCCATGGCCTACCACCAATCCAATCCGAGGACGTAACGCCTCCAGAAGACCCAGTCCCACATCAGCGCGATGCGCTCGAACAGCGGCAGGTGCTCGTAAGTCTCCTGCCGCACCAGGCTGCCGTCGACGGCAACGACCTCGACCATGCGCTGCCTCACGATGTCGCCTCGACCGGCTCGCGCCAGTCGCCCCAGGCCCCGCGGTTGCCCAGGTCGAACTGCTCGAAAACCTGGGCCCGCAGCGAGCGGTCCTTGTGCTTGCGCTCGTAGGCGGCGAGCCACTCCCTGGCGACGTCGGATCCGTCGCGCTCGCGCATCGCCAGCACGGCGCGCACCAGGCAGCGGCGCATGTGCTGCTGCGTGTCGATGGGCGCCGTCATGCGGGGCCCCCCGGCGTCTCGGCCACGAGCCTCTCGAACAGCTTGATCCCGTCGTACTCCGCGCGCGGGACCAGCATTGTGGTCGCGGCCATGCCGCGCCGCGCGATGCCCACCAGCACCGACTGCCGGCCGGTCTCTGTCCAGACGCTGAGCGGCGCGTCGGTCTCTGCGCGCAGCTGCTCGGCGCGCGCCGCCACCGTGGCGCAGGCCTTCTCCAGCGACATGCCGCTGACCAGGCCCGTCGTCACGCCACATCCCCGGCCAGGCGCTTCGGACGCGCCAGCTCCTGGCGCAGGCGGTCGATCTCCATGGCTTTGGCGGCGATGGCCTCGTCGCGCAGCTCCAGCCAGCGGGCGCCGATCACACGCCTCATCCCGGCACGCAGCTCCGCGTATCCGCGCGTCGCGCAGCCCGTGCTCCAGGACACCTCAAGCTCCGGGACTTGCACCTTGAAGTCCGGTTTGTCCGGCATGAACGAGACCATGGCCTCCAGGTCGTCGATGGCTTGCGCTAGCTGGCGCAGCAGTTGGGTTTCATTGCTCATGGTCATGCCCTTTCGAGGCCGTCTTGTTTGTTGAAGTTGACGTGGGCGAACTTGCCGAAGACGGCCGACGCGGCGGCGTCGTATGCCATCGCTGCAGCGACCTCGTCATCGAACAGACCGAGGTGCACTCGCTTCTTGCCGGACTTGATCTGAGACCGCCACTTGCCGGCGGCGGCGTGCCAAGACACACCCTTGAACGCGGAGGTGCCTAGCGCCCGCTTCCTGCTGTTCCCGCCGTTCTGCACAGCCGTCGCCTCGCGAAGGTTGTGGCGCTGGTTGTTGAGCCCGTCGCCGTCGGCGTGGTCAACGCGGCCCAGGCAACCAAGCACCTGGCGGTGCATTAGAACGACAACCCTCCTGCCATCGATCGACTCCATGCGCGCCGCATAGATGACGTGGCGCCGGCGGAACTGCATCGCATACCAGCAGTGCTGGCGCAGCGCGTCGTAGTCGCCGTCGTCCACCACGGCGAACGTGCCTGGGTGCTTCTTGGTACTGATGTCTATGGTCTTCACAGCTTGACGAGATCCCCATTGCACAGACGGTTCAAGAAGGGGTAGCCGTCGAAGTCGCGGTGCTCGCTGTGCGGGTGGCGGCGGTACTCCTTGCCGCAAGCCTCGCAGATCACGCTGCCGCTTGTGCGCCTGAACGCGGGTTGGTCCTCGCCGCCCATGGTCTCGGCGCACCGGTTGCGGAACGGGTTCATCGCGCACGCCCGAAAAGGCGGCCACGCAGCTTCTGCCAGCGGCGACCGCGGCGCACCGGCAACGGCGCCATTCCTGCGGCATGCAGCGACGCCTTGCGGCCGCGCGCCGTGCGCGCCCGCCGGTGCGCCCCGAGGCGCGCCGGGAAGTGTCGCAGCAAGGGCGACTCGATGAAGCGGACGCCGCCATCGATGCGGCCGATTTCGCCGTTGATCAACTCGCACCGCGACACCGCCGTGGTATCGCCGCCGGGTCGCGCCAGGTCGACGCCCCAGTCGGACGTCATCGCGAAGATCACTTCTGCTTCGCTCATGGCTACATCCTCACGGCCACACTGATCACGCCAGGCACCCGCTCCAGTAGGTCGAAGCGGGCTCTGCGGATGTACTGCCCCTGCACGCGCAGGAAAATGTCGACGCAGTCCGACTTGCTGTCGGTCTCGACGACAGGCGGCTTGCTGTCAAGCGGGCCGAGGCGACCCTCCGCGTGGAGGCGAGAACACCGCTCGCGCAGCTCGGCGGCCTGGTCCCTTCGGCTGAGGCGCGCCATGTCTTCGATGAATCGCGGACCAAACCTGACGCGCACTATGCAGGGGGGCAGCTGCGCGAGGGCGGACAGCTCGGCCTGCTGGCGCTTCGCCCTGTGCGCCTTGCCCAGGCGCAGCACCCCGGTCCTGGAGATCATCATGCGGCGCTCCCGACAGGGATCCAGAAGTGGCAGGTGTTGTTGCCCACGATCGGGTAGACCATCGCCCGGATGTTGACTGTCACCTCGGGCGGCAGGCACAGCTGGCGGTCCAGCTCGAGCTGGACGTGACGCTGGCACCGGCTGCGCGCCGGGCAGATCGTTGGGTTGAATTTCTCGTCGGCGCCTCGGCAGCGCTTGGCATCGATGGGCAGGTTCCTCATGGGGTTTCCGTGTTGTGTGGGGTCAGAAGGCTTCGGCCAGCGCCTTGCGCTTGGTCATCGTGTTCGGCGTCGCGGTCGGCGCTGGGCCGGACCACGACGAGAAGCGCGTCTCGCGGCCGACGTAGGCCAGGTCGAGCAGGCCGGTGCGGCCCTGCCGGTTCTTGGCGACGAACATCTGGGCGTAGTTCTCGAAGTCCGGGCCCAGGTCAGGCTTGGTCTGGATCGGCCGATGGATGAAGGCCACCACGTCGGCGTCCTGCTCGATGGCGCCGCTGTCCTTCAGGTCCGCCAGGCCGGGCATGCCGTCCACCGTGCGCTTGACCTGCGCAAGCGCCACGACCACGATGTCCAGCTCCTTGCCCAGCGTCTTCAGGCCTCGGGTGATCTCTTCCAGCTGGTAGGTGCGATTCAGCTTCGGGTCGGTGCCCGACATCAGCTGCAGGTAGTCGACCATCAGCACGCCGATGTTGTGCTTGCGCTTCATGGCGCGGGCCTTGGCGCGCACCTGGGCCAGCGTCAGGCCGCCCTGGTCGTCGACGTACAGCTTCTTGCCGGCCGCCATCTCTGTGGCCTCGACCAGGCGCTCCCAGAACTCTCCGCCCTGCGGAGGGCGCTGCACATCGGACAGGTCCAGGTGCCCGAGTAGCGCAACACCTCGGTCGCCCAACTCCTCCTCGGACATCTCCATCGACAGGAAGCCCACGCCGGCGCCGCCTGCCATGTGCATCGCCATGGTCAGCGCGAGGGCAGTCTTGCCCATGCTCGGGCGCGCGCCCAGGATCACCAGGTTGCCCGGGCGGATGCCGCCGTTGAGCATGTTGTCCAGGTCGATCAGGCCGGTCGGCGTGACGCGGATCCTGTCGTTCGCGCGGGCCTCGATGATCTCGGTGTGCCGCACCAGCAGCTCGGCCAGCGGCGTGGCGCTGCGTTGCGCGCCCTGCTCCAGCAGCCGCATCAGTTCAGCAGAGACGCGCTCGATGCGCTCGTCGATCGGCGTGGCCTGGTCGGCGGCCGCCTCCACCGCCGACGCGCCGGCGGCCATCAGCGCGCGCGCCTTGGCCCGCTCCATCACCAGGCCCGCGTAGCGCACGATGTTGGCGGCGCTGGGCACGCTCTGTGCCAGCGCGTTCAGGTACGGCAGCCCGCCTGCGTCGGCCAGCTCGCCGGTGGCCTGCAGCCGCTCGAACACGGTGATCACATCGGCCGGCTTGCCGGTGTTCAGCAGCGACAGGATGGCGACGAAAATGCGGCGATTGGCGCCGTCGAAGAAGGCCTCGGCCTTCAGCTCGGCGATGCGGTCGATGGCCCCGTTGTCGAGCAGCAGGGCGCCCAGCACGGACTGCTCCGACTCGCTGGACCAGGGGGCGTTGCGGCTGTCGCTCACGACTTCTCCTTGAACTCGATCTCGGCTTGCTTGCCGCGGGTGGTCAGCACGTACTTGCCGTCGTCGTTCAGGAACCACAGCCCGAACCAGGCCTCCTGCAGCGAGCGGCGGAACACGCGCCCCCAGTCGATGTAGGTCTTCCGGGTGCCGGCGTACCGGCGGCGGAAGCACAGCCAGTGCAGCCGAAGAAGCTCAGCAGGCAGGTCGATCTCCTCGGCATAGCGGCGTGCGGCGTGGTCGTTCGGGATCGGCTTCTCGCCGGCGTCGGCCGCTTTTTTCACCCAGGCGTCGTAGGTGGTCTGCTCGCCCTTCGGCTTGCCCGACTTGGCCTTCAAGGGCTCGCCAGGAGGGGGCGGAGGCGGAGCCGACCCACTCTCTTTGTTCTCTTCTCTTCTCTTCTCTTCTCTAGGTAACGCACCGCTAACGCCGTGACCGTTAGCGGAAGCGTTAACCTCTCCGTTAGCTTTGTGCTTGGCCACTCTTTTGGCGGTCTGCGCCCTGCTCTTGGCGGTAGTTCCGTTGTGCCGGTCGAACCTCGGCAGGCTGATCCCGTCGCCAGAGATCTCCAGCCACCCGACCTCGCGCACGGCCTCGCAGAATCCACTAACGCCAACGATACGGTCGAGTAACGCGGTGGTAACGCGCGCAGCGTTACCGTTGGTCGTGTGCTGGTCAAACCATCGCCAGAGCCGAAAGAGTTTCCCGACAGCCAGGTCCGCGTCGTCCCACCCCATGCGGGATGTGATGGCGAGTACCTCCTCCTTTTCTGGGGTGCTCGCCTCTATCTTCATCCAGTCGCCAGCCATTACGCGCCCCGCCTTTCTGCCAGGAACTCCGGCATCGTCATCCGCCACTTCGCGCGGCTGCATGGGGAGCACAGGCACTGCAGGTTGCTAGGATCGCTGGACCCACCTCTGGCGATCGGCGTCGCGTGATCCACGACAAGCTCCTCTGTCGACCCGCATGCCGCGCACCGCCCGGCGGACAGCACGGCGGCCCGCAGCCGCGCCCCCAGCGACTTGCGCGTCGCTGCCGGCTCACAGAATCCGGCGAGACTGACCGCGCCTCCAGCTGCTTTCAGCCAACCGCAGGAGCGAAGGCGCTCAGAAAATCCAGGCCTGCGTAGGTGGTCGTCCAGCGCGGAGGCGTCGGGCTCACTCATCCGGCCATACTTGGCGTGCCTCTCAAACCAGCCTGCAGTCCTGTACAGGAGCAGCAGAAGGTCAGCCGAACCGGTTTCCAGCTCGCGGCGCAGCCTATCGAATTTAGGCGACGCGAGAATGTCGGCCCGCATCTTGATCCAGTCTCCAGCCACTACGTGTCCTTGTGGTGCCGCGGTAAAGGCGCGCCGGCAGGCGGGCGGACAATCCGCTTTTCGGGGTAGCTCTCCCCTAGCCGGGCGCGTGCGCAGTGTAGCGCACGTTTGTTGATGTGCTACCTGTTTGTTTCGCCTGGGGCGAGCGAAATCCCCCAGATGCGGCCGCCGGCCGTGCCGTTGCCGCGTCGGCGGCGGCACTCTCCGACCTGATGCATGCGGCCGGCGCGCGCCAGGCTCGCGATCACAGGGCCGAAGGCGCGGTCGTCGTGCGGCTTGTAGCCGGCGATGCGGCACACCTCGACCAGGATCTCCGAGCTGGTCGGCCCGTGCTTGCGCAGGTGGCGCAGCATGAACTCGCCGGCCGCCTTGGCGTCGAAGTTGGCGACGCGCTCGGCCTTGGCCTGGCAGGCCTCTCCGGCCGCCTGCCCGTCGGACCTCGGGCAGGCGCCGCCGCCAGCCGGCGGGAAGGTTGGCTCGGGCGGCGGCGTCCAGCCCAGCTTGATCAGCGCCTCACGGATCGCCTGGTCGCGGGTGTGTACCACGGCAATAGCGTGCCGCTTAAACAGCTTGCCGCCGATGTCGAGCTGTTCCTCGGACAACTCTTCCAGGAGGATGGCGCCGGCGGCTAGGTCGACGGACGGCTTGAGGGTGTGTGTGATGATCATCTTGTGCGCTCGCCTCCTACGTAGTGGTACACGCCGATCTCGGCGTCGATGACGTCGTGCTCGACATGGCAGGCCAGATGCATTCGGGGGTTGATGGGTCGGGATGGCATCACGTAGCGCAGACGGGTCGTCTGCACCTGGCGCTCGGTGCCTCCGTAACTGACCGGCACGGCGGCGCGCTCCGCGTGGAGCATCTCGACCGAAGGCCTCAGCTCCTGGACTATGTGGCGCTGGCCATCCAGCGGGCCGCCGATGAAGAAGGCGAACTTGGTCATCAGTTGCCCTTCGCCTTAGCCACGACGCGCACGTCATGCCACCCGGCGGCGGTCGCCAGCGCGGCGCACTCCCTGGCGGCCAAGTGCAGCTCATAAGGCTTGCTGCGCACGCGCAGCGGTTTGTGCTCCAGCATCCAGGCTACCGGGTCGAACGGCTTCGGCGACCCGCCGCGCTCGTGGACGAGGCGCGCAGCCAGCAGCTGGTCGGGGCTGTAGCCCACGACGTGCCAGCCCTTGTGGTACTGTTGCCCGACGGCGGCAGGCCTCTTCTTGGCGGGCAAGGGCGGGCCGATGGTGACCGGCTCGCCGTGGATGTTGACGAACTGCATGCTATCCTTTCCCCCCCCTATCCTTTGGGGGTGCGATTTATTGTACGAAGCAATCCTTTCTATTGCAAAGTTTTTGTTGGCGTGCGTCAATAGGCACCTCATCACCGAACCAGGAGTGCACGGTGCAAATCAAGGACCAGATCAGAGTCCGGCGCGAGGCGCTCGGCATGGACATGCATCAGCTGGCCATGCGCGTCGGCGTCACCGAACAGGCGGTGCGCCACTGGGAGAGCGGCCGCTCCTACCCCAGCAAGTCGAAGATCCGTCTCATCGAAGAGGCGCTGAGCTTCACGATGGACTGGTCCGAGGGGGCGAACCCCGTGGCCGAAGGCCGAACCGCGGCGGCCATGGTCGACCCGAAGGATGTCGACCTGCTGCTCGTCATCTGCAAGCTTCCGCTGCGCGCGAAGAACCTGCTCGGCGACCTGGCGCGCATGCATCTGGAGGCCGTCGAGCGCTCCAGGCCCGAGCCCCCGCCATCGGCGGATCCGCTGGCCGCGGCGCGGACGGCCGTGGCGGAGTTCCTGGCCGTGAATGCCGTCGACCGCGACAAGCTGCTGGGCGCGTGGCCACCAAGTCGGTCGGCAGGCAGCCGGAACTCGTCGCGGGCAAGCGGCGCTAAAACTTCTTGCGCCTGCTAAAAGTTTATGTAGAATGCCCGGAGCAACACGAACCGTATGGCACATGCGGCGGGCCTAGCGCCCGGTCTCCGAGCGGGCAGCTGACCCGAATGTGCTGACAGCTGGCCACCCCGGAAAAGCAGCGGGGCCGTGATGGTCTGGGGGATCCCGGGTCTAGGCGGCTGAGAAAGAAGGCCCGGCTTCCAAGCTGGGCTTTTTTTCGTCCGCACACACAATTGCGGTTGACGCCGCAACTGTTTGTTGGGACAATGCGGCCTTCACCACGAAGCGGCCGCCCATGCTGACCCCGTTGCAATCCATTGAGTCTTGGCTGACCTGGTACGGGTCGCTGATGTTGTTGGTCCTCACGGGCTCGCCGGCCTCCGACAGGACGAGGGACCGGACGTGACCCGCAAGCGTTGCAACCGCCGGCCTGTGCCGGTGCGCTCGGTGCCGATCGTCTTCGGCTTCCCCGCCGACATGAAGACCAAGGCCATGATCCAGGCGCGCGCCGCGCTGGCTGGCGTGCTCGGCCACACTGGTGACGCCGACGACGTGCAGGTGCTGCTGCGCATCGCCATGTACTGCTCCGGCATGTGCGAGCAGCTGCTGCGCGACGACACCGTCGACGCCGAAGGCCTGGCCGACGCGATCGAGGCCGTCAACTCGGCGCTGGCGGCCGTCACCTCGGTGGCCGACCGGCTCAAGCGCAGCGGCAAGGTCGGCACGGCCGGCCCGGAGCGCGAGCCGCTGGAGCGCCTGGTCGACGCCTACGAGGCGCTCTTCAGCCTGGGCACACGGCGCGAGTCCACGGCCGTGCTCGACGCCCTGCCCGACCACTGCAGGGTCATCGCATGACGAACACCGTACTCGACAAGCGGCTGCTGGACATGGCCCAGCGCGCAGGCCGCACCGGCATCTCGCTGATGGACGTGACCGGCGAGAGCGTGCGCCACAGCTACAACATCACCATGCGCCTGGTGGCGCACGGCCTGCTGCACAAGGGCAAGGTCGGACACCGCACCGTGCGATTTTTCACCCGCGCCGAGTGGGCGAAGGACTACGAGCGCACGCGCAAGGCGCCCGCCGAGCGGCCTACCGTGCTGCGCGCCGCGTGGGATGCCGACACGCCGGCGATCTACCCGACCCATCCGGACGGCAGCCCGGCCTACAAGTACACCGTCTGCGAGTCGAATTTCGACCCGCTCGACGCAGCCATCCGCAACCGCCAGCGGTGGAACGCGGATCCCATCATCCGTGGCACATGACCCAAGAGGACCATTGCATGAACAACACCATCGTGCCCAAGGGCAACGACTTCGAGGTGCAGGGCGAGCAGTTCGACAGCGACGACGCGTTCAGCCTGGACGACGACACGCCGCTGGCCTGCCCGCTGAAGCCGGCCGACAGCGAGGGCCCGTGCGATGCGTGCCAGTAGCCGCGCCTGCCCGTACTGCGGAGGCGGCCACACCCTGAGCAAGTGCCCGCGCTGGAAGATCGTGCCACCGCGCATCCTGGCCGCGCTGCGGGAGCGCCGGCCATGAAGTTCCACGAAGCCCTCCGACGCTTGCGCATGGCGGCGGCGCCCGGGGTGCACAGCATCCGCTGCATGCGCAAAGACGAGACGGTCGTCTTTGCCGACGACCTGCGAGAACTGCTGCGCCACTTCGACCGGCTGGACGCCGCGGCCCGCGCCGCCGAGCAGCAGAGGGAGCCGCAAGCAGAGCCGGAGCAGCTCAGCATGAGCATGTTCGCCTCCAGCAAGGACTACGAGGCTGCGGTCGCGGCACAGGCCGCCGAGAAAGGGCCTGCGCCGTGCGAGCACAGGTACACGAAGATCATCCACGCCCACGCCAACGGGGCCCTGGAGTTCCTCTGCGTCGACTGCGGCGCGGAGCGCAGCTCGTGGGGCGACTGGCGGCCCAGGTCGGCATGAACCGACGCCAGCGCGACAAGAACCGGCAGAACGCCGAGCGCCTGCGGCGCATGGTGCGCGCCCAGGAGCTGGCGCGGCACACCTGCGAGAACTGCGGCGAGCCAGGCGGCCACTGGGTCAGCATCCGCGGCACGTCGCTCCTGGGCATGCTGTCCGGCCACGACGATAGCGAGGGCTTCTGGACCTGCCCGAAGCTGTACGGCGCAGACGGGATCCGGCTGGCTCCATAACAATTAAGTGTTGACGCGCGAATCTTTTGTGCGTAACATTCAGTCCTCGCTTCAACACAGGAGATGAACGTGCTTCAGGACATGGTCAATGACGCCGTCGACGCCGAGATCGCCTCGGAAGTCGTCGGCCCGGCGGCCGGCGGCGCCGTCGCCCTGCTCGACCCGCTGCGCAAGATCGAAGCCGGCCTGGCCGCGCTGGCCGAAGAGTCGGCCACCGCCACCTGGGATGTCGAGACCGCCGCCGGCGAGGCCGCCGCGCGCGAGTTCCGCGCCCGCTGCGTCAAGGTGCGCACCTCGGCGAAGGCCGCGTACGAGCTGGGCAACAAGCCTCTGCTCGATGCGCAGCGCCAGGCGCGCGAGCTGGTCGGCCTCATCAACGCCGCGGTCGATCCGGTCGAGTCGCTGTGGGACGGGCGCATCAAGGCCAAGGAGGAGCGCAAGGCTCGCGAGAAGGCCGAGCGCGAGCAGGCCGAGCGCGAGCGCGTGGCGGCGATCCGCCGCGCGATCGACGCCATCTCGGCCGCGCCGGCGGCGGCCATCGGCTGCACCACTGCGGCGCAGGTCGACGCCATGCTGGCCAGCCTGGAGCAGACGCCGATCACCGAGGGTGAGTTCGGGGAGTTCCTGCCCGAGGCCGAGGCGGCCCGGCTGCGCTCGTACGACGCCATGCTGGCGATGCGGCGAGCCGCCGAGGCGCGTGAAGCCGCGGCCGCAGCAGCCGAGGCTGAGGCTGCGCGCCTTCGGGCCGAGCGCGAAGAGCTGGAGCGCCAGCAGGCCGAGCTGGCGGCCCAGCACGAGGCGATGCGCGCAGAGCAGGTGCGCCAGCAGCAGATCGCTGAAGCGCAACGCCTGGCCGCCGAGCGCGCGCAGGCCGAGCGCATCGCCGCCGAGCGCGCCGAGCAGGCCCGTCTGGACGCCGAGGCCCGCGCCCGCCGCGAGGCCGAGGCTGCCGAGCTGAAGAGGCAGCAGGACGCCTTCGAGGAGGAGCGCCGCATCGCCCGCGAGCAGATCGCCGCCGAGCAGCGCAAGCAGCGCGAGATCGAGGCGGCGCGCAAGGCCGAGGGCGAGCGCATCCTGGCCGAGCGCGCGGCCGCGGAGAAGGCCGAGGCCGAGCGGCTGGAGGCCGAGCGCCAGGCGGCCGAGGCCATCGCCAAGGCGCAGGCGCCGGCAGCCCAGCGCCCCGACGACGAGGAGATCCTGCACGCACTGTGCGCAGCCTTCGGCGTGCCGGCGCAGACCGCGCTCGAGTGGGTCGCCGGCTTCGACGTGGTCAAGCAGCACGCCCGCATCGTCAGCGCCCAGGAGGCCGCATGAGCGTGGCGGCAAAGCTCGGTCCGATTCGTCGCGCCGGGGGCTTCATCGGGCGCATACCCGGCGATGCCAGCTACACCTACCTGCACCGCAAGGCCGACAGCGGCGAGCCGTTCTATGTCGGGAAGGGGCGCGGAGATCGGGCGTGGCTGCGCGCCAGGCGGTCGGCGCACTGGCAAAGCATCGTCGCCAAGCACGGCCTCGTCGTCGAGATCGTCACCATGTTCGATAGCGACGCCGACGCCATGCTGCATGAGCGCGCACTGATCTCCGCCGCGCACGCGGCCGGAGTCCGGCTCGCCAACCACACCAGCGGCGGCGAAGGCGCGCCAGGCATGCGACACACGGACGCCACCAAGGCTCGCATATCGGCCATGAAGAAGGGGCTGCCCGCGCACCCGGCGACGGCGGCGGCGCTGCTGGCTGCCGCCCGGCAGCCGAAAAGCGCAGAGCACCGCGCCAAGATCAAGGCCGCCAACCTGGGCAAGAAGAGATCCCAGGCTCAGATCGACGCGTACCTGCCGGCGCTTCGAGCGGCCATGGCGGACCCGGCGGTGCGCGCCAAGATTTCAGCGGCCGCAGCAGGCCGCAAGCGCGCAACCAACGGAGAGTCAAAATGAGCAACGCACTGACCATCATCGCCGGGGACATCGACGGAGCGCGCGACGCCTTCAACGCGGCGCTCGTCGACAGGTCCATCCGATTCGAGGCCGAGGCCGGCTTCGCGCTGCAGGCCCTGCAGGCCAGCGAGTACACACTGAAGGTGGCGCTCGACAACCGGCAATCGGTCGTCGACGCCGTCACCAATGTCGCCGCCATCGGGCTGTCGCTGAATCCGGCAAAGAAGCAGGCCTACCTGCTGCCGCGCAAGTCGGGCGGCGCGACCAAGATCGTGCTGGCGATCAGCTATCCCGGCCTGATCGAGCTGGCCACGGCGTCCGGCTCGATCCGCTGGGCCCAGGCGGCCGTAGTGCGCGAAAAGGACGCCTTCGCCTACAACGGCATGGGCAAGGAGCCGACGCACAGCTTCAACGCATTCGCTAAGGATCGCGGCGCGATCGTCGGCGTGTACTGCGTCGCCAAGACCGTGGACGGCGACCACCTCACCGAGATGATGTCGACCGACGAAGTCAACGCCATCCGCGACCGCAGCGAGGCGTGGAAGTCGTTCAAGGCCGGCAAGGCGAAGTCGTGCCCGTGGGAGACCGACTGGTCGGAGATGGCCAAGAAGACGATCGTGATCCGCGCCAGCAAGTACTGGCCGAAGACCGATCGCCTGGACCAGGCGACGCACTACCTCAACACCGAGGGCGGCGAGGGCCTGGCCGAGCTGGCGCCAGGCGTGCGCGCGCCGAAGGTCTCGGGCTTCGACCCGCAGGCGTGGATCACCAAGGCCACGGCGACCAAGACCGAGCCGGAGCTGACCAAGGTCTACGGCGAGGCCATGGCCGCTGCCGCCGCCGCGCAGGACCGCGAGGGCGCGGCCAAGTTCAAGGAAGTCGCGCTGGCGCACCGCGCCAAGCTGCGCGAAGCCAACACCGTCGACGCCTAAACATGCGCGGCATCGACATGACCGGCCTCAGATACGGAAGCCTCGTCGGCGTCTGCGTCGAAGGGCGCAGCCTGCGCAACGGCAACCTGATGTGGCGGTTCAAGTGCGACTGCGGGCAAGATCATGTAGCCGACGGCCACGCCGTGCGCTCCGGCAATACGTCCAGCTGCAGCGGGTGCGGCAGGGGCAGGTCTGCGGCGGCCGCAACGCGCCACGGCATGAGTCGATCCCCTGAGTGGATGGCCTGGAGAAACATGAAGTCGCGCTGCTACTACTCCGGCAACACCGAGTACCACAACTATGGCGGTCGCGGCATTCAGGTGTGCGCCGAGTGGGTCGACTCGTTCGCCGCGTTCGTGGCGAGCGTAGGCCTACGGCCGTCCGCGGACCACTCCCTGGAGCGCGACGACGTGAACGGCAACTATGAGCCCGGGAACTGTCGATGGGCAACGCCTGTTGAGCAGGCCAACAACAGGCGCTCGTCAAGGCGGGTCACGTTTGGCGGCGTGACCGACACGCTGGCTGGGTGGTCACGACGTACAGGCCTTCGTTTCCACGTTCTGCAGCAACGAATAGTCAGGCTCAACTGGCCCGTAGAGCGGGCCTTAACAGAAGGGGTAAGGGGATCATGATTCAGTGCACCGCACAACAAGGGAGTGACGAGTGGCTGGCCGACAGGGCTGGCTGCACAACCGCCAGCGTGGCGGCAGATGCGCTCAGCATCGTCGGCGGCCTGACCGAGCAGCAGGCAACCTACGTCGCGGCGCTGAAGGCCGGCAAGACCGAGGCCCAAGCCATGGCTGAGGCCAACTACAAGGCCAAGCCCAAGGCGTCCGGCATCGAGCTGGCGCTGCAGGGCCTGCCGGTAGGCGAGCCGAGTGATGCTGCGCTGGGGCTGGCTGCGCGCCTGGCCATCGAGCGCATCGCCGGCAAGCCCTACGGAAACAGCGGCGGCGGATTCTACGCCACCGAGCGTGGCCACGAGCAGGAGGCCTATGCGCGCATGCGCTATGAGGCGCGCTTCGGCGTCATCGTCGACGAGATCGGGCTCTGCAAGACCGACGACGGGCTGTTTGGGGCCAGCTTCGACGGCACGGTCGGGGACGACGGCGCCATCGAGGTTAAGACCCCTCTGAACCCGCTGAAGGCCATCAGGATTATCCAAACCGGTGACGTCAGCGAGTACATGACGCAGGTGCTGGCGGGCTTCTTCGTGCGCGGGCACCGATGGACCGACATACTGATCGCCATCCCCGACCTGGCGCACCTCAACAACGGCAACGAACTGTGGATCAAGCGCGTGCATCGCGACGAGAAGGCCATCGAGGAAGTGGTCGCCGGCCTGTGGCTGCACGAGGCGCGCGTGCGCAAGTTCGAGGCGCTGCTGCGCGAGCCCTACGGCGCGGCCGCGAACGACGTGATCAAGCTGGCGGAGGCGGCATGAAGAAGTGGTTCCCATTCATCTCGCTGGCTCTCTTCATCGCGGTGCCGATGGCTGTCGTTCTGTCGCTCATGGCCGGCGTCTCCGCGGTGCTGTGCCACGCCCGATGGGGCGACAGCGGCATGCCGTCCTCGTGGGGCCCGCTCAAGGGCTGCCATGTCCAGCTGCCGTCGGGCCGATGGGTGCCTGACGACCGCGTGCGCGAGACCGACCTCAACCCGAAGTGAACAACACCATGCTGAAAAACCTGATCCTGTTTCGCGTCGACCCAAGCCAGATGGGCGACAGCTACGAGCTGGAGGCCGACCTGCAGGCCAACCCCTTCGTGCCGACCGGGCCGACGCAGCAGCTGGCCTTCGGCTGGGTGCCGCCGCGAGGCGCAGAGCACGGCGAGATGCTCGTGCGCAGCGGCCGGCGGCACTGGCTGGTCAAGCTGGCCATCGAGCAGCGCAGCGTGCCCGGCAAGACGGTCGAGAAGCGGGTCGACGAGCTGGCCAAGCTCATCGAAGAGCAGACCGGCCGCAAGCCCGGAAAGAAGCAGCGCAAGGAGCTGAAGGAGAAGGCGCTAATCGAGCTGCTGCCGCGCGCCTTCCCGCGCCGCACCGACGTGCTGGCATGGATCGACACGGACAGCGGCATCCTGGCGGTCGACGCCGGCAGCGCAGCCCGCGCCAACCTGGTGGCGGAGGGTCTCACGCACTGCGCCAGCCTGAAGACCAGCTACCTGCAGACCGCGACTGCGCCGGCACAGGCGATGGCGAACTGGCTGGTCCACGGCGAGGCTGACGAAGGCTTCGCGATCGACAACGAGTGCGAGCTGAAGGGCAGCGAGGGCGCCAGCCCTGCCGTGCGCTATCAGAACCACGAGCTGGACCCCGAGGTGATGGCGGCCCACATCGGCGAAGGCAAGCTGCCCACGAAGCTGGCCCTGACCTACAACGGCCGCGTGTCCTTCGTGCTCACCGACCAGGCGCAGCTGAAGAAAATCAAGATCCTCGACGGCGCGCTGGTCGGCTCCGTCCAGGAAGGCGCCGATGCCTTCGACGGCAGCCTGGCGCTGGCCACGGGCGAGCTGTCTCTGCTGATCGGCTCGCTGGTCGGCGCGCTGGGCGGCCTGGCGACGACGGAGGCCGCATGAACGCAAAGAAGGCCAAGCAGATGCGCAGGATGGCGCGCGAAGAGATGGTCGGCGACCCGCAGGTCGACTACGTCGCCGGCCCGCGCCGGCGCACCACCATGGTCAACAGCCCGAACAGCGTGCGCGGCATGTACCTGCAGCTGAAGAAGGCCTACAAGGCGTTGCGCCCATGAGTGCGGCACGCACCCCCGCCCTGCGCCGCGGCGACCCGCGCAGCCTGCCGCAGATGATCGTCGACTACCTGGCGGCGCATGGCGCCACCATGGCGCGCGACCTGGCGCGCGACCTGGGCACCAGCCACGAGCTGATGCGCGTGAGGCTGGCGCGCCTGAAGCACCAGAAGCGCGTGCGCATCGGCGGCTGGATCCGCACCGAAGAGCGCGGCCGGCTGTACCCGCGCGCGCTCTGGGCCGCCGGCTCCGGCCAGGACGCGAGCAGACCGCCGGCGCTGGAGGACAGCGAATACAACGCGCGCCGCCACCGGCGCCTGCACTCGGCTGTGAGCAGCGTGTTCGCGCTGGCCGACCAGGTCGCGCGGCGGACGCAGTGCAACGACTGGAGGCTGCTGGGTGCCACCAGGCCGCAAAAAACTTCGCAGTAACTCTAACTTCCTGTTGACAGACCAACGGTTGGTCTGCATAATCCACCCCGTCAACTACTCGATCACGCAACGGAGCAGTGCCTCATGGCCTCAGTCAACAAAGTCATCGTCCTCGGCAACCTCGGCCGCGACCCCGAAGTGCGCAGCATGCCCAACGGCATGTCCGTCGCCAACCTCGCCATCGCCACCTCGCGCAAGTGGAAGGACAAGCAGTCCGGCGACATGAACGAGGAAACCGAATGGCACCGCGTGGTCTTCTACGACCGCCTGGCCGACATCGCCGGCGAGTACCTGAAGAAGGGCAAGCCGGTCTACGTCGAGGGCCGCCTGAAGACCCGCAAGTGGACCGACAAGGACGGCGTCGAGAAGTACACCACCGAGATCGTCGGCGAGTCGATGCAGCTGCTCGGCGGCCGAGACGACGCGGGTGGCGGCCAGGCCGCGGCCCCGTCCCAGGCGCCGCGCCAGCGCCCCGCAACCGCGCCGGCGCAGGCCCCGGCGCGAAGCAAGGCCGCGGCAGCGCCGGGCGGGGACTGGGACTCGATGGACTCCGACATCCCGTTCTGAGCGTGAGGAACAGAGCCAACCCGGAGAACTGTAGGCGGCTGAACCGCGAGTACCTGGCCACGGAAAAAGGCAAGGCCGCCAGGGCTCGCGCTACGGCTGCGTATAGGGCGAGGAACAAGGAAAAGCTGGACGCACACAACGCTGTGGCCTATGCGCTGAGGACCGGAAGGCTGCAGCGCTGGCCGTGCGAGACGTGCGGGGACGCGCAATCGCAAGCGCACCACCCGCACTACAGCTCCCCGCTGCTTGTCACATGGCTCTGCGACGCACACCACAAGGAGGCGCACATGGTCGCGAGACCGGCACGCCAGGAAAGAGCAGCGGTTCATACGTCATCGAACCAGCGTGAGCCGAGTCCTTCGATGGGCAGGCAGGCAACAGCGCAATAACTGGTTGGCGTGACGCCCGGAGAGACGGGATGGCATCTCGGGATAGACGGGACTGCTGATACGCAAGGCAGAACAACAGAACCGCGTGACCACCCCGGGAGAGCAGCGGGGACTTTCCACCATCAACACGAGGTGTTCGACATGATCGCAAGGAAGCCGGTGACGAAGACGGTGCAGAAGAAGCTGCCGAAGGAAGGCGCGACGGTCGGCTACAGCACGCGCTGGGGCCACGGCAAGGGCAAGATCATCGAGATCTACCGCCGCGTCAACGGCGCCTGGCTGGTGCTGCACGACAAGCACCGCAACGTGTCGCTGACGCTGCGCCCGTCGAGCGTGTACTGACGTGATCGCCACGGACCGCATCGTCGACAGCCCGGCGTTCGCGCTGGACGCGCACTACATCCACAGGCCGGATGGCACGACCGTCGCGCTGCTGACGACGCACAAGGGCGCGCAGCGCACCGGCGCGGTCCGATCTTTCTCCGTGACGCTGAGTCCCGTCGAGCTGCGCGCGCTGCGGGATTCGCTGCACGAGGCGCTCTTGCGCACCACGAAAATCGACACGAAAGGCAACGAGTGAGCAACCTCTCCTTCAATGCGCTGCGCCAGGCCAACGCCCTGCGCCTGCCGCAGTTCAAGAACAAGCGCGGCGAGTTCGCGCACAGCAAGCCGGACGGCAGCGACTGGACGCCGGCGCAGTGGTTCCAGGCGCTGATCGGCGAGGTCGGCGAGCTGGCCGAGGCGCGACTGGCTGTCGAAGCCGGCATCGGCGACGAAGCCGAGATCGGCAAGGAAGCCGCGGACGTCCAGGCCTACCTCGACATCTTCTGCATGCGCGCCCTCGACGAGTCCGGCCCGGACTTCTGGCAGACGAGCCAGCAGAGCCCGCAGCGCGCGCTGATGCACGTCATCGCGCACATCGGCAACTACGCCAACCTGCGCAAGAAGTTCGAGCGCGGCGACATCGACGAGGTCGAGTTCGAGACCGGAGCGCGTCCACACCTGATGGAGGCGGCGATGCGGCTGAGCGGCATCGCGAGCCGGCTCGGCATGGAGTACGCCGACGGGCCCACGGTGCGCATGGCTCACGCGACCGGCATCGACCTGGCCAAGGCCACCGAGTCGAAGTTCAACGAGGTGAGCGAGCGCGTCGGGTCGAGCGTGGCGCTGCGCGACGGCGTCGTCGTGAACGACAGCACGGCGGAGGTCGCCAAGTGACCGAGAAGGCGACCAACCCGAAAGACGCGCTCGGCGCCGCCAAGCTGCCGTTGCACCTGGTGTCTCCGATCGTCAAGGCCTACCAGGCCATCGCGCATTACCTGGGCAACGTGAAGTACGGCGCCTGGAACTATCGAGGCGCCGGCATCCGCAACTCGGTGTATTACGCCGCCGCGATGCGCCACCTCGATGCCTGGTGGGAAGGCCAGGAAGACGACCCGGTCGATGGCACGCCGCACCTTGCCAACGCACTGGCCTGCATCAACATCCTGATCGAGGGCAAGCACGCCGGCAACGCGACCGACGACCGGCCTCCGAGCCAGCACGCTGCGCTCGACGGGATCCGCGCCAGGTTCGAGCGGCTCATGGTCTCAATCCGTGAGCGCTACAAGGACAAGGCTCCGTACCACTACACCATCGCCGACACCGAGCTTGCCGGCACGCCTGGGAGCAAGGCGAAATGATCACCGCCAATATCCTGGAGCTGCTGGGCGCGTTCTTCCTGGGCGCTTGCGTCATGCTCGCGCTCGTCTGGACCTGCCTCATCGAGTCCGACGACGACGAGGACGACGACAGCGGCGACCGGCCGGCGAGGGCATCGACATGAACCGCGCCAGACCGCACGCGGGCCCGTACCGCATCTGCATCGTGGACCCGCTGATTCGCGGGCACATGATTCTGCGGGGTACGCTGGACGAGATCGCCAAGATCGCGCGCCTGTACAAGGTCGCGTCGCACCGACTGAACCCGCCCGGCTACCCGGGCCACGCGCCCTACGCATCGCAGGAGTGATCGTGCATATCCTACCTCTCCTCGGCATCGCGTCGATGATCTTCGTCGCCGCCTTCACCTTCCGCAGCTATCGGGCAGGCGCCAACCCGCGTGCCGCGATCATCGAGGCCTGGGTCAACCTGGCGATCGGCTTCAGCATCAACTTCGTCGCCAACATGCTGCTGTTTCCGCTGGTCGACGCACAGATCAGCGCCGGGCAGAACTGGTGGTTGGGGTGGATCTACACCTCCATTTCGATTCTGCGCCAGTACGCCATCCGCCGCTTTTTCCAAGACCGCATCCACCGGGCAGTGCAGCGCCTGGCAACCTGAGAAAGGCCGACCATGAAGACAATCCAGATGACCCCGTCCCAGTGGGCGGCGGTCGCAAACAACCCGATCCAGCGCGACACCGAGGCGCACGCCGCGAAGGCCGCGCGCGACCACCTTGCCCGGCCGGCGAAGACGCACCAGAAGGTCGCCGCCGCACGGCTCCCCGACGGCAGCCTGGTGAAGCTCGACGGCCACACGCGCTCGCTGATGTGGGGCGACGGCCGCCTTGTCGCGCCGCCTTTCGTGTACGTGGACGTCTACGACGCCGACTCGATGGGCGAGGTCATGGAGCTGTACAAGCAGTACGACTACAGGGGGTCGGTCGAGGGCGCCGTCGACAAGCTGTCCGGAGCCTACCGACTGCACGGCATTTCGCCCTCCACAGCGTTGCTGACCAAGGGCGCGGTCACGACCGCGCTGCGGGTCATCAGGTGGCAGGAGAACATCTACGAAATGGTCGGCGAGTGGAAGCCCGAGCTGCTCGCGCTTGACGAGATCGGCGCGACCTACCGGATCATGCCCACACCCATCATCGTCGCCGCCCTCGCGACGCTGCGCGTCCGCGGAGAGAAGGCCTCCTCCTTCTGGCGCGTGTATGTGGCCGGCGCTGGATCGCGCACGAACGGCGCGAGCTGCGGCGCCGATGCGCTCTCGCGGCTGGTGACCGACCTGCGCCTGCGCGGCGTGCTGGCCTCGTCCAAGCTCAACAAGGACCAGGCCGGCAAGGCGATCTCGTGCTGCGAGGCCTGGATCAACAACCGCCTCATGACCGGCGGCGTGAAAGCCACCGACCTGGCCAGCTACATCGAGCGCGGCAATGCCGTGCGCATGAAGCTGGCAGCCTGACTCGCCCACCCTCTCACCACCAGGACACATCCCCATGCACTCCAACCACTTCCGCACCGCCAGCTGGCTCCACGCTTGCGGCAAAGAGCCCGGCAACGAGCAGCACCTCAGCACCCAGATCGGCTGCCACCTCGAGGAGTTCTGCGAGTTCCTTCGCACCATCAACATCGAGAGCCCGACCGGCGCCAGCTCCAACGCCACCCAGGAAGTCGCCGCGATCCTCGACGCCATCGCCACCAACCTCAAGCAGGGCACCGTCCTCGCCCGCATCTACGACCGCGAGATGGCGCTGGATGCGCTGTGCGACTGCGAGGTCACCGGCAACGGCGTGGCCTACCTGGCCGGCATGAGCAAGGAAGAGGCCGACCGCCGCGTGCTGGACAGCAATGACGCCAAGCTCGTGGATGGTCGGCCGGTGCTCTCGGATGGCGGCAAGATCATGAAGCCGGCCGGCTGGGCCCCGCCGTCGCTCGACGGGCTGTTCTAAGGCCATGCGCAAGCCGGCGCCAGGCTACGAAGGCAGATACGAGGTCGACGCGGCTGGGCGCGTGTTCGCGGTCGTGCGGAGCACGGTCGCGAACATGCCAGACGGCTCAACCCACACAAGAACATATGCCGCACAAGAAATGGCCCAACGGCGGAGGAATGGATACATGACGGTCAAGCTGTCAGGCCCTGGCGGTAGCCGCCATCACTCAGTGCACAGGCTTGTGGCCGAGGCGTTCCTTGGCCCGGCCTTGCCAGGTCAGACGGATGTCAACCACAAGAACGGCGCCAGGGGCGACAACAGGCTAGAGAACCTGGAGTGGGTCACGCGCTCCGAGAACCACAAGCACAAGTTCCGCGTCCTTCAGAGCAAGCACTCGATGTCCGGCAAGGTTGGCGCACTACACCATCGAGCAATGGCTGTGATTTGCTCTGACCCTCATACAGGCCTCGTGGTCGGGCGATTCGATTCGCTCATGTCGGCGCAAAGGTCGGGGCACCAGGCGGCGAAGATCTGCCTCTGCCTTCAGGGCAAGAGGCAGACTCACTCCGGCCTGAAGTGGTCGGCCGTTCGCGAAGGGGGCGCCTGATGTCCGCACCCCCGCCGCAGGCCTCGCCGACGTTCCTGCCGGGCTCGCTGCGGCGCGGCGCGCAGCTCGACTGCAGCCAGTGTGGCGGCCGCTCCGACGCGCACAGCGGCGTGCAGGTGTCGGCGACGCGCTGGCGCTGCGGCGCATGCTGGCGACGCCCGCTGCTGGCCACCCAGAAGAAGTCGCCCCCCCTCATCCAGGGGGTGAATGCCGGCGGAGCGCGCAATTAAGCGTTCATACGTCAACGAACTGTATAGAATCACATCACCAAACCAACGGAGCCCCGTGTGAGCGCAGAGACTTCATTGAAAGAGTTTGCCGAGTCGATCTCGGACATGGTCGAGACGGCGCGCCAGGCCAAGGGAGAGCGCTTCATCACTGCTGCGACGGCGATCTTCGAGTGCATGCAGGCCGCCAAACTCATCGACGCGGTCGCCAGCCAGGCCGCCACGTCGACAGGCGCCACGTATGCCGAAGGGGCGCGCATCTCGGTGTTGTCGGCGTCGGCCCGCATCGCCACGCTGCTCGACGGCGACGATGCCAAGCAGGCCGTGCAGCTGGCCTGGCGCATGCTGGAGCGGCGCGATCGGGTCGAACGCGCCATCGCCGCCTCTCGCCAGGAGGGCTGAGCCATGGGGATCATCACCAAGGACGAATGGGTGCGGCGCTACTCGACCAGGCTGGTCGAGTCTGGCAGCTGCGCCATGGCGGCCGCCTACGCGGCGGCCTGTGTCGCTGTCGAGCATGCCGACGACTGGGTCTCGCCCGAGGCCGCCGCGGACGAAGAGATCACCCGCAGCGCAGCGCAGGAGCCGACGGCGTGAGCTGGGTCGTCAATGTCTTCTGCTCGCGCCGGTCGATCGATCAGCTGATCGCGTCCAGGCCGGCGCAGAAGCAGGTCGACATCCGCATCGCGTCGCTGCGCAGGCTGATCGAGGACTGCGAGCGGTTCTTTCCGATGCCGGCCCTGGTATCGTCCTTGCAGGAAGACATCCAGCGCCTGCGCGCGCTGATCCCGGCGGAGCCATGACGCACATCCTGTCCGCCAGCGATGCGGCCGCGCTGATGCGCTGCTCGGTCAAGACCATCGAGGACCGCGCGCGCACCGGCGACCTGCCGGGCCTGCTGTGGGGTGACGGGGGTTGGGTCTTCCCGACCGAGGCCTTCTACGCCAGGATCAACGAGCTGGCGCTGGAGCAGGCGGCGCAGCGCCGCAAGCCAGTCGCGCCGACGGCGGTACTCGCGCAGCAGCGGGGGCTGGGTCGCAGGCGCCCTCCCCCGGCACTGCCGCGCGTGGCGTGACGCCATGAGCGACAACCGACGTGCAACTCAACAATGAAGGGGTGACCCATGGACAAGGAAATCATTGAACTGCTGAAGTCTCTGGCGGGCAACGCCGAAACGCTGGTGATCTGGTACATGGCGCTGGAGTTCGCCGGCAAAATCGTGTCGTGGGTCGGCGCCGTGGCCTGCCTCTACTGGTGCGGGCGCGGCGTGCGCTACGCGGCGGTGGCGGTGCGCGACAGCGCTTGATGCGGAGATTGCGATGAAAGACACGAACGCCATAGCCAGAGAGCAGCAGCGCCGCACTGCCGAGCTTGCCGCAGAGATGCGCGAGGCTCTGCCGTTGCGCGTCCGCTCGAATACTGGGTTAGGGCGCTGGTGAACGAAGGAGGAAAACGTGGACGGACTACCAAATTTCAACCCGCGCAGCGATGCGCTGAAGGCACGCGATGAGCCGGGCATGGGTGACGACGTTGCTTGCGAAAAGTGCGGCGCCGTGGCCCTGGACACCGGCCTAGAGTGCGACGAGTGCGGGCACGACAACTGGCAAGCCGTGACCGGCAAGCCGCGTGCGCCCTAACGCTGAGCTAACCGGACCACAAGGGCGCTGATGACCTACGAAGAAGCCACACTGCCGACCGCCCTTGTGGGTCCGGTTGAGCGACGTGTTATGCGCCCGGTGGAGTGCCGGACGGTGGCGGCCCTGTACGTGGAACCGAAGGGCTGCTATGTGGGCGTGCCAGGCGTTGACCCGTGGGACGAAGCGCGCGATGCGCGGACCTATCCAGGCCCGCACCCGGTAGTGGCGCACCCGCCATGCCAGCGCTGGGGTAGGTTCTGGCACGGCAGCACGCGCAAGCCGCACCAGTACAAGCTGGGCGACGATGGCGGATGCTTTGAGGCTGCGCTGCACGCGGTGCTGACCTGGGGCGGCGTGCTGGAACACCCGGCGCACAGCAAGGCGTGGGACGCATTTGGACTGCGCAAGCCAGAGGCCGGCAAGGGCTGGCAGCGCAGCGACATGGGGCACCCGAGCAGCGGCTACTCCGTGTGCTACGTGGAGCAGGGGCACTACGGGCACGCCAGCCGGAAGCCGACATGGCTACTGGCAAACGTGCGCCCGCTGACCTTGCCCGAACTGAACTGGACGAATGGCGAGCAACGCCTGCCCGCCTGGATGGTGGAGCGCTACGGCTACGAGAAGGCCAGGCGCATCGGCGTGGTGGCAATGGTGGGCGGGAAGAACAAGACCGCGATCCGCAACGCCACGCCAGAACCTTTCCGCGACCTGCTGCTTTCGATAGCGCGGCAGGCGCATAACGTTTGAGTTAAGCGGCGCCGAAGGCGTCCGCTTGAACGAAGGGTTGGGCGTCACTGCCCGAAAACAGGAGAACGAAATGCAAGTGACTGACGACATGGTTTCCCGCTTCCTGAGCTGGCAACTGCCAAAGACGTTTGCCCCGGACTGCGGGATCAGCTTCGACGGCCGCAAGGACGACGAGTGGAACAAGAACAAGACATGGCCCGTTGGCACAAACCTGCTGACCGCGATCGAAGCGCGGGCGATGCTGGAGCATGTGCTTTCGGAGCCCGCCGTGGTGCCGCACGTCAAGACCGCTGCCGAGATGCGATACGACGCCGCGCACGATACGAGCTGTGTGGGCGCATTCGCTCGCGCTCGCCCGTGATGCCCAACTTGTTCTAGGGCTCAGAATCGGCCTGTATCCGGTTAGGGGCGCAAATTGCGCCCCTAACACTCGCGCTCACACCAGCCTGGCCGCCAGATCCTCGCCGCGCAGAGACGCGTAGCGCAGCGCCATCTGGGTGCTCGTCCAGCCCATGATGCGGCAGATCTCCAGGTCGCTGAAGACCCACGCGCCGCGCTCGTCGCGCAGCGTGAACCAGCGGCAGGTCGCCTCGTGGCGCAGGTCGTGCTCGGTGAAGCCATCCACCCCGGCGTAGGCGAACAGCGTATGGAAGCGCTGCGACAGCCGCCCGCTGGCTCGGCGCGCGTCCTCCTTGGAGCCATCCCAGTACGGGAACAGCAGCCCGATACGACCCTCGCAGTAGGCCTGCAGCTGCTCCGCCAGGCCGGGTCGCAGCGGCACCACGCGCGGCCTGGTCTGGCCGCGGGCGCCCTTGCTGCCTTCGATGCGGGCCACGCGGCGCGGCAGGTCGAGCTGGTCGACGCGCAGCTTGTAGGCCTCCGACAGCCGCATGCCGGTGCCCAGGATCAGGTCGAACAGCATCGCGAAGGGGGTGTCAGCAGGCCACGGCCGCTCGCGATCAGGGCGCTTGACGCCTGCCAGCGCGTCGCGCACGCGCGCCTCCTCGTCCGGCAGCAGTCGGCGGTCGCGCGCGAGGTCGCGCCTCGCCTGCAGCCCGCGCTTGCCCAGCTCGATGACGTCGCGCTGGCTGTACTGGCTGTACCCGGCCGGCATCATGCGCAGCGCATTCGCTCGCGTCTCGGCGCGGCCCTCCAGGCGCTGGTGCCAGTCGATCACGCGGGCCAGCGCGCCCACGCGCTTGCGGATCGTGCCGGGCGCGAGCTGGCGCCGCTTCAGGCGCATGACGTAGTCGTCGCACCACTTGGCGGTGACGCCGCTGACACGCAGGGCCTCGACTTCGCGCTGCTGCAGGATCGATGTCAGCAGCTCGTTGTCGCTGTCGGTCAGCCCTGGCGCGCCGTCGAGGTAGCCGCGCACCAGGGTTGCGACCAGCGCGTCGTCTGCGCTCTTGGCAGGCTGCGCCAGCAGCTCCGTTGGCACGATGCCCTGGTCGAGCAGCTCGCGCAGCTGCAGCCCGTAGGCGCGCGCGGCGGCCTCGTCGGCGAATGTGTGGAAGAACGGCCGCGGCAACAAGCGGTGCGTGACCCGCAGCTGATGGCCGCCCGAGCGTTTCTGAACACTGATCGCCATGACCACCTCCACCCGACTTGACGGACAACCCCTGTCCGATTGGGTGGTAGCATGCTACCGATTTCTGGTAGCGGCGCAAGGATTTTTGCGGACTATTGGGTCAACCGTCCGGAAGTTCCGGAGAGTTGCCAAGCTCTATGTGGTTGATTTACAAGGAGTTTTCTGGAGGCGCGGAGCGGAGTCGAACCGCTCTGGACGGATTTGCAATCCGGTACGCATAGCTTATCGCCATATAAATCAACGACTTAATATATACTCAGTTCATTGCTACTGATTGGGCTACTACATGACCAACAATGAGCTACGGATGCAGGCCAAGGAGCGACGCTTGACCGCGGAGATGCTGCGTGCGGAGTTGTGCTTTGACTATGAGGCCGGCGTCTTCTACAGCTACAGGTCCGAGATGACAAGGACGGTGGGCTACAAGACGAGCGACGGCTACACCAACATCAGGCTGCTGGGTCACACGTACCGCGCCCATCGGCTCGCCTGGCTATACGACAAGGGGCGCTGGCCGCTGGGGCAGATCGACCATGCTGACAGGGACCGCTCGAACAACCGGATCGAGAACCTGCGCGAGTGCGACCAGGCATTCAATATGGAGAACCAGGGCAAGGCCCACAAGGACTCGAAGTCCGGCCTGCTTGGCGCCTACTTTCACAAGGCAAGGCGCGCCTGGTATTCGCAGATTCGGGTCAACAAGGAACTGCACCACCTGGGGACATTCCAGACGGCCGAGGAGGCGCATGAGGCCTACCTCGCGGCAAAGCGCAAGGTGCACAAGGGGTGCGCGATATAGATAGATTGATACGCCACCGTTTCCGCTTGCGCCCGCCAGCACCCGGCGCGCAGAATCTGCGCATGGCCCTATTCATCTGCCTGCTGTTGTTCGTGGCGTTCTGCGCAGCAGTCATTGTCGCCCCGCAGGCGGCCATCCAGGCGGGCCTGGCGATTGTCTGGGGCGCGATGGCCCTGGCCGCCATCTCCACCCCGGTGCTGGCCTACCTCCGCGTGATCTGACCTTCCCGCACCTGAAGCACGGGAAGGTCAAGATCCTCAGTCCGCCTTCAGCTTCTCCACGGCCCGGTTCAGCGCCGCCATCCGCTCGGTGATCTTCGCCTCGATGGCGACGATCTGCTCGCGCGGCGCGCCGGCCTTGACCAGCTCGCTCTTCTCCTTGCGCAGCTTCTGCACCTGGCGCTCGGCGTGGTTGGCCTGCGTGATCAGGTAGGCCTGCGGGTTCTGCATCTTCAGCGCCGCCACCTCGGCGGTCTTGCCCTCGCCCTTCAGGCCCTTGATCTCGGTCTCCAGCTCGTTCAGCCGCTCGACGTTGGCGTAGAAGGCGTTGCCCTCGCTGGCCTGGCTCTTGGCGTTGCCGACGAACCGGCCGACCAGCGGCACCTTGTACAGCGGCACCTCCTCGCCGCGCACCGCGCCCAGGCCGGTCTGCTCCAGCTTGGTCAGCTCGCGGCCCACGCCGCCCGTCACCTGCGACACCAGGTAGTCGATCTGGTCCGGCGTCGGGCTCAGCACGCCGGCGGTGTGCTTGGTGCCCCCGCTCAGGTAGTTGATGCCCTCGCTGATCAGCTTGCTCCAGCTCGACGCGGTGTCGCGCGCCAGGGCGTGCCCGGGGGTCGCCTTGTTGCTCGATTCGCGCGCGATCGGCCGGCCGCTCCAGTCGCGGTTCTCGGTCAGCGCCACCAGCGGGTCCAGCGCCGTCGGCGCCAGCGTCTGCATCGACAAGCCGGCGTTACCGATCGGGTTGAACGCGTCGGCCAGCGAGCCCAGCAGGCCGATGCCATGCTTGGCGGTGTCCTTGAACCCGCCCAGCGCCCAGGCCGTGGTCACGCGCCCGATGTTCGGGATGACGTGCAGGCCCAGCGGCAGCGGGATCGTGACGTAGGTCTTGTTGCCCGTCGGGATGATCAGCGCCCGCTCGCGCGCCCACTCCGGCGGGTCGTCGTCGCTGAAGCCTGCGGCCGCCAGCGCCAGCGCCTGCATCGAGCCGAGCATCATGCCGCCGTAGACCACCTTCTTGCCCAGCGGCGACAGCCGCGCCGTCTTCGGCTTGCCAGGCTCCATCTCGAGCAGCACCGACCCCAGCCGGGCCGTGCCCTGCGCCGACGCGTTGAAGAACGCGTACAGCGCGCCGGCCTGCTGCGCCGCCTGGCCCTTGCGGTTGAAGTTGACCGTCAGGTTCTTCGCTAGGCTGGCCGCGCGCTCCTTGCTCAGGCCGGCATCGAGGGCGGTCTTGTAGGCCGCCAGGCGTACGCCGTTCTCCATCGCGGTGTTGTAGTCGCTCAGCCAGTCGAAGATCCACTTCGCTCCGCGCTGCGCGGCCGCCAGCGGCACCTTCAGTGTGCCGTTGGCGGTGAAGATCTTGCCCAGCTTCGAGTCCATCCAGGCGGTCGGGTCGAGCGCGCTCTTGATCGCCTCGGCGCGGTCGTTGCTGGTGGCGAACAGCTGGCGGAAGCCGGTCTGGCCGCCCACGCTCTGGAACTCCTCCCACAGCTGCGCCCAGGGCGAGCTGGCCGTGCCGCCCTTGCGGGTGGCGCGCAGGTCGCCGTAGATGCCGCGCAGCGCCGACATCGCTTGCTGCGCCACATCGGCCTTCTTGTCGGCGATCTCGGTCGTGCCCAGGTTGACCAGCGCGCCCTGCATGTCGCGCACCAGGTTGACCACACCGAACACCGGGTTGTACTGGGTGTTGATGCTGGCGAAGTAGCGCGTCAGCTTGGCGCTGGCGCCGAGCAGGCCCTCCAGCTGCGCCGCGTCCAGGTTCTTCAGCGACTCGGCCATGCGCATCGCGCGCTCGTTCTTCTCGTTGAAGACCACCGCGCGCTCGTGCACGTTGCCGTCGGCGTCCGTGATCTTGGTGACCAGCACGTTCGGCCGCTGCTTGTACAGGTTGTCCGGCCGGTCCTCCACCAAGCCGGTCTTCGGGTTGAAGACCTGCTCGCTGGGGACGTGCGTGTCCACCTGCCAGAACTCGGGGTTCGGGTTCGATGCGGCCAGGCCGAACAGCGCCTGCGACACGCGGTTCTTCTCGCCGCGCACGATGGTGCGCTCGCGCTGCATGGCGATGTTGGCCAGGATGTCGACGACCTTGCGCGTCGAGCCGGTGCGGCTCTTGACTTCCTTGCCCTTGATGCTGAAGCCCTGACCGGTGCCGCCACCGCTGTGGCCACCCTCATCCTCGCGCATCAGCGGCACGTAGTGCTCGAACATGTCCGCCCAGCCCTGGACCTTGGCGCGCGACTCCAGCTGGTAGTCGACGAGTAGCTCGCGCGTCTTGGCCAGCATGCGGTCGACGTGCGCCGCGGCGGCCTCCAGCTTGCGCAGCTTGGTGGCGTCGGTCTCGGCGAAGTAGGCCTCGGCGTCCTGGTTCAGCATGCCGGAGCCGCCGTCCTGGATCTCCGGGTTGCGGCGCTTGATGACCTCGTTGGCCTCGCGCGCGTGGCGGGCGTGCAGGTACTCGTCCAGGTCCGAAATTTGTAGACCTTCTTCGGACATCTGGTCGATCAGCGGCTGCAGCTCGTGGTGCACGAAGTCCTCGGTGCGCTTGGCGGCGCGGCCGTGGAACAGCTCCTCCTGCAGGTACACGTCCAGGTCGTCGCGCAGCGTGCCGCCGGCGTCCTTCACGGCCTGGAGCACGCGCTTGGTGTCGACGTGCTTGTCCTGCAGCTTGTAGACGATGTCGTCGAACTTGCTGGCGCCAGGCGAGGCCCAGTGCTCCTGGGCGCTGTTGATCTCGTCGCGGTCGGCGCTCTTCGTGATGTCCTTGCTGCCCGGGTCGAAGCCGCCGTTGTTGCCGATGGCGGACTTGATCTGCTTGGCGTCAAAGGCAACGATGATCTTGCTGCCGGCGATGTCGGCGATCACGCCGTCGTGACCTTGCGCGCGCAGCGTCTCCCACACCAGCCCCTGCGCCTTGCGATAGTTCGTCGCGCGCATGATCGACTCAGGCCACTCGGTGTAGACCTTCGGATTCTTGATCGACAGGTAGGCCGGGATGACGCGCGAGGCGCTGTTCTTCGGATTGAACTTGTGCCCGTCGTACTCCAGCCCCATGCTGTCGTTCTCTACCGCGTACTGCGAGGCGCCCTCGGCCGAGTCCGTGAACCAGATGCCGTTCTTCGGTGCCCGGAACGACTTGAAGTCGACGTCGGAGCTGGTGCCGGTGTACACGCGCAGCGGCTCGCCCTGCTCATCAACGACCTTTGAGTCGCCGAACCAGGCTTTGAACTCCGGCGTCTCGGTCTGCGGGTCGCGCCCGGCGCTGAAGGCCACCCCTTCAGCCCGCCGAGTATCGGCCGGGATCGTGATGGAGTTGCCGCCCTGCTTCCACCCCTTGGTCGGGTAGTTCTGCGCTGCAGCATCGCCGGGTACAATGACCGTTGTCGCGGTCCGTGCGGGTTGGGCGCCGGGCTTCTGCCCGGTACGAGGCATCGTGCCTCTGCCTGTAAAGTCCCGTAGGGCCGCGGCTTCTTTGTCGGCCATCCAGACCACGTTGCCTTGGCGCAGCTGGTCCAGCACGTAGCGCATCGACTCGTTGCGGCCGAACATGCTGCGCACGTCATAGACGTCGCCGCCACCCTCCTTGCTCTGGCGCACCGCCACCAGCAGCGGACGGCCCTGTTCGTCGCGCGCATCCAGCAGCGCCTGGTGGCGGGTGATCCTCTGGCCGTTGCCGTCGACGTCCTCGTTGCGGATCATCACGCGCGGGTGGGCCATCAGGTCGGCCAGGCGCCCGATCATGCCGGCCGTCACCTCCTCGTGGCCCGCGCGGCGCAGGTGCGACACCAGCCGGCGGTCGATGGTCACCGGCAGGCGGCTGTCCAGACCTGCCATCAGCCAGGCGGGGTGCGGCAGCGAGGGCGAGACCTTCTTGTAGGCGTCGCGCGTGTGCTGGCCGGCCAAGGCCGCCTCGGCCCAGGATTCGAGCGCCGGGTCGTTGCGGTAGACGCTGAACAGCGGCAGGCCGTCCGCGGCTTTCTCACGCATTGCCGGGGTCACGTCGAAGCCGGGTTGCTTCCCGTAGCTGCGCGTCAGCTCGCGCGCCGCCTCCATGGATTCCTGCCAGGCCGACTTCGTGCCGTCAGGGTAGACAACGCGCACGCCAGAAGGCCCTCTCTCGAAAGAGAAGCGGCCTTGCCCGGTCGTGTTCAGCGGCATCGGCGCAAGTGCCCCGCCGCCCACCTTCTTCAGCACGTCGCGCAGCACCTGCGGAACGATCTGGTCGTAGAAGGCGCGCATGCCGTGCGCCTCGACCTTTAGCCCGTCGCCGACCAGCTCCCCCTCCGCCGCCGCAAGGATCTTTGCGGCGACCTCTTTCCCGACCACCTCGTCGAGATCTTTGCCGTGAAACTCGTTGTTGGCGATGATGGCGCCTGTTTCGCGGCTCACGGTCAGGCCGATCGCGTCGCCTTGATGCGGGTAGACGGCGACGGAGCTGAACCCATCGCCCTCCGGCTCCCACCTGATGCCCTTGAGCTGTTGGTCCAGCGAAAAGCGCTCGGCCGACTGCGCGCCGGTGACGAACGCCACCTTGTCGTAGCCGCCGTCGACGGCCATCTTGATCACGCGCTTCAGGGCTAGGGCCAGCCATTTGTCGGTCTTGTCCACGAATGGGGCGCGTGGCACGCCGTCGCCTTTGGCGCGCGCTGCCTGCATTTCGTTGTAGCTCTCGACGGCCTTGCGCATCATGTCGGCGTCGGTGTCCCAAGACTGCAGCGTTCGGCCGCCGGCCCATTCGCCGTTCTGGTCCCGCATCATCAGCTGGCCGTTCTTGCGTTCGACGGTCCAGCCATCAGGCAGCTTGTCTACCGGCGCGGGCGCGGGCTCCTGGAAACCCTTCTTCTTCGCGGCCTGACCCCAGTCGCTCTGGATCTCCTCAACGAACAGCACCTTCTTGCCGTCCGTGTCGACGCGATCATTCAGCCGGATGTGGGCGAGGATGTTGGGCTGGTCCCAGTGGTTGGATTTGTAGGTTGCCGGCTTGTCGGCCTCGTTCTTCTTCTTCGCGCCTACCACCAAACCGCGGAGCATGTCACGCACCAGCGGTGTGCCCTTCTTGTAGACGCCACTGCCGACGCGCGCATCGGTCATGCGCAAGGCGTCTTCAACGGAGCCGGCTTCGTCAACATAGCCGATAGCAGCATCGACCGTCTCGGCAGCGAACCCCATGTCGTCAATGAACTGGCCGCGCTTCTCGCGCATGCGGTCGGCGGTCCACACGAGCGGCTCTGGGCCTGCCTTCGCCGGCAACGTCAACAACACCTCGCGGTAGTTGGTGCCGCCAGGCAGGGTGTAGTCGCCGTACTTGGTGGGCTTCGCGCTGTCCGGGTACATGTTGGCGAAGGCTTCGTTCGCGACCTGGATGTAGTCCCGCTCATCAGTGAACCCGTAGTCCTCCTTCAGCTCGGCCCGACTCTGGCTGTGCAGCTCCATCAGGAAGTCCTGCGCATCGCGCACGGTCTCGAATTCCTGGTGCAGATCTCTGTCGCCCAGCACCACCTCCTCGACCTTCACCCCGTTCTCGCCAACCCACGCGGCCAGCTCGTCGCGCGACAGCTTGTCCTTGCCGCGCAGCTGCAGGTAGTCCTCGATGCCGGACCAGGTGATCTCGTCCTGCTTCACGCCCATCTTCGCGGCGTTGGCCTTGAGCCACTGCGCCCACTGTGCGGCGGCCATGTCGCCCAGGCGTGCGGGGGCTTGCTCGATGGCGCTCTGCAGCTGGCTGTACCAGGCGCGCTCGGTGGACTTGGTGATGTCGGGGTTCGATGCGTCGAACGTGCCCGCGTTGCCCGTCGCCGACTTCAGTTGCCCGGGATCGAAGGCCATGTAGGTGACGGCGCGGCCGCCGTTGCGCCGGTCCTCGTTGAAGATGGCGCCGTCGTAGCCCAGCTCGCGCAGCGCGTCGACGAATTCGCTCTTGCCGTTGTCGTCCGCGTCGAAGAGTTCCCAGTGGTTCTGGATGTTGTGGATCATGCGCGTGCTGACGCCGCCCTTCTCCAGGGCCTCCTCATCGACTTCGCTCAAGCCCTCGCGCAGGTCCAGCGGCTGCTCGAGCTTCAGGTAGACCTGCATCACGTTCTGGCCGTCACCGCTGCGCAGGTACTCCTGCGAGAAGTCGGCGTCTGGGGTCACGAAGATGCCCGCGCGCTTCACCTCAACGTCGCCCAGCAGGCCGTAGTTGTTGGTCGTGGGTCGACCGCTCTCGAAGCGACTGATGTCGCCGCGGGTGGAGTGGTACATCACAAGCGGACGGCCCTTGTCGTCGACCGCGTCGCTGTTGCCGAACCAGGCCCAGAAGTTCTTCAGGCCCTGCTTGGTGCCGGAGATCTTCTGGCCGGCGCTGTTGATGTTGCCGCCAGGCGCGGTGTCGCCCCTGGAGCTGACCAGGCGCGCCGTCTCGACGGAGTCGTCGGTGCCGGCGAAGTCCTCCTGGAACATGTCGCCCTGCCTGGCGGCATTCGCCTTGTCCTCGGCCGCTCGCTGGTGCTGTGTGGAGGCGTCCTTCGCCTGCGCCAACCCGGCCTCGGCGGCATCCAGCATCTGCTGCACCGCGTCCGCCTGCTCGGAGATGGCCGACACGCCGGCGTCGTCGGGACGCAGGCCCTCGCCGCGCAGCTCGCGCGCGCGCAGCAGGATCTGCGACTTGTCTTCGGGGCGCAGGTGCTCGCCGGCTTTGCGGATGCAGGTGGTCAGTGACATGGTGCGATTGTCCTCAATCGTCGAAGGCGCCGGCGGCTGCCAGGCCCATCAGCAGCGTGATAAAGCTGCGGTTCTGCTGGTGGATGAAATGCTGTCGCTCGCCCTCGTCGCCGCCCGGATCGTACGAGCCGCGCGCCACCCACGGCGGGGTCGGCGCGCCGGCCGAGTCGTCGTAGCTGAAATGCCAGCTGCCCGGGTTGAACGAGTGTGCGCTGAAGCTCTGCCGCGAGAACATGCTAAGGCTGCGGCGGCACGCCGACGCCGCGCCAGTCGTTGCCGATCGTGCCGTCGCCGATCACCTCGGCGCCGTTGATCTTCTGCGCGTCCACCGGGATCGTCGTCGCATTCAGCGCGGCCAGCACGGCAGCGGCCACATCCTCGGCCGAAGCCCCGCCCCCGCCAGCGCTGTCGACCGCGATGGCCGCCACCGGCTGCTGGTAGTTGACGCGCACGCGGTACGCCCCGACGGTGTCTGCGAACGGGTCGCCCCCGCCGTCGACCAGCAGCACACCATCCCACACCCGCAGCGTGTGGTGCGCCTCCTGCGGACGGACCTTCCACCCGTTTTGCAGATAGGTGTAGACCGGGATACTGGTGCCTGCCGTCGGGTCGATGTCGTCGCCGCCCACCGAACGCATCGCCGGCAGGTACTTGCTGTTGTCCGACACCGCCAGCCAGTCGGCCCAGCGCGACCACATATCGCGCACGCTCACGCTGACCGTCCCCGACGAGAGGACGATCAGCTTGTTCGGGCCGTCGAAGGTGTAGGCCACGGGTTACGGGTTGCTGTACCCGCGGTCTGCCTCGGCGACGAGTGCGAACACCAGGCCCTTCGACCGCGTGATCGTACCGGTGGCGACGACCGGCTTCGCGTACCCGGGGCGGCCCGCCACGATGACGACGGGCTTGTCGGTGCCCGCCGTGCCGCCGGCCGCGTCGTTGTCGTAGTCGAAGGTGAAACTCACGCTGCCGCTGCTGATCGACCCCGCGATGGCCGCGTCGGCGTTGTCGAGCACGGTGATGGCGCTGGCCTCGCCGTAGTCGTCGCCTGCGCCCGGCCCGGTGGCGTAGTACATGCGGTAGTAGCTGCCCGCGCCCTGCAGCACGCTATTGAAGGTCATCGTGCCCGCCGAGACATAGGGGAACGACCGCTGCACATTGTTCTGGTCGAGGAACACGACGCGGTTGGTGTCGTTCGCGTCGAAGTTCTCGATGAACACGCCCTGCGTGGTGTAGAGCGTGTCGCCGACGAAGTACATCAACTGATCGGCGGTCTTGCCGGTCACGGTGCCTGCGCCCGAGTCGATGTCGCCCGACTGGCGCAGCAGGTATTGCGCCTTGGTGTAAATCTGCTCCAGCGTCGCGCCGTTGCCCTGGACGATCTTGCGGAACGGGTAGCTGCCGCCGCCGATCGTCTTGTTCTGGTTGGTGCCGAAGAACTCGACGGCGATGCCGCTGTACGGGGCCGACCCGATCGAGCCGTCCGCCACGGTGATCTTCAGGTCGGTCGCGACCGATATAGGCAGTTGCAACTTGAACGCGCCCGTGCCGGTTTCGCCCACGTCCGCGAGCACCGCGTCGTCGAAGGTGTAGCCGGCCGGCCGACAAAACAGCTTGAAGTACGTGCGGTTGTCAAAGTTGCCGTTGGCCGCGTCACCGTAGACCTGCAGCGCCTCGTTCGGCGCGTCGGTGAAGGTCGCGTCGATCGCACTGCCGCCGCTGGCGCGCTGGTAGTAGAACTGCGCGCCGGCAGGGAAGCCCGAGGCCAGCGCGACCAGGCCGACGTACTGGCGCAGCAGCGCGCCCGCGGCGCTGTACTCGCTCCAGCCGGCGTCGCGGATCATCTGCCGCGTCGCGTCGTTCGCGGGCTTCCAGCCGTTGTACGTCTGCCCGTCGGTGCCGAGCTGAAACTGGCCCGAGCGCACGTCGATCGCGTACATCGGAAACGGGTACTTGTTGTATGTCGAAGTCGTCCACAATTCGACGAACTTCGAGTACAGCGCCTGCAACGATACGCCGTCCTTCGCGACCAGCGACCCCGCCGCGGTCAGCGTGAAAGTCTTTGCGGACGTGTCGAGGGCGAGGTTGGTGCCTACGACGAGGCCATCGGGGTCGACGATCTTTGCCATGCGGCTGCTCCCTTATGGGTTTGAGTAGTTGCGGTCGGCGACCTGCGCGATCGGCAGGGTCGCGTCGGATGTCGTCAAGGTGAACCCGCGCACGAAGAACGGCACGTAGCCTGCCTTGAAGACGCAGATGTCCACGTTGCCCGTCGCCGTGTAGCTGAAGCCGTAGCTGGTCGCGCCGTGCGCGTCGACGTTGACCCGCTCGGTCGTCGTGCCGGCGTCGAGGATCACGATGTCCGAGCCGGTCTGCAGGCCGGTCAAAGTCAGCGTCGCGCCGCTGTTCACCGTGGTCGAGGCCCCGGCGCCGTTGCGCACGGTCGGCGTGCTGCCGCCCCCGGTGATGTTCAACGTAACGGCGCCGCCGCTGTTGTTGTAGATCGCCGCGTCGGTGCTGCCGGCCGAACCGTAACCGCTGAAGGTGTTGCCGCTGAAGCTATAGGTGCCTGGCGTCGTGATTTCGATGGCATGGCCGGCGTTGCCCTGCGTGAAGCTGCACCCGCTGATGAGGTTCGGCGCCGCGGTTTTCAGCGCCACGGTGTCGAGACAGCCGCTGATGGCGCATCCGGTGAACGTGCCGCCGTTGGCGGTGATCTGGTAGCAGCCGGCGAAGTTGGCGCCGTTGCAGGTGACGCCCGACTGCCAGGTGACCGCCAGGCCGACGAAGGTCGCGCCGTCGAAGTTGTAGGCTGCGCTGGTGGACGACGAGGCGTGAATCTCGAAGGTCTGCTTCGAGCCGCTGCGGATCGTGCCCGATGAAAAATCCATCGTGTCGGAAGCCGACGCGCGCACGACGATCTTCAAGCCGAGCGGCGGCACGTTCCAGAAGCGTTGCGCGCCCGCCGCCAAGTAGTCGCCGGGGATTTCGATGGACGAACCGCGGGCTCGGTAGTACGTCGCCAGCGAGCCGTCGCCGATCTGCAGTGGTACGCGCGTCAGTACCTGCCGCTCGCCTTGCAAGTCGATCACGTAGTTCAGGCCGCAGCCGTTGAACGGGGCGCCGATGACGCCAGCAGTGACCGGGGCCGCGCTGGACCCGCCGACGAACGTGGCCGCGGACACGGCCATGATGCGCTTGACGTTGAACGTCTTACCGGATGTCCCGGTTGCCGTGGTGCGGTGATACGCGACGCCTACCTTGGTGACGGCACCCCAATTTATCGAACCGGACGAATCTAGCGGTGTCGCCGAGTCAACCTTGAGAATCGTGTTGTAGATGACGCCGGCCGCCAACTGAGCCGCAGTCAAGAGCCTGAAGGCGGCCCAGTTTGTGCCGTCCGAAAAAACGACGACGAAACCCTCGGCACCGTAGAGGCTGGCGCTGCTGAAGTTGCCCCACAAAATCGAAACCAGTTTGCCGCTCAGGTTCGCGCTGCTCGCCAGTGTGAAGGCGACTCCCATCCAGTCGTCTGTGACGCTCGCCGAACTCGTGTACGTCTCAAAATAGCCGTTGCGCGAATAGTTGTGCCCGGACTCACCTGGCGTCGTGCCCAAGCCCGTCGTGTTGACTGTCTTGCCGCCGATCGTGGCCGCGATAGCGGACAGCGACGCCGTTGTCAGGTTCGTGTCGGTGCCGGCGCCTGACAACAAGGCCAGCACTTCGGCACACTGCGTCATCGCCTGCCCGCGCCCGCCGCCGGTCGCATTCTTGACGGCGATAGCCCACGCGTTACCGCCGTCGTTGATGTTGTTGTCCGCGTTTTGCGATGGCACGGCACCGGCAGCGTGCTGCTGGAAATACCCGGCCATGTGCGTACAGGTGGATGTGGTTTCGTCGCTGTCGGTGATGATGATCTTGTCCGGCGACGTGACGCAAAAGCTGGCCGCGCCGTCGAAGGACCACGAGTACAGGATCAGGCAGTTGTCGATGGTCGTTGTCAGCGACGGCGACGACTGCGTGCCGGATGTCGTGTCGTTGCGCGCCGAGGCGTGGATTGCGTTGGCGACCGTGCTGCTGGTGTCGGCGTCCGGCACCACGTACAGGGTCATCACCATCTCGTCGCTGATGGTGGACGATGCGGTCGGGTCTGTTTCCGAGGACGATGCGGCGATCTTGCCGAACCAGCCGCTCTTGACGCCGGCCGACGCGGCGTGCGTGCCGATGGCCGTCCAGCCGCTGATCGTGATCGTGCCGGTGCCGCCGTCCTGCGTCACCAGCGCCAGCAGAAGATCGCCGCTCTTGTGAGCAGGCAACGGCACAGACAGCGACGTGGCCGCGCCGTCCGTGTAGCCGGTAGCACTGCCCGAAAGGTAGGCCAAGGTCTACCCCTGAACCACCGTGGCCGTGCCGACCTCGCCCGTCTGCTGGATCAGGGACGCCACGGCGGCCTCGATGGCGCCGAGGGCCTGCGCCAGCACGAAGTCGCCTTGCCCTGCGCGGACCAGCGCCTCGACGAACGCATCGTCGATCTGCAGCACTTTCTGCGCCGGCTCGAAGTGCTTGTGCCCGTCCTCGTCGCGGCCGAACAGCTTGTAGACGATGCGCACCTGCGCCTTCGCGATGTCTTCCTCGGTGATGATGATCCGCATCTCGCTGACGTGGACCTCGTTGATGGCGACGGCCGGCTTGGTTTCGTACTGGCTGATCTGGATGGGCATGGTCTAGCCTCGAATGTGTGCGTGGTGCTCGGCGTGCATCCAAGTGCCGTGCGGCAGGTAGAGGAAACGCTGCAGCATGCTCGGCTGCACCGATGGCTTCGTGAGCCCTGGCGCGTTCAGGTGGTCGTGCTCGGTGCGGGCCCGCAGCCGTTGCGCCGCAGCGAAGCCGGTCGGAAGGGCGGCCAGCCACAGCGCCACGGGCAGGATGCCCGCCGTGAGCGCCACGACGGCCAGCAGCGCGCCCATGATGGACAGCGAGCGCAGCGTGGCGACCGACCGGACGATCCACGCCACCTCGTCGGCGTGCGGCCCGAACAGGTCGAGCCACGTATCCCGTGCGCGCGGCGCGCGCCACCGCTCTGCGAACCGCGTCGCAAGCTCGACCTCGACATCGGTCGCCGGGTCGGAAATCGCCCGGTGGTGCGCCAGGTGCAGACTGCGATACCGACGCAGATCGCCGCCCATCGGCGCGAACGCAAGCCACGCGAGCGCTTCGCTGCCGCGCCCGCAGAGCCGGTGCGATGCCATGTGCCCGATGACGGCCAGCGCGTGCTGCCGAGTGCCGATCAGCCACGCCGCAGGCAACGCCAGCCACAGCGACCAGTGCGCCGCGAGCACTGCCGCCACAATCAGCGCCCACTCGGACGCGAATCGCAGCCATGGGGCGCTCAAGGTGGCTGCCGAGCGGTAATGGCTGATCGAGATGGTCATGCTGGCTCAACCTTGTTTCGGCACGGACCGGATGCGCGCGCTGGTGATCCGGCCGAGGTTGTCGTAGTTCACGTTGTTGATCTCGAACTCGCGAGGCGGCGCGGACTCGGGCGGCTGCACCGTGATGTGGTTGTGGTTCTCGATCGGCGTGGGCTGCACGTCGATGCGGTTCTCCACCAGGGTCTGCGGCACGTCGACCTTGTTCGTGACGTGCACCTGCGGCGCCTCCAGGCGCAGCTCGCGCAGTGCCGCGACGATGGCTGCAGGCCCGCCGCTCGCGTGCTCCTGCAGCGCCGCAACCAGCTCGCTCAGCGACGCGGCCACCTCCTCGGTGGCGTCCTTCTTCTGCCGCAACAGGTCCAGTGCATCCGCCAGGGCCGCGCTGACTTCCGCCAGCAGCAGCTCCAGGGGTTGCGAGTTGGATTCCGCCGTCATCCCATGCACTTCTTCAGCGAGTTGAGGACCGAGAGGCGCTTGCGCAGCTCGACGACCCGGTCCTGCGCGGCCTGCTCGTCTTGCAGCAGGGCCTGCAGTGCCGTGTCATCGGCAGGATTGTACGGAGCAACCGTTTGTGGCTCAACCACAGATTTCTGCGACTCCGGGCGCGCCGATTCGGCCGGCGCGGCATCGCCGACGCGGCCCTCGGTCCAGGTCCACTCCGGCATCAGGCCGGCCTTCTGGTCGGCGAAGACGGTGTCATCGGTGCGCGCGTTGCGGTTGGCCTCGCCGTGCGGCCCGTAGTTCAGCCAGCTGTTTTGCCCGCGGGTCTCGCTGGTGATGGCGCCGACAGCGTCGCCGGTGAACAGCCTGACGTGCGCCTGCCAGGCGTTCTCCTCGCCCTGAGCGCGAAACCCGCAGCCCTCCAGGCCGTGGCCGAAGGCGTCGTGCGCGGCGCGGAACAGGTCGTTGGCCAGCACGGGCGCCTGCTCCCCGTCGAGTCCGCCGACCGGCCAGGTCAGGCCGGTGTCCGAGAGCAGCGGGTTGCCGTCGGGGTCGAAGGCGGCATTGCTGCCGAAGCCCTCGTTGGTCGGGAACACACCCATCGAGCGGCTGGCGCGGATGTCGCGCATCGCATTCCATGGCGACGTGGCGTACTCGGCGTTCTCGGGGCGCTTCAGGTCGATGAACCAGAAGCGGTAGCCGGCCGCCACCAGCGCGTCGTACTGTGCGCGCGTCTGGCGGATCAGGTCGGCATACGCAGCCTTCACGCGCGGGTCTTGCGGCGCGTGCTCCATGGCCCCGTAGGCGGCGGCGATGCGGCTGGCGCGGCCTTCGTCGATCTCGGCGTAGGCATCCTGGCGCTTCAGGTCGATGCCGTTGTCGCGGGCGTACTCCTCGGCGACGGCGACCAGCCGCGGGTCCGGCCCATGGAAGCCCGGCACGCGCGGCGCGCCAGGCAGAGGCGTCAGCGCTTCAGCATCTGCGCGTTCTGGTGACGCCAGCGCGCGATCCGCAGCGGCCCCGTCTCCGGCTCCTCGGCTTCGCGTCGCAGAGGCTCGGGCACCTCCGCCCACAGCTCCGCCGTCATCGTCGGGACTCCGTCCGGGTAGTTCATCGCCAGGTACGTCTCCAGGTTCAGAGGCATCCCCCTCTTCAGCATAAACTCCAGGGTCGCGTCCTGCCCAGCTAGGGGCGTCAATTCCGCCTCCAAGCTGGAGGGCCTGGTCTCTTGCGTCTTCATAGCTCAGTCGTCCTTTGCGGTACTTGTACCAGATTGCGTCGACGGCGTCGACATTCTTCTGCTGCGGCTTGAAGCCCGGCACGAACAGCCCGCGCACAGCCTCCCAGGTGATCGACTGCAGCTCGCGCGGCAGCAGGCCCCGCTCGGCGGCCGCGCGGCGGTAGGCCTCCTCGTACAGCGCGTAGCTTCCTTCCAGCCCGGCGTGGGCGCTCTTCGGCCCACTGAAGTTGTGCATCACCTCGACCGAGTTGCCGGACAGCGCGCGCAGCAGCGCCGCGGCCACGGCGTGCGTGTCGATGGTGACGTGCCCGTTCGGGCTGTTCGGCACCAGGATGTTGTTGTAGAAGTTGCGGACCTTGTGCTTGCGGCCGAGCTGCTCGTTGATGTTCGCGAACGACCCGTCGCGGAAGATCGAGACGGCCTTCGCGATCGTCCCGTTCCCGCCCCAGGCCGGCTTGGCCAGTTCGCCCTTGATGGTGCGCGCCTCAGCCACAAGATCGCCCTCCGGCGACACGATCATGAAGCTGCGCGGGTTGTGGGCCTCGTCGTACACGCGCAGCCACATGGCGCGCTCGTAGTCCAGCTCAAGCTCGCCCAGCGACTTGCCCTTGATGGAATCGATGGCAACCTTGTAGACGGGCTTGCCGAAGATCCGGTCGGCGGTCTCGGCCATCTGCCCGGACCAGCGGAAGGTCTGTCGCTCGGCCATGATCTGCGCCACGCGATCGGCCAGGCTCACGTTCATGAACCAGTCCTTCTGCGGGCTCAGTGAGGCCAGGATGCCGGCTGCCTGGGACGGCTCGATGCCGTACTTGCGCGACATCGTCTCGGCGATCTTGCGGGCGCCGTCGTACCACAGCTTGCTGCGCGCTCGGATCTCTTCCGGCACCTGGTCGTGCAGCCACACCAGGTTGTCGGTCATGAAGCGGACCTGACGCTCCAGCTGGCGCTCCGGCGTGGTCGCGCTTTTCGCCTCGCGGTAGCCTGGGTACTGCGTGACCAGGTCGGCCACCGCGGACATCCAGCCCTCCTGGCCGAGGCCAGCACTGAAGTCGGCGATCAGCAGGTTCTCGATCGAATCCTCGGGGGTGAACCCCTTCTTCGGCTTGGCCGACGGCGCGCGCGTGCTGACCTCCATCGGGTCGACGCGCTCCAGGTTGCGCTCGCCGCTGAAGCGCGTGGACGATCCGATGCGCTCCAGCTCGGCGTTGGCCTGCTCCTGGGCCTCGGCCGGCACCACCAGCGTGCCCGCGCGCAGCGTCGCGCCCGGGATGTTCGCCAGGTCGATGTCGCGCATCTCCCGCGACATCAGGGCCTTGCGCAGCTCGGCGGGCTCGGGCGCGGGCGCAGCGTCACTGTCCACCGGCACGTCCGAATGCTTCTTGCCCACCAGCACCGCGAAGCCCTGCGGCATCGCCGGGTCCAGGCTGAGGTAGCCATCGAAGCCGGCCTTCATCAGGGCCCGCTCCCAGTTGTTGGCGCCCGGGTTGGCCTTGCGCAGCCCCAGCGGGTCGGACCAGACGTCGTACAGGTTGTTCAGCTGGACGCGGTGCGCGTAGCCGCCCACGCCGGCCTCGGGGCGAATGCCGCTGCCCTTGTCGACGTAGAAGAAGATGCGCGGCCGGATGTCGGCGTTCTCGGCGCCTTCGAGGCGGGCCCGCTCGGCGCCCTTCAGTCCGGTGCCGTAGTGGGCGGAGCTGAGGGTGTCTCGGGCGGCGGTTCCGTAGTGGACACCGGTCGCAGATACGGAGCCCTCTTGCGGGCGTCCGTAGCTCGCTGCTGGCGCGTCAGCGCCTCCAGCCGCTGCAGCGACTCCTCCAGCGACCCGGCCCAGTCCTTGTCCGTCCAGGTTGTCACGGCCGGGAGTGTACGCCCGCGCCGTCGACTTCGTCGCGGCCTGCGTCGCGCGCAGGATCTCGGCCTGCATCGCCGTCGGGCTGACGCCGGCGTCCTTCAGGTAGGCCTTCAGCGCCTGCTTGTACGCGGCGCGCACGCCAGCCACGTCGGCGACGAACTGGTCGGTCTTGTAGCCCGGCGCGCCGCGGAAGGCGTCGAGCGCCTTCGTCAACACCGCCTCCAGCGCGGCGATCACGCGCGCAATCACCCCCTTGGACTCGGCGCCGGACTCGCGACTCAGCTCGGCGAACACGTCCGTCCAGAAGGCTGGGTCGGACATGACATTGCCCGCCAGGTCGGCGCGCATCTCCTCGGCCAGCCCCTCCGCGCTGATGCCTGGCATGTTGTAGTAGCGGCGGAAGCGCGCCATGCCGTCGGCGCTGACGCGGCCCTCCAGCGCGCGCTTGACGATCTCCGCGGCCTGCGGCAGCGTGCGCTCCAGCGTGTGCCAGAACTCGTGCAGCATCACCGCCAGCGGCGACACCTTCGAGTCGGCGGCAACGTAGATCACGTCCGGCGCGCTCGGCACCGTGAAGCCGTCCGCCCCGCCCATGTCGGCCCGCGCGGCGTAGAAGCGGACGCGTCGGCCGAGAGCCTTCGCCAGGGCGCTGAGGGCCTGCGCCGGCCCGCTTTCCGGCGTCGGCACCAGCGCGACGCTGACGCGCTTGCCGCCGGGCTCCTGGACTACGACTCGGTCGGCGGCGTCTCCTGCAGCGCGTCCTCGTTGCGCTGCGGGTTGATCCTGACCTCCTGGCCCTGCGCGTCCACCAGTCTGCCGTCCGGCAGCCGGATCAGCTCGACGCTGTCCTTCGTCTCGTCCTTGTCCATCGCGGGCCTTTCCGAATTCAGGGCTGACCGGCTTCTTCGCCGCGGCCGATTTTACCCAGGCCTTGAACTGCGCGGGCGTCATCTCGGTGATCGCGCCCAGGCCGGTCCAGCCCCGCTCGTAGTTCGCCAGGTAGCCCTCTCGCGCGGCGGCCTCGCTGGTGAAGCCCATCATCACCTTGTGCTCGTCGAACGAGCCGTCGGCGTTGCGCTGGTCGACCACGAAGATCTTGTCGCTGTCCGGACGCGGGCCGATGAACACGTCCACCGCGTCGCCGTCGGCGCCCTTCGTGCCGGTCACGTCGCCGTAGTGGTGGGCGAGCTTGGTCTCCCAGGCCTTGCCGTCCGGCGATACGCCGCGGCGCATCGAGCCGCGCGGGTTCTCGATCGACACGCGCACGCCGTTCAGGTTGGCGATGTGGCCCTTCTTGTAGTTGCCGGCCTCGGCCTGCGCCGGCGTCGGCTCGGCGCGGTCGTTCTTCGGGCTGGCGGCGGCCTCGTGGGCCTGCGCGTCGATGTGCGCGGCGATGGCGGCGCGTGCCAGCTGCGCGTCGGCCCGGCCGTCGAGCGCCAGCTCATTGCCGGTCTTGCTGTCGCTCAGGATGAAGCCGACCCCGTCGCGCTGGTGGACCGTGTCGAAGCCCATGGCGACGAGCTGGTCGAGCTGCGCGCGGCGCTTGCGGTTGACGGCCGTGCCGGCGCCCCCGGGAATGGCGGGCGCACCTTCGGTGGCCACTGCATCTTCGGTCGCCACCTCGTCGCGCCGGGCCGACTGGCGCATCTGCTCCAGCGCCAGCTTGTCCGTCGCCGACAGGTTGGCCGGGATATTGGCCGCATCGTTCAGGATGCGCATCTGGTCCGGCGTGTAGGACGAGCGGGCCTTGGCCACCAGCGCGCGCTGCTCTGCGCTGCGCAGCACCGGGATGGTCTTCAGCGCCGAGATCACCGCGTCGGCTGCGGGCGGCTCGGCCGGCTCGGCCGGCTGGGCGTTGGCGGCGTCGCGGGCCTTGGCGGCGGCCGCGCGCTCCCGGGCCAGCTGCTGCAGGCGGCTGTCGCTGCGCTCGTTCTGCTCCCTGGCGCGGTCGGCGGCCTCGGTGCTGGGCTGGCCCTGCGTCGAGCGCGGCGCCTTGTCCAGCGCGATGCCGGTGGCCTGCGTCAGCTTCTGGTCCTCGGTCAGCGCCGGCGCCAGCGTCATGTCGACGCGGTCGTAGGGCTGGCCCAGGCCGGCCTCGGACAGGATCTGCGCCTCGGCCGGCGAGGCCACGCCGTTGCGCTCCTCGATGCTCTTCAGTGCACGGGTGATCACCGCCTGGCGCGGGTCGTCCTCGGCCTTGCGCTGGGCGACCTGGCCGGCGAGCGCCGCGGATTCGAGGCCTTGCTGCTCTTGCGCGCTGATCGGTGCAGATTCGGCGACGTTCGCTGCCGTTTCTGCAGCGGGCGCGCGCAGACGCATCTCGCGGTTGACGCCCATCTGGGCGCGGATCTGCTCGCGCTCAGCCTCGGTGGTGGCGGCGGCCAGCTGCTCCTGCAGTTGCGCCTCGCGGTCGACGGCGGTGCGCCGCTGCGCCACGCTCGGCGCCGCGCCCGGATCCTGGGCGTGCTGTCCGGCCCAGCCCATCGCGAACTCCAGGCGCGTCATGGCCTGCTCGCGCTGGTGCTGCTGGGTCGACGGGCTCGATGCCGTGGCCAGGTCGTTCAGGAAGGCCTTGACGTCCACCGGCGAGTCCTCGCCGCGCAGCGCGTCGATCAGGCCGCCGTCGCGAACCTGCTGCTGGATGGCCTGGGCCTTCTGCGTGATCGGGTCGACCTGCGGCTCGGGCTGCGCCGGCGCGGCTGCCTGCTGCGCCTCGTTGCCAGACACCGCCGCCTTCGACAGCGGGCTGTTCGGCTCGGCCGCCTTGGCCTTGACGTCGGACAGCGGATCTGCGGCGGGGGGCAGCGCGGCGCGCGGCGCGTGCAGCGCTCCAGAAGCTCCTCCCAGAGCAAAGCCGCCGGCAGCGCCCATGCCCGCGTTTTCGCCGACGCCCTCGCTCAAGTCCTGGGCCGGGTCGACATGCCGCGCCAGCGAGACATTGCCGGCGAACTGCCCGCCCCCCTCTTCAAGCCCCTCTCCGGCGGTCTCCCCAAGCGCTGCTTTGGCGGCGTGGAGTGCGCGCGCCGGCAGCCCGCCCTTGGCAATGACAGATTTCGCGGCGCCCCCGACCAGCGCGCGCTCGATGGCCGTTCCGCCAGGCACGGCATTGGCGATGACGGAGATGGCAAACGCCGCGGGCAGCGCCTCGCGCGCCGCCGTCAGGGCCAGCTCGTGCTTGACCTGGCCCTCGCTCTCGCCGGCCTGCGTGCGTCGCGCGAACTCCGGATTGGCGGCCCACTGCTCCGGGGTCTTCTGCATCGCCCGGTCGTACAGGTCGCCGACCACGTCCGCGCCCTGCTGGACTCCGTTGACGCCCACCGCGGCGGCCACGCCGAACTTGGACGCACTGGAGGCGATGGCCTGGCGCGCCGCCAGCGGCACCGGCCCGGCGGACATCGCATTCATCATGGCGCGCGCGCCGACAACCGCAGCCGTAGCCCGTCCGGCCGCAGCCGCGGGAATCAGGGAGGCGATGTTGCTGGCGGCCAGGTCGCCGATCAGCGCCGGGTCACTCAGCGTGGTAGCGAACGCCGCCCAGGCTTTTCCGAGCACGGAGTCTTCGGCGTCGATGGCCGCGCTGCGTGCCTCGCGCTTGCCTTGCAGCGTGGTACTCTGCAGGCCTTCCAGGTACTTCTGCGCCTCGCCGCCCGCCGTCGAGACCGCATTGTCCATGTCGCCGGTCGCCAGGCCGTAGAGGTCGCCGCCAGCCTTGAACAGGCCCACCAGGCCGGAGCCAAGCCCCAGCGCCGTATCCTTCGCGGCCTCTCCCCAGCTGCGCGGCTGCGCCGCGGCGGCAGGCTTGATGTCGATGTAGTCGTCGCTCCGCGCAGGCTGCTGAGCAGGCATTGCCGGCTGCGCGCCAAGATGCTGCGCCGCCATGGCCGCGGCAGCCACACCCTTGCTGATGTAGTCCTTGTCCTCGGCATAGCCGACGCGCTTCAGCTCGGAGAAGAACTTCTGCGCATCGCCGCCGGCGCCCATGGCCGGCCTGTACATGCGACCCATCAGGCCGACGAACTCGTCGCCGAAGGCGTCCGGCGTGGCGAAGGCGCGGTAGGCGTCGCGCTTGCCGTTCTGGTTGTCGGTGGCCATCGGCCCGCGGCCGCTGGGGTCCTTGATGTTGCCCAGGTTGTTCGTGCCGGGGATGACGCTCTTGCCCCAGCCGGTCTCCAGTCCCCACTGGCCGAGCAGAACCTGCGGCTCGACGCCCAGCTGGCCGGCCACGCGCTTCGCCAGCGGCAGGTACTGCTGGACGAACTCGGCGACCTTGCCGCCGCCGGTCGGTGCGCTCGGCGCCAGCAGGTCGTCAGCGGAGAAGGAGATGAGGCTTTGGCTCATGCGGTGGCGTCCGTTACTGGTTCAGGATGCGCTGCCCGGCAGCGTAGGTCTCGGCGGCGCCCGGCTGGCCGGGGATGCGCAGGCCCTGCAGGCCGCCCACCGTCAGGCGCTGCGCCGGCGCGCGCGGCGCGGCCGGCTGCGCCTTCGGCTTCGGCAGCGCGGTGCCGACCAGCGCCAGCTTGCGGTCCAGGTTGGCCAGGTCGGCCTGCAGCAACTGCTGGGCGCGCTGGCGGATCTGCGCCTCCTGCTCGGGCGCCTTGGCGATGGCCTGGCGCACGTACTGCTCGACCGAGGCATTGGCCTGCTCGACCAGCGCGGCGCGCGCCTTCATGTCGAAGGCTGCCTCGACGAAGCGCTTCTGGTAGGCGGCGTCGCCCTGCTTGGCGACCAGCGCCTGCGCCGCCTGCTTCAGCTGGGCCTTGTCCAGGCCGCGCGCCTCGGCGTTCTGCGGCGCGACGAAGTCTGGCTTGATCAGCACGCGCGTGCCGTCGTCGTCGACGAAGACCTGGTCGATGGCCCCGGTGGCGGCGTTGACCGACGGCGTGGTGCGCGCCGGGTCGACCGCGGCCACGTAGGCCGCGCGGGCCGCGCGCTCGGGCGTCATGCCCGGGTTGTGCTGCAGCACGCTGCCGAGGTGCGCCTCGGCGTCCGCGCGCTGGCGCGCCGTCAGCTTGTCCTCGCTCTTCTCGGCGATGTCGGCCAGGATGCCGCGCGCAGACTCCAGGGGCGTCGCCGGCGGCTTGGTGCTGCGACTGCCGCCAGTGCCGCCAGTGGCCCCGCCTCCGTCCGCAACCGCATTGGGGTCGCGCGAGATGGTCACGTTGCCGTTCTCGTCGCGGATGGCGGCGCTGCCGCGGCCGAGCGACGTGACGCCGGCGCCCTTCACGCGCTCCAGGGTGATCTTCTGCTGCAGTTGGGCCTGCTCTGCCTGCAGCTTGGCCCAGGTCTCCGGCGAGTAGTAGGCGCTGAAGGCGTTGAGCAACTGCTCGCGCGCCTGCGGGCCGGTGAATTCGCGCGTCGAGGTGGCGCCTGTGTCCTTGTTCTGCAGCGTGATGCGCACGCCGCCGGGGATGTCCTCGACCGCCTTGACGCCGCCGTTGTTCGGGTCGGCGTCGAAGATCTCGCCGATCTGCCGGGCCGTCGTGCTCACGTCGGCGTTGCCGGCGGCCACCTGCTGGAACCGAGACGCTGCGCGCCCGAAGGCGATCTTGTCGGCAGCACCCTCCAGCTCGAAGGCCTTGTCTGCCTGCTTGTTCTTGCGCAGCACGGCCGCCTGCTCGCGCAGCACCTGGTCGTAGGTGCGGTTCTTCACGGCCGGCAGCTGCGTCGCCGACGGCGTGCCTTCGTTGTCGACGGTGATCTGGCTGGTCTCGGGGTTGGTCTTGTTCAGGTCGACCGGTCCGGCCGGCGCGATCTCGGCCAGCTGATCGCGCGTCTGGTCCTGCAGGGCCTGCTCGTCGACCAAGCGCTGGCGCTGGCCTGCGCGGAACTCGTCCACCTGCAGCGCGGCGGCACGGGCCTTCGCCGCATCGGCGCGGCGCGCCGCCAGGTCGGCCTGCTCGGCTTCCCAGGCCTGGCGGCTGGCCTCCTGGTCCATGCCGCGGCGAATGTTGGTGTAGGCCCCGCCGAGGCCGCCCAGGAATGCGAATGCGCTCATGCTGCTCCTCGTCGTTTACCAGAACAGGCTGGCGTCCGCCCCGGACGGCAGGCCCTGAACGCCGCCGCCGCCGAAGCCGAAAAGCCCGCCGACTCCGCCAAGCCCGCCTGCTCCCTGAATCAAGCCTCCCGTCAGGCCACCAAGCCCCGCCGCAGCGTTGTTCCAGCCGTTGGCGGCCATGCCGTAGGAGTCGGCCAGTCGGTTCGCTGCGGCGCCGGTGTTGTTGAAGTAGCTCTGGTAGGCGTTGTTCATCGGGATGTTGGAGGCCAGCGTGCCGGCCAGCCCGGCGCCGGATTGCGCGCCTGCGGCGCTGCCGGAGTTCACGCTGCCGGCATAGAAGTTGGACGAGGTGTTCGGCATGTTGCGGCCGAAGTTCGCCGCGCCGGCGCGCAGCGCGATGGCCTTGTCCTCGCTGGTCTGGCGCGAGTTGTTCTTGGCCTGCGCCGTGCCCAGCGCCTGATCGGTCACCGAGCGTTGACCCATCGCTGCGAAGGCGCCTGAGTTCGGGTTGATGCCCATCCGGGCCAGGCCGCGCCAGTTCTGCCCGCGCGCGTTGGCAAACTGCTGCGACACCTCGGCCCCGGCGCGGTCGGCGCGCGAGGCGACCTTGTCCGCGCTGTCGTAGTCCATCGCGTCCGTGACGACCTGGCGCTCGACCGGCTGGAAGGTGTCTTCGTAGTATTCGCGCTGGTCGCGGGCGAAGTCGCGCTGCTCGCTGGACGTCTGCAGCATGTCGTCGGCCAGACGCGTGCGCAGGGCGGCGTCAGCCTTGGCGGCCGGCCTGGTGTCCTCTTCGTAGACCTTCTTGTTCCACGCGAACTGGTCGCGCGCCAGGTCGTTCTGCTGGTCGGAGGCGTCGCGCTGCGCGTCGACGGCGTCCCCCTGCGCCTTGGCGCCCTTGTAGGACGAGTAGGCCGCCCCCACGGCGCTCGTGACGACGGCTGCTGCAATAACGCTCATGCTGCGATCCTCTGTGTGGCGCCGATGTGGCGCTGGTACTCGTCGGGCGTGCGCGCGACCAGGAAGTCTTCCAGTGCCCTGGGCTCGCTGCGCTCGGGCGGCAGCTCGCCGGCCCAGGCGTCCATGTTGTGCACCGTGGTCCAGACCACGTCCTCGTGCACGAAGCCGACCTTGCGCACGCCAGGCTTGCCAGGGAAGGTGCATGGCGCGACCAGCTCGACGATGCCGCCATGCTCGCCGAGCATCGAGATGCGCCCGGCCGACAGCACGTTGATGTGCGGCCGCTTCTGGATCTCGCCGATGGCAAAGGTGCCGGCGGGCAGGCGCAGCTCGCGCGCGTACATGCCGTCGGCGTGGTGGTGGGTGAGCGGCAGGTCGGCCGTCAGGCCCGCGGCCAGCATGTGCGCCAGCAGCGTCTCGACGCGCTGCGCGAGCGCGGCGGGCTCGATCGGCGCCACGGACTGGAACAGCTCGGCGAGCAGTGCCGCAGGCGGAGCCGCGTCCAAGAGGACCATCGCTCCAGCGGTTGGTTCGTCAACGATCTGCTCGTCCTGGGTCACATCGCGCGCCTCATCCTGGATACGGCTGCGTATCACAAACAGATTGTAGCCAACCCAACCGTGCGTCAACCGCCGATCGGATGGCCGCTGGTGCGGGCCGTGCCGCCGGCCACGACCACGGCCTGTGGCGCACCCACGAAGGGCTGCAGGGATTGCGCCACGGCGGCCGAAAATCCGGTGATGGGCGCGTTCGCCGTCGCGCTCGACCTGATGAGCGGAAAGAGGGGGTGCACTGCGTCGACAGACCCGGACAGCGGCGCAGCAGCGCTCTGCGATGCAAGCGCAGACGTCTGGATGGCGGCGACGAAGGCCATGCGTCACTCGTAGATCGCGGCGAGGCCGAACGAGGCGGACGTGTAGCCTGAAACAGTCAAGCCCAGGCTACCCAAGGACAGATAGGTTCGCGACACTCCGCCAACAAGCGCCACGGAGAACGTGGTCAGCTTCGGCGCATCGGCGGGCGCCACGCCGCATGCAAACGCAAACGGCTGTACGTCGGGCAAGTTCAAAAAAAACTGGTAGGCTTGGTAGTTGCCGCCCGCGAGGCTGCTGGCCGGCAGGCCGGGGAAGGCGGCGTAGCCACTGCTCACGTCTGAGAATGTCTCTGCGGTCGCGGCCGTGCGCACGGACTGCGCGGTCACCCCTGAGGAGCTGTTGCTCCTGATAACCATGAACCCGACCGACGTGGGCGCGCCGCTGCTGTCTACGGACTTGCCGACGACGCATACGCCCATTGGGTAGGAGCCGGACCACGAATTCATCTTGAAGACAATCGACAGCGAGTTGTTTGTGACCGACAGATAGGTCGCGTAGTTTGTTGTCGCTGACGCCGCCACGTTGCCCGAAAAGAAAACAGAGCGCGTGCTCTGCTGCCCGGTCAAGCTCCCGGAGCCGTTGCTGCCGGTGCCCACGGTGATCCACATATTCGACAGCGACACCCCGCCAGCGGTGCCGAACTCGAACTTGAAATAGAGTGAGCTGTCGGGCAGCCTCCAGATTTCGTAGCCTGCGGCCGTGTTCGTGCCCGGGCGGACGGCCGTCCCCCAGTTGATCTGCCCGGTGTCGGCGGTCTGCACCAGGCCGGCGAGGGCAAGATTCACCCCCAGCTCCGACCCCCAGGCCCTGAAGCCGGCGTCGGTGGTGTGATCGAGGGGGGAGGTGTAGGTTCTCGTCGTCATGGGGTGATTTCCAGGAAGATGCGCAGCCCGGTGAAGCCCGAGCACGACGTCATTGAAAACTTCAGGATGTCGCCGGCCGCGACGGACGTCGTCCAGCCGGTGAGCACGGTGCTGCTGTACTTGTGGCCGGCCGCGATGTTCGGCGGCGCGGCCGCGACGATCGAGTCACCAGCCCCGGGCGGGTAGCTCGCGTAGACATCCTTCTTGATGTCGATCACGCACGAGCCTGGCCCGCCCTCGCCGAGCACGACGACCTTGGTGATCGTGCCGGCCCGCGGGCAATGCACGCAGGGCTCGTCGGCGCCGACCGGGTCGATGGCCGCGCCGCCGCCGGACCAGCTGGCGCCGCGCACGTCGATCGGATCCGGGCCGCCTCCGCCGCCTGCCACGACCGACCCTTCCGCCGGCGCCAGGCGCCACTCCTCCGCAGCCTCGTCGAAGACGGCCACCGCGCGCACCACGGTGACGGCGCCCGGCGTGTCGTCGACGACGGCGTCCGTCAGCCACATGTCGCCGAAGCCGACCGTGTGCCCGCCGACCGCGTCCTGCGTCAGCACCAGGCGGTACTCGGCGCCCTCCATCAGGCTGTCGATGTCCTCGATCACGCAGTCCTGGTCCACCAGCAACGTGAAGGCGTTCGATGCGCGCCCGTCGATCCACACATTGCCGTCTGCCTCGACCGACAGGTCGACGCTCTGCACCGTCTGCGCGCCGATCCAGTGGTTCGGCCGCTCGACGATGTCGGCACGGGTCAGCCACGGGCGCGCCGCCAGCGCGGCGATCTCGTCGGCCAGCTCCTGCACGCGCCGGGTGAAGAGTGTTCGCTGGTCCGTCAGTGTGCGCTCCAGCTGGCGCATCGCGTTCTCCAGCCCGCTCAAATCGACCGGCTGGCCCGCGGAATCGGCCGACTCGACGGTCGGCGCGGCGCGGGCCTTCAGCGCAGCGATCTCCGTGTTCAGCGCCTCCAGCCGCTGCGCCAGGTCGCGCTCGGTGACGGCACGCTCGAAGCCGTCGCCGCGCGCGCCCAGCCGCACCTCGACCCATTCGCGCAGCGCCTCCAGCGCCTGGCGGGCCGCCGGGTCGGCGACGCGCGAGGCCTGCAGCCCGGGCAGCCGGGCCGGCGCGTTGGCATGCGGGCCGCGCCGCGTGAGCTTGCCGCTGGTCACGCCTTACGGCTCCTGTTTGGTTGCGTCATGACTGTTTGTTCTACGGCCGGCGCGCCCAAGAGACGCGAAGCGTCAACGACAGCTGCTTGGTGCCGATCTTGTTGAAGGTCGGCGAGAACTGGAACTGGTAGACGCCCAGACTGGACGGCAGGACGACGGACGTGACGTCGCCGATGTTCCCGTAGAGCAAGTCCCAGAAGTGCAGGATGTCCCGCTGGTGGCTGGTGGCCGAGTAGGCCTGCGGCGAGCCGATCAACGGCCCGTTGTTGGCTGTGCCGGAGGGGGTGCTGGTGATGGCGCCGAGGGTGCCGGCGTAGACGATGGGGTAGTGGGACGGGTTGGCGCCGATTTGGCTGAGCGGGTAGGGGCACCAGGCGTTGACGCCCGTGACATAAGCCGCGCGCGCCGTGACGGTGTACTCCACGCCGGACATCGTGAGGGCGAACGTCGTGTCTGTGAGTGGCGGGTACAGGCGCAGCGTGTAGGTCACGTCCAGCACCTCGTCGGACAGGACGGTGACGGTCGTAGGCTCGCCCTCGCCGTCCAAGACCAAGGCGCGAGACCAGAGCGTCGACCCGGTGGACTCCCAGCCGATGCCGACCTCGCTGATGTTTCCGGCGGCAGCCCCCGTGGCGAAGCGGTAGGTGGTGGTGTACCAGCCGAAGTACGGCGCGCTTGCCTGCGCGCCGTAGGCGTTGAAGACGGTGTTGTTGGTGGCGGCGACCGGGATGGCGAGGCTCGTGTCGCCCACGCTCGGCTCGGTAGACCCGCTGCCGGCGCGGCACCACCCAATGATCGCGCCGGTGCCCCAGCGCTCCAGCCCGATGTCGGTGATCAGGTTGTCGAATTCCGCGAGGAACCGGCGCGACCCGTCCGGGCGCACCGCTTCCATCTTGAAGTGCCCCGAAACGGAGCCGCCCAAGGTGAGCACGGCAGGCCGGTCGCGCGACCGACGCAAGTCGGAAGAGGGCAGCATCAGCCCATGCTTACGCGAAAACGAGAAGTCGCTCTGGTTCATGTAAGGGTTCCTGCAACGATGAGGGGCGCCCCGGCGTCGATCGACTCCGGTGCCATGGTGGTGGTGATCAGGATCGTCCGCAGCGAGCCGCTGACGATGACGCCGTCGCCGTCGACAGCCTCCTGCAGGGACGTCGAGCGCAGAATCTCGCGCAACACGCCAGAGGGAATCACGACAGACGCGTCGATGGCTTCCAGCAAGGCCGTCGACTTCAGGACTTCGCGCAGCAGGCCGGACACGATCACGGCGTCGGCGGCGTCGAGGCTGTCCACCGGCGGCATCAGGATGCGCATGCGCGACACGACGCCGGCGGCATCCAGCGCCTCGTCCACCTCGACGGCGTAGGGCCGGCTGGTGAGGACCGCGCTGGTCGGCACGAGATCGCCGAGCGGCGCCGACATCGTAGCGATGCGCCTCGTGTGCAGGTCGAATCGGTAGATCTTCATGTGGCGCTCAGCTCCGGCGCGCTACCGGCCAGCGTCACGGTCGTGCAGCGCACCGCCGACTCGACCTCGATCTCCAGCCGCCGCCAGCGGCCCGCGGGGACGCGCGTCGGCGTGCGCGTGGCGGTCGTGATCTCGTGCACCAGCACGTCGTCGCCGTAGAAGCGCAGCGTCACCGCCCCGCCAAGGTCGCCATTCACGCGGATCCAGCCGAAGCTCTGGCCGCGGGCCGGCGCCGTCAACCTGGAACGCCAACGTCCGCCCATCAGGGCTCCGCCGAAGAGCGGGAGCACCTCGCTGCCTCCAGCCGCATACAGCGTGTCCGTCAGCAGCGCGCTGTGCGCCGCCGTGACTTCCCCCTGCTCGACGACCTCGTCGCTGAGGAACTCGAACTGCATGCGCAGGCCACGGCTCATGCCGAGCCGCCCGATGCGCGTGGTCCCCGAGGGGATCGGGCCGAGCGGCCTTTCGACGCCGAACCGGTCGCGCTGCTGGCGCTCGAACATCTCGCCGTCGCGCAGGTAGACGAACACGACGTCCGACGCGCCGAGCTGCTTCGGGCGCTTGTCGTCCAGCGATGCGCGCGGGCTGGTCACACCGGGGAACGAGGTCGTCACCTGCGCGCCTGGCACCGAGTCGTACCAGCGCAGCTTGGCCATGCCGGCGGCCACGTAGGCCACGGCCGGGCGCATGTTCTGGTCGAAGGTCAGGCTCAGCTCGGTGATGCCCGGGTCGCTGAAAAGCACGATGCCGGGGTCGCCCAGCAGCGCAGCCGCCTCGGTGGCGATGCGCACGTCGTTGCCGTCGACCCAGGCGCGCCAGGCCTGCACCATCAGCCCGTCGTTCGGGTTGTTCAGCCCGGTGCCGCCCAGCTCGCGGTCGACCAGCATGTCGTCGCGCTCGATGTCGTCCGGCGGCAGCCACTCGGCCGGCAGGGGTGTCGACGAAAGCAGGTGGTCAGGCAGCACGCGCGGCCCCCGCGAGCTTCAGCTCCTCGGCCGATCCGGCCAGCGTCAGCGTCGCCGCCCGGATGTCTCCCTCCAGCTCGACTTCCCACTCGCGCCCGCGGCCCGCCGGCACGCGCAGCATCACGTCGGCCGCGGCGACCACGCTGTGCAGCAGCGCACCGTCGCGGTACAGCCTCACCGTCACAGCGCCGTCGAAGTCGCCGCCGACCATCATCCAGCCGAAGCCCTCGATGTCGTTGCGCACGAACACCGGCGAGCGCCAGATGCCGTCCTGCATGTCGCCACGGTACAGCGGCAGCACGTCCACGCCATCGGCCAGGTACAGCGTGTCGGTCAGCAGGTCCGGCATCGCCGCGGTGGCCGTCGCGTCGAGCACGGCAATGCGCTTGCTCGCCAGGTCGAAGCGGTAGGCGATCGTCAAGGCGCCGGCTCCGGCACGAACAGGTGGTACACCCCTTCAGCGAAGGCGCCGAAGCAGTTCGGCAGGTCCAGTGCCTGCCAGTCATCGCGGTCGAATGCGCCCTGCGTCATCAGCTCGACGCCCTGCGGGCCGGCCAGGCACAGGCCATCCGGGCTGGCGTAGACCACGCCGCCTTCCATGCTGGCGATCGTGCGCTTGGAGGCGCAGGCCTGCGTCGACTCCATCTTCTGCAGGCTCATCGACGCGCTGTCGGCGCCGCTGGCGTAGTACGGGTGGCCCTCGGTCAGCACCACCAGCGTCTGCCCGAACACACCCAGGCCGACGATGTTGAACTCCAGCGGCTGCTGGTACTCCACCGGCCAGGCATGACCCTCGTAGGGCTCGCAGAAGCACAGCGTCTTGCCGAAGAAGCCGGCCATGATGCCGTTGGGCAGGCCGACCAGGCCGATCAGGTCTTCCGGCGGCTCGGCCCAGGTCATCGTCGGGCAGGGTTCCTGCAGCTCGCCCTGCGTCAGGCTGTCGCTGTAGGTCAGCACATCCGCGTCGAAGTAGTTGAACTCGCCGTCCTCGATCACCGCATTGGCGGCATTCTTGTCGGCGATCAGCTGCCACGCGGCGCCGCTGTTCGTGGTCGAGCTGCGGTACAGCCTCCAGCCGACGATGAAGCGGTCCACCGGCGGCGCAGGCACGGTCACCGTGACGCTGTCGTTGCCGTCCAGCTCGAGCAGCACCGACGCCGGGGACACGCCGCTCTCCTCGCCGCGGTCGCTGACCCAGGTGAAGAGGTAGGCCCGCGTCTCGACCTCGCGCTGCACCTGCGTCGGCAGCGCCGCCTCGACATCGGCGCCGTACTTGGTGCTCACCAGTTGGCGCACCTCGTCGTCGATGTCGGCGTAGAACGCGCTGAGCGCGTCCGACGCTGCGGTCGCGCGCCGCACGGCCGTGGCGAAGCCGGCCGCCTTGGAGCTGGCCTCGGTGTTGCTCGCGCCGTAGCTGGCGATCAACTGCAGCAGGGCCAGCTGCGCGGCCTCCAGGTCTTCGGTCAGGCCGAGTGATGGGGGCGCGGCGCCCTCGTACAGCGCATCGACATCGGCGACGATGTCGTCGATCACGTCGTTGTCGAGTAGCTGGCCCGGCGGGTCTTCGGTGTTCTGCAAGCCCTGCAGCGCCGTGGTGAAGGCGGCATCGTTCAGATCCAGCCCGGCGGCCCGGATGCGCCGCACCGGCACCGCCCACCAGCTCGACCCGCCGTGCGTCACGATGCGCCCGCCCAGCGAAGCGTCCTGCAGATAGGCCTCGTTGGCGTTGTACATCGCGTACCCGGTGTCGGTCGCGGTCATGCGCGCCAGGTAGGCGTAGTCGCGCGACTCCGTGGTCGGCAGCGCCGGCGAGGTGGCCGTGCCGTGCGCCAGCCAGTAGCCGATGCCCGCGGCGTCCGGGTCGAGGCCGGTGATCGGCAGCGGCGTCGTGCCTGGAGCGAAGTCCGCGCCGGCCGGGTAGCGCGCGATGTTGGTCAGCTGGATGTCGGCGACGTTGCCCGACATGTTCTCGCAGATCTTGCTGACCTGCAGCTCCTTGGCCCAGTCCGCCGACCCGAAGCGCACCCCGTTCATCCAGAACGTCAGGCGCCCGACGCCCATGCCGGCGCCGTCGCTGCAGATCACCAGCCGGCCCCAGGTGTTGGCGGGCAGGATGACGGCGCCGCCGTCCTTGACGATGCGCTTGGTGCTCCGGAAGGTGGCGTTGTAGCCCATGCGCGCCAGGATGTGGTCGGTGCCGCCGGTCTCCAGCCGGATCTTGCTGATCGAGTCCTCGAAGCCCTGCGAGTGGATCGTGACGGCCGTCAGGTCATTGGGCAGCCGGATGCGCGCGCTGAGGGTCCAGGCCATGCTGGTCTCGATGTCCGGCACGCTCAGGCCATGGTCGGTGCCGAAGGTGAAGATGCCGTACTTCGAGGCGGCGGCGAACGGCCCGTCGGTGGCCGCCGAGATCGAGGCCGAGCCATGCACGCCAGGGACGACGGCGCGGGGGCCGACGTCGCTGAAGTTGGTGCTCATGGGGAAGTGCCAGACCACGTCCTCGCGGAACGGATCCAGGCCGGCCAGGTTCGCCGGCGCGCCAGGCGTCGGCGCCGCCCCTCTCGGCGTGGCGCTGTCGTTGGCCTGGGCCAGCGTGGCGATCTCTCCGGCCAGGCGAGCGACCTCCTCGTCCGCCTCGTCGGTCGTGAACTCGTCGCTGACCACCAGGTCCGCGGTCGGTGCGGCGGTCGGTGCGGGCACGCCCAGTCGACGATAGGCGCCGCCCTGCCAGGCCTCCGGGTAGGCCGCGCGGCCCGTCAGGTAGACGCGCTCGAAGCCGGCGTCGTTGATCTGGCCGTTGACGTAGTTCACGTCCTCGGTCGAACTCAGCCACACGCCCGACGGCGTGCGGAACAACGACTTCGTGCCGGCAGCCACCGCGGCCACCGCAGCGCCCGGGCCGCGCAGGGGGCGGAAGTCGCCGAAGCGCAGGTCCAGGTTGTGCGCCTCCTGGGCCGACGAGCCGGGCAGCCGGCGCTTCTGCACCGACGGCAGGATGCCGCCGAACTCGTTGATGTGCAGCACCGACATCGGTCAGGCCTTCCAGGACACCCAGCTGGTGTCGGCGCGCTCTTTCGTCGGCTCGCGCTCCAGGTGCACAGGCGCGCTGAACGTGATGCCGTGCTGCGGGTGCGTCAGCCACAGCGCCTGGCGCGGCGGCTCGAAGCCGAAGTTGTTCGCGTTGGCGTACTCGTCGTAGCCCTTGAGCGAGCCGTTGACGATCAGCCGCTGCAACTGGATCAGCTGGTGCCAGTGGCCCATCAGCATGGTGTCGTAGGCCATGCCGATCTGGCCGTTGCGCGAGCGCTTGCGGTGGTCGCCGCGGATGATCGGGCCGAGCGCGCCGATCATGCCGTCGCCGCCGCGGAACTGGTCGCCGTGCGTCAGCAGGTAGCGATGGCCCATCACGCTGTACAGCGCGTCGGGGCCGTCGGGGATGAAGAAGGTGACGCGCTTGTCGCCCTCGAAGTGCTTGGCCAGGAACTGGTACAGAAGCCAGTCGAAGCTGGTGTAGTTGCGGCCCTTGGCGCGGATCTTGTGCGTGTTGCGTCCATGGTTGCCGCCGACGCACGGGATGAAGACCTTACCGAACTCGTCGACCAGCGCCTTGATCGCCCACACCAACGCGCCCCAGAGGTCGATCACGATCTTCATGATCTCGGCCTCGTTGGTGGCCATCAGCTCCTCGTGGATGTCGCCCGACACCATGTCGCCACCCAGCGCGAAGACGATGCCCGGGTAGCCGCCCTTGGAGCTGATGTGGTTGCGCAGCAGGTCGACAGCCACCTCGACCATCGTGCGCAGCCGCTCGTGCGCGATGGCGACGTTGAACTGGTTGACGCCGTTGATCTGGCCCGGGTCGACGATCTCGCCCCAGTGGAAGTCGCTGGCGAACAGCGTGGGCACGCCAGCGCCGTGGAAGGCCTTGGTCGGGCGCATCAGCCATCCAGGCGCCTCGGTCGCGCCAACCGCCTCGGTCAGGCCGATGATCTTGCGCTTGACGTAGTCGGCGTCCAGGGCTTCGCGGCTGGCGAACTTCAGCTCGGTCTCCAGCTCGCGCACGCGATCGGCCAGCTTGTCCTTCGGATCCACGCCGGCGTCATGCGACTGCGGCAGGCGCAGGGCGGCCGCATTCAGCCGCGTCTGCAGGCCGCCGCGGCTGATGCCCAGCGCGCGGGACGCCGCCACCTGGTTGCCGTTGTGCAGAGCAAGCACGCGCAGCGTCTCGCGCAGCGCGTCGTCGGTGAGCTTCTGTGTTGCGGCCATCTGGTCCTTAGAGAGGCTTGCGCCAGTAGATCGAGCCCTCCCCTCCCCAGGGGGAGGACGGCTCGTAGATGCGGTAGCCGCAACGGATCAGCGAATTGGCGCTGGCCGGGTTGCAGTAGGTGTAGGTGATGGCCCAGCGCATGCCGAGGCGGCGCGCGTGGCGCTCGCGTACGCGGATCATTCGGGCCTGCAGCCCCAGGCCGCGGGCCTTGGGGATGACGCCGGCGCGCACCAGGTAGACGGCGTCGACGAACTTCGACGACGGCTGCATGCCGCAGAAGCCGAGCGGCAACTCGGTGTCGTCGCGCATCACCCACCACCAGCCGGCGCCGAACTCGGGGAACGCGTCCGACGGGAAGGTGTCCAGGTGCAGCCGCTTGAGCAGCGCGATGTCGTCGGTGCGTTCGATGCTGACGCTGCGGGGCATGGCTGTCATGCTAGGAACTTACTGGTGGTTGTGCAACTTCCAGTTCTGGCGTCAGAAGCCGAAGGTCCGCGGCGCCACGCGCAGCGAGCCTGGCGCGCCGTCGTGCAGCACCTTGATGCGCGCCTCGGTCTTGGCGCCGGCGAAGCGCGTGCCGTTGAAGGCGCCCAGTTCCGGGTTGCTCCACGGCTTGCGCGGTTGCAGCATCAGCCTGGCCAGCGCGCCCTGGATCACGGCCTCGCCGTACGGGGCCATCAGCGCGTCAGGCAGTTCGGTGGCGTCGTCCGTCGGCTCGACCGCGACGCGTAGCAGCAGGGGCGCGCCGGCGGCCTGCGACGGGATCGGGAACACGCGCACCGAGTCCTCGCCCTGCTGGCTGTTGAACAGCACCGGCTCGGAGCCCGTGGCCGTATGCCAACCCGGCAGCGTGCGCGAGATCTCCGCCAGCGTCTTCGGCTTCAGCTCGCGGCCGTTCACCCAGGCCGCCATGACGGCCACGGCCCTGGAGCCCGCCGGCACGACGAGCGTGTAGGACGCCTGGTCGTCGACCAGCGGCACGGGGTCTGGGAAGATGTTCCACACCATCGTGTCGCGGCAGAACTCGCCGGCCGATTGGATCAGCGCGCGGGCCGCCACCGGGTCCGGGCATTCCGGCGCATCGAGCAGCAACTGCGGGAGGATGTCATCGATCAGCATGCGTCAGGCCCCGCTCGGGATGGGCAGCGCGCGCAGCTTCGGGTCGGGCAGACCCATGGCCACGGCCTGCAGGTTGATGCTCGCGACGAACATCTGCGAGAAGCTCGAGGCCAGCTGGCCCGAGCCGACGAACTCGGCGTCCTTCATGTACGCGCGAGCAATCACGTAGTTCACGACGTCGTCGAGGTACTTGTCGTCGACCGACAGCTTCGTGGTGCTGGCTCCGCCGGCCGTGTAGTCGCCGGCGGTCGGGATGTCCAGCGGATCGGGCAGCCAGGGCAGCTCGATCCAGACATCGGTTCCGACAGGCGCGCCCGGGCTCACGTAGAAGACCTTCGGCGTCTGCGGGTCGTAGACGATCTGCGTCACCGCGGTCGCGGAGCGCGTGTGCCACAGCGGGTCGCCCTGGTCCAGCGCGCTGCGCTCGACCGTGCGGATGGCGCGGCCCGGCGTCGTGCCGTTGGCGCCCATGTTGCGGATCGGTGCCGACAGCAGGCGGTTGCCGCGCATCGATGCCGAGCCGTCGCCGGGCAGCAGCCTGGCGGACGGCACGGTCTCGATGGACTGGCGGGTGCCGGCCTCCAGCTTGAAGGCATCCACCCGCGAGCACGAGTGCGGCAGGTACTTCGCCAGCACGCGCTGCGCGTCGTTCAGTGCGTGGACCAGGGATGTCTGGTCCCAGCGCAGGAACTGCGGGCTCATGTCCTGCAGCTGGTCGCTGACGCGCCGCAGCGCCTCGCGCACAAGCGTGGTGGATGCCATGGCTCAGGCCTTACTCGGTGACCCGGTACTGGAAGCGCGGGATGACGCGCTCGTTGATCGCTCCGCCCTGGGCGCTGGTGAGCAGCGTGCTCTGGGCGTTGTCCAGCACCGCGATGACCTCGACCGGCACGTTGCACGGCACGCCGCGCGGGATCTGGTAGGCGTAGCCGTTGATGCTCACCGACACCGCCTCGTTGCCGCCGTCGCCTTCGCTGGCGTAGATCGTGATGGTCTTGCGCTCGCCGCTCAGCTGGTCGTCGCTGTTGTTGCCGACCACAACGGTGGGCTGGACGGCCTGCGCTTGTGCCGCGGGCGCGTCGTCGATACTGGTGACTTGGGAATTGCTCTTGCTCATGGGGTTCCTCACAGAAGAAAACGCCCTCGCGATGGAGGGCAAAGAAAAGGCCTGCCAGGCGAACCCGGCAGGCCCTCAGCTCACCTACCGATTACGCGGTGGCGGCGACTTCCCCGCGGACCATGAACAGGTCGTTGAGGATCACGGCGGTCTGCATCGCCTTCCACGCGACGTGGCCGCGCTGGGCCAGCGGGTCGCTGTCCGACGGCTTCGGGTTCACGACCATCGGCGTGACCGCGAACATGCCCTTCAGTGCCACGATGCCGTAGGCGTCGCGTGCGACGTACAGCACCGGGTACACGTCGGCATTGGTGCCGGTCGTCGACAGCATCGTGCCCTTCGCGCCGCCGCCATCCGCCCACGGCTCGAACACCGTGCTCGTGACGTAGCGCACGTCCTCGACCTTGCCCAGCTCGTTCTCCCAGGGGGTGATCGAGCCGTACTTCTCGGCCGGGGTGAAGCCCGTCATCGAGCGCACGTCACCTTCGCAGTCCGGGTGGATCAGCGCGACGTAGCCGGGGGCCACGTTCTCGGTGCCGTAGCTCGGGGTCGAGCGCACGATCGAGGTGATGAAGCGCGCGTTCTGGCGCTTCAGCGCACGGGTGGCGCGCCGCTGCAGCGTGATGCTGATCGGCGTGTTCACCGCGGTACGCACGGCGCCGTTGGCGTACTGCACGTTGGTGCCCGCCTTCAGGATGCCGAAGCGCATCTTCTCGATCATCTGCGCGGCCTGCTCGCCGCACAGCGCGATGGCCTCGTTGAGCACCGGATCCTCGTGCGTGTCCAGGATCACGTCGGTGATCATGGTGCGGTCGCCGTACTGCGACAGCGTGGCCGTCACGTCGGTCGCCGCCAGGGTCTGGCCGGCCGGCGTCACGCCTTCGGTCAGCGCCACGGGCGTGGTCGGCAGCGCGCTGTAGCGCCGGAACTTGATCACCTTGGACGAGTGATCCGGCAGGGTCTTGGCCTGGCCGAACTTTTCGATCACCAGGAAGGGCAGGCCGCGCTTGAGCAGCTCCTTCTCGGCATACGCCGCGGTACGCGGGCTGATATCACCGTAGACAGTCATGTCGATTTCCTTGAAAAAGCGCCGCGGCGGGATTGCCTTTGGCGGTCAGTCGAGGAGGCGGACTGCGCGGATGCCGTGTGCAGACAAAGGTGAACCCGCCTGGGGCGCCGTGCGGCGTGTCCCTGGGTCCGTGTCATGCGCGACTGCGGTCGTCGTGCTCTCTCATTGGCGCCCGGTGATCTCCCCCACCGGGCAAGGGGCTGTGAGGCAGCTGGGGCCTCAAAGTGGCAGACAGAGAAACGCCCCGGCGTGCGGGGCGTCGGGCCGCAGATGCGATCTGCGGCGGTCAGGCATGCGCCGTGTCCTTGCGGGCGGCGCGCCGGGTTACTTCTTCTTCTCGCCCTCGTTCCAGGCGGAGATGTACGACTCGACGCCGGCGCGTGCCGACTTCATCAGGTCGGCCAGGCGCGAGCCCTTCTTCTTCGGCGGCTCGGAGGGTGCGGCGCCGGCGGCGCTGGCCGCAGCGACCGACTCCTTCGACAGGCTGTTCTGCCCGCCGGTCGGCTTCTCGGCCGACTGCGGCGGCGCCTCACCACTCGATGCGGCGTCGACCGCCTCGTCCATGCGGCGTTGCCGCGCTTTCAGGCCCAGCGGATCCATCAGGAGAACTCCTTCCATGCGTCTTCGTAGCTCGTGGCGCCGGGCGCCGGTGTCTCGGGCAGCTTCATGCCGCTGGAGCGCACGCCCTCGGCGTCGGCCAGCTGCTGGTCGGTGTCCTGGTCGACCACCGGGCTGGCGGCCGGCTCGTCGGCTGCAGCGATCTCCTCGGCCGGCGCGCCCTGCAGGCTGGCCTTGTAGTCGCCGAGCAGCTTGATGATCTCGTCGGCACTGCCGCTGCCGGCCACGCGCATGGCCTCGGCCTGCGCGTCGCCCTCCAGGCTGTCGACGTACTGCGCGAAGCCCTCGCTGCGGCCGATCTCGTCGAAGTCGGGGTGCGCGGACGCGATGGCCGAGAAGTGCGCGCGGGCCTTGCCGTCGCGGATGTCGGCGATGATCTCGTCGACCGTGCCGCCCAGCTCGCCGATCTTCTCGGCCGCTGCGCCGGCGCCGGCCTCGCGCGCCTTGGCGGCGGCGATCACCTCGATCATGCGCACGAAGTCCTCGCCGAAGTCCTCGGCCAGCTGCTTCATGGCCTGGGTCGCGGTCATCTCGCCCGACTCGACCTGCTCGGCAGCCTGTTCGGCGCCGTCAGCCAGGGTCGTGTCGCCATTGCCTTCGGCCTGGTCGGCCACCTGCTCCAGCGCGTCAGCGGCCTGGCTCTCGGTGTTCGTGCCGTCGGTCACCGGGCCATTGGTCTCGACGGGCGCGGCGGAGGCCTCGGCATCGGCCTTGGCCTTCAGGTCGGCCTCGATCTTGCGCAGCCGGCCTTCCCAGCTCTTCAAGCGCTGGCGCTCCTTGTCCAGGTCCGCCGCCTCGACCGTCACCGCGACGGCCTGGTCGGCGCCCTCGGCCGAGCCGTTGGTCTCGCCGCCCATCTCCGCGGCATCGCGCGGCTCGCCCTCCTCGGCGCCGGGCTCGTCGCCCTGGGCTTCGGCGGCGGTCTGCTCACCGGGGCCGACAGCGGGCTCGGCTTCGGCTGCGGCGGCGATGTCCACCGGCTCCTGCGCGGCGGCCGGCTGCTCGGCGGCGGGCTCGGCGCCCAGGCCGAAGGCCTCGTCCTCGGTCGGCTCGGGGCCAGACTGCATGTCCTCGTCGAAGGCGGCGGCGTAGTCCGCCTCGGCCTGCTTGATCTGCTCGGGTTTCAGTGCCATGTGGCTCGTTCCTTTCGTGGGCTTCCAACAAACGCCGGTCGCCCGGCTCGAACTGTCCTGGCGACGCCAGGGGTCAGAGATTTCAGATTCGCGGCATCGAGGCCATCGGCCCCGTGATCGCGTCCAGCAGGGCCATCACCTGGCGCAGCGCGCCCTGCTTCAGTTGCAGCTCGCCGGGCGAGATCTGCACCAGGTCGTGCATGTAGGTGGTCTTCAGTGCCGTCAGCAGGCCGACCAGGTGCGTGTGCACCTCGGTGCCGGCGTACGCGCGCAGCGCCTCGGCCCGGCCGGTGATCTGCTCCAGCACGTCCATGGCGGCGCCTTGGCTCAAGACCCGTCCTCGCCGATCAGCCGCGCGACTTGCTGCACGTCGATCTCGACGTGGTCGCCGACATCCACGCCGAAGGGCAGCCGATGGCCTGGCGCGCGCCGCGCCTTGACCAACTGCACGCCCATGCCTTGCATCATCCGCACCAGCTCGCGCAGCTGGGGCCGGCCCATCTCGCCGCTCATGCCGTGCAGCCAGACCACGCGCGGCGACTCCCAGACCGCCGTGCACACGGCCACGTAGGGCTCGAACGGCGCTGGATGCTCGACGGCGTAGAAGCGCAGGATGCTGCTCAGGATCTCGTGTCGGATCATGTATCCACCTCGCAGCTCAGCTGCAGCTCCAGCTCGGTGCTGTGGTCCAGCGCCCAGGCTGCCTTGTGGCAGTCGTACTCGGTCTCGAAGCGCTCGACATGAATCGGCGGCAGGCTCGGGAACAGCGCCAGTCTCACGACCAGCACCACCGCGAGCACGGCCTGCATCTCAGTCGACCGCCACCGTCTCGATGCCGGCGCGGCGGCCAACCATGCCGGTGGGCGCGTCCAGTCCTGCCGCGGCGTCGATGCCCTCGGGCTGCGGCGGCTCGGGCTGCACCGGCATCTCGCCAGGCTGCACCGGCGGGCCGGCCAGCTGGGCGATGCTCGGGTCCGGCGTCGCGTCCTGCCAGCCCGACGAGCGCAGGATCTCGTCGCCGGCCGGCGCGATGTGCGGCGTGCTCGTGGCCACGCCACCCGCCTGCAGCGCGGCGTACGCGGCCTCGACCTTCGTGCTCACGGCCTTGGCCACGATCAGCTCGATGTTGGCCAGGGTCTCGCGCGCCTTGGCCTGCGACGCCTCGGCATCGGCCATCAGCTTGGAGACCTTGGCCTGCGCCTCGGCCAACTGCAGCTGCTGAGCCTGCATCGCCATCTGCTGTTGCATCTGCGCCTGCTGGCTGCCCATCTCGGCCTTGACCTCTTCCTCGGTCTTGACGCAGTCGGTCAGCTCGTTGGCCTCGGCGCGCTGGCGGTTGAGCACGTCGCGCTTGATGAACGGCGCGTCCAGCTCGTTGGCCGTCATCGCCGCGAACTCGTTCAGCGCCCGGGCCCGGACCTCCTTGGCCACCAGGCTGGCCGTGCCGCGGGCCTTCACGTCGAAGTCGCCCTTGATCGCATCGTCCGAGCTGAACTGCATGTTCCAGTGGTACAGCCCCTTGATGAAGCTGATCGTCACGCCCTCGTCCCAGTTCGAGATCAAGTCCTTGATCACGATGTTGACGTTGCCGATCAGCATCGACATGCCCGCGGCCGTGCCGGCGGCGCCGCTGGTGGCGTTCTCCCCGCTCATGTAGCGCGGGATGGCCGACACCTCGTCGGCGTTGTTCTCGAACATCTGCGCCATGGCCGACAGCTCGGGCAGCCGCGACGGCAGCTCGATGGCGTGCACCGCGCGCTGGCCCGGGCTGGCGTTGTTGCGCAGCCAGACCTTCCACGGGTTGAACTCGTCGACCTTCTCCATGCTGGTCAGCAGGCCCGGGGTCACCTCCAGCTGCGGCCCCGACGTGATCGCCGCGTTGTCCAGCATCAGCCGGGTCGACGCATTCAGCATCGTCTGGTCGTCGCGCATGATCGACGCCAGCCCCTCGGCAAAGATCGACGACTCGTCCTTGTCGAAGTAGTAGATGTGGTACGGCCAGGTCACGCCGTTGATCGGCTGCAACACCGCCTTGATGATCTGCCCGTTGGGCAGCAGCCAGACGTTGGAGAAGAAGCTCTCGTGCGCCCGCTCCTCGGGCACGTCCACGCCGGCGTCGCGCAGCTGCTGGCCGTCCAGGTAGCCCCAGCGCTCCAGCACCTCGTACTTGCCGCCCACGTCGGTCATCGACGACTGGCGGTCTCCGATCAGGCTCAGCTCGGTGTCGGTCGTGCGCAGCTTGGCCTCGCCATGCGGGTGCGCCTTGACGTAGTCGACGATGCGCTGGCGGCGGAAGCTCCTGCGGTCGGCCAGGTCGGCCATGTCCGACTTGCTCATCATGTGCAGCTCGTACACGAAGCGGCACTGCGACAGCTCCGTCGCGCTCATGTCCGGGTACCAGCGCCACAGCGGCACGAAGTCCACGAAGGGGACCACGTAGCTCTCGGTCTGCGGCACCCACTTGCCGCCCTGCTTGATGAAGCGCGTGCGCACCTTGCGCTCGACCAGCGGGCCCTTCACGATGCCCGTGCCGTACAGGTTGCCGGAGTGGATCGCCTTCAGGCAGGTCTGCTTGTAGCGCGCCTCGACCAGCTGGTCGTCGATCACCCGACCCATGGCCTTGGAGCGCGCCTTGGCCCACTCCAGCACCGCCTGGTCGAAAGTCTGCCGCGTGATCTTCGCGCCCTGCTGAGCGGCCTTCGCCAGCAGCGCACGGATCTCCTGCATCTGGTCGCCCGACAGCGACGGCTTCGGCGTCGGCGCGATGTCCCAGTTCTTGTCCGCGCCGGCCGGGAACAGCAGGTCCGCCACGCGGCTGTTGACCGTCTTGATCTTCACGCGCGTCTTGCGCACGAAGGCCTTCGACCGGTTCGGGCCGATCGCCGCCTCGACCTCGGGGTCGTACTTGCCGCGGTACTGGCGCAAGTCCTTCAGCCAGCGCTGCTCGGTGTCGCGCCTGGCGACCTCGGCCTGGTTGAACTCGCCCAGCAGCGAATGGCCCAGCGCGTCCAGCGCCGGCGACTCAGGCTGCGCCCTGTCGTCGGCCAGCAGCACGCGCGCGGTCGCGGCGTACTCGGCGGTCTGGTCGGCGCGCGGGTTCACGCGGCGTCGCCCTCTTCGTCTTCCTCGGCCGGCTCGTCCAGCTCGCGGTGCGCCTTGACGTACTCGTCCTCGGCGTCCTCGCCATCCTTCGCGCCCTCGGCGGCGTCGCGCGCCTTCTTCACGGCGTCGACCAGGGGAACGTCTTCTTCCTCGTTCCAGGCGTCTTCGTAGTCGGTGTCCTGCATGGCAGTTCCTTTCGTGGTCAGTAGCCGGCCGTCGTGGCGGGCGTGTACTTGCGTGTCGGCAGTGCGCTGGATGCGGATCCGGCGCGCAAGCCCACCGGCTCGGCGAAGGTCAGCGACAGCGCATCGCCGCCGTCTGGCGACCGGATGCCGCGCTTGAGCATGTCCTTCTTCTTCTCCAGCAGCTTGCGGCCGTTGCTCGACTCGGTCGGCTGCGGCGCGCAGAGATCGGCGATCAGGGCCGGGCTGTTGGGCATGCGGCAGGGCGCGTCCTCGACCCACTCCTTCATCGTCCACCACATCTCGGCGCGGCGGTTCTCGTAGACATCCGGGTCGCGCGCACGCTCGGCGTTGTTGACTCCGATGGCCGGGATGTTCAGCTCCTGCAACCGGTCGACGATGCCGGCGCCCATGCCGCCCTTGTCGATGAACATCGCGTCCGGCTGGTGCTCGCTCCAGTAGGCGGCCAGCTTGCCGGCCACCTGCATCGTGTTCAGCTTCTCGTGGTACTCGACACGCGGCACCACGCGGCCGCGACGGAAGACGATGGCCGTGCGGTCCGCCTCGCCGGCGCCGTCGCCTGCTGGGTCGCAGCCGATGATCAGCGGTCCCGTCATGTCGCGGAAGCTGCTGTTCACCGCGGCCATCACCCTGTTCGGGCTGATCAACGGGTTCTTCGTCGGGCTCTGGAAGGCGAGCACCGCGGTGGCCGGGTACTCCTGGTCGAAGAGCCACTCGAAGCCCTCGCCGTAGCTGGCGATCTTGTTCGCCCGCCACTGCATCTGCTCGCGGTCCAGCCCGTAGGCCAGTTGGTACTCGACGTCGTCGGTCGACAGCTCCAGATCCGGCTTGACCGCGGCGCGGTACTCGTCCTGCCAGAACCAGGGGATGAAGATGGCGATGTACTCGCCGCTGCCCACCTCGGCCTGCTGCCACATCAGGTGGAAGGCATTGCCCAGGCCGTTGGCCGTGCTCTCCAGGATGATCTCGGTGCCCACGCCCTCCAGGCCGTCCGGGATGGTGTTGCCCAGGCCGGCCAGGTGCATCTGCGCGTTGCGCCAGAAGGCGAACTCGGAGCCGTGCAGCAGCTGCGCCGTGTTCGAGCGGCCCACGTCGTCGGTGCCCGCCGTCGCCAGCTTGTAGCCGCCGTCCAGTGCGCCGAAGATCAGCTCCTTCGCGTTGGACGCGCGCGTGGTCGGCGCCATCGGGTTGTGCGCGTGGTAGCGCTTGACCATCTCGTACAGGTTCGCCGTCGCCTTGTCCTCGTGGGCGACGATGAATGCGCTGCGGCCTGGACGCGTGCTGGTCTGGTGGTAGAAGCGGTGGCCGATGTAGGTCGACAGGCCCTGCTGCCGGCTCTTCAGCACCAGCGCCCGGACGTAGCCCAGATCAGCCCTCTGCTTCTCCAGCAACTCGTGCGCGTAACGCTGCGCGCGGTTCCAGATGAACGGGACGATCTTGCCGGTCTTGCTCTTGACCTTCGCGCAGTGGGCGGCGTGAGCTTCCTGGTTGTCGATCAGGTGCCGCAGCGACGCTTCACGACCCGTTTCGCTCACGCTCGATCTTCAGCAGCAACCGGTCCAGGTCACTGCCGCCCTTGTCCTCGTCGTCGATGCCGAAGGCCTGGCGCTCCAGCTTGACCAGCTTCTCCAGGATCTCGGTCAGCTTCTTGGCCGACTCGATGCGGCCCGGCCCGGTGAGCACCCGATCCAGCATCTCGTTGATTGAGCGCGGCGGCTTCTTCGGATTGCCGTCCTTGTCCTCGCCGCCGTGCACGATCTCGGTCATCTCGCGCAACAGCTCCTGAGCGGCCGGCCACTCGGTGAACAGCTCCACCTCGGCCAGCAGCCTGCCGAACAGCGCGCGAGTGCGGCCGATGTCCTTGCGGTGCTCCAGCACCACGTCGGCATTGACCTGGGCGGCCGCTTTGATTTCAAGCGGCGTAGGGGTTGCATTCGGGTTTGCGTTCCCGCTTGCATTCTGGATGAGCAGCGAATTCGTTACCGCGTCAACATCTTTCGACTTGTCGGCCACCCAGCCGTGGCTCTTGGCTCTGCGGCCAATGCTGCTGTGGTCGACGCCGAATTCCTCGCCGAGCTGCTTGTTGGTTTTAACGCCCAGCCGGTACTGGCGCTCAATGGCGTCCCAGTCGATGGCGTTCTCTTTGGAGCGGCGAGCCATCAGAACCCCCTGGCGGACAGCTCAGCCCGCGCCATGCCCAGGTGGTCGGCCTTGAGCCCCCACGGGAGCGGGACAACGCCCGCTTGTTCGCACGCCATCTCGATGCGCGCATCCTGCTCGGCGCTCCCCGTGGATGTCCACAGGAGGGCGCGGCGAATCTCCTTCAGCCTGGCGCGAGCCATGCCCAGCTGGATGGCGTAGTAGCCGACCTGCCCGATGCCGGCCAGGACGCTGCGCGCTCCGGCGTCGCCATCCTTGACCTCGATCACCGAGGCCGCCCCATCGGCGTGGAACGCCACGATGTCGGCCTGACCGTGCGGCAGGTTCACCCAGTACACCACGGTGTCGACGACAGGGTCGATCGGCAGACGATCCTCGCCCAGCGCGCCGGCTGCAGCCAGGCTCTGGAAGAGCATGACGATGGCTCGCTCGTCGTTGCGCTCGGCAGCACCGGCCAGCAGGTCGAAGGCCAGGTTCATCGCGCACCCCACTGGTGAGGCATGCCCTTGAGCGCACCCGACCGCGCTTGCGGACTCACGTACGTGGTCGTGACCCCTTTGGAGCGCACGATGGTGATGCCGAGCCAGCGGCCGATCTCCATCGGGTACGGCTCCCCGGCGCTCACTGACCTCTGCGCGCAGCTGCCGCCATTGCGGCACGCCCCAGTGCAGGAGCAGCCGCTCATCGCGCGTCGCCCTCGACCAGATCCCAGTCGACGACCCTCTTCTCCGTCGTCATCTGCTACCTCAGCTCAGGCGGATGCTGCCGGCGCGCACGCTCGTGCATGAAAGCCCGCTCGCAGTGCCCGGCGCCGAAGACCGCGTCCACGGCCTGGCGCAGCGTGCCGCCCGTCTCGCTGCCCTGTAGCTCCAGGCGATACAGACGGCTCGACGTGCTCTCGTCCGGCCACCCTCCGCACAGCGCGTTCAGCAGCTGCGTCAGGGCGATGCCCACTGCCTTCCACCAGCTCACGGCTTCCCGATCTGCGCCTGGGGCGCTTTGTCGGGGCGCAGCACGCCGGACATGCCGGCACCCAGCACCGCGGCCAGGATCAGTCCGACGCCCTTGATCACCCACTCGCTCGACTGCTTCTGCAGAGGATGCGCCTGCTCCAGCGCCTTGACGCGCGCCTCCAGCTTCTCGAGGTCGGAGAAGGCTCGGCCGAGCGTGGCGCGGTCGGTGATCTGCCGCTCCTCCATCACCGCCAGGCGGGTTACAGCATCCGCCAGGCGAGTCATCGAGCTCTTCACCTCCGCCATGTCGCTGGCCAGCCCGCGCAGCTCGGTGATGGCAGCCGTCAGCTGCACCTGCTCCTGCGGCGTCGCCATCAGTGCACCACCACGGTGGTGACGTAGTCCTGCAGGCCGATCACCTGGAGGCGGAGTCCGTCAGCTGCTGCAGCCACGTCTCGATGCTCGTCTGCGCACGCGCCGAGTAGCTCTCGGGCGACGGCGGCTTCATGAGCGAAGGCGGCGGCAGCGGGATCCTGGGGGGCGGCACGGGCGTTGAGGCGGGCGATTGCGTCGCGCAGGCCTGCAACAGCAGCACGAGCACTACGAGCCCGAGTCTCTGCAGCGTCGAGCTGCTTCTGTGTCTCATCGGCAATCCTTTCGGTCTCGACGGCCATGGCGCGCTCGGCCTCGCGGTGCGCCGCCACCTGGGCCAGCGCCGCGTCCGCCGCCGCCTGCCGGATCTGCGCGATCTCGGTGTCCTTGGCGGCCAGGCGCGTCTCGGCGGCAGACAGGCGCACGGTCTGCACGCCCAAGATCGCCAGGCACAGCGCGATGACCCCACCCAGCACGCCGAACGCCTTCCAGCTCAGCGGGTTCAGCACGCCGATCACTTCTGCACCCACTTCTGCGTCACGTTGGCCGCCAGGTAGGCGGTCACGGTCGCGATGGTCACGGCCGAGTAGACGCCATCGGCAATGTGGCCGAAGTACACCAGGCCGGTCGCGCTGGCCACGGTGGCCACGGCGAACAGGAACTTGCGGCTGCGGTAGGGGGTCATGCGACTTCCGTTCTTTGCGGCACCACCGGCTTCAGGCACAGCTCGCGCTCGGCCTTGCGGCGGTTGGTCAGCCCGCGCACCTCGCGGCCGCCGGCCCGGTTCCAGCGCAGGATCTGGTCGCACGCGGCAGCCAGGTCGCCGGCGTTCGCCAGCTTCACCAGCGTCGAGCCGCAGAACGCGTTCTCGCCGATGTTGAAGGCCAGCGCCACGAACGCGTCGTACTGGTTCTGGTTGATCGGCACCTGCACGCAGCGCAGCACCGCCGCGCCGAAGCGGTCGACGTTCTTGCGCAGGATGGCGTCGCAGCGCTCCTTCGACCACACCTCGCCGAGCTTCACGTCCGGCCCGGTGTGGCCCTCGCACACCGTGGGCACGCCCACGATGTCCACGTACACCTCGTTGCGCGAGCCTTCCCAGTTGCCGATGAAGGCCAGCAGGGATGCCCCGGCGACGACGATCGCCGCCGCGCCCTTCTTCGTGTTGGGCGTCACTTCGGCGCCGGCTGCGCCACCAGGCGGACGAACGCGCCGGCCATGGCCACCAGGCCCGACATCGCCGCGAACACGCCCGGGTTGAACACGTCGAAGAACATCGGCAACACCACCTCGGCGGCGCTCAGCAGCGCAGCCAGCGCGGCCAGGCGCACGCTCCAGGCGTTGCGCAGCACCGTCTTCCAGTCGGGCAGGAGCTTCATGTTCGACCTCGGTGGTGGCCTCGTACAGCGATACCGGCGCGGGTGGTTGCCTGTTCGCCGGGAGATGCTTTGCGCGCCGGCCGGCTCACCGCCCCGGCATCGCTGTACGGGCCCTGCTGAAGTGGGCGAGCCCCGCAACCGGCGACACCTTGGTCGTGACTGCGGGGCTCTTCTCTCGCGGCTTCAGGTTGTGCGAAGACGGCTCCGCAACCAGGTAGGTTGCGGCGCTGCCATGTTGTTCTTGTGTCACCGCCGGCCGATGACCGGTGGCGGGCACCGGATCCAGTCCCGTGCCATGGGCATCATTGTACAACGGGCAGTTTTCCGGTCAACAGGTTGTGCGCCGCTTCGCCTGCTGGGAAAACAAACCGTTGACACGCCATTGTTTGTTATGCCACAATCCCTTCACCAACCCACGGAGATCGACATGAACTACCTGCAAGAGCAAGAGGCCCGCGACTACGACAACGCCTACCACGACCGGTTCGACGGCTTCGACCGCGGCGACGCCGACTGGGACTACGAGGCCGAGCGGCTCGCCCAGAACGAAGCCGACGAGATCGAGCTGCGCGCCGCCGGACTGATCGACTGAGCCAGGGCCTGCTCATGAAACTGACCATCCCCCAGGCCCGCCCGTTCACCCGGGCCCCCATCAAGCCGGTGCAGCGCCACGCCGACCAGCGCAAGCGCCGCACGCCGAAGCACCCGCACCGCCACCACGACTGAGGAGACCGCCATGCCCAAGATCACCAAGCAGCAACAAGAGATCGACCAACTGCGCCGCGAGCTCGCCGAGCGCCAGAAGCTGGTCGGCGACCTGAAGTCCTCGCTTAGCCGCGTCTTCCGCGAACTCAGCAAGTGGACGCCTGACCTGCTGGAGGCTCGCAAGCTCTGCCTCGACACCTCCCCCACTCAAGCCTGGAAGGTCGAAGTGACGTCCTACGCGGAACGCGGGAGCTACGTGGTCGGCCAGCAACTGTTCTACACCCGCGCTGCCGCCGAGGACTACGCCGAGGCGAACGAGGACGACGATGGCCGCAGCCGATCCGTCGTCCACAAGACCCGCCCCGGCGACAAGGCGTTCGCCTAGCCTGACCACCCTGCAGCCGCAAGCCGGCTGCCACCTTTGCATCAACCACCAGGAGTCCGACATGGCCACCCGCCTGCGCATCACCCGCCCCTCGCTCCGGCACTGCTCGCTGCCGTACTGCGTCGGCATGACCACCGGCATCGCCGCCCTGCTCGGCGCCTGGTCCTGCCTCGCCTGGGTGGCGCTGTCGTGAGCCGCCGCGAATACACGGCCGCCGACGGGTCGGCCCTCCACGTCACGGCCACCGCCGAGCGCGGCTACTTCAGCGTGACGGCGGACTGGCCCAGCCAGCGCGCGGGCGGCTGCCTGCACGAGGAAGTGGCGGCTGCTGCGCCGGCCCTGAAGCCGCTCATCGCGCTGCACCTGTCGGACGCCCAGACGGGCGAGCCGATGCATGCCGAGGCGAACGGCTTCTACTGGCTCGCCGGGGCCGCAGGCGGCCTGGGCCAGACCCACCACGGGGCCAACAGCGAGCCGCCCCGCACCGGCGAGCAGTGCCTGTCGATCCTGGCGCAGCACCTGCGCATCAGCGAGGACGAGGCGCGCCAGATGACCGGGGCGGTGGCCCGCACGCACGCCGAAGAGGGCCCGACCCGAGCGAGGGAGGTGTTCTCCGGCTACGTGGAGTTCCTGCGCGGCGAGTGGGCAGCCGAAGCGGCCGCAGGCCGGGCCCTGCTAGCGTCCCTGGACGCCAACAAGGCAGGAGCCTGAGACATGGCAACCACCACCCCCCAGCTCACCGAGCGCCGCAAGGCCGACCGCCAGGCCATGGCGCAGAAGCTGGCCGAGATCGCGGCCCGTCACGGCGCGACCGCGCACATCACGGTCGAAGATGGCGACACGACCCTCGTGCTGCGGCACCCGTCCAGCCTGCAGTGCTACGTCTGGCTCGAGCGCCGCTCGGTGCAGCCAGACGTCCACGTCATCCCGTGGCACCTCGCAATCGGCTGCACCAAGCGCCTGGCGCCGTCCTTCGGCGACGTGAACCCGTACCACGGCCACAAGGCCACGCACGTCGCTTGCGGCTGGCCCGCGCTGGCCGCCGAGATCGAGCGCGGCCTGCGCGCGGCTGCCGACGGCACCGCCTACGCCTGAACCAAACCCTATAGGGATCCGCATGAACACCGAAGACTTCCTCCGCACCTACCACCTGTCGCGCAACGGCGCCAACCAGATGTACCGCCACCCGCTGTGGAAGCGGCTGGTCTACAGCGACGGCATCCGCGACCTGGCCGACGCGGGCTGCCACTGGCTGCTCGACATCATCGGCACCGAGGTGGTCCAGGCCATGACGCGCTGCACCGGCCTGGGCATCCTCAAGGCCGTCGTCACGGAAAGCCGGGCCAGGCTGGAGCTGACCCTGACGGACGACGCGCCTCCGGCCTGGGCGAGGGACGTGCCCTACACCGACCTGCCGGAAGGCGAGTGGATCCTCTACCTGTCCAGCGACGGTCGCGACTGCACCGTGATCCTGCCCAACGAATACTGACCCGAGGACCGCACCATGACGACCGGAACCCGCACCAACCCGAAGACCGGGATGAAAGAGACCTACGAGCTGCCGCCGCCGGTCGATCTGGCCCGCAGCCGCAAGGAGCTGCGCGACATGATCCACGGCAACACCCAGTGGCACGTCGACCCGGGCTCGCCGCCGCCCACGCAACCCGCACAACCTGCCGACAGCGACCAGGACCAGGACTGGATCGGCGTCTACGGGTACTGAGCCATGAAGATCACCTACCTGAACCGCATCTTCACCGAGCAGGGCTGGGACGTCTACAGCCTGGTCGAGCTGGAGGAGGCAGAGATCGAGCAGGCGCGCCAGCAGCGCACAGGTGAGGCCCGCCTGGTGGAGGACTGGCTGAACGACCGGCGTGAGTCGACCATGGCGCGCGCCGGCGACAGCGCGTCGATCTCCATGTCGGCCTCACCGCACCCGGGCCGGCCGCACACCTTCATCGTCGTCGCCGAAGTCTGCCTGGCCCGCGAGCCGAAGGCCTAACCCAGGAGCCAACCATGCCCTACCGCGCCCTCCTCATCACCCTGGCCATCGCCGCTGCGGCCGTGCTGTCCGCGCTGCACCTCGTCGCGCAGGCGCAGGAGGCTGCGCGCCGCCTGGCCGCCGAGCACGCCGCCAAGGTCTGCCGCGCCGTCGGCGACGACGCGTGCGATCTCTAAAAAATGGTCTGTTGACAATCAAACAGTTATGGCGTAACATTCAGCCTCGCCTCAACCAACGGAGATCGACAAGTGACCAAGACTGAGATCAAGCGGCTCTGCGGAATAACGCGTGGAAGTGACCATCATGAGTGACAACCAGAAAACGGAAAAACGTGTGGAAAAGCGGCAGGCGAAGAACCGCCACGGCCAGTTCATGCGCCTGGACTGGGAAGACGATTCGGACGTGGAGTACGTCTACGGCCACGTCACCCTTGACCAGGCCAAGGCTGCGTTTGAGAGCTATGGCGGCTCTGGTTGTGGTGAGGCTGTGAACGGCATCAAGCATCGCTGGGCGCGCAAATGTCCGACCGGGCAGTATTCGGAGTACGAGTGGATGCTGCACACCTACGACGTGCCGTCTCGCGGCGCGTTCCCGGTGACTGAGCTTGATGTCTCCACTGCCAGGACCGCGTGATGCCCTGCTACATCGAGCACACCAAGGACGGCGACACGATGTTCCTGTGTGGCGACCTCGGGCCGCACTGCGCAGCCGACAAGTGCGCGGCCGTGAGCGGCTGGCTGTGCGACTACCCGGTTGGCGATGGCAAGACCTGCGACCTGCCACTGTGCGGCAGCCATGCCTACGAGGTGGCACCGAACATTCACTACTGCCCCGGCCACCTGACGCTCTGGAGCGCATTCCGCGACTCCGGCGGTGTGAAGCGC